>WNFA01000944.1_pt1 | contig 23797 bp, 20 predicted proteins | sample 5400481 | NCBI WGS metagenome assembly WNFA01 (sample SAMN13153340, study PRJNA577476) | soil metagenome | isolation source: 120 cm saprolite under Douglas fir tree site 2 hole 1 replicate 2 | place: USA:California | collected 2015-04-18 | reverse complement strand
CTTGCGTCGAGTCGAAGCCCCATAATCGCCCGGTGGCCAAGAATCCCTGGCAGCAACGCATCCGACGCGCCGAGCAACTGGCCCTCCAGCACCCCTTTGCGGCCGAGATCCTCGCCTTCTACGTCCAGGTGGCTCGCTTCCAGCAAGGAGTCAGCCAGAAACTCCAGGGCATGTCCGTGGGCCCTTCCCCTTTCTTATCTGCCCGACCGGAATTTGCCGAACTTCTGGCCATCTTTCCTGATTTTCTTTCTTTAGTTGAAGAAAATGCGCCAGCTCAATTCGCCCAAATCGCTGAAGCCGTCCGCGACACTCCTTCCAGTTCATGGTCTGACCTCCTGAACCACTGCTGGTCCGCCCACCAACCGCCCGAGACCTCTGACGAATTCCTTGCCATCGTTTTTCTTCAGCCTTACGCCGAGTTCGTCCGCTCCCGCGCTCCATTGCAACTCGACGGTTACACACATTCGCTGTGCCCCTTCTGCAATCGCAAGCCCACGCTCGCCGTCTTGCGCCCACTGGGCGACGGCGGGCGCCGCAATCTGGTCTGCGGTTTCTGTCTCTGCGAATGGGAATTCCGTCGCATCGTCTGTGCCGGATGCGGCCAGGAGAACCAAGCCAAACTCCCGATCTATACCGCAGAGCAATTTCCGCACATGCGAGTCGAGTGCTGCGACGCTTGCCACACCTACATCAAGTCCGTCGACTTCACGAAAAACGGCTTGGCCGATCCCCTGGTCGACGAACTCGCCTCAGTCCCGCTCGACTTGTGGGCGCAAGAGCATGGCTACGCCAAACTACATCCCAACTTGCTGGGATTGTGAGCAACGGTTGGGCTACAAAAAGGTGTTGCAATTGATTCCGCGAAAGCAGCGTAAGACCGACACTTAGCTCGCTTGCACCATCGCGAGAATGATTTCGTTAAGTGAGTTTTTGTTGCAGGGCCCAATTGGCACCCTTGTTGGGACAACTGCGATTGCCACAAAGCATGAGGATGTTGCCTTTGTTGAAGATCTCGGTTTTGGTACATGCGGTGTGCTGGTATCGCCCAGTATCCGGTGCCGGGCTTCCGACTGCCCGAGGAGTGCCGCAAATCTCGAGGAGGGATTCTGGATTCAGCATCATTACCTCACCTCATTTTTCGGTGACCCGTGTGAGCCTGTCGGCTGCTTTAAAGAGTCGGTTCCTATGAGGGTTGGTACGCGCCATGCCAGTGCTCAGCTCACAACGCTCCCCGCGTTTAGCTCCACAGACCGGACAGGCAAATGCTACTGCCTGCTTCGGGGTCAGGTCTTTGGCTTTCATGCCTGGCATGATGAGGCTTCGCTAAGCGGAAAGCTGGTCAATTGTGAACAAATTTCAGGCAGCAATCTTTCGAGCTAGCGCCGGGTGCGTTCTTTGCGGATGAGTGGGTCTTCTTCGCGCTCTGACGGAGAGTGCCAACACGATCGTAATCGATTCATCTCTCAGTAGCGGCGCTAAGACCCACACATCGCAAAGTGCGCGATGTGTGGGGCACCCGGCTGGATACGATCCTAGAGGTAGCGAGGGCCTCGGCGTCAAACCGGCCAAACTCTTCAGCTGGTAGGAAAACCGTCGGCGGTCTCGCGTCGGCACGGCGCGTTATCTTTTTCCAAAGCTAAACAAGGCCAGAGGCTCAGTGTGTAGTCATTGAGAATCGTCGCGTTTGAAGGGAGCGCGACGTATTCAGTCGGCATGTTGAAAGCCCCTTCTGCCCGCGTTGGGGCGCGGGGTCGCGGGCGTCACGCCATGTACGACCCATGAGCCTCCAGCGCCACGAAGTTACCCCTGGGCGGCCTCGATGTCAAACTGTCCGGCGGTAGCAAACTGGCAGCACTGAAAGGGCCTCCCGTTGAGGTTGTCGCGGGAAGCCCTTGTAAAATGGTGCGCCCTGAGAGATTCGAACTCCCGACCCTCTGGTTCGTAGCCAGATGCTCTATCCAGCTGAGCTAAGGGCGCATCGCGGTATGGCGGTCAGCAGTGACTTCGATTATAGCGAAAGCTCGCGTGCTTGATAAGTTGCTCGGGCGATCGGATCGAGAGAGCCGCGGTTTCGACTGATCGTCCTGCCCTCGAATGAGCCCGGTAATCTGAGTAACCAGCCTCCAGAACGGGCTTCCCTCAAGGCTTTTGGAGGATTTCCACAGGAGTTCGGCAGTGATCTTGCCAGTGATTCGGTTCAACGTAAATCTTTCCCCCTGGCGGCAATTCCTACCCGACTGGGGAATTTTCCGGTATGTGTTTTCAGTAGGTTGAGAGTGGCAGCGAGGATGCTTTGTACTAAAACAGACGAAGTGGCGCGCAACGGGGCGCTCCAGAGAAAAAACTTCGGCCAGAGGTTTTCTTGGGCGCCCCTTGCATTTTTCGCTTCCGCCTTAGCAAGAAGTAGCCTTCTCCTCCGAATACAGCCCCTCCCCATCCCCCAACTGACGGTCTATTCCGAACTGTCGGACGCCATGACAGCGCGGCTCCGCTTTTACGCCAAAATCAGCTTTTACGCCAAAATCAAGCGTTCGGTCAGATCCAGCCCGGTGCGCCGCAGCAAGTCCGCGACTACTGGTTCCTTGAATCGCGAAGCGTCAAATTCGACGTGGATGATCTTTTCGCGCTCATTGAAAGCAATGCGCCGGACCCCATAAACGTCGCGCAGGGTGTCGAGCGCACGCATAATCGCCTCGGTCGGGGGTGCGGCGTAACGGTAAGCTACCTCGAATTGAGTCATGTCGCTGGTCTGCCTCCGCTTTGAAGATACAACAATCGACCCGACAAGCGAATGAATCTAATATGGAACCGGCGAAGCGGTCGCAAACCGCCCCCAAACCATGGATCATTCTGTGAAGCCTGCCACCGCGCTGCAAGACAAAGATCCGGTCTGCGGCATGACCGTGGATCCGGCTACCGCGAAGCACAAGCTGGAGCACGCCGGCAAAACCTACTACTTCTGTTGCGCCTCTTGCCTGGAGAAATTCCGGGCTAATCCTGAGGGTTACCTGTCTGGGCGCAAGACGCCTGCGATGGGCACGCAGATCATAAGCATTGGGGCTGCTCCGGGTGCGCAGACGCCCGAGATCAAGGCGTCCCAGATCAAGAGTGTGCCTGCACCGGCGGCTTCCAGCGCCTACGTTTGTCCGATGTGCCCCGAAGTCCGAGCGATCAAGCCCGGGCCCTGTCCGCGGTGCGGGATGGCGCTTGAGCCGGAGATGCCGGTGGCGGCGGCCCGCGTGGAATACACCTGCCCCATGCATCCGGAAATTGTGCGGCCGGGACCGGGCAGTTGCCCGATCTGCGGTATGGCGCTGGAGCCCCGCACCGTCACCGCGCAGGAGGAAGAAAATCCCGAACTGCGCGACATGACCCGCCGCTTCTGGATCAGCGTGGCCCTGACCGCGCCACTGCTGGCCGCGGCCATGGCTGACATGCTGCCGGGCATGCCCGTGCAGCGGGTGCTGCCGACGGGCTGGGTTCCCTGGATCGAAATGGTGCTGGCAACGCCGGTCGTGCTCTGGGGCGGATGGCCGTTTTTCCAGCGGGGGTGGACTTCGATTGTGAATCGCGCCACCAATATGTTCACGCTGATCGCGATGGGAACTGGGGTGGCGTATCTCTACAGCCTGGTGGCGACCGTTTTCCCGCAGATTTTCCCCGCATCATTTCGCGTGATGGGAGGAACGCCCCCGGTGTATTTCGAAGCCGCGGCGGCGATCACGACGCTGGTGCTGCTCGGCCAGGTTCTGGAACTCCGCGCCCGCAGCCGCACCGGCGCCGCCATTCGAGCCTTGCTCGATCTGTCGCCGAAGATGGCTCGCGTCTTGCGCGATGCCCAGGGTGGCAAAGAAAACGAAGAGGACATTCCGTTAGATCAGGTGAAGCCGGGCGATCGCCTGCGTGTGCGTCCGGGAGAAAAAATTCCGGTGGATGGCAGCGTGCTCGAAGGCAGCAGTTCGGTGGATGAGTCCATGATCACCGGGGAGTCCATGCCGGTCGGTAAAGAGCCCGGCAGCCGCGTGATTGGAGCCACGGTGAATGGAACCGGCTCAATGGTGATGCGCGCGGAGCGCGTCGGAAGTGAAACCTTGCTGGCGCAGATTGTGCAGATGGTGGGTCAGGCACAGCGCAGCCGGGCTCCTATTCAACGCCTGGCGGATCGCGTGGCGGCGTGGTTTGTGCCGGCAGTGATCGCGATTGCGATTCTCACGTTTGTCGTATGGAGCCTCTTCGGACCCGAACCTCGCCTGGCGCACGCTTTGGTAAATGCGGTGGCGGTGCTGATCATCGCCTGCCCGTGCGCTCTGGGGCTGGCTACTCCGATCGCGATCATGGTGGGAACCGGGCGCGGAGCTCAGGCCGGTGTACTGATCAAGAACGCGGAAGCGCTCGAGATACTGGAGAAAGTGGATACCCTGGTGGTCGACAAAACCGGCACGCTGACGGAGGGCAAGCCGCGAGTTGTGTCGGTGGTTGCAACGCCGGATAGGAAGGAAGGCAACGACGAGAACGAACTGTTGCGCGTAGTGGCTAGCGCGGAGCAGGGCAGCGAGCACCCTCTGGGGGCGGCCGTGATCGAGGCTGCCAGAAATCGTGGTCTGGCGTTGGGGGCGGTGCGCGAAATCCATTCTCGCACTGGGCGTGGAGTCAGCGGCCAGGTGGATGGCCGGCGAGTCCTTATCGGAAACCACCAGTGGCTCCAGGAGAACGGGATTCCGGTCAGTGAACTGAAGCAGAAGGCGGAAGAGCTGCGTCGCGAGGGGCAGACCGTGATCTTTGTCGCGGTGGATGGCCAGTTGAAGGGATTGATCGGCATTGCGGATCCGATCAAGCCCTCTACGGCACAGGCCTTGCGAGATCTTAAGGCCGCCGGGCTTCGGCTGGTCATGCTTACAGGCGATAGCCGCACCACTGCGGAGGCTGTGGCCAGAGGTCTGGGCATCGATGAATTCGAAGCTGAGGTGCTGCCGGAGAGGAAATCCCAAGTGGTCCAGCGCTTGCAAAAAGAGGGACGGATTGTGGCCATGGCAGGCGATGGCATCAACGACGCGCCCGCCTTGGCCCAGGCCAACGTGGGGATCGCGATGGGTACCGGCACCGACGTCGCCATGGAAAGCGGCAGCGTGACCCTGGTGAAGGGCGACCTCGCAGGTATCGTGCGGGCGCGCAGACTTAGCCTGGCGACAATGCGCAATATCCGGCAGAACCTGTTCTTCGCGTTTCTCTACAATTCGCTGGGCGTGCCAGTCGCGGCGGGCGTGCTCTATCCGTTCTTCGGGCTGCTGCTGAGCCCCATCCTGGCGGCTGCAGCCATGAGCTTCAGCTCGGTTTCGGTGATTACGAATTCATTGCGCTTGCGGAAGACGGAGTTATAAGACCTGCGAGGACGAACGTCTTACGGCGTCCGAATCCGCCGGGCGAGTTCCGCCCCGAGGAGACGAAAATGATCGAAGTCCCAGGTGTAGATGGTCGCTGCGTTGGCTTTTAGCGCGCACTGGGCCAGTAGCGCGTCATAAATCGTTCCCCCCACCACACCCTCTGCCGCAGCAGATGCAATAGCGGAGTAGTAATCCTCTTCGTCGAGAGCAACGATAGTGAGCCGCTTCCGGATTTCATCCAGGAAAAACAGTGCTTGCTCGCCTCCCATTCGCTGTCTCCCCGGCATGCGAGTAAGGGTAGCGTACAACTCGGCGAGAGTATGCGCGGCGCAGCACGCGTTCTTTTTGTCCGCCTTGAGATAGGCCGCCAGGCTGGGCGGGTGGTGCTCATGCTGAAGGGAAACGGCTGCCACCAAGACAGATGTGTCAAAGAAGAACTTCACTTGATCTTACCGACAATCTGGCGGTACCGTTCGTCGCGTACCCGACGGATCGTCTGATTCACAACGTCAGCTGGAAGGCGCTCTCCCGAGTCGAAGACCCATACTCCATGCTTCTTGTAGATCCGTCCCTTGCCCCGCGCCGGGCGCAAAACGATGCGGTCTTCGGAGGTCTCCAGTTCCAAAGAATCTCCGGGACTGATCTGCAATGCGTCCCGTACGGGTTTGGGCAAAACCACCCGCCCGGCTTTGTCGATGGTAAGAGTGGCATTCATGCTACCATTATACCACTCTCTCTACCATTTCTAATGCCATTCCGCCCGTCAATCCGGGGATCCAGAACAGCGTGGCCCGGTATGGCGCTCCGCACTTGCAAACGGGCGGCTCTGCACCATTCTGGCAATTGACACCCCGCGCTGCGTATTCAACAATTGACTTACCATCCCATCTCAGCGGAGGAGTCGTTATGGCGGACGAGGGTGAAGTTCAGGTCGCGTCGGAGGGTAGTGCCGGAAAGTGGATCCTGTTGGCGCTCGCTCTGATCTATGTTGCAGGCTCGCTCTACTTCATCTTTGACTTGCGCGGACGGCTCGACCAGATCAGCAAAGAGCAGACTGCCAGCAAGACCCAGCTTGCCGACCTGGGCAAGCGCATGCAGTCCGCGGAGGCCGATGACGAAACCCTGGCCCAGCAGGTGGGCCTGACCAAGAAGGAAATGGCGTCCCGCTCGGCCGAACTCATGCGCCAGCAGCGCGCCTCCGAAGCGCGTCTCGCGGAACAGCAGAAGCAGGAAATCAGCGCGGTCAGCGGGGAAGTGGCAGGCGTGAAGACCGACGTGGGCGGGGTCAAGACCGACGTCGCTTCCGCCAAGGCTGACCTGGAAGCCACCAAGGCCAAGCTGCAGAGTGCGATCGGCGATCTGGGAGTGCAGAGCGGGCTTATCGCCAATACCCGCGGGGACCTCGAAATCCTCAAGCACAAGGGCGACCGGAATTATTACGAGTTTACCCTAGTCAAGGGAGCGAAGTCGCAGCCCGTTTCCACGGTCGGACTGCAATTGAAAAAGACGGACGTGAAAAAGGGAAAATTTACCCTGGACGTCACTTCGGACGACAAGACCATCGAAAAGAAAGACAGGAATGTCAGTGAGCCCATCCAGTTCTACAGTGGGCGCGACCGCATGCTATACGAGCTGGTGGTCTGGACCGTGGACAAGAACAGAGCGACAGGCTACCTGAGCACCCCCAAGAACGCGCCGACCCCAGTTTCGGCTAGCCCGGCCACGGCAAGCCAGTAAAAGCTCAATGTACCCGGGCTGGCAGGTACTGATCTTCATCGCGCTGCGGACGGCAGTGGTTTACGCTGTCGTCCTGCTGGGTGTCCGGCTGACCGGCAAGCGTGAAATAGGGCAGATGACGCCCTTCGACCTCACCTTGCTGCTGCTGCTCAGTAACGCCGTGCAGAACGCGATGACCGGTCCGGATACGTCAGTTCTGGGCGGAGTCGCGGCAGCCGCCACTCTGCTGGTAATCAACTACGCGGTCGCGGAAATCTCCGGCCGAAATCGCAAATTCCGCAAACTAGTGCAGGGCGAGCCGACTTTGCTGGTCCACGATGGCCAGGTCATTGCGCTGCACATGGCTCGCGAACACATCACCATGGATGCGTTGCACTGCGCTCTCAGAGAGCACGGAATCGCCGGCCTTCACGAGGTCGCCCTGGCCGTGCTGGAAGTGGACGGCTCCATCAGTTGTCTGAAGTACGACGAGATCAAGCCCACGGCTGCGACTCACCTGGTGCACAGAAGGTTTCTGAAGAAGCACCAGTAATACTCCGCACTATTCAAACTGCAGGAGCACGATTTCGGGCGTTGTCCCTACCCGCAAGGGCGGTCCCCAGGTGCCCGCGCCGTATGAGGTATAGACCAGCAGATTGCCCAGACGCTGCAAGCCGTAGACAAACTTGCCATAGAGCCGGGAGGTGATCCAGGTAAAGGGGAAAAACTGCCCGCCATGGGTGTGACCGGAAAGTTGCAGCGATATGCCTTCTTCCTCGGCAATGCTCAACCGGTCGGGCGCGTGGGTGAGCAGGATGCTGGCCCGGCCACGATCCACAGCAGCCTGGCGCAAGACCGATCGCAGACGATCATCGTTGGTCGAATCGCGATAATGCACGCCGACGATCTGCAACCCGTCTACGGTCACCTTTTCGTTGTTCAGGATCTTCACGCCCGAGTGCTGCACCGCGTCGAGATATTTGGTGTGATCGGAAAACTCTTCATGATTTCCGGTGACAAAATATGCGCCCCAGGGCGCCGTGAGTTTTGCCCAGGGCGCCGCCAGTTCATTTACCTTGGCGGCTGTGCCGTCGTACATGTCGCCGCCGATAAAGACGATGTCGGGACGCAGCCGGGTGAGCATGGCCACGATGCGGCGCACGAATCCGGCGCCGTGTACGTGACCGAGATGAGTATCGCTGACCAGCGCCGCGACCCGGCCCCGCCATGCTTCGGGCAGGTTCGGCAACTTGACGGTGACTCGCTTCACGCGGGTCCAGGCAGCGTTGACGATGCCGTAGAAACTTGCCAGCAGGGCTGAGCCAAAGAGCACTGCGGCCAGCACTCTCCGGTCCGGGTGCAGTCCCAGAAGCCGGGCTCCGCCATAGAACGCCCAGCACGAGCATGCCGCCAGAAACAAGAAACTCAGCGTCCCGAGCCAGACCGCGGAAATGGTGTAGAAAACGCGCACCACGGCATGAGAAGAACGCCAGGCCAGCAGGGACGCGATCACGAAGCTGACTGACAGCAACGCCAGCGCCACCTGCACAGACGAAATTCCGGGCGGATCCGGCGTTGCCCAAAAGGCCGTCCACGTCTGATACAAAAACCAATGTGCGAGAAATAAGACCGATTGAATTACCACTACGAACACAACGATTCGTGATCTCACCGTATAAGGGCTCTCCAGGCAGGTTAGATGACACTCGACGCGGCTTAGACGCAGAATAGCGCTGGCTGGAGGATAGACCGAGGCGATCTCAGCAACAACGGTATTGCGGTCAACGCGATGTGGGAAAAACCCAGTTTCCAGTTGAGTGTTCCCAGTTCGCAGTTGGAAACGGGCTACTGTGTGAGCACCAACGGCAGTGGCTGATCGTACGGCTGGATCACCACGCTCAGCGATTGGCGTTTGTCGAAAACGTCCTGCTTGACCGGAAAGCTGACCACTACTGTGCCTTGCGCCTGGCCTCCGGGTGGAATCTTGGTTTCCGGCGGGATCGCCGCGAGGGCATATTTCTTCAGCACCGGGAAGGCCTGGAAGTAACGATCGAAGTCTATCGCTGACGCGGCCTCGTCGCTGAATTCACCGCCGTTGGCCGTGATCTTGCCCTTGATGTCGTGGATCCACAGCGGCTTCTGGCCGGCATTGTGCACAGTGACGTTCACGGCTACCAGGACCATATTCTGATCCGGGACCTCAGCTACCGCAATATTGTCGATCGAACCTCCGCCCTGCGGTTTCGCTCGATCCAGAAAGGCCACGGTACCGATGATGAGGGCGGCGGCGGCCAGCACGATACCCACAATTTTGGGAGGAGGAAGATTGCGCTTAGCGGTGCCAAATTCCTCGCCGATGTTGACTCCAGGACCGGGGCCAAGATCCATGCCCGGCGCCGGAGCCGGCTCCGGTTCAGAGCTTGCTGCGGGTGGCTGCGGAGATGAGTCGTCTGGCATAGGGACCTCGTCTGCAGCGATTCTATATCGTTTCGCGCCGGCGTCGCATAGGGCCCGCGAATGTTAATGCTAAAGAGAAACCGGGAAGGGATTGCGAACGGCGAACTGTTGCTGGTGCCAGTATGGATAGACCGGCCTACGCTGGCTTGCCTGGTCAAGCTTCGAGATCTGTTCAGGAGAGAGCGACCATGGTTCCGCGGCCAGGTTTTGCCGTAACTGCTCCTCGTTTCGAGCTCCGATGATCACACTGGAGACTGTAGGCCGCCGCAACAGCCAGTTCAGGGCCACTTGAGGAACGGTTTTCCCGGTTTCGGCGGCAATCTGATCCAAAGCGTCCACCACTCGGTACAGATATTCGTCGGCGACCGGCGGTCCCTGCTCGGTCGTCTGATGAAGCCGGCTGGTGGAGGGCAAGGGCTGTCCCCGCCGGATTTTCCCGGTCAAACGACCCCACCCCAGCGGGCTCCATATCAGGGCTCCCACGCCTTGATCGACACCGAGTGGCATGAGTTCCCATTCGTACTCCCTTCCGACCAGCGAGTAATAGACCTGGTGCCCCACGTAACGGGCCCAGCCATACCGTTCTGAGGCCGCGAGCGACTTCATCAAATGCCATCCGGAAAAATTCGAGCAGGCAATGTAGCGAACTTTCCCACTTTCAATCAGGTGGTTGAGCGTGCTCAGGGCTTCTTCGACAGGAGTGAGTGCGTCGAATCCGTGAAGATGGTAGATGTCGATGTAATCGGTGCCCAGACGCCGCAAGCTGGCTTCGCACGCCGTGACTAAGTGATGGCGTGATGACCCGAGGTCGTTCGGCCCGTTACCCATGGGGAACGTAGTCTTGGTGGAGATCAGCAGCTCGTGGCGGCGTCCCTGCACCGCCTTGCCGAGAATTTCCTCGGAGAGGCCGTTCGAGTAAACGTCGGCGGTGTCAAAGAAGTTGACGCCGGCTTCCAGGCAAATGGAGACAAGGCGGCTGGCTTCCGCGACGTCACTCGACCCCCAGGCGCGGAAAAAATCAGTTCCTCCGCCGAATGTGCCGGTGCCGAAACAAAGTACGGGTACTTTCAATCCGGAGCGGCCAAGCTGTCGAAATTCCATGGATCAGTAGATGCGGGCTCGGTTAGAAGCGATGCGCGAATTGATCGGGAAGTAAAGTGAAGAGAAGAATCCGGTGACATCGTGAGCGCAGTAAGCCGTTTCGCTTGCGAAACGGCTCACGAAGTCGAAGGACCCCTACCTTGCAAACAGCCCTCTCCCTGGGATGCTTCTGAAAGGCGCCAACGAACGATAGATAGAAGGTGGAGGTATCAAAGAAATAGGGGTCATTCGACTCCGCATTTGCTTCGCGACGCGCAGCAGATGCTGCGCTCAGGATGAATCCTCTACCATCCGTGCTTCATGGCTGCAGCAAATTTCTGCATGGGCAGCGTATTCAATACGTCTTCTCTGGCAAGCCAGGCGCGACGAGCCTGCAGTACCCCGAAGCGAATTTTCTCCATGTGCGAGGTGTGATGGGAATCGGTGTTGATCACGATTTTCACCCCGTGCTGTTTCGCCAGCCGGAGATGCCGGTCGCAGAGATCGAGACGGTCAGGATAAGCGTTCAGCTCCATGGCCACTTTTTTCTGAGCTGCGGCCTTCAGTACAGCGTCAACGTCAAACCCGTAGGCTTCGCGCCGGAGCAGCAGGCGTCCGGTGGGATGGCCGAGTAGCGACGTGTTGGGATTCTGCAACGCCTTGAGCAGGCGGTCGGTCATTTCCGCCGGACTCTGGTTGAAGTGGGAGTGTACGCTGGCGATCACGATATCCATCTGCTCGAGTACGGAGTCGGAGAGATCGAGCGTGCCGTCAGCCAGGATATCTACTTCGACTCCGGCAAAAATTCGGATGCCTTCCATTTGTTCATCAACCGCGCGAATGCGCTGGATGTGCTCGACCGCCCGCTTGTCGTCGAGGCCGTTTGCAAAAGCAAGATTCTTCGAATGGTCGGTGATGGCCATGTATTTGTAGCCGCGTGCTTTGGCCGCCTCGGCCATTTCTTCGATGGTATTGCGGCCGTCAGTTTCGACGGTGTGCATATGAACGTCGCCCTGCAGATCGCCTTGCGAGATGAGCACAGGCAGGGTGTGAGCCTCGGCGGCATCGAGTTCGCCCTGGTTTTCACGAAGCTCAGGAGGAATGTAGTCAAGCTTCAGCTTGGCATAAATTTCCTCTTCGGTTTTTCCCGCCACCGGCTCTTCGGTGTCGAGCTTCGCCAGGCTGTATTCGCTGAGGGTGTAGCCCATCTTCAGCGCCCGCTGGCGTAGTGCGACGTTGTGGGCCTTGGAGCCGGTGAAGTACTGCATGGCTGCGCCGAACGATTCGGGGGGCAGAAGCCGCACATCCACCTGCATGCCCCCGCGCAACCGGAAGCTGACCTTGTTCTCGCCGCGGGCGATGATTTCCATCAGGCCGGGAAGTTTGATGACGTGCTCGATCAGTTGTTCCCGCGTAGCGTCATCGCAGCAAGCCTTACCGGTGACGAGGATGTCGAGGTCGCCAACGGTTTCTCGCCCGCGCCGCAACGAACCGGCGGGTGTGACTTTCTCGACCCCGGGATAACCTTGCAGATGATCGATGATTTTCTGCGCTTCTCGTTCGGCTGCATCGAGCAGGAAACGGCCGGCGATGCGGCGATAATCCTCGATGGCCTTCAGCAGTTTCTGTTCCTGCTTTGCGCCCATGCGAGGAAGCTCCTGAATCTTTCCCTCGCGCGCCAGCTTCTCCAAGCCTTCGATGTCGCTGACCTGGTAGGCGCTCCAGATCAGCGCAATCGTTTTTGGCCCCAAGCCCTGGATCTTGAGCAGGTCGAGCATGGAGGGCCGGTATTTCTTGAGCAACTCCGTGTGCGCGGAGAGCTTGCCTTCCTTGAACATTTGCTGCAGGTTCTGCAGCATTCCCTTGCCGATGCCGGGGATGGCCAGCACCTTCTTGGGCTCGCCGATCAAGTCAGCAATCTGCTGCGGTTGGGCTTCAATGGCTTCGGCGGCGTTGCGGTAAGAGCGGATGCGGAACGAATCCTGACCGTCGATTTCCATCAGGTCGGCGGTTTCATAAAGAATGCCGGCGATCGCCTTGTTGTCCATGTGAGGTAAAGATTAAACAAGTCGCGGCTGAAGGGAAAGGTCGGCTGCTTCTCAATGAATACCGCTACCCCCGACGAGGGCGGGATGCCCTCGCGCCAGCCGGCGGGCCTGTCCTGAGCGGAGTCGAAGGGACGCCGGCGCTACGAAAATCAGGTTCGCGGCGACTAGGATGCTTAGGAAGCTTTGGTTACGTTGGCGGCTTGTGGCCCTTTTTGTCCCTGGGTAATCTCGAACTCTACCTGATCGCCTTCCTGAAGACTCTTGTAGCCTTCCGAGGTGATGGCACTGTAGTGGACAAACACGTCGGCGCCATCGTCCCGTCCGATGAAGCCATAGCCTTTGGCATTGTTAAACCACTTCACGGTACCTTTCAAACGTTCCATGTACGCCCCCTCGGGCACGTGCTCTTTCGCCGAGGCCGTACCCTTTCAATTGAGGCAATTGTGCTGCTAGCCGGGGGTGCTGTCAAGGGATTGCATCACAGAAAAGCCGCTATCGGTGCGGCTTTGGACGTTTCCTGGCCTGGTTGAGCCAGAGGACGCTGCTAATCGTTTTGGCGTCCCGGATGCTGCCGTTCATGGCCATGCGAACCGCGGTGGAAAGCGGCACCATTCGCACCTGGATGACCTCATCGGCCTCGGGCTGCGCCGGGCCGGGTCGAAGGCCGCGAGCCATGTAGACATTCATGGTCTCAGCCAAAAACCCGGGACTGGCGTAGAAGCGCAGAATGCAACGCCAGCGCGAAGCGGTATAGCCGGTTTCCTCCAGCAGTTCTCGTTTGGCTGCGGCCAGTTCGTTCTCACCCTCATCGATCCGGCCTGCGGGCAACTCCCACATCATTTGCTGGGCGGCGTGGCGATACTGGCGCTCGAGCAGGATGCGCGGCTCGGAGCGGCTTTCCTCCATCGCAAGAATGACCACCGAGCCGGAGTGGCGCACGATGTCGCGGCGGACCCGGACTCCACTGGGCTCCAGGACTTGCTCGGAGGTGATCCAGAAAACAGGTCCGCGATAGACCTCACGGGAGGAAAGCACGCGGGCTTTGTTTGTGCGGGATGGTTTGGGCATATAGACAATATAAGCGATGAGTTCGTCGCGGCGCAGGCGCCCGACTTTTGCCGCCACCGGAAATGCCCTGCTATGCTGCCAGCATGGCACGGAAGCCTCACGTTGCGATTGTCGGGCCGGGAAGATTGGGAAACGCTCTGGCATTGGAACTCAGGCGCGCGGGATATCGCATCAGCGAGATCGTGTCGAGAAACAGCAGAACCTCTCGCCGCAAAGCCGGCGCATTGGCCAAACGGGTGCACGCGGTTGCGGCTGTAGCGAGCGCGGCTTTCGAGGCTGACCTGGTCTGGTTGTGCGTGCCGGATCGCGAAATTTCCCGGGTGGCCCGGCACCTGGCTCAGGCTACCGGCTGGAGAGGAAAAAGTGTGTTTCATTCCAGCGGAGCCCTGCCCAGCGATGAACTGCACGCCTTGCGGCGGCGCGGGGCAGTTGTGGCTTCGGTCCATCCCCTGATGACGTTTGTGCCCGCGTCGGTGCCTTCGCTCCACGGCGTGCCCTTCGCGATCGAGGGAGATCCCACGGCCCTGCGCCTGGCTCGAAAGATCATTCGGGACCTGGGTGGAGAGGCCTTTGCCATTTCCAAAAGCAAGAAGTCCGCCTACCACGCCTGGGGTGGTTTCACGTCGCCGCTGCTGATTGCATTGCTGGTGACCGGAGAAAAAGTGGCGCAGGCCGCGGGACTGTCTGCCGCCGATGCCCGCAAGAAGATGATTCCGATCGTGCAGCAAACTCTGGCCAACTACGCGAAACTCGGTCCGGCTGGAGCTTTCAGCGGACCAGTTGGGCGTGGTGACACACAAGTGGTCCGCAAGCACGTGAAAGAGTTGAAGAAAATTCCGGGAGCGACCGACGTGTACCTGGCGCTGGCCCGCGCGGGGTTCCGCTATTTGCCGGTACGCAACCGGAAAGAGCTGGAGAAGCTCTTAAAACCGTAATCGTCATCCTGAGCGCAATCGATCAATTCGCTTGCGAATGGATCGATGAAGTCGAAGGACCCCTGCATTTCGATCTGTCCATGCGTGACAGAATTCTTCCGGTCCGCGAGAGAAGCGAGGGAATGGTCCGAGGAAACCGTAGGGGTCCTTCGACTCCGTAGCTGCTTCGCGATGCGAAGCAGCCACTGCGCTCAGGATGACACTTAGCTCACCATCACCCTTTCGATCTTCCGCGCGCGTCCGGTTGCCTCGTCGCAATCCACCACTACGGCACACAGGCGAACATCGCCCGTGGCTGCTTCGAATCTGGCCGGCATGTTGTTCAGGAAGCGGGCGATGATCAAGTCTTTTTGCACACCGATGACGCTGTCGTACGGTCCGGTCATCCCGACATCGGTGATATACGCGGTTCCGCCGGGCAGCAGTCGCTCGTCCGCGGTAGGAATGTGCGTGTGCGTCCCAACGAGCGCGGTGACACGCCCGTCCAGATACCATCCCAGGGAGAGCTTTTCCGACGTGGCTTCGGCATGTACGTCGACGAAAATTACTTTCGCCTTGATCTCTTGCAGTAATTTGTCGGCGACGCGGAACGGGTCGTCGTTGGCCGCCATAAAGACGCGACCCTGAAGGTTGATCACGGCGTAGGGGACGCCATTCTTGTTCCCTTCGTACATGCCCCAGCCAGGTAAGTCAGGCGCATAATTCGCCGGGCGCAACAGACGCCGCGCCATGCTGTGCTGGTTGCCATCCGCCATCTGGAAGTAGTCGATAATCTCGCGCTTGTCCCAGATGTGGTTGCCGGTGGTGATCACATCGATGCCTAGCTCGAAGAGGTCTTCCGCCAGCGCGCCTGTAATCCCGAATCCGCCAGCCGAATTCTCTCCGTTGGCAATCACCAGGTCGATGGCGTGGTGCTTCACCAATCCGGGGAGGCGATCCTTGACGATATTCCGTCCTGGCCGGCCAAAAATGTCGCCAATGAAGAGAATGTGCATGAATGTTGGAATCTGGTTTGATGGTAACACGCGAAAATCAGTCGTTGGCCGGGGGCAATCGGTCGTTGGTCATTGGTCGTTGGTCTTTGGCCCGCGAGGTGAGGCGCAGAATTTGCAGTCCGATGATTTGCAGGTTCAGGCCAACGACCAAGGACCAACGACTGTCGCTACCGACCAACGACCAATTCCGCCGTCTTCAGAAAATCGTAATTTCCGGAAGGATTCAAAGTCAGGTTGCCCACTCGCCTCGAATGCACCAGTACGTTGTCGAAATACCACAAATCGATGTACGGCACTTGCTCAGCCAGAGCCCGCTGGATTTCAGCATAAAGCTGTTTGCGGGTGTTCTGGTCAGGTTCGTGGCGTGCATGGTCAATGAGCGCGTCCACGCGGGGGTCGGCGAAGTAGCCGCGGTTGGCGCCGTTAGGAGGGAACTTGGCGGAATGAAAAACATATTCAAAAATGTCGGGGTCTTCGTTGCCGCCGATCCAGCGCAGGGAATAAAGCTGGAAGAGGCCGTGGGTCACGTCGGAGAAGAAGGTCGCGAATTCAAAAGTGCGAATATCGAGCGCGATTCCTACTTCGCGCAGTTGTTGCTGCAGCACAGCCGCCATCAACCGCGTGCTCTCTTCGGTCGATGCCTTCATGGTCAGGTGAAAGCGCACGCCATTCACCTCCGGATAACCGGCTTGTTCGAGCAGCTGCCGGGCCCGCTCCGGATTGTGGTCGTAGCTGGGCACGTCGCCGTTGTAGGCCCAGCTTTCCGGTGGAAGAACGCTCTTGGCGGGACGGGCAAAGCCGCGTTGCAGGTATTCGAGCATGGGGCGGCGGTCGATGGCGTAGGCCAGCGCCTGCCGTATCCGCGTGTCTCTGAGAATGGGATCGCGCAAATTAAAGGCCATGTAGGCCAGGACTGTCCCGGGAGCGTGCAGCACGGCGAGATTCCGATCACGCTCAAGGGTCAACACCATGTCTGAGGGGAATGCGTTGATCGCGATGTCGGCACTGCCGTTGCGCAGTTCGAGCGCACGCGTGGTGGTATCGGGCACAACAATAAACCGGACACTTTGCAGGCGTGCTTTCTCTCCCCAGTATGCATCGTTGCGCGCAACCACCACTTCCTTGTCCTGCTCGGCGCTGACGAAACGGAACGGGCCCGAACCAATGGGATGGCGGCTAATCTCGTCGCCGCTGCCATAGGGCACGATTCCTATCGCGCCATCCGACAGATTCCACAGCAGGGTGGCAAAGGGTTCCTTCAGGTGGAACGTAACGGTGTAATCGTCCGACGCGTCAATCCGGTCGACGAAGCGGTAGACAGCCGACTTGGTGCTGCGAATCTTGCCTTGAAGCAACGAGTCGAACGTCCACTTCACATCGCGAGCGGTCAGGGGACTGCCGTCATGAAACTTCACACCCTGATGCAGATGGAAAGTGTAAGTGAGAGGATCGGGGGTCTCCCAACGTTCGGCCAGACCTGGCGCGACGTTCAGGTGCGCATCGCGGGTGAACAGGTCATCGAAGATAAGGTCGTCAATACGCTCCGATTGCGCATCCAGACCAACCCGCGGATCGAGATTCGTAGGGCTGCTCTCGATGATCATCACCAAAGTATTGGGATCGGGCTTGCTGGAACAAGAGAGCAGGACCGCAAGCAAGCCGCCGCAAGCCAGCGCTTGAACAGTCGTAGACGCCGTAAATAAGAATGTCATCCCGAGCGAAGGCGCAGGCGCGCTCGCGCGCCGAGACGAGCGGAGGGACCTCGGTTTGGCCCGCTCTTTCCCCTCACGCATACGAGATTTTCCCCAGGATGGCCGCCCGCTTCGCCCCGGTAGCGGACGGCACATTCGACGCTCTCCGATTCCACGTCTCAAACGCCATCAGGGCGAATGCCGCCGCCTCCTTGGCTTCGGAGGGCAACCCGAATTCGTCGGATGCTCGAATCTTGAGGCCCAGCGGCCGGAGTTCATTGGCCAGCATGGCCAGCAGGATTGGATTGTTGGCGCCGCCGCCGGAAACGACGAATTCGCTGAATCTCCCGGGTCGCGTCAGCGCGAATCGGCGCAACCCATCCGCAATCGAACGCGCCGTCAATGCCGTGGCGGTGGCGACTACATCTGCTTTATTCGCTCGTCCACATTGCTTGATAAACCGCTGGGCGAACTCACGTCCGAATTCTTCGCGACCCGCGGTCTTGGGTGGCCTGCGCCGAAAAAACGGCAGTCGCAGGGCATGGGCAAGCACATCATCGATCACCGTGCCGGAAGCCGCGATGCGGCCGTCGCGATCGAACGGCTTGCCGAAGAGACGACCGGTGACGGCATCAATGACCATGTTGCCGGGGCCGGTGTCGAAGGCAACAACTTTTTCGGCAGACGCCCCAGCGGGAATAGCTGTCAGGTTGGCGATGCCGCCGATGTTCTGCACGATCCGGCCCACGCGCTGATCGCGATACAGCAAATAATCCAGAAAGGGAACCAAGGGAGCGCCCTTGCCTCCGGCCGCCATATCTGCCGGCCGGAAATCGGATACGACAGGCGCACCGACGCGCGCGGCAATCACAGCGCCCTCGCCTGTCTGCCAGGTGACCGCGAGCCTGCGCCCGAGAAATAGAGCCGCCTCGCCTTGATGATAAAGAGTCTGTCCGTGGCAGCCGACCAGTTCCACTTTGTGACGGAACCGGCGTTGGGTGGCCAGCACGGCGTCGGCGTAGAGTTCCGCGAGCAGGAAATTCAGTCGGGCGAGATCGGCCACGCTTGCGTTTGACGCGTTCATTGCCTGCAGCACAGCTTGGCGGACATTCTTGGGATAAGGGTATTCGGCGTGCGCTACAAGCTTGAACTCGAGCTTTGATCGCGCCGCACGCGGGCGAGTCGCCCGCGACCACATGAGCCTTACCAGGGCCACGTTGATGCCGTCGGCCGAGGTTCCACTCATGATGCCGGCGACGATCATGAGTTCGTCGTCCTCAATTTGGCCAGGCGCACTTCTTCACCGAATTCCCACACTCGCCGCGACAGCCTTTCCAGCTTTTTCTGGGTGGGCAGCGGTGCTTTACGTTTCAGCGCGGAGGATCTTTTCTTGAAGGCCAGCACCCGCGCGACCGACTCCTGCACCCGCCGTGCAAACGTGCGGTCACCCTCCGCGGTGTTGATGAGAGCCTCGTAAGACCGCGTGACGTATTCTTCGACGTGACAGACCAGGCAGAGATCGCCGCCGGCGCGAATGTGTTCAACCGCGGCCTGCTCAATGGGCGCGGCTTTCAGAACTCCGCCCATTTCCAGATCGTCGGAGACGACCAGACCACGATAGCCAATCTTCTTGCGTAGAACGTCGGTGATCCATTTTCTGGAAAGCGATGCCGGACTCGAGTCGCGCGTTACTTTCGGATAGTTCGCATGTCCAATCAAAACCATCGGCAATTCACGGCGCATCGCCCGGTAGGGATACAAGTCTTCCGCCCAAAGTTTTTTCCACGACTTGTTTACGGAGGGCAATTCGTGGTGGGTATCAAGGTTGGCTTCGCCGAGGCCGGGAAAATGTTTGCCTGAGCCAACCACGTTGGCCGAGCGCAATCCCGCCAGAAATTCTCTGGCATAAACTACGACCTCTTTCGGATCAGCCGAAACCGCGCGCGAACTCATGACCGTCTTCGAGGCTTCCAGGGCGAGATCCACGACGGGCGCGAAGTCGGTATTGAATCCTAACGTGCGACAGGATTCGCCGATTACTTTGCCGTGCTTGCGGAAAAGTTTGCGGTCGCCGCTGGCAAAAACATCGGCGGGGGAAGGCGCCGAGCCCGTGACGCTGCGGAACCGGTCAACCCGTCCGCCTTCCATGTCCACGCAGGTGAAAAGAGGAGTTGGAACGCAAGCCTGGCAGTCTTTGAGCAGCTTGGAGGTCTGCTCTCCGCCTGTGATGTTGCGGGCAAAGAGGATGACGCCTGCGGGTTGCAGTCGGGTTAGCAGGGAAGCAAGGCGGGGTGACATCTCGGTGCCGTCGAAGCCGATGATTAGAAGTTGGCCGATGCCGGCCCGATTGGACGAATCTGTTTTCTTGCGCATATTGCGGGTGGCCGTCATTCGATCTGTTTCTTCAACTCCGCCAGCAGATTCAACGCTTCCAGCGGCGTCAGGCGATTCAAATCCACTTCGCGCAATCTTTCCAGTACGGGCTGCGACAATGGCGTGAAAATGGTCAACTGCGCCGGCGGGGGGTCGGCGCCGGGTGAAAGATTACCAGTCACCTGGCGTTCTGCATTTTCGTGCTCGGCCAGCACCTCGCGTGCCCGCACAATGACTTCGTGGGGAAGCCCCGCCAGCTTCGCGACTTCGATCCCGTAACTGCGATCCGCCGCGCCCGGCTCGACTTTGCGCAGGAACACAATTCCGCCACCGGTTTCCTTCACTGCAACGTGGTAGTTCTTTACGCCCGAGAGCTGCCCGGATAGCTCTGTCAATTCAAAATAGTGGGTGGCGAACAACGTCTTGGCTCGCGTGTGGGCATGAATGTATTCGACCGCGGCCCAGGCGATGGCGAGGCCATCGTAGGTCGCGGTGCCGCGTCCCACTTCGTCGAGAAGAATCAGTGATCGCGGTGTCGCGGTATGCAAAATCGCCGCCGTTTCCGTCATCTCAATCATGAAGGTGGAGCGGCCGCGCGCCAGGTTGTCGCTGGCGCCGATACGGGTGAAGACCCGGTCTACCAGCCCCAGCCGGGCGGAACGCGCCGGAACGAACGATCCCATCTGCGCCAGGATGGTGATGAGCGCGGCCTGCCTCAGATACGTGGACTTGCCACCCATATTCGGGCCGGTCAACACCAAAATCGTGTGGGTGGTCGAGTTCAAATAGAGATCGTTAGGTACGAAGCGTTCGCCACTACCCAATTCCTGTTGCTCGATGACGGGGTGGCGGCCTTCGAGGATTTCGATGTCGGCGGAATCATCCAGCTTCGGGCGGCAGTAGTTTCGCAGGGCGGCAATCTGGGCCAGGGCGGCAAGCACATCGATTTCCGCAAGTGCGAGCGCCGTCTGCCGGATGCGCCGGGCTTCTCCGGCGATGGCCGAGCGCAGTTCGGCGAACAGTCTGCGCTCGATGTCCACGATCTTTTCCTGGGCATCGAGAATTTTCGATTCGTACTCTTTCAGTTCCGGCGTGGTAAAGCGCTCAGCGTTGACCAGGGTTTGTTTGCGTTCATAGTCCGACGGGGCCAGGTGCAAGTTGGCCTTCGAAACTTCCAGGTAGTAACCAAAAATTGAATTGAACTTCACCTTCAGCGACGCGATTCCGGTGCGCTGCCGCTCGCGCTGCTCGATCTGCGCCAGGAATTGTTTGCTGTTGCGGCTCAGATCGCGCAGTTGGTCCAGTTCCGGCTCGACAGCGGTTTGGATTACGCCGCCGTCGCTTAGTGAGATCGGAGGCTCGGGGATGATGGTAGTTTCGATCCGCTGTCGCAGGTCGGCCAGTTCATCGACCGAGGAGTGCAGCGTGGAGAGGCGATTCGCTGAGGCTTCTTGAGAAGCAGGGACCCGCGCGGCCGAGTCGGCCGCGGCCACATGGGCAATGGCGCCGAATTGTTCCAGCGCTCTGCGGACCGCCGGCAACTTCCCCAGTGAAGCAGAAAGCGCCAGGACGTCGCGCGGGTTGGCGGTTTCCAGCGTTACCCGGCTGAGCAGCCGCTCCAGGTCAAGAATGCCGTCCAGCGCGCGGCGCAGCTCTTCGCGGCCGACAGTTTCTTTCAGTTGCGATTCGACCGCGTCCAGGCGAGAGTTGATTTCGGCAATTTCGATAGACGGCCGCAGCAGCCAGGAGCGCAGCAGGCGTTTGCCCATCGGAGTGACCGTGGCATCGATCGAGCGGAACAGCGTGACGCCGGCATCCGCGCCGGCAAAGAGCGGCTCGATCAGCTCCAGGTTGCGTACCGTCACCGCATCGAGCACCAGGCAGGTTTGGCGTTCGTAAAATCCGATGCGGTCGACGTGACTTAAAGTTCCGCGTTGTGTGGAACGGACGTAGTAGAGAATTGCGCCCGCCGCGGCAGCCGCTGCTGGTTTGCCGGACAAGCCAAAGCCTTCCAACGACAGCACTCCGAAATGGTTTTCCAGCAGAGGGATGGCATGGTCCGGGGCGAAGATCCAATCATCGAGCGCGGTCTCGGCGTAGCCGGCACTGCCGCCCGATGCGCGGCCAGGACGGGTCAAAGACCCGTCGCCACACGGCCTGCTTCGCTCAAACAGCGGCGCCGTCGATCCGTACAGTACTTCCTTGGGACGCAACTGCTGGATCTCTTCCTGGATTCGTTTGGCCGCGTCCTCACCCTGGAATTCTGTGGCGCGAAACTCGCCCGTGGAAAGGTCGAGGGCGGCAAAGCCCACGCGCTCGCCGGAGCCCGCGATGGCCGCCAAAAAATTATTTTCTTCCGAGTTGAGAGAAGAGTCCGCCGCCGTACCGGGCGTGACCACTCGCGTGACTTCGCGCCGCACCAGCTTCTTGGCCACACGGGGATCTTCTACTTGCTCGCAGATTGCGACCTTGAACCCTTTGCGGATCAGCTTGGAAATATAACCCTCGGCAGCGTGGTGAGGGACGCCGCACATGGGCACGGCGACGCCTTTTTCTTTATTGCGCGAGGTGAGCGTGATCTGCAGTTCACGCGCGGCCAGGATGGCGTCGTCAAAAAAAAGCTCGTAGAAATCTCCCAGGCGAAAGAACAGTAGCGCGCTGGGATGCTGTTTCTTGATGGCGGCGTATTGCCGCATCAACGGGGTGGACGGCTCAGTCATTTCAAGGGGCTTCGTGCGCGGATTATAACAAACGAAGGGTTCCGCTCCGGGTGATGGAAATCACAGTTGACGGTTCGCCGCACGGATGTTTTCCTTACACGCATGGAATTACGTAAGGATCCCATCACCCGCTCCTGGGTCATCACCGGGGACGACGTGCCCGACGCGGCTCCGCGCGTCGAGACCTTCTGCCGGTTTTGTCCGGACTCACCGGCAGCGGCGCAATTGGTTTCCAACATGCCAGGGATTGAGGGCGGTCCGTGGTCAGCCCGCGCGGTGGTCCATCCTACGCCGCTGTATCGGATCGAGGGTGAGCCGGCGCGGCGCGGCGATGGTCTCTACGATCGCATGTCGTCGGTGGGCGCGCACGAGGTGCTGGTAGAGAACCTCCGGCATGACCGGCAGCTTTGGGCCGCAAGCGATGCTGAACTGGAACAGTTCCTGCTGCTGGTCGCGCATCGCATCCAGGATTTGAAACGCGATGCGCGTTTCAAGTACGTCAGCGTCTTCAAAAACCATGGAGCCAACGCCGGCCAGGAATTCGAGCATCCCACATCGCAGCTGACGGCCAACACTTTCGTGCCGCGCCGGGTGCTCTATGAACTGCGCGCTGGCAGGGATTATTTCAAAGCCAAAGAACGCTGCGTCTTTTGCGACATCATTTCCCAGGAGCTGCAACAGAACCAGCGGGTGATCGAAGTGCGGGGTGACTTTATCGCGCTCTGTCCCTACGCCCCACGCGTACCGTACGAAACCTGGATCATTCCGCGCATCCACGAAGCCGCCTTTGAGCGTTTCGGTCTGGCCCGGCCGGCCAGCATGCTGGATCTGGGAGCAATCTTGCGCCGCACCTTGCAAAGGATTCGCACCATAACTCACGAATTTCACCTCACCTCGTGCTCCACACCTCGCCCAACACCCTCCACCGCTCGAAGAGCCTCGATTATTGGAGAACCATCGATGACGACTACCACTGGCACATTGAAATCCTGCCGGTCGTTGCGGGCAAGGCGAAGTCGTACACATTCAAGGAGGTGTACTACTCGCCCGTGAGCTCGGAGAGTGCGGTAAAACGCCTACGGGACGCGAAGATTGACGGGTGAATTGAGTTGTCATCCTGAGCGAAGTAACTTCTTCGCAGTCGCGAAGAAGTTGCGGAGTCGAAGGACCCCTGCCCCTGGGCGGTATCGATGGCGATAGGGGTGCTTCGACTCCCTCGTCCTCTTTGCAAAGCAAAGAGGGCTTTCTCGCTCGGCATGACAATCTTGTTGGAGCCTATAATGCTCCCTTTCCGGAGGATTACCGCGCTTTGAAGCCGTTCATATTCTTTTTT
>WNFA01003958.1_pt1 | contig 23798 bp, 25 predicted proteins | sample 5400481 | NCBI WGS metagenome assembly WNFA01 (sample SAMN13153340, study PRJNA577476) | soil metagenome | isolation source: 120 cm saprolite under Douglas fir tree site 2 hole 1 replicate 2 | place: USA:California | collected 2015-04-18 | reverse complement strand
CCGCGCGGAGCGACGCGGCGTTCGACGCCGCGATTGGCGCGGTCGAGGCGGCCGCGGCGAAGGCGGGTATCCGCCGCATCGCCGTTCGCTGCCAGAGCCGCTACGCCGAGGCGTTCCGCCGGCTCATCGCCCGCGGGTATCGTGTGCGCTGGACGGATCTGCGAATGACGTATGAAGGCTACCCCGAACGCCACGCGGAGCAGGGAGTGCTGTTGTCGAATTGGGAGATTTAGGCCTCGGTACGTAATGCAGGTCTTCTGATCGCCGGTGCGCTTCGTTCCGGTAACGGTGCCACTCGTTCGATGTCCGGTGCGAGCTCTTCGATGAGCAATTGCGCGTCCTTCACTCCCCGGCGCGCGTCCTCCGATCGCCAATGCGCATCTTTCGATTTCCGATTAGGGAGCTTTTCCACTCAGTGACAGCGTATTGTCACTCGGTGAGCGGGCATATCTACCCGGTAGACCCGAGGTTTTCCCTCGGTGCGCGAGCATTTTGTCTGAGCGAGCGACTATTCTCCCTCAGTGAGCGAGGATTTGGCCCAAATGAGGGAGGAGTGGGCCGTAGTCAGGGAGGAGTGGGCCTCAGTGAGCGAGCATTTTGTTGCGGTGAGGGAGCACTAGGACTCGGTGAGCGAGCATTTGGCGTCAGTGAGAGAGCATAGCCCTTCAGAGAGGGAGCATTTTCCTTCAGTGAGCGAGGATTTTCCCTTAGTGAGCAAGCATTTGCGATTGGTAACCGGGCATTCCTCCTCGGTGACTGAGCATTTTGACGTAGTGACTGCCCGTTTTGCGTTAACACCGCTCCGCTGAGGGGTAGGTCACGCCGAAGGCGGCGTGATGGCGGCGCCGGTTTCGGAGGGATGCAGTGAGGCGCGGTAGAACTGATCGGCTACCGCCTGTTTTTTGAAGTCTGTCGGGGGACGGGCCTTCCAAGTCCTGCCAGCATGCTGTAATAAACCGTTTAGGCTGACCAGCCTAACTCACGACTCTCAGGTCGAAAGACGTGTTTAGGCAGCAAAGAAGCGTTGGGAGGTTAGTTTAGACAGGTATGTCCAATTCACGTTAGACGGCGCCTGACGATGAAGCTTGCACCGGTTGATGTATTGGGTCGTCGGCTCCGGAAGGGTGACTGGGCGCGACTCATTGCCTTGCCGTCTGATTTGAGCAAGAGCCCAGCCCCCGTGCGACGCGTCTTCCGACGTGCCTTAGGCCTCACGTTCCGGGTCGAAGGTTTCGGACCTTACGGATATGTGGAGCTCGATCTGACGAAGAAGGTGGCGCATCTCGAATTCATTTACGTTGAACCCAACTTGCTTCGGCGCACCAGAACGCGCTGCGCGAAGGGCGCCGTCTAACAAGCGCTTGAAGCTGACGGCGCGCGTAGATTAAGGAATGAATCTTTCTTCAGCGCGCCGCAGCTTAAGCGCGATTCGTTGGGCAGCTACATGACACCTTGCTCCTCGCGGCGCTCGCACCTCGTAGTCGCACTCGTACTGCTGCCCCTTCTCGGGCGCGACGCGATCGCTCAATCGAGCTGGGACCGATATCAGCCCGGGTCCATCCAATCGATTATCGCTCGGGAACGCGGCGATGTGATGGCTTCGATCCGGCGTGGCTTTGTCCCCCTCACCCGTGTGTCGGCCGTGGCGTTTCCTACCCGAGCTTCGGTGCAGTACGAGGACTCGACCCGGCTGACTTCCGCAGAGCATCTCGCCGTTCTCACGGCCTGGGCCAAGAGTCTCAAGCTAGGTGTCGACGTCGCAACGGTGTTCAAAGCCGAGGCTCTGTTTCGCGAAGATTCGGTGCTTTTCTGGATACCGATACAAGCCGTGCTGATCGAGCCCTTGCGTAATGAGTTACGTCGAGGCGATCGCCTGATGTTATACGTGGGCTATGCGGGAGCGCAGGCGACCGATAGTACGACAATCGAGTGGGTTTTCATGGCCAACGAATTCACGAAGCAGTGACCAGCACGGTCGAGCAGCTGCCTAACAAGCGCTTGAAGCGGGCGGCGCGCGTAGGATATTGAATGACACCTCTTTCTTCAGCGCGCCGCAGCTTAAGCGCGATCCGTTAGGCGCCAGCACAGCCATGCAACGAGCGAGCCCCTCTTCCCATCGAGCCTCTGACGGAAGGTGTGTGAGACGCGCAGGTACCTAGCGCATTGCACTGGACAGCGACGCGCAGCGCGCTTCGAGCGCGGGCTCGGCTGTAGGTTCCGGGCGTGACCCGATCACTCTGGTTGCCACGGCTTGCTGGTGCAGGATCCATCTTACTTGGGCTCTCTTTCGTTTACGATCACCAGGCGCACCTCCGCGAGGCGAGGAGCGCAGAGTCGTGGGCCTCGGTCCAGGGCACGCTCCTTGATCTCCGCCGCACCAATTGCGGAGCGAGATCGAGCTGCAGGATCTTGGCGGCTTACAGTTACCGCGTGCCGAGTCCGAGCATCACCGCGTCAAGCGCCACCGATGTGAATGGAACTTATACGGGCACTCGAATCACCTTCGCCGATCATGACCTGCTTTATGGGGATTGGGAGCCGATCCGCCACATGTACCATCCCGGCGGGGTGGTGCAGGTGTTCTATAATCCCCAAGCGCCGCAGGCTGCAGTCTTGGAGCGCAGAGTGCCGTTCGCTTGGGCTACACCGTATGTCATTTGGGGCACCATCGGGTTCGGCGTGCTGATGCTCGCGCTCAGCTTCTGGCGAAGGGCGGCAACCTGGCCGGGTGGCGCGCGTGACCTGGGCCCATGAGGGCGACTGCGGCGCATCCATCGCCCGGCGATGCTGGCGCCTAACATGCGCTTGAAGCTGGCGGCGCGCGTAGATTAAGGAATGCATCTTTCTTCAGCGCGCCGCAGCTTAAGCGCGATTCGTTGGGCAGCCAACTCGAAACGCGGACAGACGCCCACTCGTAAGTCGAGCCGAATGACCGAGACGTACCCGCTCCTAGGGGATCTGGGACTCCTGTGCGTTCTTACAGTGGTGTTGGCCCGTGACACAGGTTCGTTTTGAAGTAGGGGGCCTAAAAAATGTTCGGACTTCCGCAGTGGGCAGTCGGTGTGGGCGCCGTTCTCGTTCTTGTCACGGTCCTGCAAGTCAGTTATGCGCGGCTCGTGCCCCCAGAGTATCGGCGGCGCCGCTGGAAGGGCGAGCCATTGCAGGCGTCAGACGATGTGCAGAGCCGACTCGCGGAACTCGAGGGAGTGAAGCAGCGCCTCGGTGAGCTGGAAGAGCGTGTTGATTTTGCGGAGCGCCTGCTGGCCCAACAGCGCGAGGCCGGGCGGTTGGGGCCGTCCTAATGCTCCATCTCTTGATTGTTGGCTGCCTAACACGCGCCTGAAGCTGACGTCGCTACGTCATCTGAGGTAAAACTGCGTTTGTGAACCTTAAGGCTCCGCGCCGCAGCTTAAGCGCGATTCGTTAGGCGGCGTGAAGTAGCTAAGGAGCCCGGGCTGTGTTCTATCGCCTGCTCACTGACCTGGTTGTTACGCTGCACTTCTCCTTCCTGCTCTTCGTGGTAGGTGGCGGTGTCCTCGCTCGGCGTTATCGCTGGGTCATCCCAGCGCATCTGTTGGCAGCGGCCTGGGGTGTTTATGTCGAAGCAATGCCAGGTCTCATCTGTCTGCTCACGCCCTTAGAAAACGCACTTGCGGTGCGCGCTGGTGGCGCTGGTTACAGCGGGAGCTTCATCGAGCACTACCTGGTCCCGATTATTTACCCGGACGGGCTCACGCGCGCCGCCCAATGGATGCTCGCGGCACTCGTGGTCGTGATTAACGTCGCGGTGTACCTGTGGCCGCGACGGCGAATCGATCCTCGTCCGGTCGTCGGGGCGTAGAGTATCCCGCAGGCCGCTTAACAAGCGCTTGAAGCTGGCGGCGCGCGTAGAATATTGTATGACACCTTTTTCTTCAGCGCGCCGCAGCTTAAGCGCGATTCGTTAGGCGGCCGCGGCCTGAAACGCCCTAATTCTCTGTCCGTATGAGACAGATCCCCGTCGAAAGGGCAAGAGGCTCCATGAACGAAGACTTTTTTCTAGCGATCTTCTGGCTCGGAATCTCCGTTACGGTAAACATCGGCCTTGGGTTGGCCTGGTTCAGTGCGCGGCGACGCGCGCGGCGACTCGAGACTCGACCAGTCGATCTTTCTCAGCTCGATGAGCTGATCGGCCGGTTCGACACTTCCAACGATGCGATCGTCGCTCGGTTAGAAGACCTCGCAAGTAGCCAAGAATTCATGAACCGAGTGCTCACTGGTCGCCTCGATCGCCTTGGCCGTGCATTGCCCGCACCGGAGCCTGACCATACACCAGTCTAGGCGTTGCAGCGCTCGCGGCCGCCTAACAAGCGCTTGAACCTGGCGGCGCGCGTAGATTACGGAATGAATGTTTCTTCAGCGCGCCGCAGCTTAAGCGCGATTCGTAGGCGACAGACAGAGACCGCTACCATGCGCCCTTGGTCGCAAGCCACTGTGCAGGACTACCTCCGCCTCACTCTTCGCGCTCACACCCTTCTTCACGATGTGCCCGTACACGATGTCTGGCGCGTTGCCCTTCCGGACGGCGGGCCAGCTCGGACGATGAAAGACGTTCGCTCCGTTTTCAAGGTCGCTAGGCAGTCTCAGCGGCTGAGTCTGTCGGTCCGTGCGCTTTTCGGGCTCCGGTGGTTGATGGGACGCCTATTTCGATGGGATCGTCCTGCTCCAGAAGGGGAAGTATGGTCTTTCCGAGCTCGGCTCAGCGACACGGATCGGCGGCAATCGATGGTGGAGCCGGGCACCCTCGATGGACCGTTTGCCGTTGTGTACGTCCACGCGATGGAGGCGGTCAGTGAGATCCGGAATGCGACAGTTCACGCCTTCCTCGTCTGGGCTCTGGAGCCAACACCAGATGGGTATCAGCTCTTCTGGGCGATCCACGTCCTCCCGGTCAGCCTCTGGACGAAACCGTATCTTGCGTTGATCAATCCGTTCCGGCGTTGGTTGGTGTATCCCGCTTTGTTGCGCCGCATTCACGAATCGTGGACTCAAGCGTTCACGTCTGCCGCCTAACAGCGCTTGAAGCTGGCGGCGCGCGTAGATTAGGGAATGGATTCTTCCTCAGCGCGCCGCAGCTTAAGCGCGTTCCGTTAGGGCGGCATCAAACGGCCGTCGAGGATGTTCTTGTCCAAACGTGCAGCAGCACTTCCGCAACATGAAGATCACGATCACGGTTGTGGTTCAGTGAAGTTGGCGCGTAATCGCGCGCGCGTCCGGATCGCCTGGGCGAAACTGTTGGTGCTCAGCTGCCTCATCGTCGCCTGCCACCGCGCTGTCCCCGTAACGTCCATCCCCGCCAAGAATATCGGCCCTGGCCCTATCGTCCAAGACACAGGCGGCGTCATCGCCTTCTTCAAGGACACCGGCCCCGTCGTCAACTTCCCCGAAGCACGAACCTTCAGTCTGCAAACGCCGGGGCAACGTGACTCCCTGCGCACGGCGCTCCGAGGGGAACGCGCGCTGTGGCGAGCCAGCAGTCCGCCGGACTATCGGTTTCTGGTGCGCACGGGGTGCTTCTGCCCGGGAGTGCGGGGCTGGCTGCTGATGGAGGTTCGCAGGGGCCAGCCTCTGCGGGCATGGGACCGGACCGGCAGATCTGCCCCGTTGAGCGATTGGGACACGTTCAGTATCGACGGGCTGTTCGACATGTTGGAACGATCGGCTGACCACGATGCCGCAGTCCAGGTGAGTTTCGATCCCCGCTGGCACTTTCCCACGTTCATCCATACTCGTGCCTTGCCAGGCCCAGACATGTGGGCGGTCATCGAGGCGCGAGGGTTGCGGCCGATCTGAGGTCGGCGTTCACCAAACGCGAATCACCAACAATGAAGCGGTGCGGCGAGAAGCGAGTTCCTCCGTCAGTGATGCCGCCTAACAAGCGCTTGAAAGCTGACGGCGCGCGTAGATTACGGAATGAATTCTTCTTCCGCGCGCCGCAGCTTAAGCGCGATCCGTTAGGCGGCTGCAGATTCATCCCAGAAGAGCCAAGCGAGACCAGCGACTCCTGAACAGGCATAATCGATGATTAGAAAAACCCTCCAGCGTGTGATATGTCTCGTCGTGCCCATGGCTGCGCTCAAGGCATATCAGCTCCCGGCTCAACAAACGGGCCAGCTGCATTCCTACTCGGGGCCGAATGGTCACGTCATGGTTGTCGTTCCTGGTGGCGAGTTCATGATGGGGTCGCCCCAGAGTGAACGCGGCCGATCCGAGGACGAAACACAACATCGCGTTCGCATTCCTCGAACATATGCTATAGGCACCACCGAAGTGACAGAGGCCCAGTTCGCGCGCTTCTTGGTTGGCGTGCCAGACTATGCTGCACGCTGGAGGGCTGCGACTGCCGCGCGGTTCGGTGACCCTCCGCACTTCGCGGCCGGCTCAAACACACCTGACAACCCCCGAGTGGCTGTGAGTTGGTACGATGCCGCTCGGTACTGTAACTGGCTCAGCGAGCAGGCCGGTATACCACAGGATCAATGGGTCTATCCCGAGAACATCGATGCCGCACAGGGCCTTCAGCTGGCCCCCGGTTACCTGCACCGTACCGGGTACCGGCTGCCGACAGAAGCCGAGTGGGAGTACGCGGCGCGAGCAGGCACAACAACCAGTCGCTATTTCGGAGATGCCGACAGCCTGCTGTCCCGTTACGCCTGGTACGATAACAACACCAACCGCGAAGGCACGCATCCTGTCGCGCAGTTGTTGCCAAACCAGTGGGGCTTGTTCGACATACTCGGAAACGTGTGGGAGTGGACGTTTGATCGGCGGCAGGCATACCCCTCCAACGACCGTATCACCGAAGATATGGAGGATCCCGAATTTCGCGTATCGAATGACGTCGCACGAACCCGGCGAGGTGGCTCATTTGCGTATGAATGGTTCACCGTCAGATCCGCGCACCGTGGTGCTACGACTTACTTTCCAAATCAGACACGCGACGGGGTCGGGTTCCGCGTTGCCCGAACGATGCCGAATCCGTGAACGAGATCAAGCACGCCCAGACGCCTAACCAGCTTGAAGCTGGCGGCGCGCGTAGATTAAGGAGTGAATCTTTCTTCAGCGCGCTGCAGTTAAACGCGGTCCGTTAGGCAGCAACCCATGATCGACGACGACATCCCAATCTCACATGCTGACCTACGCGATCTCTTCGAGCGGCTCGATCGCGCAAGCATGTCTGGTTACCAATGCAGTCACACGTTTGCGGTGACGAGGGAATTCCTCAGCCAACGAGCACTTGCCGTTGAGCCCATCCTGGAATGGCTTGGGGAAAACGGCGCCGGCTGCGACTGTGAAGTCATCTTTAACACCGCGCCCGAGTGGGAAGAGATAGTCGGGTATGTGCCACCGGACGACACCGAGTAGGTTGTTGTCTGATATCAACTTTGAAGTGCAACGATCGTGCTGGACCCGCCCGGCATTCCCGACACGTAGATGACCTGCGCTAATCCCAGCACTTCGATCGTATGCGGCAGGTTCGGTGGCAGGTCGAGCCGGTCTCCAGGCCCGAGGTCGACCGCCTCCGCGCCGGCGGTGATCCGCAGATAACCCTCGACGACCCAGCGCGTTTCGGGAAACGCGTGCGCGTGCTCGGCCATCCGCGCGCCGGGGAGATCCGACCACCACGCGGTGACCATGCCTTCGCGCTCGAGCGCGCGACGCAGCGTGGACACCTGCAGCGGCCCGAGCCGCGGGTCCCAGGGACGTCGTGCCAGCATCACGACACGAAGCGCGGCGCGCCGACCAGGATGCGGCGGGCGATCAAGATGATCGCGCCCGCATACAACAGATGAATCGTGCCGCTCGGCACTTGCGCCACGAAGAGCAGCAAGAACCATGCGATCAACATCACGACAGCGGCGAGCAATGAGAGATTCAGGGCGATTGACCTTTAGGGTCCGGAAAGTATTCTAGTACTCAGGGGCGGGGAGATCAAACTATTGAGCCAACAAGCTCGATTGCGGACCCGAATACTGCGGCCCATGTCATGCCCCCACCGTGGGGAAGACAGAATTCGTGGTGAGGGACCCATCATTACTTTCGGGCTTCAATAACCCTCTTCGTTCCTGTCGTAATCGGTCGGCCGGTCCATGTTATGTGGTCCCGGCCGATCGTTTTTGCGTGAGTGTCTGCCAGAAGTACTTCGGCGCGAGCAGCGGCTGCCCTTTGATCGCGAACCCCACCATCAAGATCACGATCCACAGCGCGTACGCGACGGATACCTCCTCGCGCAGATGCGGCGCCAGGAACTGCACCACCCACAGCACGAACAGCGCGGTCGCGTCGAACCAGTCGAACTCCATGTTGGCGAGCAGCACCAACCCGAGTCCCGTTTGCAGCAAGGTGAGGATGATCTCGAGACGCTGCCCAGCGTCGAAGTGGAAATCCGACCAGGTGCCGGTATGATGGTAATGCGAGTATCCGTAGACCAGCGGGATCATCGCGGCGAGCACGGTCCACTGATTGATGTTGCTCGAGACCATGTTCATCAGCGCCATGGGCGCATGCGTCACGCGCCGCGCCCACAGGAACGCGGAGACTTTTTCGGGGAATTCCGAGAGGAACGGCGCGACCCATTGCACGAGGACGAACTGGCTGATTCCCAGCGTGGCCGCCACCGCGAGCATCGATTCGAGGAACGGATGCGCGGTGACATACAACAGGAGGCCGCCGCCGCCAAACAACGCGCCGATGGCCGCCTGCCGGCGCCAGCCCCGTTGCCGGTATGCCCATTGGGAGACGCGCGAGGCATCGGCGAGCTCCTCGACGTTGTGCGGCGGATTCCGCAACAGGACGAGGAGATAGCCGACATAGAGCAGCAACAGCACCACCGCGTCGATCCAGCTGATCGACTGCTTCCAGACGATGACGCCGAAGTAGAGCAGCGGCGGCACCAACCCGATCACCTCGACCGCGTGCTCCGGCTGCAGCTTGATCGGGGTGTGGTGCGGGTCGCCCCGGCGCTGGCCGGAGAAGGCGAAGACGAAGTAGATCATCGGCCACCCGAGGCCGAGCAGGAGCCGGATCGCGCCAGTCAGATTGGCGATCGCGAGGTGCGCGCGCTCGGGATCTCGTCCCGCGTCCCAGGCGATGACGGCCTCGACCGCAAACTCAGGCAGCGTCTGCAGCCAGGCGAGGATCGCGAGCGCCAGGCCTTGAGAGATGAGAAACTGCGCGGCTTCCGCGCCCCAAGCGACGAGGAACGCCGACAGGAGCATGGATGGGAAGGTCCACAGCGCCGCGAGCGCCGTGCCTCCCGCCTGCGTCGCCTGGGCGAGTAGCTTTAGGAATCGCACGGGGGCCCAAACTTACCATGCCACGAGACAAGATGAAATCTGCGAGCCTGCACAGCTTCCACGAGTCGCATACGGAGCCGACGGCGGTGCGCATCCCGTTCCAGACGCTCGTCCACGAGATGCTGGAGCAGTTGGGCGAGGATCCCACGCGCGACGGGCTACGGCAGACGCCGGCCCGCGTGGAGGCGTCGCTCAAGTGGCTCACACGCGGCTACGGCATGGTGGTCGAAGAGGTCATCGGGGACGCCCTGTTCGAGGAGAAGCACGAGAGCATGATCTGCGTGCGCGACATCGAGATCTACTCGATGTGCGAGCACCACCTGCTGCCGTTTTTCGGTAGAGCCCACGTCGCCTACCTCCCCAACGGCAAGATCGTCGGGCTATCCAAGATCCCGCGCGTCGTCGAGGTGTTCGCGCGCCGTCTGCAAGTGCAGGAGCGGCTCACCGATCAGGTGGCCGAGGCGTTGTGCCGGGTGCTGGACCCGCTCGGGGTGGGCGTCGTCATCGAAGCCTACCACCTCTGCATGATGATGCGCGGCGTGGAGAAGCAGAATTCCAAGACGGTGACGAGCGCGCTGCGCGGCGCATTCCGGGACGACGCCAAGACGCGCGATGAGTTCCTGCGGCTGGTGCACGGAGGGGCCGGGCTGCCTTGAAGGTCGCGCTCGTAACGGGCGCATCGCGGGGCATCGGCCTCGCGGTCGCGGAAGCGCTGCATGCGACCGGCATGCACGTCGTGCGTGTGGCGCGGAGCCTGCGCTATCGGTCGAGCGAGCGGATGACCGACATCCCCTGCGACGTCACCAAGCCGCTCGCGGTGAAATCGCTCGTCGACCGGATCGTCGGCGAGCTCGGCCTGCCGGACATCGTGGTCAACAACGTCGGAATCTTTTTCATCAAGCAGCTCGCCGAGACCTCGTACGATGACTTCGCGCTCACGCTGGCGACTAACCTGACGGCGCCGTTTTTGATCGCGCACGCGCTCGTGCCCGGCATGGTGCTGCGCGGCAGCGGCCACCTCGTCACCGTCGGCTCAATCTCCGACTACATTGGATTCCCGGGTTCCACCGCCTACGCGGCCAGCAAGTTTGGGCTGCGCGGGATGCACGAGGTGATCCGCGCGGAGACGGCCCGCAGCGGGGTGCGCACGACCCTCGTGTCGCCTGGGCCTGTGGACACGGATATCTGGGATGCCGTCGATCCCGACTCCAAACCGGGGTTCACGAAGCGCAAAGACATGATGCGCGCCGAGGACATCGCGCAGGCGGTGGTGTACGCGGTCACGCAGCCGGAGCATGTCGCGGTCACCGAGATCCGGCTCCTGCCCACCAACTACTCGCCGAGGGGGTAGGGGGTCGTGCACATCGAGCTGACGGAAATGCTCCGCTGTCCCGAGCCGCACCGCGAAGAGATGCTCGTGCTCTCCACGGGCGAGATAAAAGACCGCATGGTGCGCTCGGGGATCGTCGGCTGCCCGGTCTGCCACGCCGAGTATCCGATCTCGCGGGGCATCGTGAACTTCCGCCGCAGCAAGGAGCGCGTCGCGAAGGAATCGTCCGGCCCTCGCCCCGCGTACGCGCCGCCTTCGCCCCTGCCGTCGGCTGATGCCGCGAAGCTCCAGGCGCTGCTCGAGCTCTCCGGGCCCGGGGGCTACGTCGTCCTCGTGGGCGCCGCGGTACGGCAGGCGCCACGCCTCAGCAGCCTGATGGAAGGGATTCACTTCGTCGGCATCAATCCGCCGCCGGATATGGAGGAGCTGCCCGCCCTGTCGCTCGCCTACGCCACCGAGAAGGTCCCGCTCCGCACCGCCATCGCGCGCGGTGTCGTCGTCGGCGCCGATCTAGCCACCTCGCCCTGGCTGGTCGAAGCCCATCGGGTCCTGCTGCGCGGGCGCCGCTTTGTCGTCGAAAACGAAGAGCCCGAACTTCCGATCGGGCTCCTCAAGCTGGCGGCGGAACACGGCCTCTGGGTCGGGGAGAAGCGGTAGCAGTGCTACCGCGTTGACTCGATCGACGCGGCGATCGCGTCGCCCGACGCGTACGCTGCATCGATGAGATCCTTGTGCCGCTGCTCCACCACCCGGCGCTTCACCTTGAGCGTCGGCGTCAACTCGCCTGACTCGATCGTAAAGTCGTTCTCGAGCAGCAGGACCTTCTTCGGCGTCTCGAACTTGGCGAGGTCGCGCAGCATGCTCATCACCTCGCGCTCGACCTTCGCCTGCACGTCGGGCATCCGCAGCAGCTCGGCACGGGTGGCGTACGTGAGCCCCCGCTCCTGCGCCCAGCGCTCGAGGGTGTCGAAATTCGGCACGATGAGAATGAGCGGGAACTTGCGGCGGTCGCCATACATCATGGCGTTGGCGACGAACTTGTTGCGCTTGACCATGAGCTCGATCGGCTGCGGCGCGATGTACTTGCCGCCGGCTGTCTTGAGCAGCTCCTTCTTGCGGTCGGTGATCTTCAGGTAGCCGTCCGAGTCGAGCTCGCCAATGTCGCCCGTATGCAGCCAGCCGTCGGCATCCACCGTCTCGGCGGTCGCTTCGGGCAGCTTGTAGTAGCCCTTCATGATGTTCGGACCGCGGGCCAGGATCTCGCCATCCTGAGCGATCTTGAGCTCGACCCCGGGAATCGCACGGCCGACCGTTCCCAGCTTGATGCGGTCGAGCGGGTTGAGCGTGAGCACCGGTGACGATTCGGTCAGCCCGTAGCCCTCGATGATCGGCAGTCCCGCGCTGTAGAAGAACTTGGCGATGTCGGCCGACAGCGGCGCGGCACCGGAGACGAAGAACCGGATCCTCCCACCCGTGCGCGCCCGCAGCTTGGAAAAGACTAGGCGGTCGGCAACCTTTTTCTTGATCTTGAGTCCGCCGGGGATCGGCAGCCCCGCGAGTGACAGCGTCGCCCACTGCTCGCCGGCGCGCTTTGCCCAGAAAAAGATGCTGCGCTTTATGGCGAGAGCCGCGGTATCGACAGCACCACCGTCGGCTTCACTTCCCCCAGATTTGCGGCGACGGTGTCGAAAGACTCGGCGTAATTGATGATCACGCCCGCGTGAAACTGCGTGTAATCCACCATGCGCTCGTAGCTATGCGACAGCGGTAACATCGACAGGCACTCATCGCCGCCCCCGATGGGAATCATCTGCAGCACGGCCTGCACGTTGGACCAGATGTTGTAATGCGACAGCATCACGCCTTTGGGATCGCCGGTCGTTCCCGACGTGTAGATGAGCGTCGCCAGGTCATCGGGCTGCGCCTCCAGCGCTTCCGCTCTCCAGTTGGAATGCTTCGGTGCGGCGGCGCGCCCCTTGACCTCCACTGCCTCGAGGGAAACGATGCCCTCGCCCCGCCGCTGTGCGACGGCGGCGCTGTCGAACACGATCACGTATTTGAGCCCGGGCAGGTTGTCCTTCACCTCGAGGATCTTGTCCAGCTGCGCGGCGGTCGAGATGAACGCGGCGACCGATTCCGAGTCGCGCAGGATGTACTCGGTTTGCTTCGCGGTCAGCGTCGGGTAAATGGGGACGTCCGTCGCGCGCGCGGTCAGACACGCGTAATCGCTCAGCGTCCATTCTGGGCGATTCTCCGAGACGATGGCGACCTTGTCACCCGGCTTGATGCCCAGCTCGCGGAGGCCGAGGGAGATCGCCTGGACGCGCTCGAGCGCCTGGCGATGGGTGATGGGCACCCAGGCACCGCCCACCTTCGACCGGAACGCCGCCGGCAGGCCGGCGTGCCGATCCACCGTGGTGAAGAACAGTTGATTGAGCGTGCCTCGGCTCATGGGCCATACTCCACGACGAAACGTACGGGACTGCCGACGATTTCTGTGCCGTCCAAGCGCTTCATGGTCGCGGTCACCACCACCGAATCGGCTCTGGCTCCGGGAAGGATCCGTAGCCGCACCGCGGCGATGCCGGCCGACGTCAGCACGGTGTCATTCGGCACTAATGTGACGACCGGGCCACTGGTCGGATAGGTGGCCGCGACGTACACGACCCGCCGACGCTCAGCGGTGCCCCCAGTGGCGAACGCATGCACTCGGAGCGGTATCGACAGGGAGTCGAGGTGCTCGGTCGAGTCGGGCGTCAGTTTGACGGTATCGCGGGTCGCGCTGTCGGCGCGCACAGAATCGAGATGTGCCAGCACGGTGACGGACTGGGGATTCGAGAAGAGATTGCCGGCCCGCGCCTCCAGTCGGCCGATTCCGACCGCTTTCGACAGAGACACCCCCGTGGTGCTGTCCAGGACGGCGATCGTTGCCGTGTCGAGCGAGCTCCAGAAGAGATCGGCTTGCACGGAGTCCCCCAACCCGTTGAGCGCGCGCCCCCGCGGCCGGAAGGTATCGCGGAGCTCGACGCGGCTGCTGTCCGGCAACACGATTTCGATCGCCACAGGCTGGTCGGCATCGGTTTTGATTTTGCAGGCGAGCGCTGCGACGAGTCCGAGCAGCGCGAATCTCCGAATCAGGGGCTGCCGGTCCTCTCTTCGGGCGCACGCGCCGACGCGATACTGCCGGGGGCGGGCTGAGCACCCAGATCATGCAGGGCCTCTGTCGCGTGCTCGATCCATTTCTGGGCGTCGGGTCCACGGGGCGGGTGCGCGAGGAAAGTCTTGAGGTGTTGCGTGGCGCCGTCGGGATCGCCGCGTTGCAGCAGCAGAAACGCGAGTCCGTAATGCGCGCCGGCGAGCGAGCTATCGAGCTCGAGCGCGCGCCGGTAGTGGCGGATCGCTTCGTCGAAGCGGCGCGTCTTGGTGAACGCGATCGCCATGTTCTGCAGAATGCGCGCGTCGTTGGGGTGATCGCGCAGCGCCAACCGATACGACGTCAGCGCCGCGTCATAATCCCCCTGACGCTCCAGGGCCAACGCCTCATTGAGATAATCGAGACGTTGAGGCTTGAGATCGTCGCTCCCCCCCGACGAGCCCCCGAACAAGCGACGCCAGAAACCCATGGGGCGAAAATAGCTTGCGGCTGCTGACGCTGGCAATGTAGAATCCCCAATGACCCTCCCTCCTCGTTCCCCCCGTCCCCCCGGTCCCACACCCCGTCCGAGCGCCAGGACGCGTCCCACGAGCAAGACCCCGCGCGGCGTGCTGCAAGTCGACTGGGCATTCTTCGGGGAGCTGTGCCGGGTGCTGGCCCTCAAGGTGTTCCGGGAGTACGACCCGGAAGTCGTCATCGGGATCGCGAAGGCCGGCGTGATTCCCGGCGCCGTCGTCGCGAGCATCCTGCAACGCGACTTCGCCTCGATCGCCATTACACACGAAGGATCCGTCATCGCCGGCCCGCCGCGCCTGGTGACCGGCAAGCGCGTCCTGCTCGTAGACGAAACGTGCGAATCGGGGAGCACCATGAAGCTCGCGCTGGCCGCCGTGCGCGATCTCAAGCCGGCCGCCGTGAAGACCGCCGTGTCCTTCAAGACCGGCACCTACAAGCCCGATTTCTACGCGCTCGAGAACGAGAACTTCATCATCCTGCCGTGGGACCTCGAAGTCATCGTCGACGGCGAGATCGTCGTCCGCCCCGATTATCGGGCCAAACTGAAAGAGACCCCGCCCCGTTGAAAGATCGTCTCGCCGCAGCAGTCAAACAGTCTCGCGCCGATTACACCGAAATCCGCGTCGAACGCACCTGGAGCTCCGCCGTCGCCTTCCGGGGCCGCCGGCTCGAGACGGCGACCGTCAGTGAGGACCAGGGCGGTTTCGTGCGCGTGCTCAACAAGGGGTACGGGTGGGGCATTGCCTCGTTCACGTCGCTCGACGAATTGCCCGCCATGGTCGCGCGCGCGAACGAGTTGTCGCGCGCGGTGCACGTGGATGATCCCATCCGGCTGGCCGAGACGCCTCCGCAGTCCGCCGACGCTATCCTCGAGCTCGACGGCGATGTGCGCGGCGTCCCGCTCGCGGAGAAGAAGAAGCTGCTCGACCGCTACAATGGCGCGATGCTCGCGGTGTCGGACAAGATCGTCGATACGCAGTCGAGCTACCGCGACGAGCTCTCTGAAGTCTGGTACGTCAACTCCGAGGGCACGTCGCTCTATCAGCTGCGCCCTGAGGTTGTCGTGTCGGGCACGGCAATCGGACGGCGCAACGGCACCATCGAGAAGGGGCTCGAGTCCATCGGTCTGCGGAAGGGCTGGAACAGCGTCCAGAACTTCGAGCATCAGTTCCGCGTCGTCGCGCAGCGTGCCGTCGACCTGCTGGACGCGCCGCGCGTGCGCGGCGGCGCCTATCCCGTGATCCTGGACAACGAGCTGGCGGGCGTCTTCATCCACGAAGCGTTTGGGCATTTGTCCGAAGCCGACTTCGTGTACGAAAACCCCCAGGCGCGCGAGATGATGACGCTGGGCAGGCGCTTCGGAAAACCGGTCCTGAATGTCGGGGACAACGGCGCCGCGAAGGGCCTGCGCGGCACGCTGCCCTATGACGACGAAGGCACGCCGACGCAGGACACGCCGCTCATCAAGGAAGGCATCCTCGTCGGCCGCCTGCACTCCCGCGAGACCGCCGCGAAGCTCGGCGAGCGACCCACGGGCAACGCCCGCGCGATCTCGTTTCGCCACGCGCCGATTGTCCGCATGACGAACACCTATATCGCGCCCGGCACGAAGGGCGTCGGATTCAACGACCTCATCAGCGATATCAAGCTCGGCGTATACGCTTGTGGGGCGTTCGGCGGCCAGACGATGCTCGAGAACTTTTCGTTCACGGCCGGCTGGGGCTACATGATTCGCGACGGCAAAGTCGCCGAGTTGGTGAAGGACGTCGTGCTCGCGGGCAATCTGTTCCAGACGCTCGATCGGATCGATCACATCGCCGGCGATTTCACGTGGAATCAGATGGGCGGGGGTTGCGGCAAGGGCGGCCAGTTTCCGCTGCCGGTGACTGAAGGGGCGCCGCACGTGCGCATCGAAGAAGCGTTGATCGGCGGCGAGGTATGATCGATCGCGTGCTGGAGACCGCCCGCGGCAAGGTCGACGGCGCCGACGCGCTGTGGCGGCGGGAAGAGCAGACCGCGGTCGCGTTCGAATCAGGGAGGCTCAAGTCGGCCGGCATCTCGGAGGAAGCCGGACTCAACCTGCGTGTGGTCGCCAACGGCCGCATGGGCGTGGCGGGGACCACCGCGGCGAAACCGGATCCGAAAGAGCTGGTCGCTCGCGCCGGCGCGTCCGCGGAACTCGGAGAGGTGGTAGAGCTTGGGTTTCCAAACCCGAGCCCCCAGTCCCTACCCCCGATTCCCACCTTCTTTGACCGCACCGCCAACGCCTCACTGACCGAGCTGATCCGCATGGGTCGCCACCTGGTCGAGCGGCTGGCGCGTCCCGACTGCCAGGTCAACATCTCCGTTCAGCGCGAGGTCGCCGACACCGCTGTCGGCAATACCGCGGGCGCCCGCGGCGAGTACCGCGCCACCGGCATCGGAGTGACGGCCGACGTCACGCGCATTGCCGGCGATGACGTGCTGATGGTCTATGATCAGTACGTCGGCGCCGACCTGCCGAGCGAAGCCGATCTCGAAGCATTGGTGGCCTCGGTGGAGACGCGACTCGCGGCGGCCCTGAAGATCGTCACGCCGCCTGATGGGGCGCTGCCCGTCGTGTTTACGCCGGCGGGGCTGGCCGCCGTGGTGCTGCCGCTCGAACAGGCGTTGTCGGGAAAGACGGTCTTGCAGGGGAGCTCGCCGCTGGCGGGGAAGGTCGGTGAGACGCTGTTCGATCAACGCCTGTCGATCTTCGACGATCCCCTCACCCCCGGCCGCCCGGCGTCGCGACCCATCGACGACGAATGTGTTCCGTCGCGCGCGACGGGGCTGGTGGAGCAGGGCGTCGTGGGGCAGTTCGTGTACGATCTCGAAACCGCCGCACGCGCCAAGACGCAGAGTACGGGCAACGGCCGCCGCGGTGTGTTCGGCAAGCCGCACATCGGGTACACGAACATTCTGTTTCGCGGCGGGGACGGGCGTTCCGGCCAACCGTACGCCCTGGGCGGCGGCCTGATCGCCGACATCGACGACGGCTTGATCGTCGACGACCTGATCGGTGTAGGGCAGGGCAACGTGATCAGCGGCGCGTTCAGTCACCCGGTGGGCCTCGCGTATCGCGTGCAGCGCGGCGAGATCACGGGGCGCGTGAAAGACGCCGCGGTTGCGGGAAACGCGTACGATCTGCTCAAGCGGATTGGGGGATTTGGCAACGACGGACGATGGCTCGGTGCGCGTTACTCGCCCTCACTTCTTCTCGAGGGGGTCAGCGTAGCGCGTCGCTAACCGCCGAGGGCCTCGGCATAACTCCGTCCCGCCGTCATTTCGTTGTAGACCTTCTCCAACACCTCCGGCGTCGCCGACAGGAAACGGCAGCGCTCGTCGCCGCGACTGCGGCACTCGACCTCCATCACCGCCACCGTCTCGTCCGACAGTCGTCCCAGGAAGTCGGCCAGCATTCCCGCGGAGAAGAAGCACATCGGTGACTGCGCCGTGCCGGGCTCCGCCTCGGCCCAGTCGCTTGAGTCGAGCGCCAGCGCCCCCGTCCCCACCGGAGTCAACGTCACCGCGCCCCAGCCACCGCTCGTGAAGAATTCGGAGAGCGTGTCGGCAAGCAGGTCGGCATCGAGGTCGGTCGGGCTATTCACGGCGGTGAAGGCCTTGAAGAGGCCTTCGCCGGCGGCGTAGCCGGCTTCCTGCAGGACGGTGATGAGCTGATCGGGAGCATGCGAGGCGAGGCTCGCATGCAGTTGGCGAACGATACTCGGAGCCGTCATATGGGAAGGCAACTTAGGGTTTGCGGTTCGCGCGGCGCAAGAGTTCGGCTTCGTCGATTTGCTCGACGCCGAGCGACTTGGCCTTCTCCAGCTTGGAGCCCGGGTCGGCGCCGACGACCAACGCGGTCGTCTTTTTCGACAGACTGTCGGACACGTGGCCCCCCGCGGCCTCGATCAGGTCGCGCGCCTGCTGCCGCGAGAGCGTGGGCAACGTGCCGGTGACGACGAACGTCTGGTCGGCGAGGGGCCGTGGGCCCGTGGCCGTCGCGGTTTCCTTCAACGTCAGCCCGGACCGGGCCAGGCTTTTGAGCAGGTCCTTGTTGCGGGTGTCCGTGAAAAAGCCGACCACGGCCTCGCCAATAGCGGGTCCGATCCCGCGCACCTCGCCGACTTCCTCGGCGGAAGCGCCCGCCAATGCGTCCATCGTGCCAAAATGCCGTGCCAAGAGCTTCGCGCCTTGCTGCCCCACATGGCGAACGCCGAGCGCAAAAAGGAGCGCCGAGAGCGGTTGGTCCTTCGAGGCGGCAATACTGTCGACGAGCTGCTGGGCCGACTTCTCGGCGAAGCCTTCCAGGGTGAGTAGCTGCATCGACGTCAGCTTGTACAGGTCTGCGACATTGGCGATCAGCTTCGCGTCGAGGAGCGCCCGCACACGCTCGTAGCCGAGCCCCCGGATGTCCATCGCGCTGCGGCTCGCGAAGTGAACGATCGATTCGAGGATGCGCGACGGGCACGAGATGTTGGGGCAGTAGGTCATCACCTCGTCTTGCGGGTGCTCGACCTGCGAGCCGCAGCTGGGGCAGCGCTCCGGCATCTTGTAGGCCTTCTCGGCACCGGTCCGCCGGTCCTTCACGGGACCCAAGATCTGGGGGATGACCTCGCCCGCGCGGGTCACCTCGACCAGGTCGCCCTCACGAATGTCCTTGGCCGCGATCAGCTCGGCATTGTGCAGCGTGGCGTTCGAGACGGTGACGCCGCCGATCTCCACCGGCTCGAGCACCGCGTACGGATTGAGCGCGCCGGTACGGCCCACGTTGATCCGGATTTCCAGCAGCTTCGTGATCTGCACTTCGGGCGCGAACTTGCGCGCCACCGACCAGCGCGGCTCACGATTGCCGATCGTGCCCAGCTCGGCGTAGAGCGCTCGCTTGTCGACTTTGACGGCGACACCGTCGGCGCCGTAGTCGAGCGTCGGCAGCAGCGCCTCGAGCTGCGCGATCGCCTTGTGGGCGGCTGCGAGGCCGTCGACGCGTGTGTGGTGCGGCTCCACCGGAAGTCCCCACTTCAGCATTGTCTCGAGCAATTCGTGCTGCGATTCGATACCGAGCTTCAGGCCGGGAGCTTCGACCTGGAAGGTGAAGACCCGCAAGCCGCGGGCGCGGGTCTTTTTGGGATCGAGTTGGCGCAGTGCGCCGGCGGCGGCGTTGCGGGGGTTGGCGTACGGCGGCTCGCCCGCTTTCTCGCGCTGCTTATTGGTCTCCGCGAACTGGCTCTTAGGCAGATAGACTTCGCCACGCACTTCCATCTTCTTGGGCCAGCCCTTGCCCTGCAGCCGCAACGGCAGGTCGAGCACGGTCCGCAGGTTTGCCGTGACGTCCTCCCCTTCGACGCCGTTGCCGCGCGTGACGCCGGTGACGAGCACGCCGTTGTCGTACGTGAGGCTCACGGCGGCGCCGTCGATCTTCACCTCGAGCGTGTACCCCGCGGTTTTGACCTCCGGCACCAGCCGGGCGTTCCGCTCCTCCCATTCTTGCAGCTCCGCTTCGGTGAACGCGTTGGCCAGCGACAGCATGGGAACGAGATGACGGTGCTTGCGGAATGCGCTCGCCGGCTCGCCGCCGATGCGCAAGGTCGGGGAGTCAGGAGTCCGGAGCTCGGGGTGCTTCGATTCGAGGTCCTGGAGCTCGCGGAACAGCCGATCGTACTCGGCGTCCGACATCTCCGGTTTGTCGAGGAGGTAGTACGCGTGATTCGCCCGTTCCAGAATCCGCCGCAGCTCAGCGGCGCGTGCTGCCGGCTTCACCGCCCCTTGGCTTCTTCCTGGATGACGGCCATGGCCACGCTGACCAGGCGGTCGAGCTCCTCGGCGCTGGCCTTGGGAAGGAGGCCTTCGCCCCACGCACCCTCGCGCCCCCCGAATGCGTCGAGAAGGCGTCGGAAGAAGGAGAGCAACGCGACGCGCTCCAGCTCCATGTGCCGGAGGAGATCGCCCGTTTCGTGCGTTCGCTGGGCGAGCCGCTCGTAGCGATGCGCGTTGCGCAGGCTTTGCGCGGTGAGGGCTGCGACGACCTGCACGAAGCGCACATCGGCGTCGGAGAAGGTAGGGCCGTCGCGGTAGGTGCGCAGGAAAATCGCGCCGATCGCAACGGTCCGCCACGTGATCGGCACGACCGTAATCGACTTCACGCGGCGATTGATCATCTCACTCTTCACATGCCGCAAGGAGGGATCGTTGGCGGCGTCGGGGATGAAGACCGTTTCGCCGCTTTGCATCGCCCGCTTGAGCTCGGGATACCGCTCCAGGTCGACCACGTAGTTGCGAATCGTCGGGTCTTCGTACGACGCCACGAGCCGCACCTGGCGGCCGCCTTTTTCGGCGAGGAAGATGGAGCAGCGATCCAGTCCGAACGACTCACCCAGCTTGCGGGCGATGGCCTGGAGAATGTCAATGAAGTGTAAGGAGCTGGAGGCTTCCTTCAGGATCTCGATGACGGCGAGCAGGTGCTTCCGCTCATGCTCGAGCTCGGCGATCCGCGCGGCGAGCCGTTCCGCTTCCGCGTGTGTGAGAGCCGAGTTGATGGTCATGAGTGCAATAGTTTCGCTCGGGGACTCAGGGGGAGTCAAGCGCGTGTAGATTACGCCTCATGCGAACCATTCTCCTGACGACCGTTGCCATCGTCGCACTCTGCGCGCCGTCTGCGTCTCAGTCAGCGGGATCTGAAGCCCCGATTGGGGCCTACACCGTCATCCCCCAGCTGCCCGGCATGGGACGTCCCGTGGACACCGCCGCCGTGGCGGCCCGCCGGCGCGCGCTGCTCAAACGCATCGGGCGCGGTACGGTGCTGATTCCCGCGGCGCACGAGCGGAACATCGAGCAGGACTACGTGCAGGACAATGATTTCCGGCAGGACAACACGTTCTACTATTTCACCGAGCTCGAGACGCAGGACGCGTGGCTGCTGATGACGGCGCGCGGCCCGGATTCGCTCGAGACGGTCTTGTTCCTGCCGCCACGCACGCCCTCGCAAGAGCGCTGGACCGGGCTCCGATTGGGACCGGATAGTATGGCGGTGCGGCTCTCTGGGATCGCCAAGGTGCTGCCGGTCGATTCGCTCGAAGCTCGACTGCGCGGCGGGCCCGAGCCGCTCTACACGCCGCACGTGCAACGCGGCACGGACGTGGTGCGTCCCAACGACCTGAAACCGATCGTCGATGAAATGCGCGCCGTCAAGGATGCCGACGAGATCGCGCGACTGCGTCGCGCCGTCGACATCAGCGTCGCCGGCCACATCGCTGCGATGCGCGCCGCGCGGCCCGGAATGTACGAGTACGAGCTCGAAGCGGCGCTGGAGGACGGCTTTCGCCGCAACGGCGCCGACCGCGTCGGCTATCCGTCGATCGTCGGCAGCGGACCCAACACCACGACGCTCCACTACGACGTCAACCGTCGCAAGACCGAGAACGGCGATCTCGTCGTCATCGATGCCGCCGCGGAATGGGGTCAGTACACTGCCGACGTCACGCGCACGTTCCCGGTGAACGGGATGTTCACGCCGCGGCAGAAAGCGATTTACGATCTGGTGCTCGGCGCTCAGCAGGCCGCGTTCGACGCGGTGCGCCCCGGCGTGACGATGCGACAGCTCGATGACGTGGCCCGCCGCTACATGCGCGAGCACTCGGGGAACCTGTGCGGTCAGCTGACGTGCGATGACCACGAGTTCTTCAACCACGGTCTCGGCCATCCCATCGGGATGGACGTGCACGATGTCGGGATCAGCCGGCCGCTCGAGCCGGGTATGGTGATCACGCTCGAGCCGGGGATCTACATCCAGGCGGAACAGCTGGGCGTGCGGATCGAGGACGACGTGCTGGTCACCGCCAAGGGCGGGGAATGGTTGTCGGCGGGAGCGCCGCGCACGACCGATGCGATCGAGCGCGTGATGCAGGGGCGCTAGGTCTCGTCCTTTTCGTTCTTGATGTCGGCCAGCAGGTCGGCCGCGTCTTTCTTGTACTGCCCATCGAGCACGTCAACCTCGGGTAGCGTCGCGATCACCGTCAGTTGCTCGCGCGCCTTCGAGTAGCGGCCGAGGTCGGTGTAGACCTCCGCCAGCTCGAGCCGGTGGTAGATATGGCTCGGGGCGAGCCGTACGGCGGTCTCGAGTTGCTTGACGGCGTCGTCCCAGTTCGCCTTGTCCATGAAGCCGCCGCCGAACAGCGCCTTCGCAAAGAAGCGCTGGATCCCCGACAGCCGCTTCACCTCGGCATTCCACGCGCCGAGGACGTGGTGGGCATTGTCGTAGTTGGAGTCGATTTGGACGGCGCGCGTCGCTTCGTCGTAGATGATTTTGGCGTAGCGCACGCGTTCCTTGCTGCCTTTGGTGCGTGACAGGCGGCCCAGCACCATCGAGAGCGCGTAGTGCCCGTCGGGCCGCGTCGAATCCGCGCGAATCGCCCGCTCGGCATAGCCCCGGCCCACGGAATAAAGGCTATCTCGGCGCCGCTTGAGGGAATCGGCATTGCCCTGTATTTGTTTGGCGACGTCGGCGATCGCCCGCGCTGCCTTCCAGTTCGCCGCATAGCTCAGCGAGTCGACGGCAAGGGCCGCCTGATAGTGGCGGAGTTGGAGGTCGGGATGCATCAGGCCCGCGCTGTCACCGAGCGCGACATGCTGGCCCGCCGTCTGGGCGGCGAGACTCGCGCCGAAGAGCGGAGCGAGCAGACACAAGGAGAGGCGCATGAAACAATGATCGTCCCACCCCTGATCGAGCGCAAGCGCGACGGCGGCACGCTGAGTCCCGAGGAGTGGTCAGCCCTCGTCGCCGAATACACAGCCGGGCGGATCCCCGACTATCAGATCGCGGCGATGCTCATGGCGGTGTTCATGCGCGGGTTGGAGCGGCAGGAGCTCGCCGCGCTCACCGACGCGATGCTCGCGTCGGGCGATCGCCTGTCGTTCGACGGCTGGGCGACGCCGCGCATCGACAAGCATTCCACGGGCGGCGTCGGCGACAAGGTCTCGCTCGTTTTGGGTCCGCTGGTCGCGGCGTGCGGCGTCGCCGTGCCGATGATGTCGGGCCGGGGACTCGGGCACACCGGCGGGACGCTCGACAAGCTCGAATCCATCCCCGGATTCCGCACCAACCTGTCGCTCGCCGAGGCCAAGGCGCAGGTGCAGAAACTCGGCTGCGCATTGATCGGCCAGACCGCCGAGATCGCCCCGGCCGATCGCAAGCTGTACGCCCTGCGCGACGTCACCGCCACCGTCGAATCGATTCCGCTGATTGCCGCGAGCATCATGTCGAAGAAGCTCGCCGAAGGGTTGAATGGCCTCGTGCTCGACGTGAAAAACGGGAGCGGCGCGTTCTTGCCGGAGGTCGAGCGTGGTCTCGACTTGGCGAAGACGATGATCGCGTTGGGCGAGGATCGCGGTTGCCCCACCGTCGCGCTCATTACCGCGATGGACCGGCCGCTGGGCCGCGCCTGCG
>WNFA01003456.1_pt1 | contig 23827 bp, 23 predicted proteins | sample 5400481 | NCBI WGS metagenome assembly WNFA01 (sample SAMN13153340, study PRJNA577476) | soil metagenome | isolation source: 120 cm saprolite under Douglas fir tree site 2 hole 1 replicate 2 | place: USA:California | collected 2015-04-18 | reverse complement strand
CGTTGTAGACGATGTTCTCGCTCAGCTTCTCACCGGTGGCCACGCCGGCTGCGAGCTGTTGTGCGATGGCCTGGTGGAGCTGGGCTTCGAGCTGGGCGCGGGCGGCGTCGAAGTCCGTCTCGGTCATCTGCGGGGTCGACGACGCGTCAGCGCCGTTACCGGTGGCTTGAGGGTTGTTGACGTGAAGCTTGCTGGGGTCGAACCCACCGCAGCAATCGTTGATCACGGTGATGGTGTTGCCGCCGACGTTGCCGGAGACGCCGGGATTCACCGCCTGCACGTTCGCCGAAGCAGTTCCTTGCCAAGGGACCATGACGCCACCCCAGGGCGGCAGGTCCGAGGTCTGAGCAAAAACGATGCCGTTCGTATTGGTCAGTCGCTGGCCGACCTTGAATATGATGCCGGGCCCGCTGGCGAAGCTTCCCTTCAACTCGTTCGTGTAGACGACCACTCCGTTGGCCGGCGTCAGCTGCACCTGCTTGACACCGGTGGTCTTGAAACCCTGAGAGTCCGAGCGCGAGACGACGCTCACACGCACGCGGATCGGCGCGTTGGCCACACTCGAAGGCTTGCCAGGCTGGGCCTGGATCTCCACGTCGCGCTGCGAGAACGGCTGCGCCTGCGCGACCAGGGTTACCGACGCGGACGGGACGAAGATCGCCGCCCCGACCAGGCCGACCAGCAGCAACACCGCCGCCACCAGGTAGAGCAGCACACGGCCGGGCTTGACCTCCGTCGCGCTCTTGGTGAGGAGCTTGGTCGGCGCGGACACCCCGACATGGGTGACCGGGGCCACGATCCGGCGCTGCCACCACTTCCGCGGCGGCGGCGCCTGCTCTGGCTCGGAGGCGATGCCTTCGCCCATTGGGCCGACCGCCCCGAAGACCGGAAACCCGCTTTCGGAGGCCATCTTTTGCACCGCCGGGTCGTCGCACACGACCGTGACCCGCTTGCCCATGCGCGCGGCGTAGTTGCGAAGGAGCTGGAAGTTGAATCGGCTCTGTCCGATGCGCGAGCGCATCGGCAGCACGAGCATGGTGTCGTCGCCGCGATACCGGCGAAGACGTTCTACGAGCTCCGGGATCTCCTCCTCGGTCTCGACGTAGATGGGATCGGTTGCCATGGCGTCTAGAGGTCTCCTGGCGAGGCGGAATTCATACCTTTATACCGCTTAGGACCCGGCGCATGACTGTGTTCATCCGGGCCCGGTCCTCAGCCTCGGTCCTCAACGCGTGGTTGGCAAGACCCATCGGGGCGATGTCCTGAGGGCTCGAAAGCTGGCCGGTCGAGTCGGTGATGTTGCGAACGTCGGGCGGGACCAGGTGACGGATGTGCGGTTCGCGAGGGAACGGCAGGCCGGCCGCCCAGTGGTTCTTGACCATCTCGAGCGTGAGCTCGGGCAGCAGGCTGCCGCCGCCGCAAAGGTAGATGTTGGTCGGCAGCCTCTCCCCACGTGAGAGCTCCTTGACGCTCAGCGCCAGCCCTTGCAGCAGGACCTCGGCGTCGGCGCCGAGAAGCTCGGAAACCTGCCGGTGCTGCTCCGCGGAGAGCAGCCCCTCGGAGTGCCGGAGCTTGCGCGCCTCGGCCTCCTCATAGCTGAGGCCGAACGCCAGCGCGAGCCTGCGTGTGAAGGCTCGGCCGCCAAGGTTGAACATGCGCGTGCCCTCGACGCCGCCGTCACGGACGAGCGCCACGTCAGTGGTGCCGCCGCCGATGTCGACGAAGATGCCGCCCTCGGCCCAGGTCTCCTCGCTCGCGCACGCACGCGCGAGCGCGTAAGGTTGCGCGACCGCAGCGGCCAGCTCGAGGTCCAGTTCTCGCACGACGGATGCGATGGCGTCGATGTGGGTCATCGGCGCGAACGTGTTGAAGACGGTGATCTCGAGGTTCTTGCCCGTGAAGCCGACGGGGTTGGTGACGGGATAGCCGTCGACCCGGATGTTGGTGATCGCGGAGTGCACGAGGCGGGCCTCGAGCTGGCCGTAGCTGCGCTCGAGCTCGAGCAGGTGCTGCGCCTCACGCAGGGCGCGGCGCTGGACCATCTGCAGCATCGCCGATATCTCGCCCGACCGCACGCGACCCTTGGAGTCCTCCCGCGGGTAGGCGATCGTCGACGAGAAGCCCTTGATGAGCTCGCCGGCGATGCCAACGACCACCTGGCCGGGAACGGTCTTGGCCATGTCCTCAGCGGCCTCGAGCGCGCGGTTGCAGGACTGGATCACAGACTCCAGGTCGGCGATCGCGCCGCCCGACATGGCAGCGGGCGCCTGCGGCTCGCGGCCGACCCCCAGGACCTCTCCGTCCAGGCCGTCGCGCCGCACCACGAGCACCTTGATGAGGTCAGTCCCGATGTCGAGCACGCTGAAGTGCCGGTAGTAGTCGCTCCGCTTCCGCAGGAACTTGAATTTGGTCAACTCAGCTCCTGTTCGAGACGTTTGAACGCCTCGACCGCCGGGACCTCGAGCTTGCCGCGCGCGAGGTGCGCCTGGCCGCCGCCCTTGCCCAGCAGAGACGCCAGGCGGGCAGCGTTGTATTCAGGCGTCAGGTCCTTGGACACCTTGATCACAAACTGATCGCCGGCCACAACGGTTACGACGCCCGATTCCACCATCTCGAGGTAACGGTCGGCATATGCGGCCAGCTCGTCAGGCGTGGAGGCCTCGACGGTCTCGGTCACGAACGCTACTTTGCCCTTCTTGATGACAAGGCCGTTGCCGCCCTGACCTTTGACCCTGGCTGACCGCAGCTGCTCTGAGAGGGCTTTCAACCGCCGCTCTGCTTCTTTGAGCTGGCCGCGCAGCGATTCCAACCGTTCGGGCAGCTGCTCCGGGGCTGAGTTGAACGACCGCGCCAGCTCTGACAACAGCCGCCGGTCGCGCCAGATGAGATCGTCCGCGGCCTCGCCGACCACCATGTCGATGCGGCGCAGGCCGGAGCCGATGCTCGACTCGGACACGATCACCGCCGGCCCGATGTCAGCGGTGTTGGCGACGTGCGTGCCCCCGCACAGCTCGCAGGTCCAATCGCCGAAGCACACGACGCGGACGACGTCGCCGTACTTCTCGTCGAACAGGTGCATGGCGCCCTGCGCGACCGCGTCCTTGTATGGCTTCTGGCTTTCGTGGAACGGCAGCGCCTCGCGAACCTTCTCCATCACGCGATGGTTGATGCGCTTGATCTCATCGTCCTTGAGGGCACGATTGAGCGGGATGTCGAACGTGGTGTGATCCGGTCCGACCCATGAGCCTTTCTGCACCACCTGGTCGCCCAGTGTTTCGCGGAGGGCCTTGTGCAGGAGATGGGTCGCGGAGTGGTGGCGAGCAATCTGCCTTCGGCGGCCGGCGTCAACCGCGGCGGTCGCAGGTTGTCCAACCTTCAGCTCACCGGTGACGACGGCACCGAGATGTGCGATCACGCCGTCGGCGGGTTTCTGAGTGTCCTCGACGCGCAGGCCGCCACTCTCCGTGTTGATGAAGCCGGTGTCGCCGATCTGCCCGCCGGACTCGGCGTAGAAGGGTGTTCGTTCGAGAAACACCTCGACGTCCTCGCCTTCGATGGCGCGATCCGCGGGCTGCCCCTCTTTGCGTATGGCGACGATCGACGTCTGCGTCGTGAGCTCCTTATAACCTGTGAACTCCGACCTCGGAAGGTCCTGCGCGGTCGTCCAACCGGTCGGCAGCACGCGACGTGAACGTTCCTTCTGTGCTGCCATCGCCGCCCGGAAGCCGTCCTCATCCACCTCGAGGCCTCTCTCCGCGGCGAGCTCGCGAGTGAGGTCGACCGGAAATCCAAACGTGTCATGAAGCAAGAAGGCGTCAGCTCCCGAGATCACCTTCGGGTGCTTGGCGACAATCCGCTCGAACCGCTCCATACCTTCATTGAGCGTGCGCTGGAATCGAGCCGCCTCCTGGTTGATGCCCGCCCGAATGACGTCCTTCTGGTCAACCAGGTCGGGATATGGCGAGCTCATCACCAATGCGACGTCGTCGACTAGCTGGCCGACCTGCGACCTCATCGCCAACCGCTCGGCGTGAAGCGTGGCACGGCGAATCAGCCGGCGCAGCACATACCCGCGTCCTTCATTGCTAGGCACGACGCCGTCCAGCATCACGAAGCACGCTGCGCGGACGTGGTCAGCCACGATTCGCTCTGAAAACGTCGACTGTTTCTCGGACAGGTCGCGAATCCGATTGAGGATCGGCTCGAACAGGTCGGTTTCGAAAACGTTGGTCTTGCCCTCGAGGATGTAGGTGACGCGCTCCAGGCCCATCCCGGTGTCGATCGCCGGACGCTTCAATGGCACCAGGCTGCCGTCGGCGACGCCGCGCAGGACCGCTTCACCCGACGTGCCCGCGATCGGGCCGCGCTGGTCGTACTGCGGGAAGACCAGGTTCCAGAACTCGGTGAAGCGATCGCAGTGGTCGGGGACGCAATCTTCTTGCCCGCACCCCACCTCACGGCCGCGATCCCACCAGATCTCCGAGTCAGGACCGCAGGGCCCCTCGCCGAGTCCCCACCAGTTGTCTTCGAGCCGGGTTATGTGGTCGGCTGTCATCCCCGGCTGCTGCAGCCAGATCTCATGAGCCTGGTCGTCGGTTGGGTGGATGGTGATGCGCAGCCGGTCGACCGGCATCTGGAAGCTCTTCGTCACGAGGTCCCAGGCAAGCGGGATCGCCGTTTCCTTGAAGTAATCGCCGGTGGGCGCGAAGTTGCCCAGCATCTCGAAGAAGGTATGGTGGCGGTCGGTCTTCCCCACCTCGTCGATATCGCCGGTCCGCAGGCACTTCTGGCAGGTGGCGAGCCTGGGCGCGGGCGGTTGACTCACGCCCAGGAAGTAGGGCTTGAGCGGCTGCATTCCGGCCGAGATGAAGAGCGTGCTCGGGTCTCCTCGCGGCACCAGCGGCGCGCTGGGGAGGACCAGATGCTCCCGACTCGCGAAATGCTCTAGAAAACGTTTGCGGATCTCGTTCCCGGTCACGGGGCGAGTTCAGTTTAGGGGGCCAGGCGCTCCAGCCGCCAACCACCTTCGCGCACGCGGACATAGCGGAGGCGGTCGTGGAGGCGATCGGCGCGGTGCTCCCAGAACTCGATCCAGTCGGGCCGCAGGGCATAACCACCCCAATCCGGGGGCAGCGGCACCGTTTTGGGGTACCTGCGGTCGAGCTCCTGCACTTCTCTTTCCAACACGACGCGTGAAGCGACCACGCGACTCTGTCGCGAGGCCAGCGCGGCAACCGGCTGACCCGACCGGACACCCTCACCTGGTGGCCCGTGGCCGGCCAGTAGAAGACCAGCGCGGCCCGGCGGTTGGACGCGAGGTCGCGGCCCTTGCGGCTGCCGTAGTTGGAGTAGAAAAGAAATCTCTCTGGGCTCCCCGCCACGCGGGGAGCTCCGTCGCGAAGCGACGGTGAGGGGGTGATCCCTTTGAACAGCACCATGCGGACCGATGGAGCGCCGCGTGCATCCGCCGTGGCCAAGGCGACCGCGTCGGGCTGCGGCGACCCCTTCCGCTGCGCTGCACGGAACCAGCGCCTGAAGAGCACGAGCGGGTCGGCCGGCGCCCGCGACTCGACGAGCGCCACTTAGGCGCTTTCTTGCGGCACGTATTTGCGCAGCTGCTCCAGGGCCGCCCGCTGCAGTCGCGAGACGTGCATCTGGCTGATGCCCAGCCGGCGCGCGATTTCCGACTGCGACATCTGCTCGTAGAACCGCATGGCCATGATCGCGCGCTCACGGGGCGTCAGGTGCTCCATCGCGCGGTTCAAGACGTCGCGCATCTCGACGCGGTCGAGCTCTGGGTCGGCGGTGCCGATCTGGTCGGCGATGGACCGCGCATCCTGGCCATCGCTCGAGCCGATCGGCTGGTCGAGCGAAAGCGGCACGTAAGCCGGCCCCATCTCGATTGCCTCTGTCACGTCGTCGGGCGTCACGCCCAGCCGCTCCGCGAGCTCACCGACCGTCGGCTCGCGGCCGAGCTCGTTCTTCATCTGCTCGTTGACTCGTACGACCGATGTGTGGAGCTCTTGCAGACGGCGTGGAAAGCGAATGGCCGTGCCCTTGTCCCGGAAATGCCGCTTGATCTCGCCCGCCACCGTCAGGGTGGCGAAAGTCGTGAACTCGTAACCCAGGTCGGGATCGAACCGCTCGATGGCCTTGATCAGTCCGAGGTAGCCGACCTGCACGATGTCGTCCAGCGGCTCGCCCCGGTTCTGGAACTTGCGAGCCAGGAAGTAGACGAAGTCCCGATAGGCGTCAACCAGCTGTGCGCGAATGCGATCGCGCTCTGCGGGATCCGTGGTCTCTTTGTAGAGACGGTGGAGCGCCCGCAGCTCCTCGCGGGACGGCCGCGGCTTGGCAGCCAATACGTCTAGTTTGGGCCGGTCAGGAAGCCAGGTATTTGACCATTCGGAAGCGGACGTGTCCCGTTCGGGGTTCGACCTCCGGCCGGAAGTCGTCCACGAAGCAGCGGATCATTTCGTACGCGAGCCGCTGGAGCTCGGCTTCGGCCTCCGGATCCGGCCCCGCCACGGCGGCCTTGAGGTGACCCTCGCTGGAGACGAGATCGACGTCCACGACCAGGGCGCGATTGGTCGCGAAGTAGTTCAGCTTGAGGTCGGCCGGGCCGTCGAGGTTGGCCGCGGCCGCGATCGCGCTGTCGCAAGCCTGCGTGAGCGCGATGGAAAGCTCGTCGAGGTCGACGAGGCTCAGCCCCAGCTGTCCCCCCAGCGTCGCCGCGACCCGCTTCGCAACGGGAATGAAGGCCGTCGACGCTGGGATCTTCAGCTCCGCGAGATCGCGTTTCATCTAGTTAGGACTCGCCTTCCTCGCCATTGGTCCGGCGCATCTTGCGCGCGGCCGCCGACTCCAGCTCCTCGCGCTTTCGCTTCGCGGCCGCGACCCCGTCCTGGATCGCCTTGCCGACCGGGTGGTCGGGGTCGGTGACCATCTCACGCGCCCTCTGCGCAGCCTCCCTGGCTCTCTGTACCGGCTCGCTGCCCGACAGCTCGATGGTCTTGCTCTTGAAGCTGTCGACCTGGCTTCGGCCCGGACCCGACGCGATGTAAGCGCCGGCCACGAGGCCGATCAGCCCGCCCAGGATGAACCAGCCGAAACCGCCGCCGCCGCCATTGCTTTCATCGGCCACAGCTAACCTCCTAATACGTGTCGAAATAAGCTACCACCCGCCACCCTGACGCCGTGGACGCCGGCCTTGAGGCCGCGGCCGACCGCGGCGGCACCGCCACCGGCGGTCCGGAGCCCGATGTTCACGCCGGCCGTGATGTCATTGACGTTGCCGATGGTCTGGCGAACTTCTGGCAGCGTCTCTTTCATCTCCTCGTTGGTCGTCTCCAGCAGTTCTTCGACAGCACCCAGGGTTCTGCGCAGCCGCAAAAGCAATGCGGCCAGGGCCAGCGCCACCACGAGGGCGGCGATCCCGAACGCCAACCACATGAAGTTCTGCAATTGCTGAATACCCTCTAGGCAAGGACGGCAAACAAACCAAAGGCAATCTTAAGTGCGCGGCTGCCCGGGGGCCGTCGGCGCCGTGGGTTCTTTGGGCCGGCGCTGGAACCGGGGCAGGAAACGAGCGAGCGGCTGCAGCAGCAGCGCGAAGACGACGGCAGGCACAACGGCGACCTGGCCCATACGGACCGACGGGAGCCCGAGGTAGTCCCAAAGCTGGCCCAGCCCAAAGCCGACGGCCGTCATCACCAGGATCGGGAAATAGGCCCGCCGGCGGTATCGCAGAAACGCGTAGAAGAGCTGGGAGAGGATCAGGACCCCCAGCGCCGCCACCAGTAGGCCGGGCGGCACCAGCTTCAACAACTCCAAAAGGCTCCCTCCGGGACGCGGCGGTGGGTTGTCCTGAGCGAGCTCAGGTGGGTCCCCTGCCTTGGCTTTCCAAGTCCCGTCTTAGGGGCATTTGGTCGGCTATCCGGACTCCGGGGTCCCTAACGATCGTCTGTTGGGCAACACGCACGAACGCGCGCCCCTTTGGGAGCAAAGCCATCTTACCGGTCCGATTTCGGCGGAGGAACCACCCTTATGTGCAGCTCCTCGAGCTGCGCCTGCTCAACCGGGCTCGGCGCTCCGAGCATCAGGTCCATGTGGCTCTGGGTCTTGGGAAAAGCGATCACATCCCGGATGTTTTCGGTGCCCGCCAGCATCATCACGATGCGATCGATTCCCGGCGCGATGCCTCCGTGAGGCGGGACGCCGAACTCGAACGCATCCAGGAGGTGACCGAACCGCTCGCGAATCGATGCTTGCGAATGGCCGAGGATCTCGAAGACCTTTTCCTGCAGCGTGCGGTCGTGAATGCGAATGCTTCCCCCGCCCAGCTCGTAGCCGTTGCACACGATGTCGTACGCGTGGGCCCGAACGTCGTACGGCGCCTCGTCGATGAAAGCGAGATCCTCTTCCATCGGAGACGTGAACGGGTGGTGCCCGTAAGTCAGCTTGCCCTCGTCATCCTCCTCGAACAGGTACATCGGGTAGACCCAGAGAAAGCGCCACTCGCCTTCTCGGATCAATTTGCGGTTCCGCGCCACCTGTTGCCGGATCAGGCCCAGCACCTTCTCGGCACGCCGGCGTTTGTCCGCCACGATCAGCACCAGGTCTTCCGGTCCGGCCGCGGTCGCGCGCTTGATGCCCTCCATCTCCGATGCCGAGACGAACTTGTCCAGCGGACCGGGCAACCATGCGAGGCCTTTGGCCCCGGCGCCCTTCGCGATCGTCGAGAGATCGTCGAGCTCCCGGCGCGTCATGACCTTGCCGCCCGGAACCGCAAACCCGCGTACGACGCCTCCCTCTGCAAGCACCGTCTTGAAGACCTGAGCCCCCGTCTGCGCGAGCACCTCACCGAGGTCCGCGATCTCCAGCTCGTAACGGAGGTCGGGCTTGTCGGTGCCGTATCGAAGCAGCGTTTCCTTCATATCGAGGCGCGGAAATGGGATGACCAGGTCAACGTCGAGGATCTCCTTCCAGATCCTTGCCCACAATCCCTCGATGAGCGTGAAGACGTCTTCCTCGTCGCAGAAAGACATCTCGAGGTCGAGCTGCGTGAACTCGAGCGCGCGATCCGCGCGCAAGTCCTCATCCCGAAGGCAGCGAGCGATCTGGTAGTAACGCCCGAGGCCGCTGACCATCAAGAGCTGCTTCAGCTGCTGCGGTGACTGCGGCAGCGCGAAGAACTCGCCGATGTGCAGGCGCGATGGGACGATGAAGTCGCGCGCGCCTTCGGGTGTTCCCTTCACCAGCAGCGGGGTTTCGACCTCGATGAACTCGTGCTCGTCCATGTAGGCGTGGATGATCTTGTTAACGCGATGTCGGAGCTCGAGGATGCGCTGCATGCGCGGCCGTCTCAGGTCGAGATATCGGTACTTGAGCCGGACACTCTCATCGGCCGTCGTCTCGTCTTCGATCGGAAACGGAGGTGTCTTCGCGCGAGTGATGATCACGAGCTCCGATGCCTCGACCTCGATCTCACCGGTCGGCATGGCGGGATTCTCAGAGCCGGCGGGGCGGCGCGAAACCGTGCCCGTGATTCGGACCACGAACTCCAGCCGCAGGTCTGCGGCGACGGCGCGCGTTGCAGCTGACTTGAACACGATCTGCACGGCGCCCCAGCGGTCGCGCAGGTCGATGAAGATCAAGCCTCCATGGTCGCGCCGGCGCGCCACCCATCCGTAGAGCTCGAGCTCCCGCCCAACGTCCGTCGCCCGCAGCGAGCCGCAGTGCGGTGCGGTGAAGCCGCTCATGCCAGGCGGGCCGGCAGGTCGTCCCATGCGACCGCGACCTGATCGCCGCTCGCCATCTCCTTCAGCTGCGCGGTGCGCTGTTTGACGTCCTCCGCGCTGAGCAGCACGACCCATCTGGCGCCCAGCTTGTTGGCCGATCGCATTTTGGCCTTCAGGCTCTTGGCCTCGTAGTCGACGGCGACTGACCGCACGGCCCGGCAGATCCGGGCCACCTCAGCCGCCGCGACCTCCAGGCCGGCGTCCGGCAGCACCAGGACGTCTGCAGCCGGAGCCGCGATCACCTCCACGCCGACGGCCTTCACCATCTCGGTGACCCTGTCCAGACCACTGGCAAAGCCCACGCCCGGAGTCGGCGGCCATCCCTCCGCCTCCGCGAGGCCGTCGTACCGTCCCCCACCCGCAAGCGCATCCTGGGAGCCGCCGGCCCGGGCTGGATAGATCTCGAAGACGGTGCGCGTGTAATAGTCGAGGCCGCGCACGAGATAAGGATCGAGGTGGTACTCGATGCCGGCGGCATCGAGCAGCCGCCGGACGGCGGCCCAGGCGGCTGCACACTCCTCACACAGGTGGTCGGTGATCCGAGGCGCGTCGACCTTGAACGGCTGGCACTGCGGGACCTTGCAGTCAAGCAACAAGAGAGGGTTGGTCTCGAGGCGGCGCTGGCAATCAGCGTGCAGCTTGTCTTTCAACGGACGGTAATAGGCCCTCAGCAGGTCGAGGTAGGCAGGGCGGCATTTCGCATCGCCGATGGTGTTGAGATCCATCCTCACCTCACCCAGGCCAAGGTCGTGCAGCCACGTGATGGCGATCTCGATGACCTCGGCGTCGAGGGCGGGACTTCCGCTCCCGATCGCCTCCACGTCCAGCTGGAAGAACTGGCGGTATCGACCTTTTTGGGGGCGGTTGTAGCGGAACATCGGCCCGATCAAATACAGCCGAGCCGGCTGTGGCTCCTGGTTGAGGTGGCCTTCGAAATACGCCCGGACGACGCCGGCGGTCGCTTCAGGTCGGAGGGCGAGCTTGCGTCCGCCGCGGTCCTCGAAGCGGTACAGCTCCTTGGCGACAGCGTCGGTGTCCTCGCCGACGCGCTCAATCAGCTCGGCGTGCTCGATCAAGGGCGTCGTGATCTCCTCGTATCCGAATCGGCGAGCCACGTCCACAGCGGCCAGCTCGGCGGCGCGCCACAGCGGACGATCGCGTGGTAGGAGGTCGCGAACGCCGCGGACAGCCTTGATCGGCTCGGAGCGAGGCATGCGTGGAATTCTAGGTAGAGTTACCCCACGAACTCGGAGGCCTCGCCTGGAGTTCGCGGGGACCCCTTATCGCGAAACCGGCCGCAGATCGGGCGCGTCCATTTAGTATCTGGCGCGCATGCCGGCACAGTTCACCTCACTCGTGCAGCTGGTCTCCCTGGTGCTCGCCGGGCTCGCGCTCATCATGGGCGCGTACCTTTTGATCATCGGCAGAAGGCCATGGCGCGGCGAGGACAACACAAGCGTCGCGCCGCGAGTCCGGTTGCTGGGACTCAGCTACATCCTGGTGTTCGGCTCGGCGATGATCCAGATCGTGGCGGGACCGGTGGGCTTGCAGGGCGAGCTGCTCGGCGGCCTGATGGTCCTCGGCGGAATGATCGTCATCGTCGTCGTGTTCCTCGAATCTCGCGCCTCGCGACAGATCAGCCGCCTCGATCGATCCGACCGTCTCGACGAGCGCCTCAGCGGCAGCCGTTAGGCCTAGAGCACCTTGGGCGTGGCGCGCCAACCGGCGGCGGCGGTGAGCGCGTCCGACAGCTCGTCCAGGTGGATGGGCTTGCTCATGTAGCCGTCGAAGCCGGCCCTGAGGCACCGCTCTTGGTCACCCGGTGCGGCCATCGCCGTGAGCGCGACCAGCCGGGGGCGCGTGCCGCGCGGCCAGCGCCGGACGATCGCCTCCGCCGCCTGCAGGCCGTCCATCTCCGGCATCAGCACGTCCATCAGGACCGCGTCGTAGGCCTCCCTGGCGACGGCGGCCACGGCGTCGCGGCCGTTCGCGACCACGTCGACGTGGTGGCCGAGCCTGGTCACCATCCGCCGGATCGTGTTCTGGTTCAGCGGATTGTCCTCGGCGACGAGGACCTTCAAGACCCCGGGAGCAGGCGCGGGATGAGGCGCAGGGGCCACTTCCTCATGCGCCCCCACCTGCGCCATCACGTCATGGAGCTTGTGCGGCGGCACCGGCTTGGTCAGCGTCGCCTGCACGACGCCGCTGTCGGCGGCGCCCGCTTCCTCCGGACCGGGCGGCGCGGCGGCGATGAGCACGATCGGCAGCTCTGCCGGCGGGCGCAGAGACCTCAGGGCGATCGAGACCGCCAGGCCGTCGACGGCCGGGCGCCTGTGCTCGATGATGGCGATGTCGAACGGCTGACCCGTCTGCGCCAGTGCGAGCGCGTCGGCGACGTTCGCCGCGGTCGAAGGCGCGCCCCATAGCTCTGTCTGCAGCGCGAGCACGCGTCGCTCGGTGGCGTCAGCCGCGACCACAAGCACGCGCATCCCCTCCAGAGTCCGCGTCGCCACGGCGACCGGGGCATGCATGACCTGGGTGAGGATCGTGAAGTCGAATGTGGTGCCGGCGTCCGGTCCTGCCTCGACGCCGCCTTGCTCGACTCGCAGCTGGCCGTCCATCATCTCGACGAGCCGCCGGCAGATCGACAGGCTGACGATGGCCATAGCATCACCAGGCTCGACCTGCTGCGACTGCACCACCGCGTCGTCGCCCAGGCCGCTGCGAAGGATCCTGGCCGGCACGCCGCGACCGGTGTCGCGCACTCGGAAATGGAGCTCGAAGAGGTCCCCACGCGGCTGGGAGCTCAGCTCGACGCCGATCCCGCCCCTTTCGGTGCGCTCAACGCCCGCGTGAAGCAGGGCCAGCAGCACCTGCTCGACGCGGCGCGAGTCCCCGACGACGATGCTCGGAACATCGGGCTCGGCGCGAAACGAAAGATCCAGGCTCTTGCCTCCCGCCTCCTCGACGACCATCCCCAGGCAGGACTCCACGCTCGCCCTGACGTCGAACGGATGGAGCGCCAGCTCGAAGTCTCCGCTCTGGATGAAGGCGGCATCGAGAACGTCATCGAGAAGCCTGGCGACCCGATTGGCGCCGGTCTCGACGATGGCCGAGAGCTCGCGCTGCTCGCTCGACGTGGCCGTCGCGGACAGCATGTTGGCGGCCATGGCGATCGCGTTGAGCTCGTTGCGCAGCTGGTGGCCGAAATCCGCCAGGATGTCTTCTCGCCCGACCGCCGACAGCGGGGGCTCGGCGCTCGGCAGCAGGACCGGCTGCTGCTGGTTCGTGTCCCTCACGACGTCTTTGCTGGTCTCGTCGGCCGCGTTCGTCGCATCCATGAGGTTCAGTAAAGCTGGTCGTCTGCAGGCTGGGCCACCGGCACGAACATCTCCTCGGCCAGCTCGACGCCGTTGGAGCGGAAGTGCTGCAGGAACGCTGAGCGCGCCCCGGTGGCCGTGTGGTAGCCGACCGCACGCCCATCAAGGGAGACACCGACCTGCCGGAATGCGAACAGCTCCTGGAGGGCAATGTCGCCGTCCTTCAAGCCCATCACCTCGGCCACGCTGACGACCTTTCGCGCGCCGCCCCGCAGCCGTTCAGTTTGGACGATGACGTTGACCGCCGACGCGATCTGCGTACGGATCGCGCGCGACGGAAGCTCGGTGCCCGCCAGCAGCACCAGGGTCTCGAGGCGGTTCACCGCATCACGCGGGTTGTTCGCGTGCAGCGTGCTCATCGATCCGTCGTGACCCGTGTTCATCGCCTGCAGCATGTCGAGCGCCTCGGGACCGCGGCACTCGCCGACGACGATGCGGTCCGGCCGCATGCGAAGGCAGTTGCGCACAAGGTCTCGGATTGAGATGGCGCCTCTTCCCTCTACGTTCTGCGGCTTCGACTCGAGGCTGATCACATGCACCTGCCTCAGCCGCAGCTCGGCCGCGTCTTCGCACGTGACGATGCGCTCGTTGGCAGGGATGAAGCCCGACAACACGTTGAGCAGCGTGGTCTTGCCTGAGCCCGTGCCGCCGGACACGATGACGTTGAGCCGCGTTCGGACCGCGGCATCCAGATAGCCGATGATCGCGGCCGTGGCCCCGCCCGAGCTCACGATCTGCTCCGGGCTGAGGGTCTCGCGTCCGAACTTTCGAATCGTGAGGCATGGGCCGTAGATGGCGACAGGAGGGATGACGACGTTGACGCGCGATCCGTCCTTGAGCCTCGCGTCGCACATCGGCTCCGACTCGTCGACGCGCCGGCCGATCGTCTGGACGATGCGGTCGATGACGCGCCTCAGGCTGCGTTCGTCCTCGAACGACAGGGTGGTCAGCTCGATCTTGCCCCGGCGTTCGACGAAGATCTGCTCCGGCCGGTTGACCATGATCTCGGTGACGTCAGGGTCGCGAAGCAGTGACTCCAGCGGCCCCAGGCCGATCACCTCGTCGAACAGGATCTCGACCAGCCGCTCTTTGTCGGCGGCCGTCACCACCGCGGCGGGTGGCTTGGAGCGGAAGTGCTCCTCGGTCAGCTGCAGGAGCAGGCGGCGGATGCCGGCGCGGTTGTTGATGTCGATCTGGGCGGTGTGGTGCGAAAGCAGCTGGGCATGGATCTCGGCCTTCGCCGCGGCCAGCGCCGGGCTCAGGTTGATGACCTGATCGGTGAGCTCGGGCGCGACGTTCGAGAACTCGCTCGGCGCGGGGCCGAGATCCGGCGAAGCTGCGGGCACGGCCGCCGGCGGTGGAACAACTGTCTGCTGCACGACCGCCGCCGACACGGGCGGCACTGTGGTCCCAGTGGGCGATTGCTGGTAGCGGCGGTCGAAGCGTTCGGAAAGCTTCATGCGATCCGCTTCCGGGTCGCGGCGCTGATGCGCATACGCGCACGCACCGAAGCCTTGCGAACGGTTTCGTCCGGGTCCGTTGCCAGCAGCCGCATGCCGTCGGCCCCGGCGGGCTTACCGATCATCGCCAGCGCCCGGCACGCGGCCACTCGAATCTCTGTTTCGCATTCCTGGTCTTGCGCCATTCTGACGACAAGGTGCCCGTGCAGGGCATCTCTGCGCAATCCACATGCCATCAAGACCGTCACCATGGTCTTGACAGAGCGCGGCTCTCGCAAGAGCCACTCGAGATCGATGTCGGAGGCGGCCCGCGCGAGCGCGATTGCCAAGCGGTACGAAGGCAGGCGGTCGGCACGCGCCAGCAGGGCTTCGACCACCCGGCGGCCGCCTGCCTGCCCCAGAGAGCGGATCGCGACGTCGCGCACGGCCGGGCTGGGGTCGTCGAGCAGGTCGGCCAGCCACGGCACCGCGCCCGGAAGCCGCAGCGCCCCGCAGACGCGGGCGCCCGCGATCCGCACAGCCGGGTCCGGGCTGGCCAGCGAGTCGACGAGGTCCGGTTCCAGGCCGCTGCGGCGAAACGTTTGTGTGACGACCAGCTGAGCCACGAGACCATTCCCCGCGTTCTCCAGGGCCGCCGAGATCACTTGCGCCACCGGCTCGGGCTCGGCCAGGACCTCCGACGCCTTGACGTTGAGCACCACACGAGGGTCGCCGCCGAGCGCGGTGGCGAGCACGCGCTCGATCTTGGCAGCGAGGCGCGTTCGGGGAGCTTCCGGTCGGATGGTCCGCCGGGTGGTGCGTCGTAAATCGAGTTCAGGCGGGGGTTTGCTGCTCAAGCTGTACCGGCAACCGAGGGTCGATCTCGGGGGACGTTGGTACATTATCGACGTTTTGAACGCCCGCGAGGTTCGCGAGGGCCCCGGGGCGGGGGAGGAAGGAGCACAGGTGGCTGCGAGCGGCGGGCTCGGGGCGGATCTTCCGTCTGTCCTGCAGCCGCGCGTACGTGTCCTCGAAATGTCCTCGGTCTTCGCCGAGTTATCCGACAGCGTCCTTCGCGCGCTTGCCCGCCGCATGCAGGCGGTCCATCTGGCGCCAGGCGACGCGTTGCGATTGGGCGGCAAAGGCGGCGACGTCGTGATCTTCCTGGCCTCGGGAGCGGCCGAGCAGACGATCACCGACGAAGCCGGCAAGCTCCTGCTCTCGACCCGCCCGGCTCCTGGTGACCTCCTGATCCTGCCCGCCCCCCGCACGGGCGATCGCTACGTCACAAGCATCAAAGGAATCGCCGATTCGATGTTGCTCACGCTCGACCGGGACGGGCTCCTGGACGGCCTCGGTCAAGACGTCGACCGGGTCGCGATCGCGCTCGACAAGCTGTGGGAGCAACAGGTCGCCGCCGCCGCCGCGACCCAGGCCCAAGCCGCCTCGCGAAGCGCGGCCCCTGTGGTGGCGTTCTTCTCCGCGAAGGGCGGTTCGGGTGTCAGCACCCTGGCCGTGAACACCGCGGCCGCGCTGGCCAACCGCTATCCCCACCAGGTTCTGCTCATGGACCTCTCGGCCCCGTTCGGGCACGCCGCCCTCTATGCCGACGTCGTGGCGACCGGCTCGATCGCCGGCGCCTCCAAATCAGGGGACTTCGAGAAGAACCTCCGGGGCGCGATCGTCTACCACAAGACCGGGCTGGGCGTGCTTCCCGGGACCCTCCGCCCAGAGCAGGTCGACCTGATGACCGCCGACCTGACCGCCCGCGCACTCGATGTGGCGTCGGCCTGGCACCGTCTGGTGGTCGCGGATCTCGGCACGTCCCTCGGGGAGGCGGCGCTGATCGTCATAGAACGCGCCGAGCGCCTCATCGTGGTGATACCGCCCGAGATCGCGGCGATGACCGATGCGAGGCGGTCGCTCGCGGTTTTTCGCGACATCATGAACGTGCCCGACAACCGCCTCGAGCTCGTCCTCAACCAACGCGTGTCCGGGGCGCCGCTGGACCGCGGCGCCGTCGAATCGATCCTCGGCCACAAGATGTCGTTGACGGTCAACTTCGACGACACGCGGCCGGAGGACGCGACGCTGGCGGGCAGCCTGGTCCTTCAGCGCGACCCCTCTTCCCAGGTCTCGCGAGGCGCGAACGAGCTCGCGCGCTTGATCGCCGGGAAGTTGAAGCTCGATGGGTAATGCGCGCAGACGCTCCCAGGCGCAGGCTCTGGTCGAGTTCGCGATCGCGCTGCCCATCCTGATCCTGGTGGTGGCGGGCGTCCTCGAGCTCGGCCGCGGCTATTCGTATGCCGTCGCGGTGTCCGACGCCGCGCGCGACGGGGCTCGCTACGTCGCCGGCAAGACCGCCACCACCAACGGTCCAGGGATCCCGGCGATGTGCAACCTGGTCAAAGCCGACCTCGCCGCGGTGACCACCAACGTCAGCTGCGCGACGCAGGTCACCGTCGTGCCGCCTAGGCCCGGGGTGGACTACACCGTCCCCGTCGGCGGCCAGGCGGTGGTGGCCGTGTACTGCGGCGCGAGCGTCGACTGCACCGGCAGCGTCAACCTCCAGGTCCACTCCGAGGTCGACGTGTACGTCTACTACGGGTTCAACGACCTCAACCTGCTTGGCGGCCTGGTCACCCTCACCGGTTCGAGCAAGACGACCACGTCGTGGTAAAACGCACGTCCCCTCACCAAGAGGGGGGAACTCCCCCCTTGAGGCGCCGGGCCTGGCGAAGCCAGTTCCCGGCGCACCCCTCTGCCGGCGCTGCGCGCCGGGGAGCTCCCCACATGGTGGGGAGCCCAGGCCAGGCGCTAGTCGAGTTCGCGCTGATCGCGCCGGTGCTGCTGCTCATCATCGGCGCCACGGTCGACCTTGGTCGAGGGCTCCTTCTGTACACGCTGCTCGAAGGGGCATCTCGAGACACCGCCCGCCAGGCAGCCCTCATCGACTACAGCGGATCCAACTCCCTGCCGCCGGCGTGCACCGCATTGGCCACCCCCTGTTCGCTGACCGCCCTGGTCAAGAGCGCCCACCTGCTCGACCCGCTCGGCGTGCAGGTCACGTACCTGGATTCGACCGCCATCGGCTCGGCGCCGTCGTACGGCACCTACACCCCGAACGCCGATCCGACGCAGCCGGGCACCATCGCGCTGGTCGGCGCGACCAACAACACCGTCTACGTCTTCGTCTATGAGATCGATTCGACGGCCGGCAACCCCAATCCTCGGTGGAGCTGCCCGACGTGCGCCGCCGCCAACGGCGCCTACGTGCGCACGCCCGGGCATCAGCGCGTCGTCGTAGACCTGAAGTTGAGCTGGCAGCCTGTGCTCGCGCATTTGCTCGGACTGCCGGCCGCGATCACGTTCGACTCGCAGTCTGTCGAACGCATGGAGTTCTGATGGCTAACGCCAACTCACGCCCCTGTCCCCCGAGGGGAGAGGGAGGGCAGGTGATGGTGCTGGTCGCCGTCGCCCTCCTGGCGCTGATCGGGTCGGCGGCGTTGATCCTTCTCGCCGGCTCGGGATCGGCGTCGGCTGCGATTCGGGCAAGGCCAACGCCGTGATCCTGACGGCTGACACGTTCCTGGCCACGCGACGAACCAAAGTAGGGCCCTACAGCGTGGCGGCGGGCACGTGCGCCACGCCCTACAGCGGCACCGACATCTTCGCCGGGGGGCTCAGCGCGACCTACAACTATCCCTACCGGGCGCATCAGCAGCAGGTGGAAGTGATCCTGACGCTGGCGCTTCCCATCTCGTTCGGGGCGGAGCTGGGGACCACCAGCACGACAGTCACTCGCCGGGCGGTCGCGGAAGCGCTGCCGGGTTCTGTGCCTGCCATCTCGGCCACGTCGCTCGCATGCGGAGGCGGGCAGGTGAACGTTGGTGGCGACGTGTTGGCGCAGAACGCGATCACGCTGACGAGCTCCTGCGCGCTGTACGCGCATGCGCGCTTTGACGCCGCGTCGGGGACTTACTCCAGCCTGGGCAACGTCCGTGTCTACGCCGACGGTCAGAGCTGGGTCGGAGGCGGCGGTGCCTGTGCTGCCGGTTTGAGCTCGGGCTCCAGCAATGCCGCTTGCGCCGATGGCTCCGAGGTATCGGGCCACGTCACCCCCGCTTGCGGGACGACCGGGACCAGCCAGCTGCTGTCGGCCGGCGATGCGGCGATCAACCCCAATCCGTGCGCGGCGGGAGTGGCGCCGCAGCCGGTCTTCGCCCGAGGCACGGGGCTCCCCCCCGACCCCAACTCGGACGCGGCCGCCGTCGCGACCCTGCAGGGCACCGGGGGCGCGGCCTGCTCAGCGGGCGGCGCCTACCCGAACATCGTGGTTGGCGGGGTCACCGTCGGCACCGGCCTCGCTCCCGCCCCGATCAAGGATGCCAGCGGGTACTACCACTTCAAGCCCAGCTGTTACGGCTACCTGAACCCCTCGCTACTCGACAGCAAGCTTGCCGTCCTTGACGCGGGCTTCTTCTACTTCAACGGCTCTGGGTTTGCCGGCGGTGGTGGCATATGCCTGAACAGCTCAACCCTGCTGGGGCGCGACGTCACGCTGGAGTTCGTCAACCAAGCCGGATTCTCGTCGGCCACCTGCACGCCAGGCGGTGGCGGCGGTTCGACTTTCTGGCTGCAGGGCACAAACGATTGCGCCGCCCCCGGATGCCACCTTCAGACCACGGACCCGAACACAGGACAACAGAGCGTCAAGTTCAACCCTCCGCCAGACACCTTCATCTTCTCGGAGACCGTGTCCGCCGCAGCCAGTCAAACAGTTCCGATCGGCACGACGTATTCGCTCACCTACCACACCAACGGTGGCCGCACGATCAATGCGACGGTCACCGTCTACTACAGCCTCGTCACTCCCTGCCTCGCCCCTACAGGACTGACGAACCTGGTCTCATGGGCGGTGGCGCTGCCGGACCCGGGAGGGACAGTGACGTCTCCCGCGTCCCCGGCTCCCATCACCATCCCGGCTGGAGCGTACCTGTGCCTCGACGTCTCGGGGAGCACCGCCGCCGGCAACGAGAACTTCCTTTTCAACGACACCAACCACGCCGGCATCCTGACCACAACCGCCTCGATCTTGCCTTCGGGGTCGGCCGCCGGCTGCGGTGCGACATGTCAGGTCGGGTCGACCCCGTGCTCGATATCGGTCTGCCCGCCAAACGCCGGAGCTGACTCACCCAACAACCTCACCTGGTTTGCAGCTCCGTGCTCGGCGGCGCCTACGGGAGACGCCGCCAGTTGCCTGGCTGGGGTCTCGTGGTGCCCTGCCGGCGACCGGGCGTGCCAGAACCTGCTCATCTACCAACCGGCCGGCGCCACCGGGCAGATGGCGCTGACGGGTACGGCCGTGCGTGCCTGGGTGCTGGGCACCATCGTCTGGTCCGGCACCTGCACGTACGCCATCAACGGGACCAGTACGATCGACGGTGCCCTGGCCTGCGCCACGCTCTCCATCTCGGCCGCGGCAGGTGCCGGGATCGGGGTCGGGAGCGACTACGGGATCAGCACTGCCACCGTCGAAGCGATCCTGATCGAATGAAAAACCGGTGCACTGCGTGCATCATGTGCACCGTGAATCGCCACGTGAAACACCCACTTAAAGCCCCAGTGAGCAGGTCACATGTCTTCTGATATCAGGCGGTCGCGACGCGGCCGCACCTACATCATCATCGGGACAGTCCTCGCGGTCCTCGCCTTTGCGACCGCCGCGGGAGTCGCCAGCCTGCCCTTCTTTTTCTCCTCCGCAGCCATCGGCACGAAAGTGGTGGTGGCCAAAAACGCGATCAGCGCCCGCACTCAGATCCAGGCCTCCGACCTGACGCTGGCCGTCATCACGCCAGTCCCAAAGCTGGCGTTCTATGACGTCAAAGCGGTTGAGGGCAAAGGCGCCCGAGTCGACATTCCGGCCGACGCTCCCATTACGGCGAACCTGATCGCGCAGTCGCCTGACCTGCTCAGCAGTAGCGACGTCACCTACCTGCCCATCCCCCAAGGCTTCGTCGCCGTCCAGGTGCCGACCTCCGAGCTGGTGGGCGTGGGCGGCTACGTGCAGCTCGGCGACCGCATCACGGTGCTCGCCACCATCAACACGTCGGTCTTCGGGGTCAATCCGGGCGTGTCGGTCGTGCGCACCGTGTTCAGAAACCTCTACGTCGTCAGGGTGGGGCCGGTCTCGGCGACCAACGCTCCAACGCAACTCACGAGCAGCCTCACCGTCCTCATGACCGCGTGCGACTCCGAATACATGAACTGGTTGCTCACCAACGCGATCCTCAAATACACGCTCGAGTCGTACAAGGATTACGAGACGGCGCCGACCCAGCCCGACTCGAACTGCCCCACCCTCGCCTCGGCGGGCGGGGTTGGACCGAAGGACGTGGACAAGAAATGGAACTTCACGTCATCGACGACTAAATGATCCTTCCCGGGAACGGCTGACAATGCCGCTGGCGGTCGTGGTCGTGTCGGTCACAGCTGCGCTCGGGGTCATCCTCGTGATGTACGGCATCGTCACCCGCAACCGCGCCAACATAGAGTCGGAGACCGGCCCTAGCGCTCGCGTCACGTATCGCACGCTCGCCGACGTCAGAGAGCAGCTGCGGCGCCGGTTCGAGCCCACTGGAGCACCGGTCTGGATCGCGGCCCAACAGGCTGCCAATCCGCTGGCTGCGGACCTCGCGAGCGCTGACCTGGCGCTGCGCCCATACGAGTTCCGCATCCTGCAGCTCGGCACGGCGCTGGCGTTCGCGCTGATCGCCTTCACCCGTTTCGGTGTCAACCTGGCGGTACCGGTCCTTGCCGTCGTCGGATACGTCCTCCCCGCCCTCTACCTTCGGAACCGCCGAGGCCACCGGCTGGCCAAGTTCGAAGCCGGCCTCCCGCGCGCGATGGAGCTGATCGCCAATTCCATGAAGGCGGGCCAGTCGGTGTCGCAATCCCTCGGCGCCGTGACCGAGAATGCGGGCCCGCCGGTGGCTGAGGAATTCCGCCTCGCTCAGCGCGAGGTCGAGCTTGGGGCCTCAGTCGAGAGCGCCCTGAGCAACATGGTCAAGCGCATGGGCAGCACCGACCTCCGGCTGATGGTGATGGTGATCACGATTCAGCACGCCGTCGGCGGCGACCTGCCCGCCATCCTCACCACCCTCGCCGACACCATGCGGCAACGGGCGGAGATGCGCGAGGAGATCATGGCCGCGACGGCTCAGTCGAGGGCGTCGAGCTTGCTCATCACGCTCCTGCCGCTGGTGGTCGCCACGTTTTTGTTTTTCGTCGTGCCGGACTATTTCCGGCCCATGTTCGTCAACCCGCTCGGATGGGTGATCCTCGGTTTGTGCGCCGGGCTGTTGGTGATCGGCAACGTCATCATCAGGCGCATGACGGCGATCGTATGAGCGTAATTCCTATCCTCCTGGGGCTGGCTGCAGCGGTGGGAGTATTGCTCGTCGCGTCGGGAGTGGGGAACACACGGACGGACGACGCCGCCTCCCTCGCGCGCCAGAGACTGGCCCGCCAGGAGCTAGGCCTCGGCCAAAGCGCGATCGCGCTTGCACTCGAGAAGCCGCTGAGCGAACGGCTGACCGCGCCGATTCGGAGCTGGTTCAGCAAGCAGATGAAGCGGGTGACCCCTGCCGGCCAGGCCGCCAGCTTCCAGCGCCAGCTCGATTTCGCGGGTAACCCGCTGGGTCTGGATCCCGCGGGGGTGCAGACGATCCGCATCGCAGCATCTGCCGCGCTCGGAACCATAGGCCTGGCCCTGGGCGTGCTGATCGGGTCCGCTGTGGCCATCGTCATCTTCGTGGTGCTCGGCCTCGCGCTCGGCTTCTACCTTCCGATCGGCTGGCTCAACCAGCTCGTCCGCGAACGGCGGGCGGAGATCGAGGCGGCGCTTCCGAACGCGCTCGACGTGATCGCCATCAGCATGGAGGCCGGCCTCGGCCTGGATCGGGCCATGGAGCAGCTCGTCCGCCACCAGGAAGGCCCGCTGACCCTGCTGGTTGCTCGCGCTCTGCGCGAGATCGAGCTCGGCCGGCCCCGGGCGGACGCCCTGGAAGAGATGGCCGAGGCCACCGGGATCGAGGACTTCGTCGCCCTGATCCGCTCCATCCTCCACGCGGAGCGCACAGGCGTGCCCATCGCGCGGACGATCGCGGCTCACGCGGCGCAGATGCGGGTCAAGCGCCGGCTCAAGATTCGCGTCGAGGCCGCGCGCGCGTCGCTGAAGATCCTCCTCCCCACCGTCGGCTGCGTCTTCCCGACGTTGTGGCTGATCATCCTCGGCCCCGCACTGCTGGTCGTGCTGACCATCCAGTCGCGACACTGAGCCCTAGAGAAAAGGGTTCGTTCGGCGCTCCTGGCCGATGGTCGTCGCCGGCCCATGGCCGCTGTAGACGGTCAGGTCGTCCGGCAGGGAAAGAAGCCTGGTCTTGATCCCATGGAGGAGCGCGCGGCCGTCGGAGTTGCGGAAGTCTGAACGGCCTACGGAGCCCGCGAACAGGGCGTCGCCGGTGAACAACGCATCTCCGATCCGAAGGGAGACACCTCCTGGGCTGTGGCCTGGGGTGTGGAGGACCTCGAACTCGAGCGAGCCTGCCTGGAACGGCTTGCCTTCGGCGAGACTCACCACGTTGCCGATCGGCGGGGACGCGATCGCAAACTCGCTCCGCAGCGGCTTGCCCTCGACGATCACCGCGCGCTCGGCGTCATGCACAGCCACTGGCAGTGGGCCCAGTGACTGCAAGAGTTCCGCCAGCCCTGCGACATGGTCGACGTCCGTGTGAGTCAGAAGGATCGCCCTCACCGTCACGCCACGCTCCCGGATCAGCCGCACCATCTGCTCTGGCTCGAAGTTGGCGTCGATGACGACCGCGTCCCGCGTGCCCTCGTCCTCGACCAGGTACGAGTTGGTGCCGTACCTGCGGTCGGCGGTGGCCTCGACGTGGAGTCGATTCACAAGGTTTTGCGGACGATCTGATACGGCCCCGTCTCGCGATAAGGCTGGAAGCCGGCTTTGAGGTACATGCTCAGCGGGCCGCGAAAGTTCGACTGCGGGGAATCGATGTCTTTGGCCGGGTAGGCTTCGACAACTCTCACGCCGCGGTCACGCATGCGGTCCATCGCGGCGGCGAGCAAACGCGTTGCGACACCGTGGCCGCGATACGGTGCCGCGATCACGAAGCATGCGATCGAGCCC
>WNFA01001792.1_pt1 | contig 23842 bp, 23 predicted proteins | sample 5400481 | NCBI WGS metagenome assembly WNFA01 (sample SAMN13153340, study PRJNA577476) | soil metagenome | isolation source: 120 cm saprolite under Douglas fir tree site 2 hole 1 replicate 2 | place: USA:California | collected 2015-04-18 | reverse complement strand
CTTTCAACTGGCACCACCGCCAACTGCATCGCTTTCAGCCAGAGAAAGGCGGGAAAAGAAAGCCCTATGGCGGCACCCTCTCCCAAGGGATCAAGCGTGGGACGCTGGTCAAGCATCCGAAGTGGGGGAAGGCCACCGTTGGGGGCACAATGGATGGCAAGCTCAGTTTGCACGACCCGCGGACGAACAAGCGGCTCACCCAATCAGCGAAGGTGGCCGACTGTCGACTGATCAAACTGCTGCGGTGGAGAACGCGGCTTATGCCCCTCTCCTCCAGCAAACAAGGAGCGCCTGCTTCCTTCCCCGCGTAGAACGCGAAGGGTATCCGCAGACGGAGGTTTTATGATCGTGCTAGATGGTGAAAACTACCTGGATGGAGACGAGGCGAGCACTCTGCTGGGTGTGAAGCTTTCGACGCTCTATGCTTATGTGAGCAGGGGAATATTGAGAAGCTATAAGCAGGGCATCAAGCGGCAGCGGCTCTACAAGCAGGCTGAACTTGAAGCACTGTTGCAACTACGCCCCAGCGATGCCCCCATCTCTGCCCCGCAGCCAGGGGGGGGTGCTGCTCCTCAAGAGGGACCCGAGATCCCGCCCGCCGAGGATTGGGTGCCGAATGTGTAAGAAGGGTTGCTGGTCATGCCAGAAAATGCTTCTCGATCACTTGCCGTTGCCTGCTCTGCAGGGGGGTTCAAGGGCATATTCGTCCACGGGGTATTGAGTTCACTCGAAGCGGCAGGTGTACGGGCCAATGCCTATGCTGCCGCGTCCTCTTCGGTTTTTCCTTCTATTTGTGCCGTGATCAGGCAGGCAGGGGAAGTTGGTCTCAGATACTGGCGCAGCGCGCTGGGTACGCTGGAGCAGCCAGGAAATGGTATGAGTGAGGTAGTGCTTGCCAGCATTGCCGAGTCGGGCTCTACACTGCTCAGTTTATTATTTCGACAAGACGCTCCGCGTTTTTTCATAGCTACGAGTGCCGTGAAGACCATAGAGGGAGCCGAACAGACGCAGGGCGATGGAGCGAGGCGGCTTGGCCGGCGGCTGCTGCTGCAAGCAGCACGGGGCGATCGCAGTTGGGCGGACGAGCACCTGCGCGCGCACCTGTTTGATAGCGCGGCCTCTGATGAAGAGCATCGTCTTACAATCGACAATATCAAGGAAGTGATCTACGCTTCGACGCGTATGCTGCATGCCTGGACCATCCCAGCGTGGATTGGCGGCCGTCCCTATATCGACGCCTCTTACACATGCGCCTGCCCGGCGGTGGAGATGGTCCAGGCGGGCTATGGCGAGGTGATAGCGGTGGCTACGGAGCCAGGGGAGCTATACCGGGATATTTTTGGGAGGGAGCCAATACCGGACGTTTGGGAAGGTGCGCCGATTTATGTTATCCGGCCCGAGCGGGACCTGGTAGGGATGGGTGTCAATTTTACCGAAGTGAGCGAGGAGGGGATGGTAAAGGTGTATGAGTATGGGATGGAGAAGGGCAAGGAGTTTGTGGATTATTCCAGGTTGATGCGCCGGTACACATCATAGAAGGGGAAACTCACACCAATGCTGGTAAGTTCTACCAGGTCGCCTTCTTGGTAGTGGTACTGTCGCCAGAAGTTGCCCTCACGCCTGTATACCTCGATAGCCTTATACTCGCTGCTGATCAGCATGTACTCCTGCACTGAGGGCAGCGCCTTATACGCTTTGAACTTTGCGCCGCGGTCGCGCTTCTCAGTCGTCGGTGATAATACCTCAACTACCACCGTCGGATTCGCTAACATCGACCCTGCTTCCTGGCCACAGGATACCGTCACGGCTGGATAGAGATACCGCTTTTCGGCCAGCCTCATGCGGGCATCGCTGGTATAGGCCATGCAGGGGCTATCTCCCAGGGCGACATTCACGAGCGTGACAATGCGGGCGCTGAGGGCGGCATGGGCAACACTCCCACCGGCCATATCAACTAGAGCGTTCTCTGCATAGGCAGAGGATGGTGGGCGCAACATGAACACAAATCCGTCGAGGTATTCATACTTGCCGTCAGTGGCTTCATCCAATGCGAGATACTGTTCTATAGGCATGTACACCGGGCCATTAGCGACTTCTGCTCTATCTGCTGCCATATGTGTCTCCTCTCCTGTGAGCCTCAACTTTCATCAGTGTACACGATATGGGCAAGAATTGCCAGTATTGTTGCTCAGTGTCAATCGGGCAGCACACATTTACGAGAACTGGCTCTCAGAACTCGATGCTTCGGTAGCAACCGCCCACGACGGTGTGAGACCGTAGTAGAGTACATCGGGATCAATATCTGCGCCGTTCGGCCAGGTGATAGTTCCTTCCTCGACCCTCATGGAGCGGAATAGTGAGGGATCATTCCGAAGCGCCTCGAAGATAAGGCTCCAGGTTAATTTCTCGCTGCGAGCCATCAGTGAAGTGTATATTGACGATGAAATCCTCTCGTGGTTCAACATTCTGAACTCGTACTAAGCGCGTCATCTCTTAACCTCAACCAGCCTCATGGCTTTTCCTCCTGGTTTCGGCTCTGTTGCCATTGCCTCTTGAGAGAGGAGGTGAATGCCTGCATTTCGGCCTGCCCGCGTGCCAGATAGGTCGCCTTGAGATCATCGGGCAGTTCTTTTACCACAAAACTGAATCCTGGTTCGATTCGGTAGGTTCCTGGATGTAATCGCTTCACGAGCAAGCGTGCGGGGTTGGTTTGCATCTCTTGTTCCGCATAGAAAGCGTCAAGTAGTTCGGTGATCTGCCCAAATACGAGATCTTCTGCTTCCCATTTGGCAAGCAGCGCACGCAATTGAATATCGGCGGAGAGATAGCAGTCATAGGCTGTCACGGTCCTGCTGGTTTTGGCCTGTTCTTCCAACGCGCACACAGACAGCCACATTTGGTTAAACGTGCGTGAGAGTTCATCGTCGATGATGATCACCCAGGGATATGGGCATCCGTGATCGAGATGCCCCTCGCACGACTGAAAGGTGTGCAGTCCCAGGAGATTGAGCACTACTGTCGTCTCAAAGATGCCAGGATCAATGGTCGTACCGAGGTTGTCCGTAAAGGTAGAAACCCGCTCGTGCATCTCCTGATAGCGTTGCTCTGGCGTCCGGGTATCGTGCCTGCCTTGCGTCTGAACCATGACTACACCTCAATTTCACCAGCTCCGCCGCACATGCTGCAGGTATCAGTGTCGTTGATCTTGCCTGTTCCGCGACAGGGATAGCATTTCACCTTGCGGCGCTTTCCATAGTCGTCGATGATTTCCACCTGGCCGGTGCCGTCACAGTTCTCACAGGTCTCCGTGGTTTCTTTCATGCCTGTGCCTTTGCAGTTAGGACAGGTGATTTTCTTTCCCATGTGACGCTCCTTTGTACTGAAATTCTCTCGATTTCCTTCCGGTACGAAAACCCACTACGGGTGGCACGACACGCGTGGCAAAGCCGTCTCCTAAAGCGTATGATTACGATGAGTATTATAACATTCGCAGTAACTGCTCAGGGAGGATTGCAAAGGCTGTTAGAATAGGGTCATCACAGCAGAAGAACGCATAGCGCAACTGGAAAGGAAACAGACATGCCACGAGATCCACGAAAACAGCAGAAGGCCCTCATGAAAAAGCGAAGCAAGCAAAAAGCCGCTTCACAACACAAGTCGCATCAACAAGCTTCCATGTCCATAGCCTCGCAATCCATTATTCGTCGCGCTCGCGAGTTTCCTCTTTACGAATGCTGGATCAATGCCAACTGGCAAACGGATGATCTGGGACTGGTACAGATCGTTTTGGCCCGGCAGCAACCGGACGGTGATATATGTTTTGCTACATACCTTGTAGATAAGTTCTGCCTGGGGCTTAAAAATACCTTTGCCCGGGCGGGTTTCTCCCGTACTCGTTATCACGACGAAGTCCCTGACAAAATGTTCCGCGAGATGAAGGCGATGCAGTGTCCGGTCGAGTTGGCACACCAGATGATCTATGCATCTATTGACTATGCAGCACAGTTTGGCTTCACACCCGAAAAGGACTATGCGCTCACACAATATCTGCTTGCGCCTCGCGGTGAACTGGAAGAACCGTACCAGTTGACGTTTGGAAAAAATGGGAAGCCTTTTTTTGTGGCGGGACCATATGATAATGCGGAACGTATCCTCAAACAACTGGAGAAGACGGCGGGTCCAGGTAATTATGACTATCTGGTACCACTTGATGTTCTCTAAATCTGGCTTGAGCGAGCAAGTGTAAAGGGGGAGTGGGAATCTACCTCCCGGCGGCGAAATTTACCTGCCAGCCACCTTCGGGCCAGAAGGCCTGGAGGGAGTAACAGCCAGCCGAAGGAACATACATAATCACCGTCCACGCTTTCCACTGGTCGTCGTATTTGCTGGGGAGGCGAGGATGGTCAGCGGCCAGCGAGAAGAATGCAGTGACCGAGGTATGACCACGAATGGATATGCCATCCTCGAACAACAGTGGCGCGTTACCTTGCAGGTTTTCGCCGGAGAGCAGCACCGGGCGGAAGGAGTCGGAGCGCTCTACCAGCAACAGGCGGTAGGCCCAGCCATAATTCGCTGGCTGCTCGCGTCCAGGATCAAGCTGAACAAGCTGCGCGCGTGGACCGTTAAAGCCGGTGACCCACACGGGATAAGCTCCAACACCTGGATCGAAGGTGATGGGATCAAAGTCTTGCAGCAGAGCCGTTGCCGGACAATCTCCTGGCGCCGGGTCTAGCATTGCGACCCGAAAGCGAGAGGCAGCGGTTGCCTGGGAGTGAGCAGTGAGTGTTGCCAGGGATTTCAGGATGGGGCTGAGCGTCGGCGCCGACGTTGGACCAACCAGCACGTCGAGCGCTTCATCACGGGCAGAAGGGAAAGTGCTCAGAATCACCAGCAGCACGAAGAAAATGGTGCCTACCACAGTGGTTAAACGCCAGGCGTGCGATCTGGGCGAGAACTGAGCACCCAAAGTCACCAGAGCCTCAGGGATTGGTGGAAGCTCATCACCTGGTATATCACTGACCTCTGGCTCAAAATCGTCCTTTGGGGTTTCATGCTTGTCCATCAGAGTGTCCCCTTCGTTAGAAGCGGAAACCAGCAGGAGAAGGCACAGGAGAGGATGACTCCTGTTCAGGATTTCTATAGGAAGCTTCCAGTTCTTTCCAGGTACCTTCACCCCCGATGTTATAGACGGTTACTCCTGCCAGCCTGGTTGGCAGGGGAGTATCGCCCGCGTACAGGATCGTTACGGCATGGCCAGATTGTCTTACACGCGCCAGGGCGTCTAGCAGGAGGTCACTAATAGTGCTGGTAGCGACGACAATCGTTGCCCCGGCAGGGAGGCGGGTGCGTTCGGTCAGAATCACATCTTCGATTGTACTCCCGAAATAGGACTGAATGCGCGCCAGGACTTCCATGATGCGCTTGCGTTGTTCTTCGCTGCTCGCCGGTGGCAGGTGAATACGCCGCCGCTTCAACTGAGCCTCAAGAGCTGCCTTTAATCCCTGCCCAGGTAGCTGTTCCTGCTCTCCCAGCTCTCCGTTTACCTGGCCAGGATCTTCTCCGGCATCTGCAGAGAGGCCCACTTCTGGCATATACATGATGGTATTGGCATACAGGCCAACGGCGTAGCCCTGATCGATAGCCCAATCCGCAACTGAGGCAGTGGCACAGATGCAGAGTTCCTGTACTTCAGGGTTGATGCCATAATAGGCATCAAGCTGTGAGACGACGTTGAGGAAGAGGACGAGTGTATAGGTGGTCGTGGGTTCATAGATCTTGCTCTGCATTTGCATGGTACGGGCCGTCGCTTTCCAATGGATGCGACGCATTTCATCACCATAGATATAATCGCGCACGCCGATGACGCGCGAAGGGTCCTCCAGGAGGCGGCGCGGCGCACGATGATCACCAAAGGGGTGGCGGGCAGGTAAACCAAAACGCGTCAACGGTAGGACCAGGGGATAGACGAGCAGGTACTGCCAGTTGGGCAGCGATGCCTCACGGCTTAGAAAGCCAAACACGTCACCGCTGCGCAAGGTAGTTGGACCAAAGGTATGGACGCCGCGCGCGTTGCAGCGTATTGTGTAGCGCCGCGTTATGCGCTCATACCAGCGCGGGCTAAAGAGGTTCTCCAGCATGGCCGCATTACTACGAAAGCTGACATGCATATCACCCTTAGGGAAAAGAAGCGAACGCGGCACGCTATCTTCGGTCTCCAGCCATGGTAAAGGCAAGAGTTTGGCATTCTCGATGGAGAGCGAAAGCGTTATTTCTTCGCCGAAGAGCGCACGTTGCTCACTGAACTGGCGCCGGTAGTACAGGTCCCGCAGGCAGTACCTGGCCCATATGTCGGTTGTGCCGGTAACGACAAGGATGAGCAAGCCCACGACGACTAGCAAGGGCTGGTGGAGCAGAATAGCAACAAGGACAATCGCCAGACTGAGATAGTATAAGCGCCTGTTTGTGATGCCTTCGACCCTCAAGCGCAGCCGCTGATTTCTACGAGGGCGCAGATCCTGAGACGGACGCCTCGCGCCTCCCTGGATGAGCAAGCGATTAATCATGATTCCACCGGAACCGCAACAGTATGAAGGACATCTTCTACGATTTGCTCCAGCACACGCCCATGCAGGCGAGACTGGCTGGTGGCAATCATGCGATGAGAGAGGACCTGTCGCGCCGTGTGTTTTACATCATCGGGGATGACGTAGGCCCGGCCACTGAGCGCAGCATAGGCCTGAGAGGCACGATAGAGCGCCAGGGTACCGCGCGGGCTCACGCCCAGTTCGATGCCGCTATGGATACGGGTCGCGCGTACCAGCTCAACAATATAAGCCTCAATAGATGGCTCGACGCGCACCCGGCGAACCAGCTTTTGCAACTCTTGCAGGCGGTCTGCACTGATGATCGGTGTCAGGTCCTGCAAGGGCTGCTCTTCCTTGAAGCGGCGCAAAATGAGCCGTTCTTCTGATTGGCTGGGGTAATCGATGCGCAGGCGCATGAGGAAGCGATCAAGCTGGGCTTCTGGCAGGGGAAATGTTCCCTCCAACTCAATTGGGTTCTGAGTGGCGATAACGATAAAAGGACGCGGTAAGAACATTGTTTCACGCTCGATGCTGATCTGGCGTTCTTCCATCGCTTCTAGCAGCGCGGACTGGGTACGGGGCGTAGCACGGTTGATTTCATCGGCAAGCACGACTTGTGAGATGAGAGGGCCAGGGCGAAATTCAAACTCACCCTTCTTCTGATTGTAAAATGTGATACCAGTAATGTCCGAAGGCAACAGGTCGGGAGTAAACTGAATCCGCTGAAAGGAGCACCCAAGAGACCTGGCTAATGCTTTTGCCATTGTGGTTTTACCAATGCCCGGTACGTCCTCGAAAAGAACGTGTCCTTCACAGAGAAGCGCAACCATGAGCAGATCGATCACGCTTTCCTTGCCTATCATCACCCGGCTGATATTCTGGCGCATGGAACGGGTGGCTTCCTGTACCTGGCGGATTTCATCTGTCTGTGTCATGCGGAGTCCTTAGAGCATGTATTATGGCGCGACTGCGATAGGACAGGCCATGTCTTAAGATACAACAATTACAGCGGGCTATGTATTCAATCTACAAACAAAGGGATATTGCGGGCGTCCTGTATGGAGGACAGGAATGCCCGGGAGTATTGCGGCACCTTTCTATTATACGCACAAGAAGCGAAAAACTTCACCCGCCGGCACCAGAGGTGGTTACTATTACCTTAACAGCAGGAGAAACGACGCGTTGGCCATTCTGATCTGTGGCAACTGCCTGCACTATTGCGACTATACTGCCAGTTCCACGTGCAGTGACCTGCACACGCCAGGGAAGAGTTACATTCCCGCCACCATCGGTCGTACGTGTAATGCTGGTATAGCTGTAGGGTGGAGCATTGTAGTAGACCTGCAACTTGACATCTATTTGTGGCTCACTGGTAGTGACACTTACCAATACTGTGCTGCGATTGGGTACTTGAGATGGAATACTCGTAATCTGCACAGTCAATTGGCCAGATGCAGTCGGCTGTGGGGTAGGAGTGGGAGTAGAGTCGGTTGACGTAGGAGGCAGGTAGGAGGAAGAGCCAGGGGGAGGCTGACTGCTTTTGCTGGTCCCATTGCCCCCACTAGGAGTGGGAAATGTGGGGTGGAGATCGACGGTACCTGCAACACGGGCTTCTGCCGATGGATTTTGAGGTACTATGACATTCTGTGAGAGGAAGCCGAGGCCCTGTAAAAGTGAAGCAGAGCCCAGGGCCATAAACAGGATTCCCGAGAGCACTACCGCCGCTACCGCTATCATCAAGACCTTATAGGCGGCATCTTTACGCCAGAAGCGGCCGAGTTTTTGAAATGAATTCGCTATATTAGTAAAAGTGGATGTTGTAGCAAAATGAGCATATTGCGACGGCCCAGTTGGTGGCGGCTGGCCGATATTCACGCCCTGCTCCTCAGCGGGATGTACAGGAAGGACCAGCTGTCCTGGTCGAGGCCTCTGCTCCTGCGAATTGGGTTGCTCTATCATTGGCTGCTCCTGTGTGAATCTAAGACAAGGACTCACGGCCGCTTCGCTTCAATTACCTAGTATACTGTACGTATCGCTGTATGTACAGTTTTCTATGCCAAAAGGCCTACTGGTTCGGGCGCATTATGCACCCAGAACGGCCTTCAGCGCATCCATCACCATATTTATATTTAACTGCTCGAGTGTGGTTTCTCGTATAACTATCACTTCCGGCCCCACTGGTCGCCAGGTAGTGGGGTCGCTTGGTCCGAAGAGGGCGATAGTAGGAATACCCAGCAGCGCCGCCAGGTGGGTAATACCGGAGTCATTGCCAAGATAACACCTGCACTGTTGCAGTTGAGACGCAACAGCCAGCAATGGTTCGTTGATCATTATCTTGAGCATTGCCGGCTCGCGTAGTGTAAGCCGGCTTAGTATATTACCTATGCGTTCTTGATCCGCGGGCCCTGATAGTAAGAGCACCGAGTAGTCATGTTCGGTTAGATTCCATAACCACTCAATAATGGAGGCGAAATGGCGGGCGGGCCAGCATTTATTGGCGCCGCCGCTGCCAGGATGAATGGCAACCGTTTTATCAGGATATGTTGCACCTGGTCCAGGCAGCGTGAAGGGCGTATGTATTCCCACAGGCCTGGGCAAGCCAATTGTCCGTGCCAGGTAGTCCACAATATGCAGGCTTTCCCGCGGACGACCGGGGGCGACGATCACGTGCCTGACACCAGCCATGAGTAAGTTATGTTCTACCATCCCCTCGGGATCGCCCAGCCAGCAAATAGCACTATCGATACGTTGCAGCAGGTCCTGCAGAGCAGGAGAGTGGATGCCATGGGTTGAGAACAATTCACTCCATTGGATATGCTCGTAGTCCGATGCTTCCTCGGCGACTCCAAAGGCAAGCGCGAGGGGCAATACGCTGGCATTGCTTACAAATGTGATGTGAGGATGTATATATTGTGCTCGCAAAGCTCTAAGCACGGGAAAAGCGAGGAGGGTGTCGCCGATGGCGCCAGGACGAAGGATCAGGAAGCGCATGCCGATCATCTTTCTCTTTACTTGCGTGCCAGTGACAGGACCTCGATTACAATAGCCGCGACGAAGATGACTATTGCGGTAAAGATACTCCAGCTATGGAGTGCGCGCAGGACGAGGTTGAGGACAATGCAAAGCGAGAGCAGAGCACCCTGGCGGAGAGCGTGGCGGACAGTGGCCCGGTAGAGCCGCGAAGCGAGAAAGCGGAGGCTGATCAAGTACGCCAGGGGTGAGAAGGTGCTGATAAGCGCGACAGTGAGCAACATAAAAAACGCTACAAATGCCAGTAGAGTATGCGGAGGGACAAAGCGCGTGAAGAGGAGCAAGCCTCCCCAGGCCAGGGGCGCCAGCACCAGCAACGCGTATAATGCTGCACGGTTGGTCATTTATGGTTATCTCAACAAATTAAAGCCCTGATTCCCATTCAGGGGCGCTTCGCTGCGACGGCGACTCTCCTGGGCTTCAGGACCAAAGTACTTCTGCCATATATCCGGCGCGTCCTTGCTTTCGCCGCCATGCCTGGTAACGCGCGAGCGCACGCGACAGATGAGGGGTGTGTTGACCGCTGCTCCGGCAACGATGACCTGCCCTTTGGAGAGCGCAGGCAGGTTATCCAGCAGATCGCGCCCAACACCTTCAATGGCGGCGGCAACGCTTTTCTGGTCGATTTCATTGACGATACGCATGATACATTGCGTCTGGCACTGGCTGAGGACATCGGCATCGAGTTTGCCGGGGCGCTGGCTGATGAGGCCAACGCCTATGCCAAATTTTCGCCCTTCGGCCAGCACCTGTTTGAGAATAGCCGTTGAGACGACTTCGGTGCCACTGGGAGCGAAGTGATGGGCCTCCTCGATGAGCACAAAGACGGGATAAGGCAGGTAAAATTCGCCTGAATGGGCTTTGCCGCGCTCAGTCTCCATACGCGCTTTATTAAGGCGGCGCAGCAAGGTCGCCACGACGACCTGCTGATCACGCTCGTCGATGTCGTTGAGTTGCAATACGGTACATTGTCCCGGTTTGAATATCTCCGGCAGGTCCAGGTGCTGCATATCGTCAAAGGTGAAACTATCGACGAAACGCTGATCAATGCGCCAGGTTAATGCATGTACCGTGCTTGAATCGTCTGCACCCTCGCTATCTTCGTCGCCTTTCTGCTTCGAGACGGCTTTGACAGCAGCCTTGAGGTCAGCTACGCTCCAGGGAGAACCTCTCCTGGTTTCGGCGACTTTGCGTAGCGCCCGGCTTAGCAGGTATTGCTGCTTCTCTGTCATCTCGGGCAAAAGATGGCGCATATCGCCCATAGTCAGCGTGGAGATGCGCACCTTGACTTGCTCAGGCTTATAGACTCTGACCTGAGGCCGGTAAGCGCCGCTCCCGCCAGCGCTGTTCTCACTGAACTCATCGTGGTTGGCAATCTGGTCCAGTGTGCTGTATTCTCCATGAGGATCGATAATCAGGACACAGGCCTTGTTATGAGGCTGCATCAGTTCTTCGATGATGACGCTGGCGAGGTAGCTTTTGCCAGCACCAGTACTGGCGATGATGGCGAGGTGTGTGCTGACGAAGTCCTTGACGCTGAGGACGATGGGCACCGCGCCATGCGCACGTGTGAGCAGCGAGCCAATAGTTGCGGAACCGGGCTGCGACGCTTGTTTGCGGCTGAGGATACGAGTTAGCATTTCGTCATCCGCCAGGTAAATTTGTTTCCCCGATTGCGGGGGAATCCAGGGGTTGATGAAAGATCCGGTCGCTTCCTCGTAGTAGCCCATGATGGCGACGTGCAGTTCAAACAGTTCGTTGGCACGCGCATCGTAGCCCACCATAGCGGCTACTTCAGTAGGTGATATTTCGGGCTCGGCCAGAAAGGTGTCCGGGTAAAGTTGCAAAGGCACATGTTTGATGATGCGACCAAGTACCCGGCGTGAGAAGGCGCGTTGGGATGGCTCCCATGTTTCTGAGAGTCCGTCGTCGCCGGATTCGGAGAGTTCGTAATAGACGTATTCGCCGTTTTTGAGAACCTGCTCGTCGTCACGAGAGACGAAGGTATATTCATGCGTGGTTTCGCCCGGTCCTTTCGTAATGCCTACAGGCCTGAACCTGGTGCGCGCGCGAGCATTTGGATCAATCATGCTGAAACCTCGTGAAGTTATCCAGTTGTTTCTACCTTCAGCCGCCAGGCAAAATTGCGTTTTACAATCGAGAGCAGCGGGAGATTCTGCGGGAAGAGACGTTCTAACTGATCAATAATACGCAACGTGACCATTGGCAGCAGGCTGTTACGCTGGGCAATGATATGTGGTAGGTAGCCCATATGTAGATATTCCCGCTTGCCGGGTTCAGGCTGGTCGCTAAAGAAATGGAAGGCACGGACTTCCACGTCGGTCATGGTTTCGATTTCGCTCCCTAGTTCTAATGATAGTAATGGCACACCGTGCATCGTCGAGAGAAATTCAGCCTCGCCGCCGGGATTCATGCGCTGCTCTATGATACCGAGGACCATCACATAAATCAGGACTGCTTTCTCTGAGATGTAATCGGGCGAGAAGAGTTCCACTTGTGTCTCGTTAGAGAGGCGCGGCCCAAGCGAGCCGAAGGCTGGATTGAGCAGGATAGTATCATAGATCACGCCAATGGCATAGGTTTTAGGTTCATGGCTGATACCGAGGGCCAGGTCCAGATCGGAGTGGGGATCATCGGGCTGCTCGGAACGAAGCGCGACACGCACGAAACGGCCAAAGGCGTAATCCGCCGGGCGAGGTTCGATTTCTACCTCGCGCGGTCCATAGATCTGGCAGACGTAGTTGATGTGTGAGTCAGATTTGACGATCTTGCCAATAAACATCTCATGCCCCCAATATGACTGGTTTTGCACTTGCAAGGGGTGCCACTACGCTCGACCCACGCACTCCGGTATCAGGAAGCTATTTATTTCCAGGTGTTCTTAATTTCATAATACGGCAATCGCCATGATTTGCAGAAATTGGTGGTACTAATTGCTTTGTACAACAACTAACGGGTGCCAGGTGGTTTTTCCCCTTTCTCACCTGTGTCTTGACGTATTGTTTGAAGTATAGCATGCATGTTCTACCGAAGCAACTGAAGCATTATGTACTCTACTTCCTAATAAGCTATAATAGAAAGTGAGCGCGATCTAGCAAACAGGAGTAATGGGGGGAATATGTCCAGGGTACTTGTCATACGCAGCCCGCATTCAGTCCGGGCAGATAAGTTGTCAGCAGCTCTCGACTACTTGAAACATGCGGGCATCGATGTCGTCGATGTTATTCCTATAGCAAGCCTGGATGGTTTACCGGACCAGGGGCAAACCTGGATGGAGAGGGGCATTGATATAGCAATAGCTGCCGGGGGAGATGGTGTAGTGGGAGGAGTGATTACGCATATCGCCGAATGTGGTCTCCCGCTAGGCATACTCCCGCTTGGGACAGCAAATGATGTAGCACGCTCGCTGGATATTCCGCAAGATGTACAAAAGGCGGCGGAAATTATTGCCCAGGGCAGGCAGGTAGAGGTGGATATCGGTATAGCACAACCTGCTGAACAGGCCCTGCACAGTGCCAGTCCCGAGCAAGGCAAACCTGTACCGATAAGCGTAACATCAGAAAAACATGGATATTTTGCCCACGCGATGACTATAGGAATGAACGTCCAGTTTGCTCGCCTGGCAACCAATGTGGCTACGCGGCAGCGTTTCGGGAAGCTGACTTATCCTGTTGCCGCCATCGAGGTATTGAAGCACCATACGGCACTGGATATGGAACTGCGCTTTGAGGGGCTGGCGCTGCAGCCGACGGCAGCTGCAGCGGGATGGACAGCACCGACACTCAGCTATGAAATGCCTACGCAACGTGCCAGGGTGCTACAGGCAACCATTATCAATGCTCCTATTTTTGGTGGGCCGCGGCAATTTGCGATCCCAAAAGCGAGCCTGTGGGATCGCCTACTGGACATCGTTGTCATAACCGATATTGACCTGGGCTTGTTGAGGGCAGCAATCGGACGTATTTTCAACCACGAGGAAGGGCATTCAACAGGTCCGGCGGATTGGCATAAGCAGTACCCAGCGCTCAATCAGGCGGAGCTATCGCACATTCCTGGCATCCATCACGTTCAGGCGCGCGGCGTGATTATAACGACGAGTGTTGATCCACAAGATGTAACACTGGATGGAGAGGTTCGTGGACTGACACCGGGGTATGCACGCATGGCCAACCAGAGATTGCGGGTTGTAGTTCCTGCGTAGTGTGAGCCATCAGCCACAGAACTCTTCAGCGCTTGCAACCAGCACTTCGACGCAGCGCTGCACCTGCTCAAGGTCAACCCACTCGACAACAGCATGCGCTCCTTCGCCTCCAGGTCCGAAGATGACGGTTGGAATGCCAGCAGCGCTGAGGATAGCTGAGTCCATCCATGCCGTCGCACCAATAATGCCTGGTTCTTGACCAGGTATAGCAGCTGCATGGCGGTACACGGCCTGCACGACGGGTTCATCCTGGGATACTTCAAATGCCTCGCGCAGCAGAGTCGTTCTCAGCGCTGCGTTGAAAGTGGCATCGGACGCTGCTACGTGGTCGAGGATCTTACGTACCTGGGACTCGACATCCCGTGCTGTTTCGCCGGGAACGGTGCGGCGTTCTACGCTCAAGATGCAGCGCTCTGGATAGCTTGAGAGTTCCTGGCCGCCCGAAATCAAGGAAGCATGGAGAGAACCACTGCCCAGGAGGCGATGAGAGGGAGCCGAGCGCAGCGAGCGATCCAGTTCTTCCAGGCCCACGAGGACTTTGCCCATCTTCACAATGGCATCGACACCAAGGTCAGGCAGCGAGCCATGAGCAGCGATGCCTCTGGTCTCTATCTCTAGCCAGATAAAGCCCTTGTGCGCGATGCAAATCTCTAGCCCGGTGGGTTCAGTCACGATAGCAGCATCCGCGTGCCAGCGCTTAACAATAGAAGCTGTACCAATGCTGGCATATTCTTCATCTGAGACGGCGGTGAGGATTACATCGCCCCGTAATTGCTGTTTCTTTGCCGCGGCGGCAGCGAACATGATGGCAGCGAGACCGCCCTTCATGTCGAAAGCTCCCCGCCCATACAGGCGGCTGCCTTGCACAACAGGATCATGTGGGCGCTCCATACCGGCAATGCCGACGGTATCCATGTGAGCATTGAGCATGAGGGACTGTCCCCCGCCAGTGCCGTGAGCTATGGCGACTACGCTGGGGCGTCCTGGCACTGGTTCGTCGATCTCGACAGCGAGGCCCGCTTGCTCGAGCCAGTTAGCTACAAAGCGAGCGATTGCGGCTTCACCTGCGCCGCCCGGCACCAGGTCGGGATTAATGGAGTCGATTGCGACAAGCTCTCCTAAGAGCGAGGCAATTTCATTCAATTCAGGACCTCCCTGATGCACTTCAGCTTACGGACACGATAAATCGGCCCCTACAAACCCTGCATTCCAATCGGGTTACGATTGTTCTTCTCGAAGCGAGTTCTTAGCTGGCCGCAGGCGGCGGCGATATCATCGCCGCGCTCGGCGCGGACGCTGTTGCTCACACCATGCTCGAAGAGGATGTCGCGAAAGGCGCGAATGGCCTCGGGGCCGGGAGGCCTGTAGTCGGCAGAGGTGGCATTGACCGGAATACAATTGACATGGGCGAGCTGCTGCAACGGAGCAAGAAGCTCGCCCAACTGGTGGGCATGTTGAGGGGTATCATTCACTCCGGCAAGCAGCACGTACTCAAAGGTGACCTGCCGCCGGGTAGCGGCAATATACTCCTTGCAGGCGGCGAGTAGTTCTCCAAGAGGGTATTTACGATTGATAGGCATGGTCTGGCCGCGCAACTCATCGGTCGGCGCGTGCAAGGAGATGGCGAGATTGACCTGCAGCGGCTCGCGAATGAGCTTGCGAATGGCGGGAACAAGCCCGACGGTAGAAACGGTCATGTGCCGTGCGCCCAGGTTGAAACCCTGCGGGCTGTTCAAGATGCGCAGGGCTCGCAAGACATTATCGTAGTTATGGAGGGGTTCGCCCATACCCATCAAGACGATGTTAGTGACGTGATCGATGGGTTTACTACCTGGGAGGCCTGCTGCCGTCCAGGGGGCGGAACGTAGTTCACGAGCAAAATACAACACCTGGGCCACAATCTCGCCCGCGCTCAAGTGACGATCAAAGCCCATTTGCCCGGTAGCGCAGAAGGTACAGCCGAAGGCACAGCCTGCCTGTGTGGAGACGCAGACGGTGGCACGTGGTCCGCTCTCGCTGCTGGGGGGATAGAGCATCAGCACGGACTCGATCAATTTGCCATCGGCGAGCTCCAGTAGTATCTTACGCGTGCGGTCATCTTTGGAATGTAGCTCGCTGCGCACAACCATCGGGCCGATGCAGGCCTCTCCTGCGAGCTGAGCGCGCAACGTTTGAGGCAGATTGGTCATTTCTGCAAAATCGGTGCTGAGGCGCTGGTATAGCCAGCCAAAGACCTGTTTGGCACGAAACGCTGGCTCACCTCGCTCGACGAACCACTGTTGTAGTTCCGGCAACGTGAGCGCGAGCAGATCGGTTTTGTGTTTGATGTGGCTTGATGTTGTTGGTATTACGGTCATGTTTTTCATTATAGCACGAAGCGTTGCATTGAGATGGTGGTTAGCTTTCCTCTCCCTCGTCCAGCGTGAGCATGCACTGCCTGGCTTCTTCAAGTGTTTGAGCACGACTGAGGTTTAGGATCAGGGTTTCCAATGCTGCTGGATTGTGAATTTCAGCAGTTCGTTTCGTCGCCAACTGTACGATCCCGGGGAAACGCGCCTGAACAACCGTAAGTAACGTCCGATGTAATGCTTGTAACTCTCCCTCTTGCTTAATCCTCTGATAGGCCCTGGATTCCTGAAGTACATCATAAAGCATAGCAAACCTCCTATCTAGCCAGAGAAGATCATTGTCGTTCTCACATACGAGTTCTGCTAACAGATAGATCAATGAGAGCAGGTCGGGAGCTGCTTCTCCTGCGTCTGCCTGCACACGTATTATTGCTTCCTCAACGACTTCGGGTCGAATACCCGCCTGGGTTAGTGGCAGGAGCGGGAACAGTCCCACCAGTCCTCTGTGCCTTAAAACATCGGGATCGACCTCCCATAATTTGATGTTTTGAAAGTGAAAGCGATGGATCTCCTGGCCTGTGACCAACGCCCAGACGACGGGCGATTCGGCAATCTTGCTGTCCTTTTTCAAGTAAATTACGAACGAGAGTGTCGGAAGTTCATACGCAAGGGTTGCCAGTACATTATACTCCCAGGCGCGCCATGCCATCCTGAGTTCGGAGCGCCGTTGAAATTCGATATGTAACAACAACTCCTGGTCATTCAGGCGTATCCTGCACAATTTGTCGGTCTCAATATCCCGGCTATGTAGTTCCTCCGGCAATTCGTAGATAAGCTCGGCTTCAGGCACAAGCCACGATACAAAGTCCTGAGGTTTGATGCCAAAGAGCTGTTTCATCGTGCGGTCCCAACGCCCCATACGATTTCCCTCATATCTGATAAGCAGTGTAGCATAGCAGATGTACACTGTCGAGGGCATATCCGCTATGCTCGACCTTTCATACGTAATAGATACCGGGCTACTCAACGAAAGCGGAAATTTTGCGGCATTCAGGGTGTGATCTATCTAACATTCTCATCGTTACGTCCAATCGCTTTACAACGTCTTTGGATATGAGATAATAGGCTCATCTATCAATAAGCTTAGCTGTTCGCTCTCCTGGGGGTATGTCGTAGATGGGGACTGAAAGGTAGTAAAGCAGAGCGGAACAAAAGGCGCAGGAGGTACGAAAAACATGCCTACTTTCAACTGGGTCGACATTCTCTTCATCGCGACCGTTATTCTGCTTGCTTTTAATGGCTTTCGTAATGGAGCTGTTGTCAGCCTCATCAACCTGCTAACGATTCCGATCGGTTTCGCAGTGGCGTATGTGTTTGGACCGCCATTTACACGGTTCCTCGCCCAGAATGGTCTTTCTGGGACGCCTCTCATCTCGTATATTGTGCTGTTCTTTACTACTGTTCTGGTCATACACATCATTGCGACCATGGTACGGGGAGTCTTACGTAAGGTGCCAGTGATTGGCTTTGGGGATGAGTTGCTCGGGGCGGTGCTTGGGTTTGTAGAGGCCTGGCTATTGTGGGTGGTTTTGCTGGCAGTCCTGGGTTCTTTTTTAGGCGGCATTCAGGATACCATTACGAAGACGACGCACATTATCCCCGGTGTTGGCATCAACGTGCCACAGTTTAAGCAATGGCACGATTTCTACAATGAAGCGGTGACAAATAGCCTTTTTGCGCGAGTGAATAGCTTCATTATTAAAACCTTGCCAGTGCTAAAGACGATTGTTCCCGGATCTACCCATTGAGTCAAGTACCCCACGGCTTTCGCCGTGGGCAAGTGGACGGGGTGACCTCTGCCCGTCGGCCGCCTGCCCGGACTTGACCAGACTCAGCCAGGGTCTCTTCGGAGGCTATCGGGCTACGTTACCGAAGAATACAACCATAGGCACCGACGGACGCCTCCTCAATCCGTTGCTCTGCGGCCAGCGATTAAACAGCGAGACGGGGTTCGACGCAGTGTCGTTGGCAAAGAAACCTTCGGATAACCTTGTCGAGAGGAGCCATCCAGGGCAACCTGGGTGCGTCACACAGGCCCTTACGGGCACGGTTTAGCCGTTCCGTCCAGAAAAACGGCTCCCCGCAAGGGGTGTCCTGCGAGCGCCTGCGGCGCTTCCTCCTCATGCCTGGAAGGGTAGGGGCCTCCGCACCGCGATGAGGTGATGGTTGCGCACATCGGCTCACATACAGGCATGCAAGCACTGGACCACACAAAAACTGCCAGGGCTTGCATTCTCTCGTTCTGATGCTACAATACGCCTATACCAGTAAGCGGCAGAAAAAGGAGATAAGCGGAGGTATATACGGCAAAGCGGGATCGTCTAATCGAAACGGGCATCCATGGCGAGTTCGAGCGCGCCTATCTTGTGGCTGTTGAAAGCGAGGAAGATGAAGGGCTATGGAGCGCTGAAGACTCATTGAGTGAACTGGGTACACTGGCAAATACTGCAGGTGCAGAGGTTGTGGGAAAGATGATACAGCGACTGCGCCATCCCGATGTCGCGACATACCTCGGCAAGGGGCGCACACAAGAACTCAGCGATCTCAGGAAACACCTGGGGCTCGACCTGGTGATTTTTGACGATGAACTCTCGCCTTCGCAGCAGCGAAACCTGGAGAAGCTGCTGGATGCGCGCGTAATAGACCGCACAGCACTTATTCTCGATATCTTTGCGCAGCATGCTCACACCCGTGAAGGGCGATTGCAGGTAGAACTGGCCCAGCTAGAGTATCGCTTGCCCCGATTAAGCGGGCGGGGCATAGAACTCTCACGGTTAGGTGGCGGCTCGCGCAGTGCAGGGGCGGGAGGTGTCGGGGGAGCCATCGGCGTACGCGGAACGGGTGAAACAAAGCTGGAGATTGACCGCCGCCGCATTCGCAGTCGTATTGCAGAGCTACAGGAAGAGATCGAGGGGGTGCGCGAGCAGCGTATGCTGCATCGTGAGCAGCGTGCCGCGCAGTCCATTTCGGTGGTGGCGGTCGTTGGCTATACCAATGCTGGCAAATCAACCCTCTTCAATGCACTTACCCAGGCGGAGGTATTGGTGGAGGACAAGCTTTTCGCCACACTTGATCCGACTACCCGCCATTTGCTCTTACCGGGGAATCAAGAAGTACTGCTTACAGACACGGTGGGTTTCATTCAGAAGCTGCCAACAAGGCTGATTGCAGCTTTCCGGGCGACGCTTGAAGAGGTGACTGATGCCGACCTGCTGCTGGAGGTAGTGGATATCAGCCATGAAAACGCTATCGAGCAGAGTGAGACGGTCAACGACATCCTGCAAGAGCTGGGGGTGAAGGAGAAACCACGGGTTACAGCGCTTAACAAGAGCGATCTCCTCGACGACGCGGCAGAGATTGATACTTCACTCTATGCAAACGCAGTGACAGTATCAGCCCTCAGGGAGTCCGGACTGGATGCTTTGCGGGGGAAAATTGCCCAGGTCCTGGCTGACAGGATGGAGCAGGTAGAGGTTACTATTCCCTATACCAGGGGTGAATTGGTAGAACTCTTTCACCGGCGGGGGCACGTGGAGCAGGAGGAGCACCAGCCACAAGGAACATACCTCGCCGGTCGCATCCCACGCACATTGCGAGGATATTATGCGCAATATCGAGTTTGAGGAAGAAGGCTCATGTCAGAACAAAAGTCGCAAAGCTGGCCTGTTCCCCTGCGCGTGCGTTTTCGCCCCGCCACCGAGCGGCTGCAAGGCGAACATGAACACGGCGAACCATCCCCGGCTGTGGAGAGCCAGGCGTTGCAGTTACCAGCTGTAGAGCTGACTGCTGCAGCCGAACACGAGTCACGCCGGCGCGCCCAGCAGATCAAAGAACTGATCCGCCTGGGCAATCTCTTGCGGGCTGAGATGGGCCTGAATGAAGTGCTCCAGCAGATTGTTACCTCCATCAGCGCTTGCACCGGTTTTCGTATTCTGGTGATCAATTTAGTTGAGGAGGGAAGTGATTATGTATTGCCTGTCGCCATTGCAGGGGCCTCTGCTGAAGGAGAGCGCATAGTGCGAGAGTCGCGGATGACGGTTGAGCAGTTGCTGGGGCTCATGCGCCCAAATTTTCGTATCAGCCAGAGTTGTTTTATTTCACATGAACACGCTTATGTCTATGGGAACATTGTGACAGCTATAGATAAGACCGTTGATGACTATGCGCCTGGAGGCTGGCATCCAGAAGATTCCTTACTTGTGCCGTTATTTAGTCCACGTGACAGGAAAAAACTACTGGGCTTTCTCTCCCTGGATGATCCAGAGGATGGCAAAGTACCGACGCTGGAGAGCATCGAGGTGGTGGAACTTTTTGCAAACCAGGCTGCGCTTGCTATAGACAATGCACGTATCTTTCAAGAACGCGAAGCCGAGCGGCTGGCGCTGGAAGAGGCAATTGTTGTACTAAGGCGAGACCTGGAACGGATACAGCAGGGGGACCTGCGTGTGCGTGTGCGTTCCTCGCACGAGAAGTTACAGCCGGTCGCGTATGCCATCAACGAGATGGTAAGTGAAATCAGTGAGATCCTCGGGGATGTGCAGGTGGTGACGCGGGCGGTTGATGAGCATGCCACCGAGGTGCAACAGAGCTCCAATGTGCTGGTACACGATGCCAGCCAGCAGGAGCAGCAGGTACACAATATTTCCCACGTGATCGACGAGATGGCAGCTACGATGCACTCCATATCAGAACGGGCCGGGAAGATTTCGCAGGTAGCGGTGGAAGCAATGGATGTAACGCTAGAGGGCCAGAGTGCAGTGGACCGTGCGGTTGATGGTATGGGACAGGTACGCGAGGTGACGATGCAATCCGCTCGCGTAATGAAGCGACTGGGCGAAAGTGGGCAAGAAATCAACGATACCGTGCTCACCATCAGCGATTTGACAGCGCGCATGAATTTACTAGCGTTGAATGCAGCGATCGAAGCAGTACGGGCAGGCGAGCAAGGTCAAGGCTTTGCCCTGATAGCGCAGGAGATTCGTACACTGGCAGTGCATAGCGCGGAGGCGGCACGCAAGGTGTCAGCCCGCATACGCACTATCCAGCAAGAGACCGCTACCGTTGCACTGAGCGTGGAACAGAACACACGACAGGTGGTGATGCAGACAGAACTGGTTACTCAAACGGGCGTCGCGCTAGAGGCGATCAGTGTCGTGACGGAACAAATGGCGAATCTTGTACAGGACATTTGCGCAGCCGCCGAGAGCGAGGCGCAAGGCTCGCAACTGATTGCCAGGTCAGTTGAGGGTATTTCACGCATGACCAGCGAAATCACACGCCATATGCGCCAGATGCAGCAATCGCTGGCCTCGCTCGTAGAGCTAACCAATTCGCTGCACTCACGAGTGTCAGTTTTTCGCATTAGCGCGTCAGATCTCCATCCTTCCGAGGGAAGGGAGAGAAGAAATGGGGACACCCCTCACGGGGCGCGGTAAACCTGCCCCTACGAACCCTGCTTACAGGCAGGATAGGTATGAGACCAGGGCACTTCGTTCGACCTGAACCTGCTTTTTTTCAGTATCCATACCCTCGGCTTGCAGGTCCTTGATAGTGATGGAATCTTCAGCCAGCTCTGCTTCTCCAATGATAACGGCGTAGGCTGCTCCGGAGGCATTGGCCTGCTTCATCTGCGCTTTCGGGCTGCGCTCGCCGTAGCTCATGTCGGTTTTAATGCCAGCACGGCGCAGTTGCGCCGTGATCTGAACAGCGGCATCCTTGAGTTCAGGCGCTTTGCCCAGGTAGACAACGAAGGCCGTGGGTCGTTCCTCTACTGGCGGTGCGATATTTTGTCGCTTCAGTTCGAGGATAATGCGCTCAACGCCTGCCCCAAAGCCGATGCCAGGAGTAGGCTGGCCGCCGAGCAGTTCGGCCAGGCCATCGTAGCGTCCACCGCCGCCCAGCGCTGTTTTATCAATGCCGGAGGTGAACTCGAATACGGTGCGGGTGTAGTAGTCCAGGCCGCGCACGAGCAGCGGATTAAGAGTCCATGGCACGTTGTAGGCTGCCAATAGACGTTGTACAGCAGCAAAGTGTTCGCGGCACGGCTCGCAGAGGTATGCTGCAATTTTGGGCGCGGCGGCAATTTTTGCCTGGTCCTGCGGCTCCTTGCAGTCCAGCAAGCGCAGCGGATTTTTGATAAAGCGCGCCTTACAATCCTGGCAGCAGTCGTTCAGCAGTGGACGGTAGTACTCCTTCAATATCTCGATATATTGCGGCCTGCAGTTGCGGTCGCCAATGCTGTTGAGATGCAGGAGGATATCTTCAAGACCAAGCTGCGTATATACCTGGTAGAGCAGTCCTATCATCTCGGCATCGATTGCCGGATCATCTACACCTAATGCCTCGCAGCCGAACTGGTGATGTTCGCGATACCGGCCAGCTTGCGGCTTTTCGCGGCGAAACATGGGAACACTCAAGTAGTAGAGTTTTATGGGCTGCGGCAGCCTGTAGAGACCATGTTCCAGGTAGGCACGCACGACGCCTGCTGTTCCTTCCGGTCGCATGGTGAGGTTTGCGCGGCTGCCTTCCTTGTCAGCACGATCATCGAAGCTATACATTTCCTTCTCGACGACATCGCTGCCTTCGCCAGAGGTACGACGGTAGACCGCTGTTTCCTCCAGGGTCGGTGTATCGATGCGGTGATAGGCGTAGAGGTCTGCCACCGCTGTGACTGTGTTTTCGACGAAGCGCCAGTACGGCTGCTCACCGGGTAGGATGTCTTTGAAGCCTTGCAGAGCCCTGTATTGTCCAGGCATAGTTGTTTCTCTCCTCAACTTTACGTGCCAGGCCATTATAACAGAGTCAAGAATACGGCGTCGAGTGCCGGGACGTATCTGTATGCTTGCTCCTAAATCAGTCTATCCAATTCTTTCTATACATACCGCCACCGGCAAGGCGAAGTAAAGATGCGATAGAAGAAATAGCTTTAGGAATATCGATACAGGCATGTTACAAGAGCAAAATTGTAACGTTTGAATACATGTATGGCCTTGGAAGCACAGAAACATCAATTCGAAAAACTGCATGAACAACCATTGTCGACCCAGGAGCAATCCTCCGTGGCGGGGTCGGCAAACGCTACTCCTTTCGATAAACACCTGTCCACAACAGAGAGTGAAAAACGCTTCATACCCAAAAACTTCTGGATGCCGTGGTTTAGTGCGCTCAAAAACGTCTTTCCTATCTATCTCGCGACACACCTGGCATTCTTTGTCATTTCCTGTTTCTCCGTCCTGTTCATTCTCAAAGATTTTTCGTGGCATGCTCTTCGCTTCAGTACAGTGTGGAACTCCTGGGATCGCTGGGATAGCACCATCTACGAAACTATTGCAAGATATGGTTATACCAACTACAGTAGAACAGCTTTTTTCCCGTTGTACTCCTTGCTCGAGAGAGGATTGATGTATGTTACGCACAATAACCCTTTCCTGGCTGGTCTTATTATCTCGAATCTTGCTGGTCTAGGGATACTTGTCGTATTGTACCGGTTGATCCGCGAAGATTTCAATGCTGACCAGGCTGAGCGAGCAGTCTTGTATCTTGCACTCTTTCCTACTGCCTTTTATCTCGCCTCGGGCTATAATGAATCGCTCTTTATC
>WNFA01001234.1_pt1 | contig 23847 bp, 14 predicted proteins | sample 5400481 | NCBI WGS metagenome assembly WNFA01 (sample SAMN13153340, study PRJNA577476) | soil metagenome | isolation source: 120 cm saprolite under Douglas fir tree site 2 hole 1 replicate 2 | place: USA:California | collected 2015-04-18 | reverse complement strand
CACACGCCGTTCTTCAAGGGCTACCGTCCGCAGTTCTTCTTCAGAACGACCGACGTGACGGGCTCAGTCGAGCTGCCTGAAGGGATGGAGATGGTGATGCCTGGCGACAACGTCCAGATGACGATCGAGCTGATCTCGCCGATCGCGATGGACGAGGGGCTCAGGTTCGCCATCAGAGAGGGCGGCCGCACTGTTGGTGCTGGCGTCGTCACCAAGATTCTCAAGTAGGAACAACCAATGCCACGCGAAAAAATCATCCTCGCCTGCGAGGTCTGCAAGAATCGCAACTACTTCACCGACAAGAACAAGCGGTTGCACCCGGAACGGGTGGAGTGGAAGAAGTACTGCCCGCGCTGCAACGCCCACAAGCTGCACAAGGAAACGAAGTAATGCCGGGTGAAATCGTTCTGCGCGGTGGCATAGTGTCGCCGCGTGAAATCGTTCTGTGCGCGGGTGTAGCAATGCCGCGTGAGAGCGTTGGTCGCGGGGGTATGAATTAATGGCTGTTCAAGTAGTCGAGCGCAAAAACTTTCCTGGCCGCGTGATGCAGTTCTATCACGAGGTGCAGGACGAGATGCGCAAGGTTACCTGGCCCGACCGCGCCCAGCTCAAGGACACGACGATCAAGATCATCATCTTCGTGCTCTTCCTGGGCGCCGTGATCGGGGCCATCGACCTGGTGCTGCAGCTCATTCTGGTTCAGGGTATTCCATCTCTATTCTCGAGACAATGATCGTGACCTCCGCCGACCACCGCTGGTACGCGATTCAGACGACCTCGGGTCATGAGAACAAGGTCCGCTCCCTGATTCAGCGGCGGATCGACGCCGATCCACGCCCGGCCGAGGAAAGGGCGATTCGTCAGGCGCTCGTTCCGACCCAGGAAGCGGTCGAGATCAAGAACGGCAAGAAGGTGAACGTCGAGCGCAAGATCTACCCCGGCTACGTTCTGGTCGAGATGGTGATGGACCAGGAGACGGCGCACACCGTCAACGGCATCCAGGGCGTGATCAAGTTCGTTGGCCACGAGCGTCTCCCGCAGCCCCTCCGCCCCGAAGAGGTCAACCGACTCCTCGGCGTCGCGGACGATTCGGTGCCCGAAGAGGTGAAAGAGGAGATTCCCTTCCTGGTCGGCCAGGCGGTGGCGATCACCGAAGGGCCGTTTACGGACTTCAACGGGACGGTCGAGGAAATCCTGACCGACAAGGGCAAGGTCAGGGTCTCGGTTTCGCTGTTCGGCCGGCCTACCAGCGTGGAGTTGGATTATTTGCAGTTGAAGGGGTACTAAATCGGCCGGCCACCGATTACTTTTACAGGCTGTACCGGAATGAACTTGCCGGTTGATCCGGGGTAAGAAAAAAGGAACGACGCGGGTCCAAGATCCTCGCGCTAAATGAAATGAAGATCTGAAGTCACAGCGGCGTTACTCCCGCCGCAGGTGATGGCCCTTGCGCGGGGCGGCCGATGAGGCGAGGAGCGCACAGTCGGATACCACCACGACTCTAATCACACCGTGGGAGTCGGACGCGAGCCCAATGGGGCCACGCGACTAGAAACACTGAGGAGTATCATGGCAAAAAAGGCAGTTGGTTTCGTCAAGCTGCAGATCCCTGCAGGCAAGGCGAACCCGGCGCCCCCCGTGGGGACCGCACTCGGCCCGCAGGGAATCAACATCATGGCCTTCTGCAAAGAGTTCAACGCTCGGACGCAGGGCCAGGATACGATTCTGCCGGTCGAAATAACGATCTACGCGGACAAATCCTTCACCTTCATCACGAAGACGCCGCCCGCGGCCGTCCTGTTGAAGAAGGAAGCAGGAGTTGAAAAGGGCTCCGGCACGCCGAACCGCGTCAAGGTCGGCTCCGTCACCAAGGCACAGGTCAGAAAGATCGCCGAGATCAAGCTCCCCGACCTCAACACCGAGTCGATCGAGTCGGCAATGGCAATGGTCGCCGGCGCCGCCCGCTCGATGGGTATCGAGGTGACGGACTGATGAAGACTCACGGCAAGAAGTACAAGGTCGCCGCCGAGAAGCGGAACCCGGAAACCAGGTATCAGCCGAAAGAGGCGATCGACATCGTCAAGTCGGTGGCTTTCGCAAAGTTCGATGAGACCGTCGAGATCGCCGTCCGTCTGGGCGTCGATCCCAAGCACGCAGATCAGGCCGTGCGTGGCACCGTCGTTCTCCCCGCCGGCACCGGTAAAACGGTGCGTGTGCTCGTCATCGCCGCCGGCGATAAGGCAAGGGAAGCCGAGGCAGCGGGCGCCGATTATGTGGGCACCGAGTACATCGCGAAGATCAAGGAAAACTGGATGGACTTCGACGTGCTCATCGCCACTCCCGACCAGATGGGACAGCTCGGGGCGCTCGGACGCATCCTCGGTCCCCGCGGACTGATGCCGAACCCGAAGGCCGGAACGGTGACGTTCGACGTGACGCGCGCAGTTCGCGAGACCAAGGCCGGCAAGATCGAGTACCGCGTCGACAAGGCGGGGAACGTCCACGCCGCGATCGGCAAGGTTTCGTTCGCACCCGAGGCTCTGGAGTCGAACTTCAAGGCGTTCATGGAACAAATCGTACGCGCGAAGCCGTCGACTTCGAAGGGTGTTTACATCCGCAATGTCGCTATCTCGAGCTCGATGGGGCCCGGCATCAACATCGACATAACCCCCTACCGGTCTACGGGTACCGAGCGATGAAGAAAGCAGAGAAAGAGCAACTCGTTGCCGAGTTGCGCGATAAGCTGACGAAATCTCAGTCGCTCTACTACACGGATTTCACCGGACTCAACGTGAAGCGGATGACCGAGCTTCGCCGCCGGCTCAAGAGAGCGGGCGTCGACTACGTGGTCATCAAGAACACGCTGGCTCTGCGTGCCGTCAACGAGAGCGGTCTCGTCGGTGAGAAGCTCAAGGGTCCAACCGGCCTCGTCGTCGGAAAGGATCCGGTAGCCGCCGCGAGAGTGCTCACCGAATTCGCGAAGGAGTTCGAGGACAGGCCCTCTATGAAGGGTGGGCTGCTCCAGGGCAAGGCGATCAGCAATGCGCAGGTCAAGCGCATGGCTTCGTTGCCGTCTCGCGAGCAAATGCTGGCCGATCTTGCAGCCAGCATGCAGTCACCGATGGCCGCCTTCGTCGGCGCGCTCAGCGGGCCTCTATACATGTTTGCAGGCGCGCTCGACGCGCTCAAGTCACAGCGCGAAGGCGCCTAATTTTTTCCGGGAGAACAACAACAATGGCAAACGCAACAATGAGCAAGGACGAGATTCTCGAAGCGATCGGCAACATGTCGGTTCTCGAGCTGTCCGAGCTCGTGGAAGCTTTCAAGACCAAGTTCAACGTCACGATTTCAGCGGCGCCAGTCGGCGCAGCTCCGGCAGCGGGTGGCGCTGGTGCGGGCCCAGCGGCGGCAGTCGAAGAGCAGACCGAGTTCGCCGTCACGCTCAAGGAGGCCGGTGCCAAGAAGATCCAGGTCATCAAGGTCGTGCGCGAGCTGACTGGCCTGGGACTCAAGGAAGCCAAGGACCTGGTTGATGGTGCGCCGAGTGTAGTGAAGGCCGGCGTGACGAAGGATGAGGCAGCAGCGATGAAAACCAAGCTCGAAGAGCAGGGTGCAGCTGTCGAAGTGAAGTAACAGAGCCGGTCGACGGAAGAGAGGTATCGACTACGGCAGCCGCGTAATTGTGCGGCCTAGGTCGACACCTCTCATCCGTCTCCCAATGGCCGTTACTCTCACTTCGACAGACATGACCCAGTACTCCATCGCTCGTACGACAACTGAAGTTTTGAAGTCGCTCCGCTCCGGATCCGCGAAAATTTCGTGGCTGACGGGGGCGGGGCTATTTGCGCCTGTAGGTGATTCATGCCTGAACTGATGAAGCAGATCTCTTTTGCCAAGCTCGACCAGGGGATGACGATGCCGCATCTCCTCGACATCCAGACCCGCGCCTTCGAGTCGCTGTTGCAGCTCGACGCGGCCTCGCAGAACCGCGAGGACATCGGACTCGAGCGCGTCTTCAAGGACCTGTTCCCGATAACCGACGTTCACGAGAACTTCTCGCTCGAATTCAAGAGTTATGCTCTTGGCGAGCCGAAGTACTCCGTTGCCGAGTGCATCGAGCGCGACATGACGTACTCCGCGCCGCTCAAGGCAACGCTCCAGCTCATCGTCTTCGAGACGACCGAAGCCGGCAAGAGGCCGAAGAACATCATCGAGAAGGAAGTCTATCTCGGTGAGCTTCCGCTGCTCACGCCACTCGGGACTTTCGTGATCAACGGCGCGGAGCGCGTCATTGTCAGCCAGCTCCACCGCTCCCCGGGCGTCGTATTCGAGGAGTCCACACACCCGAACGGCCAGCGCCTCATCTCGGCGCGCATCATCCCGTTCCGCGGCTCGTGGGTCGAGTTCACCGTCGACATCCACGATGTCGTGTACGTGCACATCGACAAGAAGAAGAAATTTCCGGCGACGGCACTGCTACGAGCTTTTGGATACGGTACCAACTCTCAGATTCTGAGGCTCTTCTTCGCCGTGCGCGAGCTCGACCTCGTCAAGAAGCGCGAGTCGAGGGTCGATCAGCGCGAAGTGCTTGGCGCGATCATCGCCGAGGACATCACGCTCGCCGGTACGGAGCACAACCCCGACGCTCCGAAGCTCAAGACCAAGAAGGCACGACTGGCGTTGGAGCGCGAAGAGTCCGAGCTGGTTGTCAGGGAAGGTGACGAGTTGACGGAAGAGGTCTTCAATCGCCTCCGCCGCCTCGACATCGACAAGGTCAAGGTTTTCGCGTCGTACACGACGATCGACCTTCGCGACGAAATCGACGCCATCGAGCGCGGTGAGCGCCCGTCGCGCCGCATCATCGCGGTCGATGCAGTCAATGCCGAGACAGGCGAAGTCATCGGCGAGGTCGGTGATTCGCTCACCGACACGCTCATTCGCAAGCTGCGCAAGAACGAGATCAACAAGGTGCAGGTCTTTGTAACATCGGGCCGCGCCGAGTCGATGCTCATCAAGAACACGCTGGCCAAGGATCCGACGCATACCGACGAAGAGGCACTGAAGCAGATCTACTCGCTGCTCCGTCCGGGCGATGCTCCGAACCGGGAGACAGCCCGCCAGGCGCTCGAGAGATTGTTCTTCTCGCCGAAGCGGTACGACCTCGGTCGCGTGGGACGCTACAAGATCAACCAGCGCCTCATGACGAACCGTCCGGCAAGCGAGACGGTTCTGACCAAGGAAGATTTCGTCGCCATCATCCGCTACCTCGTCGAGCTGCACGAAGGTCGCGGCTACACGGACGACATCGATCACCTCGGCAATCGGCGTATCCGGTCTGTCGGCGAGCTGATCGCGAACCAGTTCTCGGTAGGGTTGTCCCGCATGGCGCGCCTGGTCAAGGAGCGCATGTCGATCAATACCGATCCGGAGAAGATCTCGCTCGACGACCTCGTCAATGCCCGTACGGTTTCGGCCGTGATTCAGGCGTTCTTCGGATCGTCTCAGCTGTCGCAGTTCATGGATCAGACGAACCCGCTCGCCGAGCTGACGCACAAGCGTCGTCTCTCGGCCCTTGGACCTGGCGGACTCACTCGTGAGCGCGCCGGATTTGAGGTTCGCGACGTGCACTACTCGCAGTACGGCCGCATGTGCCCGATCGAGACTCCTGAAGGTCCGAACATTGGACTCATCACCTCGCTCGCCTGCTATGCGCAGGTCAACGACCTTGGCTTCGTGGAGACTCCTTATCGCGTCGTGAAGAACGGTAAGGTGACCGCCGACATCGAATGGCTCGATGCCAATCGCGAGGAAGACGTCGTCATCGCCCAGGCGAATGCTCGCCTGAACGAGGACGGCACTTTCGTCGACGAGCTGGTGCTCTGCCGCCAGCGCGGTGACGTTCCGCTCGTGGCGCCCGAGCGCATCGACTATATGGATGTCGCTCCCGAGCAGCTCGTATCGATCGCCGCCGCGCTCATTCCGTTTCTCGAGCACGACGACGCCAACCGCGCGCTCATGGGATCGAACATGCAGCGGCAGGCTGTTCCACTTCTCAATCCGCGGACTCCGCTCGTCGGAACCGGACTCGAGGAGAAGGTCGCACGCGACTCGGGCGCAGTTGTGATTGCGCGCCGCGCTGGAACCATTACCAGCGTCACAGCCGACGAGATCATCGTCGACACCGGCGCTTCTGAGCGCGGCAAGAAAGATTCAGACCGCCCGCTCGCAAGACTTACCCAGCACGACCGCTACAGACTGAAGAAATACTGGCGCACCAACCAGGACACCGCCCTGAACCAGCGTCCGATCGTCATGAACGGACAGAGGGTAAAGGCCGGCGAGGTTCTGGCAGATGGCGCCTCGACCGAAATGGGGCAGCTCGCTCTCGGAGCCAATGTCACCGTGGCGTTCATGCCCTGGTACGGACACAACTTCGAGGACGCTATCGTGCTGTCCGAGAGACTGGTGAAGGACGACATCTACTCGTCGATCCACATTCAGGAGCTCGAGCTGCACGTCCGCGACACCAAGCGCGGCCAGGAAGAGATAACTCGAGAGATCCCCAACGTGGCCGAGGAGGCATTGAGCGATCTCGACGAGCGCGGCATTGTCCGCATCGGGGCGCACGTGAAGCCGGGCGACATCCTGGTCGGCAAGATCACGCCGAAGGGCGAGACGGAGCTTTCTCCCGAAGAGAAGCTCCTCACCGCGATCTTCGGTGAGAAGGCGAAGGACGTGAAGGATTCGTCGCTCAAGGTTCCGCCCGGGATGGAAGGCGTGGTAATCGATGTGAAGATCTTCTCGCGCATCGAGGACCAGGTCGTCGAGAAGGATCGCGGCGAGAGAATCGGCGAGATCCGGAGACTCGAGGGCGAGGAGAAAATCCGCGTCAACGAAGTCCGCGACGCCGAGCTGTTGGATCTGCTCGAGGGCCAGGCGGTCTCGCTCGCGCTCAAGTCCGGTACGGTCGAGGAAGCGATTCCCGCCGGCACCAAGCTGACGGGGCAGATGCTCAAGGATCTCAAGATCTCGTCCCTCGACCTCAAGACGTTCCGCGTCGAAGACAAGAAGATGAACGAGCGAATTCGCACGATCATCGATCTCGCCAATGAAGAGAAGGCGAAGCTCGAGGAGAAGGCGGAGGAGAGAATCGACCGCGTGCTGCAGCCGGACGAGCTGCCACCGGGCGTCATTCAGCTCGTGAAGGTTTACATGGCCGAGAAGCGAAAGGTCTCGGTAGGCGACAAGATGGCTGGACGCCACGGCAACAAGGGTATCGTTGCCCGCATCGTTCCCGAGGAGGACATGCCGTTCCTCCCCGACGGCCGTCCGGTCGACATCGTTCTCAACCCGCTCGGCGTGCCGAGCCGTATGAACGTCGGACAGATTCTCGAGACCCACCTCGGGTGGGCGGCGCGTCTGCTCGGCTTCTACGCCAAGACTCCGGTGTTCCAGGGCGCGAACGAGCGCGAGATCGGCTTGCTGCTGAAGCTTGCCGCGGTCGCGTGGGTTCGTGACGCACTCGACCTCAAGGTCGAAGGCGTGCGGATCTCCGATGACGAAATCCGCGGTATCATCGCGGACGTCAAAGGAGGCGAAGACCGGGTGAAGCTGCTGGCCGATGCCACGATCGACTCACTCGGCGCGCGCGGCGTCTCACCACAGACGCGGGATGTGTTCAACCGCATTCGCGACTTCGTCACGGCAGCCGCTCGCGAGCTGGCCGAGCGCGACACCGCCGAGGTCAACAACCAGATCGCGTTCCACACGACCGCGGCTGGCGATGAGGAGTACGAGCCAGCGGCCCGTGCGCAGTACAAGACCGCGGGTAATCAGATCGAGAAGAAGCGCAATACAGATCCTGCGTCAGTCCTGGCCAGTCAGGAGCTGCCCGCGCTTGCGGCGGCGCTTGGCCCCAAGAAGTCCGACGTCGAGGTGGACGCCGCGGCGATGGAGCTGATGCGTCTGGCAGGAATTTCTGCTGGTGGAAAGGTGAGGCTGCGCGACGGCCGCACCGGCGAGACTTTCGCGAATCCCGTGACTGTCGGCGAGATCTACATGCTCAAGCTGTCGCACCTGGTGGATGACAAGATTCACGCGCGAAGCATCGGACCCTACTCTCTCGTCACGCAGCAGCCGCTCGCCGGAAAGGCGCAGTTCGGCGGCCAGCGCTTCGGAGAGATGGAAGTATGGGCACTCGAGGCTTACGGCGCTGCACATACGCTGCAGGAGATTCTCACCGTCAAGTCGGACGATGTGAACGGACGCAGCAGAGTTTACGAGGCGATCGTGAAGGGACAGAACCTTCCCGAGCCTGGAATTCCGGAATCCTTCAACGTGCTCGTTCAGGAGCTGAAGGCGCTGGGAATCCACGTCAGCATGGGAGCGAATGCGACCAGCGGCTACGGCCTCGGAAACGCCGGCTCCAGAAACGGTAACGGGAGCGAGGACTAACTAATGATTGATTTTCGTAGCACGCGCGAGACGCGGGCATCTTCATTCGATTACATCCAGGTCCGCATCGCTTCTCCCGAAGAGATGCGCGGCCCGAAGGATTCCAAGGAGCGCGAGCGGCTGGAGATGGCCGGCCTCCGCACCTGGTGGTCGTGGGGCGAGGTACTGAAGCCCGAGACCATTAACTACCGCTCGTTCAAGCCCGAGAAAGACGGCTTGTTCTGCGAGCGCATCTTCGGTCCCGTCAAGGACTGGGAATGCCACTGCGGAAAGTACAAGCGCATCCGTTATCGTGGTGTGATCTGCGATCGCTGCGGCGTCGAAGTCACCCTGAGCCGCGTCCGTCGCGAGCGCATGGGTCACATCGAGCTCGCCGTACCCGTCGCGCACATCTGGTTCTTCAAGACTCTGCCCAGCCCGATGGGCAATCTCGTCGACCTGACGCTGCGTGATCTCGAGAAGGTCATCTACTACTCGAATTACGTCGTCATCGATGCGGGCAAGCAGGAAGTTCAGGCGAACGAGCTGCTCGACGAGGACACGTTCCTCACACTCAAGCAGAAGGCGAAGGACGAAGGCGACAACGCCTTCCTCGCCGACATCGGCGCGCCTGCTGTCCGCGAGCTGCTGAAGAGAATCGACGTCGACAAGGTCGCGGCCGAGCTACGCGCAGGTCTGGTCGACGAAGGCTCCCAGCATCGCAAGAAGCAGATGCTCAAGCGCCTCAAGGTCGTTGATGCGTTCCGGAACTCCGGCGATTCAGGCCAGGAGCGCAACAAGGCTGAGTGGCTCATAATGGACGTGATACCGGTGATTCCGCCGGATCTGCGTCCGCTAGTCCCGCTTGATGGCGGCCGCTTTGCCACGTCCGATCTGAACGATCTCTATCGTCGCGTCATCAACCGCAACAACCGGTTGATGAAGCTGATCTCGCACCGCGCGCCTGAAGTCATTCTCCGCAACGAAAAGAGAATGCTCCAGGAGGCAGTCGATGCACTATTCGACAACGGCCGCCGCTCCAAGGCGATTCGTGGCCGCGGCAAGCGTCCGCTCAAGTCGCTGTCCGACATGCTCAAGGGCAAGCAGGGCCGGTTCCGTCAGAACCTGCTCGGAAAGCGCGTCGACTATTCAGGCCGCTCGGTCATCGTCGTCGGTCCCGAGCTCAAGCTGCACCAGTGCGGTCTGCCCAAGGCGATGGCGCTGGAGCTGTTCAAGCCGTTCATCATTCATAAGCTCGTCGAGAAGGGAATCGCCGAGACGGTCAAGCGCGCCAAGAAGATCGTCGAAAAGGAGTCTCCGGAAGTTTACGAGATTCTTGAAGAGATTATTCGCGATCATCCGGTGCTGCTCAACCGCGCGCCGACCCTTCACCGTCTGGGAATCCAGGCGTTCGAGCCCGTGCTCGTCGAGGGAAAGGCCATTCGTATTCACCCGCTCGTCTGCGCGGCTTTCAACGCCGACTTCGATGGTGACCAGATGGCCGTGCACGTTCCGCTTTCGTTCGAGGCTCAGCTCGAGTGCCGTCTGCTCATGCTGTCGTCGAACAACATTCTGAAGCCGTCGGACGGACGTCCCGTCGCCGAGCCCAGCCAGGACATCGTGCTTGGCTGCTACTTCGCAACCAAGGCTCCTCCGGGCTTCGATCAGAACACTCTCAAGAATGGAAGGACAGGGAAGTCGTATACCAACGTCGCCGAGGTGGAGCTCTCGCTGTCGCAGGACCGTGTGACATTCCACACGCCCATTCGCTACTTCGTGCAGGACGTCGAAGGCCAGCGCTGGGTGGACACGACCGTTGGCCGCGTGCTCTTCAACGCCATCATCCCGAGTGAGATCCCGTTCCAGAACCGGGAGATGAAGAAGAAGGCACTAGGTGAACTCGTCTTCGAGTCCTACCGCAAGAGCGGGTTGCAGGGAACTGTTCCGTTCCTCGACCGCTTGAAGGAGTTCGGGTTCCGCTACGCCACGCGCGGTGGAATCTCGATCGGAATCGAAGACCTCCACATCCCCGCCGAGAAGGAAACACTTCTCGCCGAGGCCGAGGAGCGCGTCAACCGGTTCCAGAAGGCGTATCAGACCGGCAACATCACGAACGGCGAGCGCTACAACAAGGTGATCGATACCTGGACGCACGCCAACAATGACGTCGCCGACGCAATGGTGCGCGCGATGCGCGAGTCGAACGAGGGATTCAATCCGGTTTTCATGATGTTCGACTCCGGATCACGTGGATCGCGCGATCAGATCCGTCAGCTCGCCGGTATGCGCGGACTGATGGCGAAGCCGCAAAAGAAGCTCACCGGAGGCATTGGCGAGATCATCGAAAGCCCGATCAAGTCGAACTTCCGTGAAGGACTGTCCGTGCTCGAGTACTTCATCTCGACCCACGGCGCACGAAAGGGTCTGGCCGACACCGCGCTCAAGACGGCGGACGCCGGTTACCTCACCCGCCGCCTCGTCGACGTCGCGCAGGATGTGACGATCACCGAAGAGGATTGCGGAACCATCCTTGGCCTCGAAGTTGGGGCGCTGAAGGAAGGCGAGGACATCATCGAGCCGCTGGCCGAGCGTATCGTCGGCACCGTGGCAGCAGAGGATATTTACGATGTCCATGAGATAGACGAGTCCGGCCAGAGAGCGCTGCTGGTCGAAGCGGGTCAGCTCATCGACGAGGACATGGCTCGCGGTATCGAGGAGTCGGGTCTGGAGACGGTGAAGATCCGCAGCGTTCTCACCTGTGAGGCGAAGCGTGGTCTCTGCCAGATGTGCTACGGCCGCAACCTCGCGACCATGGGAATGGTCGACAAGGGCGAAGCGGTTGGTATCATCGCGGCCCAATCTATCGGAGAGCCCGGTACTCAGCTGACGTTGAGAACCTTCCATATCGGTGGAACCGCGGCGCGCATCGCGGAGCAGACGGCGCGCAAGTCAAAGGTCGCCGGAACGATCGAGTATGGCGACCGCCTCGTGGTTGTGACGAACGCGGAGAAACAGCAGATCGTCACTTCGTACGAAGGTGAGCTCACGATCAAGAGCTCGGGAGAGCGCAATGCCAGTGTCGGCGCGCGCCTCCAGGTTCCGCTCGGCGCGACGCTGATGGTGAAGGACGGCGAAGAGGTCAAGAAGGATCAGATCATCTTCAGCTGGGATCCGTACACGAATCCGATCATCTCCGACGTCGAAGGAAGTCTTCGCTTCGTCGACCTGATCGCGGGCGAATCGGTGTCCGAGGAGCTCGACGAGCTCACCGGTCTCCGCCAGACCGTCGTCATCGAAGACAAGGAGAAGAAGCTGCACCCGCACATTGAGATCGTGGAGACGAAGGGCGGCAAGGAGAAGCGCCTGAGAGACTTCGTGATTCCGGTGGGCGCGCAGCTGACCGTTGAAGATGGCAAGAAGATCAGTGCGGGAACGATTATCGCCAAGATCTCGAGAGAGGCGTACAAGACTCGCGATATCACCGGTGGTCTGCCCCGTGTAGCGGAGCTGTTCGAGGCACGTCGTCCGAAGGATCCCGCCACGATCTCCGAGATCGATGGCGAGGTGAGATTCGGCGACATCAAGCGCGGCAAGCGCGAGATCAGAGTCGTGCCGAAGGACACGCCGGTGGATACCGAGGAGCCGGGTCAGCTGTACGAGATCCCGGCCGGCAAGCACCTCCGGGTGCACGCCGGTGACTGGGTGAGAGCGGGCGACCGCCTCTCCGAAGGTCCGGTGAATCCGCACGACATTCTCCGTATCAAGGGACCGCGCGCGGTTCAGGAGTATCTGCTCAACGAAGTGCAGGAGGTTTACCGCCTGCAGGGCGTGAAGATCAACGACAAGCACATTGGCGTGATCGTGCGGCAGATGCTTCAGAAGGTGCGCGTGCTCGAGAGTGGGGACACGGAGTTCCTCGAGGGCGAGCACGTCGACAAGCAGACCTTCAGGGAAGCGAACGACAAGGCCAAGAAGCACAAGGAGTCCCCGGCGGTTTCGGAGCCGTTGCTCCTCGGAATCACCAAGGCCAGTCTCACGACGCAGTCGTTCATCTCGGCGGCGAGCTTCCAGGAGACGACGCGAGTTCTCACCGACGCCGCGATCCGTGGCGCGCGGGACGAGCTGCTCGGACTCAAGGAGAACATCATCATCGGTCACCTGATCCCGGCCGGCACAGGCATGTACCGGTACCAGGAAGTGGAGATCGAGGGAGCACCGGTGCCGGCGGCGCCGGAGCTTCCACCCGAGCCGACCATCGCCGAGATCCTGGCGAACGATTCGGAGCCGGACTTCCCGCTACCGGAGACTGTGGCGGTTCCGGAAGAGATCTAGGTCGATCCGTCGGGGCGGATCAGTCGCTGCCACGCGGAGTCACTCAAAGGAAACGAAACCGGGATTGGGTTCACGAACCTGATCCCGGTTTCTTCTTGCGCTCACTTTCCGCGACCGATAGACTAGCGCCTCACCAAGCGCGCCTCCACGGTGGAATCCGTTACCCCATGGCCCTTGAGAACAACCTGCGACAGGGGCGACGCGTCGGCAGTCGCGCGATCGCGCGGCTGAAGACGAGAAAAGCCGCATGACAGTCCGCGTTGCGGTTCCTTTGTTTCTCATTGTCTGCATGCAGTACAGTTGCGCCCCTGAAACAGCCACACCGCCGGTCGTCTGGCACGACGAGGGCAGTTACCGTTGGCGGGAGCTGCCCGTAGCGCGTGGTGATCAGGCTGGATTCACCGAGTTGTCCGCGGAAGAGTTGGGCATTCGGTTCGTAGACGGTGTGCCGGAAGACTCCATACTTCAGAATCGCAACCTCGCTCTCGGCTCTGGCGTGGCACTAGGAGATATCGACGGCGACGGACTGGTGGACATCTTTCTCGCCAGGGTGGGCGGGCCAAGCGCGCTCTACAAGAATCTCGGCAACTGGAAGTTCAGGGTCATCACTCGCGAGAGCGGTCTCGAGCTCAAGGGTCGGAATACTCTTGGTGCGACCTTCGTCGACATCGATGGGGACGGGGATCTCGATCTTCTCGTGACTTCTCTCGGGGGCCCGAACGTCCTGTTTCTGAACGACGGACATGGCCATTTCACCGAAGTCACCGATGCGGCGGGACTCACCTCCCACCGTGGAAGCACGACAGCGACGCTTGCGGATGTGGATGGTGATGGTGCCCTCGATCTTTACATCGCGAATTACAAGGCTAAGGACGCGTTGGACATTTTCCCTCCGCGGGAGCGCGACTTCGACCAGGTCGTGCGGAAAGTAGGCGATCATTTCGAGGTCGCTCCCCGTTTCCGTGAGCATTATCGCGTTCAGATGCGGCCGGATCTTGGCGCGGTTGTCCGAACCCAGCGCGCAGAGCCGGATTGGTTTTACCTCAACGACGGCCACGGGAAATTCACGCACGTCCCCTTCACTTCAGGGAGATTCCTCGACGAGGACGGAAAGCCCCTCGGCGATGAGCCTGATCGTTTCGGGCTGACGGCCCGCTTCTTCGACGCCAACGGCGACGGATTTCCCGATCTCTATGTCTGCAACGACTTCGAGGATGCGGATCAGTTCTGGATCAACGACGGGAAGGGCGCATTTCGCCTGGCGCCTCGCCTGGCCCTGCGTTCGAGCAGTAATTCGTCGATGGCGATGGATTTCTCGGATATCGACCGTGACGGCAAGGTGGATTTCTTTGTCGCCGATATGCTGAGCCGCGACAGCCGCCGTCGGAAGACCCAATCTCCGACGCACACACCTCTTCCTAAACAGATCGGCGTGATCGACGACCGTCCGCAGATGCAGCGGAACACGATGTTCCTCAATCGGGGGGACGGAACCTACTCCGAGATTGCCAGCGCGGCGGGTATCGACGCATCTGACTGGTCGTGGTCGTCGGTGTTCCTCGATGTGGATCTTGACGGCTACGAGGACCTGTTGATCGGCACCGGGCACGTCTGGGACGTGATGGATTCCGACACCTGGGAGCGGATCAAAGCTTCGGTTACGGGGGCGAATTGGCACGACGAGTTCAAGCTCTTTCCAAAACTCCCGCTGCACAACGTCGCGTTCCGCAATAACCACGATCTCACGTTCACCGACGTTGGAGAGAAGTGGGGCTTCGCATCAAAGCCTGCGATCACGCATGGGATGGCTCTGGCGGATCTTGACGGCGACGGGGATCTCGACGTGGTCACGAACCGGCTGAATGATTCTCCGGGCATATTTCGAAACGACGCGAGCGCGCCAAGAGTGGCCGTGCGGCTCCTCGGGCTGCCCTCGAACACGCAATCGGTCGGCTCCAAGATCCAGGTAATGGCGGGAAAGCTTCCGACGCAGCAGAAGGAAGTCACTGTCGGCGGGCTTTATCTTTCAAGTTCCGATCCGCTCTACTCATTTGCGACGGGCGGCGCAGACACACTCACGATAAAGATTCTCTGGCGTTACGGCCAGACGACGGTTCTCTCCGGTCTGCGCGCCAACCGGGAGTACGAAATTCGGGAGCCACCACGTATGGTCCCGATGCCTTCCAATGGCGCTCGCACACGCACTATACCTTCATCCAAAGCGATCCTCAGCGCCGACTCGGTCGCCCCGCTTTTCGCCGACGTATCGAGCTTGCTGCATCACAAGCATGTCGAAACTCCCTATGACGACTTCGTGCGCCAGCCGCTCCTCGCGAATAAGCTGAGTCAGCTCGGGCCTGGAATCACTTGGTACGATGTGAATGGCGACGGGACCGACGACCTGATCGTCGGCTCTGGCAGAGGCGGTCGACTCGCGGTCTTCGAGAACAATGGTGGTCGCTTCGCGAGAGTCGACATTCAAGGAGCCGCGGCGCCTGCCGATCAAACGACGATTCTTGTCGTGCCGAACGGCCGAGGCACAAATGAGCTTCTGATCGGTCAGTCGAGCTACGAAGCAGCCACGCCGCAGGAGGCACTGTCGCTGCCCTCCGTCGTCGGACGCAATTTTTCGACGGCCCGGAATCCAAATGCGCTCAACGCCGAGACAACCATCATTCCCGGCGACTCAGCCAGCGTCGGTCCTCTTGCGGCCGCGGACTACGATGGTGACGGCTATCTGGATCTCTTCGTAGGGGGACGTGTTCTGCCCGGCGCGTACCCGGTCCCGGTGTCTTCCCACCTGTATCGTTTCAATGGTGGGCGATTCGTGCTCGATACGGCGAACCAGCACATACTGGATGGCATCGGAATGATTTCAGCGGCTCTCTTTTCGGACATCGACGGGGACGGTCACCCGGACTTGCTCCTCGCCCCGGAATGGGGCTACCTGCGCGTTTTTCTCAACCGCGGCGGTCGCTTTGTCGAGGCTCCTGCTTCATATGGCTTCCGCCAGATATCCAGCCGCTGGAACGGCATCGCGACGGGGGATCTGAACGGCGACGGGCGCCTAGACATCGTTGCCACGAGCTGGGGCCGAAACACGAAGTATCACGTCAGCAAACAGAATCCGCTGTTCGCCTACTATGGAAACTTCGATAACAACTCCTCGCTCGATGTGCTTGAGGCACAGCGCGACGACCAGCTCGGGGATATCGCTCCACTCGAGACGCTCTCGCGGTTGAGCGTTGCGCTTCCTTATATCCGACAGAGAGTCCGCACTTTCGCGGAATACTCGACGGCGACGCTCGACAAGGTCGTGGGGCCGTCGTTGGCGAGGGCCAAGCGACTTGAGGTAAACAGTCTCGATCATTTCGTCTTCATGAACGAGGGAAGCCACTTCACTGCATCACCTCTGCCGACGGTCGCGCAGTTTGCGCCCGCCTTTTACGCGGGGGTCGCAGACTTCAACGGGGACGGGAAGGAGGACATTTTCCTCTCGCAGAATTTCTTTCCGACCGAGATCGGTACACCGCGCTACGATGCGGGCCTGGGTTTGCTAATGCTCGGAAACGGGAAGGGAGGATTCTTCCCCTTGTCCGACCGCGAGTCGGGAATCGCGGTGTTCGGGGACCAGCGCGGAGCGGCCTTCGCCGACTTCAACCGCGACGGTCGGCTCGATCTTGCCATCTCTCAGAATGGCGCGGAGACGAAGCTTTACAAGAATCTCCGCGCCAAAAAGGGGTTGATCGTGCAGCTCATTGGGCCGGCGGCGAATCCTGCTGCCATCGGCGCGTTAATCCGGGTTCATTATGCGGGCAGTCGATACGGACCCGCGCGTGAGATACAGGCGGGATCAGGCTACTGGTCGATGAATTCGCCCGTGCAGGTGATGGGATTGGATGGCGTGCCCGACGCGGTTTGGGTTCGGTGGCCCGGGGGAAAAGAAACCATCACGAAGATCGCGAGCGGAGAAAAAGAAAAGACAATCCGCATTCACAGTCCGCCCGGACCTTAAGAGAGCCCGCAAGTCACCGTGTCTGCAGAAGTTTGCGTCTGACGAAACGAGCCGCTAAGGGGATGATTTCGTCCAGATTCCGATGACCCCGCAGCCTGAATCGGGCCCAAGGAATTCAGCGGGAGTCTCCGACGGACCGAGGTAAACCTCGATTCCCTCGATGTCACGAACGGGGGTGCTTGGCCCGAAGGTCGTTGACATCCGACCATCCACGAAATAGGCAGGCCGACACCCATGCGTCGATCGCGACGTCTCTACGATGCAAGTGAAGCCAACGCACTCGGTCCGTATGCCGCGCATGGTCTGAAGGAGGTCGGAGAGGTTTACCGCGCTCCGCGCCTCGATCTCTGCCCGCGTCAGAAACTGCCCGCGTTTCAAGGCGCGCCGGCGATCGAAATCCTCGAACCTGCGTCCCACACTTCCGGTGTGCCCACTGACCACGACATTCGGCAAGACCGGCGGGACCGTCGTCAACTGGAATACGTGGGTAACCGATTGGCCCGTCGTGAGATCGAATCCCTTGGCGGAAGGTATGTAGCCCACCGCGTGGACCTGCACGACGTATGACCCCGCCTCGAGCGTCGAATGAAGGAAATGTCCCCCTTCGTCGGAGATGACAGCCCGGGAGAGCAAGGGGATCGTGATCGAAGCGCCGACAATCGGCATTCCGGTTTGAGCATCAATGGTAGTGCCGCTGATCGAACCGCTGCTCTGCCCGTGAAGGGGGTGCACCCTTAGGAGAAGCAACGCGAGGACCAGCAGCTCGCGGGCAGAAACCGTCAGAAAACCGGGGCGGCCTGAGGTGACTTGGTGCCGCATGACCCGCCTTCATTTGGGGGATAATTGAGTCTACCACCAAACCTGAAAAGGTCAACTACGGGCCACTCCGGCTCAGCCATCTCACAACTGAGTATTGCGTAGGGTATTGCGAAAAAGCCTGTGGATTCTCAGTTTGGTGTCAGCCCGAGTTCAACCCCCCGCCCGGCTTACCCGTCCTGTCGAGGCTTTGCTCGTGGTCGATCGCATCGAGAGCAGATGATGAACGCTCTCTCGATGCATCAAAAAAAAATCACCGTTGCATACTGGCTTTTTTTTCTGCGTGCGTGTCGGTCGACTCGCATGCGGCAGGACATCCTTGAGGGGGGCCCCACCATGAGGAGAGCGAGTTCCGTAAGGGTTTTGATTTTCGCGGGAGCGATATGCGCTCTCAGCGCCGGCGCGAGCACAGCGCGGTCGCAAACCACGATCACCGGCAAGGTGACTGGCGAAGGAGGCAGACCGATTGGTGGTGCGTCGGTGTTCTTCCCCGACTTCCACCTCGGCGCGAACACGGCGCCGGACGGTACCTACACAATCCGGCTTCCCGAGGATCGCGTAAAGGGACAGACGGTTCCACTCACGGCCCGCTACATCGGCTACTCGCCCGTCCAGCACGCGGTAACGCTCACAGCCGGCACCCAGGAGCAGAGCTTCTCGTTGACGCGTGACGTGGTGCAGCTGAACGAGGTGGTGGTCACCGGTACCGGAAGCGCCACGGAAACGAAAAAGATTCCTTTCGCCGTTGGAGTCATTTCAGCGGATCAGCTCAAGGAAACGCCATCAGTGACTGCGCTCGGCGGACTGGCTGGAAAGGTTCCTGGCGTATCCGTCCTCGACGCCTCTGGAGAGCCTGGTGCGCCCCCGGCAATCCGGTTGCGCGCCGCAACGAGCCTTACCGGTACGCAGGATCCGCTGGTGATCATCGACGGGACCGTGAGCAACTTCACGCTTGCCGACATCAACTCCGAAGACATCGAAAGAATTGAGGTCGTAAAAGGCGCCGCAGCTTCCTCTCTGTACGGATCAAACGCGGCGAACGGCGTGATTCAGATTTTCACCAAGCGCGGGGCGAACGACCCCGAGGGCGAACTGGTCGTAACAGCCCGCAATGAATATGGCCGTTCCGAAGTTCCAAAGCTCATACCGAGGGCGGAGGCCCACGCGTGGCAAATTGACCCGGTGACGGGAGATTATCTTCGCACCGCGGGAGGAGCCCGCATCCCAAAGGCGGACGGAATCGCGGACAATCCGTATAAAGTCATCTACAACCCGCAGAAAGAAGCGCTCCACCCTGGCAATTTCCTCACCGACTATGTCTCCATCGGGCAGCGCAAGGGTACGACGAACTACAACGCGTCGTTCCAGAACACGAAAACCGATGGAATTCTGTTCGGTATCAAGGGCTACAATCGCCAGAACTTCCGCGTGAACCTGGACCAGGTCTTCAACGATCGGCTCGATGGGTCCTTCGGTATGTTCTACGCCAAGTCGAACAACGACCAGACTACGCAGGGCCCGGGATCGCCTTTCTTCGCGCTTACCTTCGTCGAACCCGACGTGAATCTGTTCGCACTGAACGATGATGGTTCACCATATCGCGCGCAGATCCCCGACAGAGTCTCGAACGCGTCGAACCCGCTTTATTCCCTGGCCAACATACAAAACAAAACCGACCGCACCCGCTTCACCGGCACGGGAAGAGCACGCTACCGCCTGTTCGACTGGCTGAGTGCCGACGGCAACTTCAACTACGACGAGGAGTCGAACTCGTTCAAGTCGCTGACTCCATTCGGATTTCTCGATCCACTTGGGGTTGCGACTGACGGCAGCCTGTTTCAGCACGACAACCACGGCCGCAGCTACAACGCCGGAGCGAACCTGACCAGCATCAGGACACTCGGCTCGCTCACCAACACCACGCGCGCCAGCTACTCCTACGAAGATCAGTATCTGACGAGTTTTCAGCTTACGGCAAACAAGCTGACGGTGACCAAGACACCGGAATTCACGGCAGTCGACAACAACAGCCTGATCCCGGGCTCCAGCACCGAGCCTATCCGCACAAGAGGATCGTTCCTCGTCACGACTATGGACTTCAAGGGCGCCTACATTCTCGACGGCCTCATCCGGCGAGATGAATCCTCTCTGTTCGGCGCGGCGGCCCGCAGCAAGAATTATTACCGGTATTCGGCTGCATGGAGAGTCTCGGAGAATCTCCACCTCCCCGGCGTCGACGAGCTTCGTTTGCGCGCCTCGAAGGGCACTGCTGGTCTTCGTCCCATCTTCAACGCGCAGTACGAAACATTCGCAATCACAGGTGGCTCTCCGTCGAAGCAGAACCTTGGGAACAGGCTCTTGCAGCCCGCCCACTCGACAGAAACCGAGTACGGCTTGAACCTCGATTTCCTGGGACGGTATCGCTTCGAGTACACCAATTCGGACAAGACAACTCGCGATCAGATCCTCCTCGTCCCGCTCTCGGCAGCCACCGGGTACCAGAACCAGTGGCAGAACGCGGGCACCTTGAAGGGGCGGACGCAAGAGGCCGCTCTCGGCGGACTGCTGGCTTCGCGTCCGAATTTTACACTTCGCCTCAATATCACCGCCGACCGCACGCGTCAGCACATCACCGAGCTGAACGTGCCGACATTCCTCACCGGTCCCGGCGGAACGGAGACGCAGGTCTTCCGCATCGGGCCGGGCCAGACGTTCGGCGTCATGTACGGCAATCGCACGGTTCGCACGCTCGCGCAGCTGTACGAGGATCCGGCGAAGAAAGCCCTTTCAGGACCGGGCCAGACCTGGAGCTCCGACTCTGTCCTCGTCAACGAGGAGGGCTATGTAGTGCGGCGCTCGAGGGGACGTAAATCCCGATTTCAACATGGGCTTCAGCCCCCAGTTGAGCACTCATGGCTTCAACGTCAGCGCGCTCGTCAACTGGGTAAAGGGCGGCAACATTTACAACGGCACTCGCCAGTGGCCCTTCTTCGAGAACCGCGATCGAATTTACGATCAGCGGTCCAAGCCTCTCGTTGAGCGGAAGCCGCAGAGTTATTACAACTTCTTCTACAACGGCATCAATGCAATCGACTTCTTCGTCGAGAACGGCACGTATGTCAGACTTAAGGAGCTGGCCGTCAACTATACGTTCCCCGCAGGCGCTGTCTCGAGACTCCACGCGCTTGGGACAAGCGGGGTCAAGGTAGGCATAGTTGGTCGCAATCTGTGGACAAAGACGAAGTACTCCGGTTATGACCCCGAGGTCGCTGGTCTGTCCGGCGATCCTTACTCGTTCCGGTTCGATACGTTCTCGTACCCGAATTTCCGCACCTTCACGGGCCTCGTCGAGCTCGCCTTCTAACCGGGAGACCCAAAATGAAGAGGACTATCACTTTGATGAGCAAACTTCTGCGGCGCCCGGAGATCTGGGCGGTTGCAGCGCTTGTGTCGGTCTCCGCTTGCGGAAACCTCGATGTCGTGAATCCAAACGAACCGGACGCCCGACGAGCGCTTTCCGATCCCGGCGGTGTCGAGGCGATTGCCGGCGGCACCTTCCGGACCTGGTTTAACACGCACCAGGGTATGGACGGCGCCGGTCCGCTCACGACGATGGCTGACAGCTACACCGCGTCGTGGAACAATTACTACATGCGGCTCTATTCGGCGAGCTTAATAGCCAGCGACGGACCGAGTTGCATTGGATGTCTGGCGCGAACGTATTGGAGAAATGATCCAGCGGACGCCGAGCGGACTGCTGTCGAGCACTACTGGTACGGCTATTATTCAGCACTGTCCTCCGCGAACGATGTTGTGACCGCAGTTCGGAAGAACAACATCGTCATAAGCGACGCTGCCACCACCAAGATGGTCGAGACCGTAGGCGTCCTGATGCAGGGGATGACTATGGGGGAGCTTTCGCTCAATTATGACTCGGCTTTCGTTGTAGATGAGAACAGTGTTCTGACGAGTCTGACGTTTTCGCATCGTCTGGCCGTGCGTGACACGGCGGTGGCAAAGCTTGAAGCGGCCGCTGCGCTCGCAGATGCCAATGCGTTCAGCACTCCGGCGAGTTGGACAAACGGGACTGCCTATTCCAACACTCAGATCGCGAGGCTCGCGCGCACGTATGCTGCCCGCCTCCTGGCCTACTACCCGCGGAACGGGACCGAGAACGGCACGGCGAACTGGGCCAGGGTCGCCACACTTGCTTCGGCTGGTATCAGTACCGGCGGCGCATTCGATTTCCAATTCACAGGCGACGGCGGGACCCTATTCTTTGACGACTTGAAGGATTGGAGCGAGGATCTCACGACGGAGCGAGTCCATACGCGCGTCGCTCACATGCTGGACCCGCTGACGCAGAAGGATCCGTGGCCAAACCCCACTGGCAACCCGCAGCCCAACTCGCCCGATAAGCGTCTGGGTGACGGATCGTATGGGACGGCTGCTGACGTAGCCGGCTGGGGCACGATCCCCAAGACGGCCAATGCAGGCACCGACTTCGCCTGGAGCGGCTTCAACATCTTCCGACCCGCGCGCGGAATGTACCACCAGAGCAACATCACGCACATTCGGTATGACTACGCTTCCTTCAGTGATCCGGCCGGAACGGGGGGCGCATTCGGTAGGGACCCGGTGATAACGGCGACCGAGAACGACCTGCTGTGGGCCGAAGGGTTGATAAGGAGCGGGGGGAGCCTTACCGCCGCCGCGAATTTGATTAACAACACCAGAGTCGGCCGCGGCGGATTGCCACCGGCGACGGCGGGGGATGGAGTCGCCGGTTTGCTCACGAAGCTGCAGTACGAGCAGGATATCGAGCTGATGGGGTTGGGTGATGCGGTGTTCTTCAACCGGCGTCGCATCGACGGGCTGGAACCCCTGACGCCGCATCAAATGCCGGTTCCCGCGAAGGAGCTGCAGGTTCTCCGCAAAGCGCTCTACACTTACGGAGGCACGTTCCCGGCGCAGTGACACGAGATTCGCGCCGGGTTCGCTGCCGGCGCGAAGCAGGAAGGAGTCTTAAAAAAAGCGGGCGCGTCGAGTGACGCGCCCGCTTTCTTTTCGCGTTCGGCGCGGAGAGATTCAGAAAATCGAGTAGATGAAGGGCGCGAGCGCGGACCCCTCTGCCAGCACGAGCAATCCGCCGACGACGAGAAGTATTGTCACGAGCGGAAGCAGCCACAGCCGCTTCCGGTGTCTCATGAACTCGAAGAGCTCGCCCGCAGTGCGAAGGATGCTCATGGCTCTCCAAGGTATACCGCCGCACCCACGTTCGTGAGTGTGCCGAATTCAGTCAGCGTCGAACTTCTGCTCGTACTGCCGTCCCAGCGAATCGTCCTGATCGGCTTTGCGGAGAAAGCAATTTCCGATCGCCAGAGAGTCGAGCCGAGTTCCCATGAAGCAGCGGAACGCATCGTCGGGGGTGCACACTATTGGCTCACCCCGGACATTGAAGCTGGTGTTGACCAGCACCGGACATCCGGTTCTCGCGGCGAACGCGGAAAGCAGGTCGTGAAACCGTGGGTTTGTTTCCCGGTGCACTGTCTGGATGCGCGCGGAGCCATCCACGTGCGTCGCCGCGGGGATGTCTGATCGAGGAATCTTGAGGCGTTCGAGTCCCGACGCATTTCCCGCTGCGGCTGGCGCATGAATCCGATGGCGCGCCGCTACATCGGCGACGAAAAGCATGTACGGGCTGTCCACATCCAGGTCGAACCAATCCGTTAGCGACTCGCGCAAAACCGCGGGCGCAAAAGGGCGAAACGATTCCCGGAATTTTATTTTGAGATTGAGCTTCGACTGCATCCCGGCGTCCCGCGGGTCCGCGAGAATCGACCGAGGACCAAACTCCATTCTTCCCTGAAACCACCCGAGCGCATCCTTGCGCTCCAGAGCGTCGACCGCCGTCGAGATGAGAGTATCGTCTGACAGCACGCTGTAGCACGCACCCAGCGCAGCGAGTCGCGTTTCGATTTCGCTTTGGGAGAATTCAGGTCCGCGGAACGAGCCGCACATTGCGTCCATCTTCTTGCTCTCAGATGCAGCCCTGGCTGTACCAGTAGCGTCGAAAGCCATTGTGGGTCCTGCCTCAGCCCCAACTCGCCGCACCCCGTCCGACCGCAGGAGATGATACGCGCCAAGCGCAGCGCCGACGGCACCGCCTGCATCTCCCGCCGCCGGCTGGATCCAGATGTCCGAGAAGATGCCCGTCCGCAGCAGCTTTCCGTTCGTGACGCAATTGAGCG
>WNFA01000921.1_pt1 | contig 23871 bp, 18 predicted proteins | sample 5400481 | NCBI WGS metagenome assembly WNFA01 (sample SAMN13153340, study PRJNA577476) | soil metagenome | isolation source: 120 cm saprolite under Douglas fir tree site 2 hole 1 replicate 2 | place: USA:California | collected 2015-04-18 | reverse complement strand
GCTGCAGCTCGACGCCGCGATCCTCTTCGAGCAGGTCACGAACGCGCTCAAGCTGGTAGGCGATCAGTTTCTGGCGCGAGTTTACTCGCTGGCCTCGCGCCGCTTTCACCTGGCTGAATGGGACACGAGCATCTCGCGCAAGCTGCAGACGATCGACGGCATTTACGCGAAAATGACCGACCGCGCGGCAAGCCGCCGCATGGAAATGCTGGAGTGGATCATCATCATTCTGATTGTGGTTGAGATAGGTCTCTCGGTTATCACGCTCGTCCCGTAGCGGTCTTAGGGCTGCGGTCTCCCTTGCAGCACACCACGCACCGTCTGTATCAACTCCGCTGCGGTGAACGGTTTCTGCAAGCTTTTTACCGCTCCCAGCAGCTCCGCATCGTGCCGCAGGTCGAGTAATCCCGTCGAGTCCCCACCCGAGATGACGATCACCTTCACGGCGGGGAATTTCTTCCGGACTTGCCGCAGGGTGAGGATGCCGTCCTGACCCGGCATGAAGATGTCGGTGATCACGACGTCCGCCGCATGCCGCTCGAGCAATTGCATGCCGATCTCGCCATCGCTCGCGTCCAGGACTTCGTGGCCCTCCTGTTCGAGCGCGCGCCGCACAATGCGGCGAATCGGTTCTTGATCGTCGATGACGATGATCCGGGCCATCGTTCTCAACCTCTTGTGCGCGGAAGCTTTCAGGTAGTCAGCAACCCCCTACACCAGGTGCATCCAAAACCGCGCGAACCTTCGCCGCCAACCCTTCCGCGGTGAATGGCTTTTGCAGAAATGCCACACTGGGATCCAGCATCCCGCGATGCACGACGGATTCATCCGTGTAGCCAGAGAGGAAGAGCGTGCGCAGCAGCTTGCGAGCGGCGCTCAAGGTCCGCGACACCTCCGGACCGCTCATTCCGGGCATCACAACGTCGGTCACGAGCAGTTCTATGTCGCCGGGATGCGCGGCCGCCAACTCCAGGGCCGCCGCGCCCGCGGCAGCCACCAAAACGTGATAACCGCGCGATTCGAGAATCTTGCGAATCAGGCCGCGCACTTCGTCCTGATCTTCGACCACGAGAACGGTTTCGGTTCCGCGCAGCGAGGAGCTGCTCGGCGGCGCAGGCGCGGTGGGCTCGACCGGTCCGGCGACGCGCGGCAGGTAAATCTTGAACGTCGATCCCACGCGAACCTCGCTGTACACCCAGATGTATCCACCACTTTGCTTGACGATTCCGTACACCGTGGCGAGCCCGAGTCCCGTCCCCTTCCCTCGCTCCTTGGTCGTGAAAAACGGCTCGAACACTCTGGACTTCGTCGCTTCGTCCATCCCCGTTCCGGTATCGCTGACCGCGACCATGACATACTCACCGGCGCCAACGACCGGTTGGGCAGCGATGTACGTGTCATCGAGGGTCACGTTGGCCGTCTCGATTGTGAGCGTGCCGCCCTGTGGCATGGCATCGCGGGCATTGACGGCGAGATTGACGAGGACTTGCTCGAGCTGGCTCGGATCGGCGCTCACAGGGGCGAGCTCACGCGCAAGTACTGTACGCATCTCGATGTCTTCGCTAATGAGCCGCCGCAGCAGCCGCTCGACATCCTGGACAACCTTATTCAGATCGAGCGTGCGTGGCGCGAGCACCTGCTGCCGGCTGAACGCAAGCAGCTGATGCGTGAGATCGGCTGCCCGCAGCGCCGCCTTGCGACTTTCGAGTGCCTCCTCCCGCGCGGGATGTTCGGGCGGCAACGCTTCCAGCAGCAGGTCCGTCGATCCGATGATCGCCGTCAGCAGATTGTTGAAATCATGGGCGATGCCTGCCGCCAGACGGCCGACCGCTTCCATTTTCTGCGCCGAGCGCAGCCGCTCGTCAGCCGCGCGCAGATTTTCTTCCGCGCGCTTGCGCTCGGTCACATCACGATAGTTGACGACGAGGGCTCGTAACGAGGGATCACTCAGGCGATTCGCGACCACCACCTCAAGATCACGCCATGCCCCTGCCTTGTGTCGCACCCGCAGGTCGGCGCGCACCACCTGGTCGGGATGCCGCAACACGTTGCCGAGCATCGCTTCGGCCGTCCCGCGTTGCTCCGGCTGCAGGAGATCGAAGACACTCCTGCCCGTCATCTCTCCCGCCGCATAGCCAAGCGTCGGTTGGAGTGACTGCGTGCTGTATACGATTCTGCCGTCTGCATCGAGCAGCGTGATGACATCGGTCGAATGTTCGACCAGGCTGCGGAAGCGCGCCTCGCTTGCTTCACGGGCTGCCTCAGCGTCCATGACTTCTTGCAGCGCGTCTTTGAGCGTGAGGGCCCGCAGCACCGCCGGAGCGAGGCGGTGGAGACGGTCCTTGATGACGTAGTCGGCAGCGCCCGCCTTGATGTAGTCAGCGGCGGTTTCCTCGCCGATCGAGCCGGTCACCACGAGGACAGGAAGTAGCGGACGCTCTTGCTGCACGAGGTGGAGAATCTCGAGGCCACTCGATCCAGGCAGCGTGTGATCCACGAGCACGACGTCCGCGTCGAACGACCTCAAGGCCTCGACGACGGCCTCCTTCGCTGCGGCACGGAGCGCGTTGGTCGAGAATCCGCCGCGCCGCAAGGCGTGGAGCATCAATTCGTAGTCCGCCTCGTTATCCTCGACGATCAGGACATGAAGCTCGTCGTTCTCCATGCACGTGTATGGAGGACGACGAGAGGGGTGCCGTCAAATAGTTTCTTGTTAAGCGAGCTAGTGCTGCGAGCGATAGCCCGGCGAATCACGTGCGACGAAAGCGTTGGTCCAGCGGCGCAAGGACGTCTCGTAGACGCGCAAGAATTCCGCGGCTCCCGAATATCGAGCAGCCCTTGCATGCCATTGACTAGCATTGTATATCAAAGATTAGCATCGGCCAATGGAATTACGCCATCTTCGCTATTTCATCGCTGTCGCCGAGGAACGCAGTTTCTTGGCCGCCGCGGCACGCCTGCGTGTCGCCCAATCCGCGCTTTCGAAGCAAATCCGTGATCTCGAGGAGGAACTCGGCGCCACGCTCTTCGAGCGCGGCCCTCGAGGCGTGAACCTGACCGACGCCGGTAGGGCATTTCTCGTCGAGGCGCGGCGTACTCTCGATGTGGCCTCGCGTGCGGTCGCCACGGCGCGCGGTGCCGCCGTGGGCCGCGCCCGCCAGCTGCACTTCGCCCATGGGGAGCTGGCCGCCTACGGGATCAGCATTGAACGGCTCCTCGCCTCATTTCACGCTGGAAACTCGGACGTTCACGTCGAGGTCTCGAGCTATCACGATGGTGAAATATTCCACGCATTGCGGGAGCACCGCGTCGATGTCGGATCGGCATTCATAGCCGAATGGCCGGTTCACGGCTTCTTGGCGCACCGGCTCATCGACACCACGATCACGGGTGTCCTCCTCCCGGCAGGCCATCCGCTGAGTGCGGAGGCAACCGTGTCCTTGTCTGAGCTCCGCACGCTCAGTTGGCTCAATTCGGCGTCTCGACGCTGGCCAGGGTTCTTCCCCATTTTGGAGGCCGCGTTACGCGACCGCGGCTTGGTACCGGAGCGGCGGCTCGAGCGTCCCAGAGAAACACCCACCATGAATGTTCAAATTGCCGCCGGGGGTGCGTGGGCGCTCGTGAGCGAAGCAATTGCAGCACCGTACCGGAATCCGAACGGGATCGTCTACCGGCCATTTCGGGAGCCCCCGATTCCCTGCTGGCTGGCACTCGTATGGCTGCCACCGACATCAGGACAAATCGACCGATTGGTCCTGGCGGCGGGTGAGGCGGGCCTGACGGTTTTGAACGACTAGGTTCAGGATCGCGGGGTTTTCGCTGCGTCCAGCGTCGCGCGCACGCGCGCGAGCAGATCGGCGCTGGTCCAGGGCTTGGGAAGGAACGGCAAGGAGGGATCGAGTGCGTCTTCACCGCGCCCCGCCCCGGCGTAGCCGCTGGTGAAAAGGAAAGGCGTGGCGCGCCCGTCCCTCCGGTCGATCTGATAGAGCCCGCGCCCGCCGAGCCGGCCCATGACCAGATCGGTGAAGACGAGATCAATCGGCTCGGGGTGCTGTCGCAACAGTTGCAGCGCTTCGTAGCCGTCCCCCGCGGAGAGAACCGAATACCCGGCTCGCTCCAGCGTGTAGACCGTCGCACGACGCAGCTGCGCCTGGTCTTCCACCACCAAGATCGTCTCTTTGCCTCTCGGCGCCTCGCTCTCCAGGACCTGAACCCCCGAGCCACGGCGGCGCGCTACCTCTTCCGCGACCGGGAAGTAAACTCGTAAGCGTGTGCCCGCGCCCGGCGCGCTGTCGATCTGCACGAACCCGCCGTGCTGTTTCACCAATCCATAGACGGTGGCGAGCCCCAACCCCGTTCCTTTTCCGACCGGCTTTGTCGTAAAAAACGGCTCGAACGCGCGTTGCCGCGTCGCTTCGTCCATGCCCGCGCCGGTGTCGTCGACCGCCAGGCAGACATACTCGGACGCGGCGCCCGGGCCGAGCACGTCGCGCTGCGCATCGCTGATCCACGTGCAGCTGGTCTCGAGGCGGAGGACGCCGCCCTGCGGCATCGCGTCGCGCGCGTTGTTGACGAGGTTCAGGAGGATCTGCTCGATCGCATGGCCGTCGGCTGCGACCTCGGGCAGATCTTCATCCGCGAACACGAGCAGCTCGATGTCCGCCGGCAACACGCGGCGTAACACGGCCGCGAGATCGTTCACGAGCGGCCCGAGATGCACCGGCTCGAGCGACAGCGTCGAGCGGCGGGCAAATCCGAGCAGCTGGTTCACCATCAGCCGCCCGCTCACCGCCGCCGACACGATGTCCCGCAGGCTCGCTTCGTCCGGACCACGGGCCAGCAGCTCGGCGTTGGCGAGGATGATCGTGAGGAGGTTGTTGAAGTCGTGTGCGATGCCGCCGGTGAGCTGCCCGATCGCTTCCATTTTCTGGGCCTGGCGGAGCTGTTCTTCCAAACCGCGACGCTCGCTGACGTCTTCCGCGAAGACCTCGTGGCACTCGACCCGGCCATCCTCGAGCCGTACCGCGCGTCCGTAGAGCCGGACCGTCAGCGTTTCGCCGTCGCGGCGGCGCCACGTGGCCTGCGTTTCCGCCGCCGCCGTCGTTTCGTTCAGTTGCGTGACGTAGCGTGCGCGGGCCGATGGATCCTTGAACACATCATGATCGAGGTGCCGCTCGAGCAGCTCCGCCTCCGAGCCGTAGCGCAGCATCTCGGCGAGTGCCGGGTTGACGGAGAGGAGGGTGCCGTCAGGAGCAGCGCGAAAGATTCCGAACGGCGCCTGCTGCACGAGCATGCGGCTGGCGGCGTCGGCGCGGCGCAGGGCGTCCTCGGCGCGACGCCGCTCGGTGATATCGGTGGCGACACCCACGACGCCGGTGATCGTCCCGTCGCGCTCACGCACCGGGGAGTATTGCGCCTCGAACTCGAACCCGAAGAGCTCGACGCGTGCCGTGACCGACTCACCCGCGAGCGCTCGACGTACGTCCGTAACGGCCTGAGGGACGTCGCCCAACAGCTCGAAAAACGATTTGCCCACGAGCAATCCCGGCCGTACGCCCAGCGACAGCAACCCTTTTCCCTCGGCGAGCGTGAACACGCCGCGTGGGTCGAGAGAGAAGAAGATCACGGGCGCGCCGGCGACCACGGTCCGCAGCCGCTGCTTGCTGGCGCGGAGTACTTCCTCCTGGCGCACACGCTCGGTGACGTCACGGGAGTTGACGATCACGCTGTATGCATTGGGCTGATCCAGCTTCGCCTGCCCGATCGACTCGAGGACTCGCCACGTCTGATCCGCGTGCTTGAAGCGGAATTCCGCGATCTGCGGAGTTCCGGGCTTCTGGATCGCGTCCGCTAGCGCCTCCATGACGGGCGCGAGGTCGTTCGGGTGAATGAATTCGAACGCGTTGCGGCCCAGCAGCTCGCTGGTGCTATAGCCGAGCAGCCGTTCCACCGACGGACTGGTGTAGCGAATGATGCCGTCGTCGCCCAGAATCGTGACGATGTCGGACGCGTTTTCCGTCAGCGAACGGAAATGCTCTTCGCTCTTGCGCAGCGCCTCTTCGACGCGCGCGCGCTCCAACGCGGTCGCGAGCACGTGCGCGAGCGCCTGCACAAAGAGCACATCCGGACCGCTGAATTCCCGCGGCTGCGCGCTGTACGCGCCGAGCACACCCCAGGGTCGCTCACGGCCCTGCACCGCGACGCAGACTCCGCTGACGATCGCATGTGCTTCGAGATGCGGCGGCAGGTTGAAACGCGTTTCCACGACGGGATCTTCGAGCACGAGAGGACCGGCGGCGCTCAGGACGTATCCCGCGAGCCCGCCGGAATCCGCGGCGACGAGCGTCCGGCCGATGCTTCCTTCGCGCCAACCGGTACCGGCGCGGAGCAGCAGGCTGCGGTGCTCGGGCTTGAGCTCCAAGACGTCGCTGAACTCGACGTCGAGCCCGCGCGCCAGCAATGTGGCAGCCGCCTGAAAGAGATCGCCGCGCGAGACGCCGGAAAGCGCCTGCTGGCCGAGGTGGGCAACTGCCTCCTGCTGTCGCGCCGCCGCACGAAGCTGCTGCTCGGCGCGGCTCGATTCCTCGACGCCCAGCCACCGGAACCGCTTCGGGCGCAACCGGACTCCCCGGGAGAAGGGCTCTCAACCTAGGTCTTTCCCCCAGTCTGACCCGTGACCGAAGTCACTCAGACCCGTAGATTCGAGGCCCATGGTTGCACGCCGTTCCAAGCCCACGAAGCGGCCCGCCTCGCGGGCGAAGAAACCCCGTAGGACTGCGGACTCGCTGACCGTCTCGGTCCTCCAGTCAACGCTCGAATCCACGGCGGACGGCATCCTGGTCGTCGATCTGGATGGTCGCGTGGTATCGCACAATCGCCGCTTCGAAGAGATGTGGGGCATCCCTCCCAACCTCATCGCCTCGAAGGACGACGGCCGCTTGATTCGGCATGTGCAGGAGCAGCTCGTCAACCCGCAGCAGTTTGTCGAAAAGATTCGCGAGCTGTACGCCGCGCCGAACTCTGAAAGCTCCGACATCCTGACATTCAAGGACGGGCGAGTCTTCGAGCGGTATTCGATTCCGCTGCGGGTGGACCAGCACTCCGTCGGCCGCGTCTGGAGCTTCCGCGACGTCACGGCACGCCGCCGGGCGGAATGCGTGCAGGAGGCGGTGTATCGCATATCCCACACGACGCACACGGCGGACAACCTCCAGGAGCTGCTGCGCGCCATCCACGAGATTGTCGGCGAATTGATGCCGGCCAAGAACTTCTACGTCGCGCTGTACGATCCGCAACGCGACCAGCTCGAATTCCCCTATTTCGTGGACGAATACGATACCGCTCGAGACGTTCCACCCCGCAAGCTTGGCAAAGGATTGACCGAGTACGTGCTCAGGACGGGACGACCGCTGCTCGCGACACCGGACGTCCATGAACAGCTCGTGGCCGCCGGCGAGGCGGAGTTGATCGGTGCGCCTTCCATCGATTGGATGGGCGTGCCGCTCACCGTGAAGGACCGCACGATCGGCATCGTCGCGGCACAGACGTACTCGGCGGGTGTGCGTTACGGACAGGGCGAGCTCGACATCCTCACGTTCGTCTCGTCGCAGATGGCCATGGCGATCGAACGGAAGCGCGGCGAGGATGCGCTGCGCGAGCAGCGCGCGCTCCTGGAGCTCGCGGTCGAAAACATGCGCCGCGGCGAGGAGCGCTACCGCGCCTTCATCGCGCAAACCTCCGAAGGCGTGTCGCGGCTCGAGATCGATCCGCCGCTCGCGGTCACGATGCCGGAAGACGAGCAAATCGACGGACTGTATGCGGGAGCGCAGATCGCGGAGTGCAACGACGCGATGGCCCGGATGTACGGATACCACGAAGCCCGGGACCTCATCGGCACCCGCCTCGCCGACCTCCATGACGTCGGCGATCCTGCGAACCGCGAGCAGATCCGGTCATTCATCCGCGCCGGATACCGCTTATCCGACTCGGAGACGCGCGAGAAGGCGCGTGACGGGCGCCCCCGTGTCTTCCTTAATAACGTCGTCGGCTTCGTCGAGGAGGGACGGCTGGTGCGTGTCTGGGGCACGCAGCGCGACGTCAGCGAACAGCGGCACCTCGAGGAGCAGTTCCGGCAGGCACAGAAGATGGAAGCCGTCGGCCAGCTCGCCGGTGGCATCGCCCACGATTTCAACAACCTGCTCACCGCCATCCTCGGCAACACGCAGCTCCTGCTCCGGGATCTCCCACCGGGCGACGCGAAACGGGGGGACGTGGAAGAGATTCGCAAAGCCTCCGAGCGAGCCGCATCGTTGACGCGACAGCTGCTCGCCTACAGCCGCCGGCAGATGCTGCAGCCCGAGGTGCTCGATCTCAATGGCGTGGTCGCGGAGATGGACCGCATGCTGCGGCGGTTGATCGGCGAGCATATCGCGCTCGTGACCGTGCTGGCGCCGCAGCTCGGAAGCGTGCGCGCCGATCCCAACCAGCTCGAGCAGGTGATCGTGAACCTGGCGGTCAACGCGCGCGACGCGATGCCCGACGGCGGGAAGTTGACGATCGAAACGGCGAACGTGGAGCTCGATGCGACCTACGCACAGGCGCACCTCGGCTCCGTGCCCGGATCGTATGCGATGGTCGCCGTGACCGACACGGGCGTCGGCATGGACGCGACGGTCCGCGCGCATCTGTTCGAGCCGTTTTTCACGACCAAGGAGGTCGGCAAAGGGACGGGATTGGGACTCGCTACGGTCTACGGGATCGTGAAGCAGAGCGACGGCTACATCTCGGTCTATTCCGAGGTCGGACGCGGCACCAGCTTCAAGATCTATCTCCCGCGCATCGATACGCCCGCGCCAGTCCAGGCGAGCCCCGCCAAGGACCGTCCGGATCGCGGGACGGAGACGATTCTCGTCGTCGAGGACGAGCCGGCCGTGCTCTCGCTGAGTCGCCGCGCGCTCGAGGCGCAGGGCTATGTCGTCCTTGCCGCCTCGGACGCCGCCGCCGCGATGCGCGTGGTCGAGCGCCATGGCGGCACGATTCATCTCCTGTTGACGGACGTCGTGATGCCCGGGTTGTCCGGTCGAGAGTTGGCGGATCGCTTGGCGACGCGGCGTCCGGGCATTCGCGTGCTGTACATGTCTGGCTATCCCGGCGACGCCGTAGTCCAGCATGGCGCGCTTCCACATGGCAGCGCTTTCCTTCAGAAGCCGTTTTCCCCCGACGGGCTCGCGCGCAAGGTGCGCGACGTGCTGGACGCGAATCCGTGAACGCGGTACGCTATCGACCATGACTGACGCCGCGATCGCAGCATTCAGCGGTCCGGGGGGACTCGACCCCGCGCAGCTCGGCCGGCTGGTGGATCAGCTTCCCGTGCTGCTTTGGTCCAGTGACCTGGACCTACGGGTCACGTCACGGCGCGGGGGTGGAATAGCGTTGCTTGACCCACCGCCCGGAGCCGACGAAGGGCTCCGCGTCGGAGATGCGATCGAAGACCCCGCGGAAGTCGCGCGCGTCATCGAGGCACACGAGGCCGCCTTGCGAGGGACCCCAACTACTTATGAGGTCAGTGTCCGCGGGCGCACATTCAGCGCGCTCGTAGAACCGCTCAGAGACGCAGCCGGCGCGATTTGTGGCGTGGCCGGTGTGGCCTTCGACATCACCGATAGCCGCCGCGCCGAAAACGCGCTGCAGGCCAGTGAAACCCGCCTGCGCGCGATCATCGAAAGCGAGCCCGAGTGCGTGAAGCTCGTCGATCACCAGGGACGGTTGCTCGACATGAATCCGGCGGGACTCGAGATGATTCAGGCCGCGAGTATCGAGCAGGTGCGTGGCATGCTCATCGGCGACATGGTCGCTCCGGAGCATCGCGAGGCGTTCAACCACCTGCACCAGCGCGTCTTTGCCGGTGAGTCGGGGACGCTCGAGTTCGAGATCGTCGGCCTGCATGGCAAGCGCCGCTGGCTCACGACGCATGCCGTCCCTCTGCGTGACGCGTCGGGCCGGATTCAGGCCGCTCTGGGGATTACGCGCGATATCACCGAAGCGCGGCGCGCGGAAGAACAGCTCCGCGCCTCACGTGGTGCGCTCCGCAGCCTCGCGACCCGCCAGCAAGACGTGCGTGAAGACGAGCGCACCCGCATTGCGCGCGAGATTCACGACAGCCTCGGCCAGGCGCTCACGGCGCTCAAGCTGCAGCTCGTCGCCGCTCAGGAAATGGTGGATGCGAAAGCGCCCGAGATCGCCGAGCGCCTATGCGAGACAGCGGGCATGGTCGACGACTTGGTGAAGATCGTCCGGCGGATCGCGAGCGAGCTGCGACCGCCGATCCTCGACCAGTTGGGCTTGCCGGCCGCCGTCGAGTGGCTGGCGCAGGATTTTTCCCGCCGCAGCGGCATCGCCTGTGACGTCACGCTGCTCCCAGTGAACGACGCCATTACGGATGACCTGGCGACCGCGTTGTTTCGGATCGTGCAGGAAGGATTGACGAATGTCTCCCGCCACGCCGGCGCGTCCCATGTAGAGATCGGCTTGGGCGTGCGCGGCGGTTGCGTGACGCTCGAAATCAGCGACGATGGGCGCGGCATCACCGAAGCCGCCACCACCGGCCCGCACTCGCTCGGGATCCTTGGTATGCGGGAGCGGGCTGCGGCGCTCGGCGGCGTGCTCGAGGTCGTGCCTCGCGCGGACGGTGGAACACGCGTGTCGGCCTGGTTTCCCCCGGTGCTGCGATGATTCGCATCCTGGTCGTCGACGATCACGCGCTGGTGCGCCGCGGCCTGATCGAGCTGCTGCAGCGGCTGACCGACCCCGTGGAGTTCGGGGAGGCGGGCACCGCCGCCGCGGCCATCACGCTCGCGTTCGCCGAGCGCTGGGACGTCGTGTTGCTCGATCTCGGCCTGCCCGATCGCCACGGGCTCGACGTGCTGCGGGAGCTGCACGCCGCGCGCCCGCAGCTTCCCATTCTGATTCTCACGATGTTTCCGGAGGACCAGCTCGCGCTGCGCGTCCTGGAGATCGGCGCCGCCGGCTATTTGACCAAGGAATCAGCCCCCGAAGAACTGATCCGCGCGGTCGGAAGAGTGATGGCGGGCCACAAGTACTTGAGCCCGGCGATGGCACAGGCCGTCGCCGACGGATTGGGCGGGCCGCCGCCCGCACCACACGAGCAGCTTTCTGATCGCGAGCTCGAAGTGCTGCGCTTGCTCGCCGCAGGGCGTCCGATCACCGCGATCAGCCGGCAGTTGGGGCTGTCGCCCAAGACCGTGACGACGTATCGCGCGCGGCTGCTGCACAAACTCCGCATGAAGTCGAATGCTGAGCTGACGTTTTACGCGACGCATCACGGGTTGATCAGCCCCGATGCGCTGCGCGCCGCACCATCTGACGCGACGTAGGCGAACCCCTACAATGGCACTGCCTAACTGCCGACAGACACAATCTGAGACTACACCAAAACTGAACCCATGCCGGCAGAGGGGTCGACCTCACAGGTAAGGGTCCTCATGCTCGAGGACAGCGAGAGCGATGCCGCGCTGATCCGTCATGAGCTCCAGCGACTCGCCCCGCCTCCCGTCGTTCATCACGTCAAAACCGAAACATCGTTCGCTCTCACGCTGCGCGAGTTCGCGCCGCACGCCATCCTGTGCGATCACAACATCCCCGGCTTCGGAGGGTGGGAGGCGCTCGAGTTGGCACAGCGCGTTGTGCCCGACACGCCCTTCATCCTGGTGACGGGGTCGCTCGATGAGGAGACAGCCGTCGCCTATCTCAAGGGCGGCGCGAGCGACTACATCCTCAAAGACCGGTTGGTCCGCCTCGGCCCCGCCCTTTTGGAAGCGCTCGAACGTGCGCGGCAGCGGCAGGCGTTGCGGCGGCAGGAGCGCCTGCTGCGGCAAATCATCGACGCGAATCCCAGTCTGATTTTCGTGAAGGATTGGGACGGCCGCTTCGTGCTCGTCAACGAGGCAACCGCGGCGATCTACGGGACAACGGTCGACGGGCTGGTCGGGAAGACCGATGCGGACTTCAATCCGAATCGGGACGAAGTCGCGCATTTCCTGCGCGACGACCGCGAGGTGATGTCGGCGGGGCATCCCAAGCTGATCACGGAAGAGCCGGTCACCAATCCCGCGACGAAGGAGACGCGCTGGTTCCAGACGATCAAGGTGCCGTTGGCGTTGCCCGACGACGATTCGCCGAAGCTCCTCGGCGTTGCCACGGAAATCACCGAGCGAAAGCGGCTCGAGGAGCAGCTGTTGCAGTCGCAGAAGATGGAGGCGGTGGGACAGCTCGCCGGCGGCGTCGCGCACGACTTCAACAACATTCTCACCGCGATCGTCGGCTATGCGGATCTGCTGGCGGCGGAGTTCAGCGACACCAACAGCCGTCATCTCGAGGACCTCGAAGAAATCCGTAAAGCCGCCCGCCGCGCCGCCGCGCTCACGCGCCAGCTGCTCGCGTTCTCCCGCAAGCAGGTGCTCGAGCCACGCATCATCGACCTGAACGGCGTGGTGGTGAATCTCGAGAAGATGCTGCGGTCGCTGATCTCGGAGAACATCGCGCTGCAAACCCACCTCGCCACCGATCTCGCAGCCGCGCGCGCCGATCCCAATCAGATCGAGCAGGTGATCATGAATCTCGCGATCAACGCGCGCGATGCGATGCCTGAGGGCGGATCACTCACCATCGAAACCGGCAACGCCAGGCTCGATGAAGCATATGCGCGGCAGCATGTGTCCGTCGTGCCCGGCGAGTACGTGATGCTCGCGGTCAGCGACACGGGCTGCGGCATGGACGAACACACGAAGGCCCGGATCTTCGAGCCGTTCTTCACGACCAAGCCACCCGGCCGGGGCACCGGCCTCGGGTTGTCGACGGTGTACGGAATCGTCAAGCAGAGCGGCGGAAACATCTGGCTCTACAGCGAGACGAACAAAGGGACGACGTTCAAGATCTACCTGCCGGCCGTGCAGGCGGCGCCGGAGGACATCGGGAAACCTGCTGCGGCTGAACGACCTCCCAAAGGCGGCGGCACGGTGCTTCTCGTAGAGGACGACGAGCAGCTCCGGCGGCTCACCCATCGCGCGCTCGCCGCTCAAGGGTACACCGTCCTCGAGGCGGAGCGCGGCAGCATGGCGCTGGACATCGCGCGCCGACATAAAGGCCCGATCGATCTGTTGCTCACGGACGTCGTCATGCCGGACATGAACGGGCCCAAGCTCGCAGAGATATTACGCAAGGCGCGGCCAAAACTGCGGGTTCTCTTCATGTCGGGATACCCGGATGGCGCAATCACGAACCAGGGCGTGCTCGAGCACGGCGTCGCGTACCTGGCGAAACCGTTTACGACCGAGGCCATCGCCCGTAAGGTGCGGGATGTGTTGGGAGCTCGGTGAACTGGTCCATTGAACGCAAGCTGCCGTTGCTCGTCAGCGCGCTACTGCTCGTCGTCGGGATCGCGCTCCTGTCGGTTGGGTACGGTGAGGTCCGGCGCGCGGCACGGCAAATCGCCGATGAGCGGCTGACGCGCGCGGACAGTGCCATCGCGAATCTCTTTCAGACCGGCCAGCAGCGCACGCGACTCACCACCTTAGCGAAAGATCCCACAGTCGCGGCGTTTCTCACGTCGGGCAGCCGGCGTACCCGTGATTCAAGCCTCGCCGCCATGCGACGGATCATCACCGACACGTCGTCCAATTCGGCACTCGAGCTTCTGGACTCGACCGGTCACGCGCTGCTCCGCACCGGCCGCTTCGACGCGGCCACAACCATGCTCTCCGTCCCCGCGGGCGATTCTGTTGCGGTCGGTCCGCTCCTGCGGCGCGACACGACGCTGTATTACACGGCGGGCGCGACCGTCCGCCGCAACGGTCGCCTGCTCGGCAGCGTGCAGCAGATCGCGCGCGTCAATCTCAACGAGCGCACGCGCAAGGCGCTGACGGGCCTCGCAGGTGGCGACGTCGCGTATTTGCTGGGCAACACGTCCGGCGATCCTTGGACCGATTTCGAATCCATCATACCGGCTCCTCCCCCGTCCGTGCGGACGAGCCGCACGCCCGTTCGCTATGAGCGCGCGGAACCTAAGCGCGCGGCGGCCACGGCGATTCCCGGGACGCCCTGGAGCGTCATCGCCGAGCTGCCGGGTCGCCGGATTCTCGCGCCCGCGCGCGCCTATCTCGTCACGATGGCACCGATTGCCGCGGTCATCGTGCTCATCGGCGCGATGATCGCCTGGTGGGGGAGTCACCGGCTTACGAAGCCGCTTCGCGAAGTAACGATGGCCGCCGAGGCCATCGCGGGCGGCAATCTCGACCAGCGGGTCGGCGTGCGCCGCGGCGACGAGCTGGGCCGGCTCGCCGCTTCGTTCAACAGCATGGCGGAGCAGGTTGCGCGGTCGCACCACCGCCTCGAGGAGCAGGTCGCTCGCCGGACGGAAGCGCTCGAGGGGACGAACGCCGAGCTCGAATCGTTTTCGTACTCGGTTTCCCACGACCTGCGGGCGCCTTTGCGAGCGATCCACGGTTTTGCTCGCATCCTGCTCGACGACCATAAGGCACAGCTCGATCCCGAGGCGCAGCGGCTGCTCGGCGTGATCGATCAGAACACGCGTCGCATGGGCCAGTTGATCGACGATTTGCTCGCGTTTTCTCGGCTGGGCCGCAAGGAAATCGCCGCGGCAGCGGTCGATATGCGCGAGCTCGCTCAGGCCGTCGGCGACGACGCGCGCCGGGCCGAACCGAAGCAGCGCGGTTCGCTCGACATCCGGATCGATCCACTGCCCCCCGCGCTCGGCGATCGGGCGCTGTTGCGGCAGGTCATGGGCAACCTAGTGGAGAACGCCGTGAAGTTCACGCGCGGCAAGGACAGCGCACGCATTGAGGTGGGGTCCCGGCCGGATGGCGGCCAGACCGTGTATTATGTGAAGGACAACGGCGCCGGGTTCGACCCCCGCTATGCCGACAAACTGTTCGGTGTGTTCCAGCGGCTGCACCGCACGGAGGAGTTCGAGGGCACGGGAGTCGGTCTCGCGATCGTCAAGCGAATCGTGCAGCGGCACGGCGGGCGTGTGTGGGCAGAAGGGAAGCTCGGCGAGGGCGCTACCTTCTACTTCACGTTGCCGGCTGCCGGAACCGGTGCTGGGGGTGCTGCTGAACCCCCTGCGCGTGCTTCGTGGTAACCCGAATAATACCCGAAAAATGCGATAAAATCAGCGCTATCTCGCGAGTGTGCGCTCACTTTATAGTGTAAGTGACTGTAGATACAGGTTTTAAGTAGGCGCAAGGCCACAATCGTAATCGTACAAGCTTGTCGCTCATAGAGTTGCATCAGAAAGTGGCGCGGCGCACCGACGCCCAGGCTAGATTGCGCCATGCCTTTACCGCCCTTAATCGGGCATGAAGGGGTTAAGACCAGACTGGCGGGCGCCCACGCCTCCGGACGGCTACCGCAAGCGATGCTACTTGCCGGGCCTAAGGGGGTCGGCAAACAGCGTCTCGCGTTGTGGCTCGCCCAATTGATTCACTGTGAAGCAACCGGGGGGGGCGGTGGCGGCCCTCGGCAGGAGCCGTGCGGCGAATGCCGATCCTGCCGCTTGGTGCTTTCGCTGCAGCACCCGGACGTGCACTGGTTCGTGCCGATCGAGTTGAGCAAGCGCAGCAGCGGCGGCGATGCCGATAAACAGGTCGATCTCGCCGCCGACGCGCTGGCCGACGAAATGGCTGTTCGGCGTGAGCAGCCGCTGTATCCGCCGGTGGCGGGCCTGGCGAGTCATCCGATCGCCTCCGTGCGGTTGTTGCTCAGGCGACTCGCGCTCACGCCGGCGATGGGCAAACGGAAGGTGTTCATCGTTGGGGATGCGGAGCGCCTGATCCCGCAGCTCGGAACGGAGGTCGCAGCGAATGCGTTGCTCAAGGCGCTCGAGGAGCCGCCCGCGGACTCGGTGATCATTGTCACGGCCGCAGATCCCAATGCCCTGCTCCCGACGATTCTTTCACGTGTTGTGCTGGTTCGTGTGGCGCGAATCGCCGACAGTGCCGTGACAGCTTTCGCGCAGCAGACACTCGAAATTGAGAGTAAAGCGGAACTAGATCAACGAGTTACAGCTGTCGAAGGGTGCATTGGCAAGCTCTTTGCAACAGATGCCCCTCGTTTCGGAGGCGGACAGCTGGCTGCTCGGTTTACAGAGGCTCCATTGGTGTTCGCGCTTGGTCAGGTGCCGTTTCAAGCGCGCGGCGGCTTCACCGATATGCTGGACGCGCTGGCCGATCGCCTGCGCGACGAGTCAAAGCGCGGTGGTGACACCGACAAGCTCGTCGAAGCGATTGCCTTGGTGATGGATGCGCGAGATGTCGCGCAAGGCAACGTGAACCCGCAGCTCCTCGCTGCCGTACTGGCTGAGGACCTGCAGGGGCTGCAGCGGTCATGAAGCTGTCGCATTTGGATCAGGCGGGTCGAGCCCGAATGGTCGACGTCGGCGACAAGCCGGTGATGGATCGCACTGCAGTTGCCACTGGCACGATTCGCATGTCGCGGGAGGCGTTCCAGCAAGTCGCCGATCAGGCAGTCGCCAAGGGCGATGTCCTGGCGGTGAGCGAAGTAGCGGGGACGCTGGCGGCAAAGAAGACGGCGGAGCTGATCCCGCTCTGCCATCCGCTCGGCCTCGACCATGTCGAGGTCGAGGCGAGCCTGGAGGAGTCGCTGCCCGGCGTGCGTGCTCGGGCGACGGTGCGGGCGGTTGGACGCACTGGAGTCGAAATGGAAGCGCTGACGGCTGTCGCGGTCGCCCTGCTCACCGTGTACGACATGGTGAAAGCGGTGGATGCAGCGATGGTGATTGCGGATGTGCAGCTCGTAGAGAAGAAAAAGGCTCCGCGCCCTGATTGACGGGAGCTTGACGCAGGTGCGGCATGCTTGACTCGCGGAGAGTCGTGAAACAGGGAGGAGTATGCAAACGAAAACTCAACGTTTGATTGTACGCGGCGGAATATTCGTGCTGGCCGCTCTGCTCGTCAGTACCGTGGGCGGATGGGCCGGCAGCACGACCACCGATGCTGCGCGCGCGCCCGCTTCGGGCACCGAGCTCCTCGGTGAACTGCGGTCGCTCCGGCAGCAGCTCGACGCCAAGCAGGGCGAGCTCGAAGTCGCCCGGCTGCAGCTCGACCGTGTCGATGCCATCATGCAATACTCGACGCACTACCGGCTGCCCGCCGACATGGCGACGGCCGTCTACGATGTCGCGCTGAGCGAGGGGATCGACCCCGGTCTCGCCTTCCGGCTAGTGAAGGTCGAGTCGGGTTTCAACCCGCGCGCCACCAGCCACGTCGGCGCGATCGGGCTGACGCAGGTGCTCCCCAGCACTGCGCGGCTGTACGAGCCGGGTCTGACCACGCAGCAGCTGTATGATCGGGTTACGAACCTGCGGATCGGCTTCCGGTACCTGCGGGACCTGCTGGATCGCTATCCCGCGAACATGCAGCTGGCGCTGCTCGCCTATAACCGTGGCCCAGCCAAGGTCGAACAACTGCTCGGCGCCGGTCGCGACCCCGCGAACGGGTATGAGGCGGAAGTTATGAAGGGATTCCGGCACCACTAACCACGGGTGCCGGTTGCTTACCGGCTCGGTATGCGCAGGACGTCGCCGGGCCGGATCACACTTCGCATCGTCAAGTCGTTCGCGTCGAGGAGCGCCGCCAGGCCGACGCCGTGCCGGCGCGCGATCTCGCTCGCCGTCTCGCCTGGCGCGACGCGGTGGCTGGTGGCCCCGTCCCCGGCGGAGTTGTAGTGCCTAGAGACGCGTCGCATGCGGGGCTCCGGCGGCACGCTCCAGGCGCCACGCGGCACCACGCGCCCGCTCATCGGCACGATGATCCGCTGGCCGACGCGCAACGCATGCGCCCGCAGATGCGGGTTTGCGACCTGCAGCATCGTGACGGTCACGTTGTAGCGCTGGGCGATCCCCGACAGGGTCTGCCCCGACGACACGTAGTGGTCGACAAACGTCACGCGCTCGTTGATCGCCAGATCGGCGTAGCGCTCCGCCACCCGCGCGCCCGTCCCGCGCGGCACCCTGACGACGACCTCGCGTCCTGGGGGCGTGATGCCCCGAACGAACTGCGGGTTCAGCTCGAGCATCGCGGCCACCGAGGTATCGGCCAGCCGCGCGATCACGTCGAGCCCGGTCGCATCGGGACAAGAGACCTCGTCAAAGACGAGCGGCGGCAGGCGCTGAATGTCGGTGAAGCCATAGTGCCCCGGCTGCTTCGCGATCAACGCCGCGGCGATCAGCTTGGGGACGTAGTCGCGGGTTTCGCGCCGCACGTTCCGGTGACTGGCGATCTCAAAGAAGGTTTGGTCGTCGACCGTGTCGGCCTCGCCTCCCCCCGGTAAGCGGCGAATCGCCCGCTCGATCCGTCCCGCGCCGGCGTTATACGCGGCGGCGGCCAGGTACACGCTGCCCAGACGTTGGACCAGGTCCTGGAGATGGTTCACGGCGGCATCGGTCGCCTTGAAGGGATCGCGCCGCTCGTCGACCCACGGATCGATCTGCAGCCCGTAGTTCCGCCCCGTGGAGGACATGAACTGCCACATACCGACGGCGCGCGCACGGCTGACCGCCGTGTTCGACAGGCCACTTTCGATCAGCGTGAGATACACGAGGTCTTCCGGCAGTCTCCGGGCCCGCAAGCGCTCGCGGATCATGCCCTCGTAACGGCCCAGCCGGGACAGCCAGATCTCGAAGCGATCGCGTGCATCGAGCTGGAAGAACTCCAGGTACTCGAGCACCCGGCGATTGCCCGCAAAATTGGACACGTCGATGTCGAACGTGGTCGCCGAGGCCTCCGCGCCGAACAACTGCTCGGCCTCCTGACGCACGTCCTCACCCCGCAGCGGGACATTGGTGCGCAGCGCCGAGATCGAATCGGGACGGCGAGCATGGAGACTGTCCAGCGCCGACTGATCCGCCGCCGAATCGCGCTCGACGTTCGCCAGCGCGGTACCGAGCTGCGCGATCGCGGCGGTGTCGGTCGTGGGCGAAGCGGGGGAAGCAGCGGCCGCCACTGAACTGGCGGGCGCAATATGGCCGGCAGAGGCGCACGCGGCGCTCAGCGCCGCGACGCCCATCATCGCCATCGAAAGTGCAGTGCGTCGTCTCATCGTGTCGCCAGATAATTCCCGAGTAATCGGTTCGTCGCGTTCAGGACTGCAAGTGCCGCGCCGCGCGGCGGATCCGTTTCCGTCAGACACGACCCCACCAACCGGGTCGCCTCGTCAGCGCGCGCCGACAGCGACACGATGACGACTGTCGCATCGAACGCTCGCACCGCTTTGACGCCCAGCAGCTCGAATGTGAGCCGTGGCTGGACGGCCTGCTCTAACGCGTTCACGGCTGCAACTGCGCAGCAGCGGAGCTCGCCGGTTTGCGACGAGACGCCGTCCGATGAACCCTCGAACCGCCGCCCGTCCGACCACGTCAGGACGACCTTCGCCCGGCAGCGGCCATTGGCAAGCCGCTGAAACCCGAACTCCTGAAACCGCAGGCGCTCGTCGGGCACGCGGCGGCCTCAGTCGAAGCGAACTTCGATCTGCTGCTTCAGCGTGCTGCCCGAGTCCTGCGCCGCTTCCACGACGTCCACCTCGAGTCGGGGCCGACCCTGCGCATCGCGTTCCGACGAGATGAGCAGAATAAGCCCGCTGTCGAATTCCACTTTTACGTGCCGAACGTCCGAGCGCACCGTGACATGCTTGACCGTCTCACCCCGCAGCCGCGTCACCGCTCCCACGACGCGCCGCAGATCCTGCAAGTCGGCGCTCATGCGAGCCGTTCGGCGAGAACTTGCGACAACGCGGCGTCCGGAATCCGTTCAGCCTGGATGAACAGCGACGACTTCGAAGTGGCCTCCAACGGGTACGGCGTCCAGAACGACTGGCGTCGACCTTCCGACGCCGCGCGAAACGACAGTACGAGTTGCCACGCCGCTGTGTTCGCGCGACGCTCGGCGACCGCGTCCACATGCCAAACTTGATCCCCGTGCGCGATCACCCGCCATGACATGGCTCACCCCCACCGGGGAAGGCGTCCAAAGGGCCAACAATATTGGGGTTAGCTACTTCTCAGTCAATGGGTTAAGTCGCTTTTGAGGCTCAATCGTCGCGCGTGACGTAGGCGTGGAACCGCGTCGCCAAATCGCGCGTCACGGGACCGGAAATGCCCTTCCCGATCGCACGACCGTCGAGCTTCGAGATGCCGACCACTTCCGCCGCCGTCCCGGTCAGAAAGACTTCATTCGCCGTGTAGAGGTCGTAGCGGTTCATCGGCAGCTCTTCGATTCCATAGCCGGCTTCGCGCGCGAGCTCGATCACCGTGTCGCGCGTGACGCCGCGCAGAATGCCGGCGTACGGCGGCGGCGTGCGGAGCGTGCTGTTCGTGACCGCGAACAGATTCATGCCGCTCGCCTCGGCGACGTATCCGGCGGAGTCGAGCATGATGACCTCGTCGACACCGCCGGCGATGCCTTCGACTTTGGCGAGGATGTGGGAGAGGTAATTCAGCGATTTGACACGCGGCGACAACGCCTCGCGGTGATGAATCGGCGTGGCGGCTGTCAGTGCGGTCAGTCCTTTTTCATAGCGATCCTGCGGCCACAACTTGATCGTGTCGAAAATGCAAAAAATGGTCGGCTTGGCGCATTTGCGCGGATCGAGACCAAGGTCCCCGACGCCGCGCGTCACGACCAACCTGATGTAGCTGTCTTTCAGCCCGCTCTTCGCGACCCCTTCCTCGACCATGCGGCCCATGGCGTCCCGCTCCATGGGAATCTCGAGCCAGATCGCTTTCGCGGAACTGTAGAGGCGGTCGAGGTGGGCACCGAGGCGGAAGACGCGGCCACCGTAGGACCGGATGCCCTCGAAAACGCCGTCGCCGTATAAGAGGCCATGGTCGAAGACGGATACGACCGCGGTGGCGCGGTCGTACCATGTCCCATCGATCCAGACGACGGAGGGCATCGCAGAGAATCTGACCACGATGCCCCCCCGTGACAACCCTATCCCTTAATGGTCTTCGTGACCTCATCCCAGGTGACGCCAGTCCTCCGGAAGTAAGACTCATTCGCCATGTGACACGCGAGCGCCGCATTGTGGCCGAACACGACGTCCTCCGTCACAGGTTTCCGGGTACGCACGGCGTCAAAGTAGGTGGTGAGATGCGGGGGCTCTTCGTCGAAGTCGGGCCCGCGAATCGCCATGGTCTCCTCCATGCGCGCCTGGCCGGGTTTCGGGTCATGCTCCTTATGCCACTGCTGTTGGTATGCATCGCGCAGCGCTCGCGGATAGCTGCCGGTATAGTAGCTCGGCCAGTTGTCCTCGCCGGTTTGCGGCGAGAAATGAATCTCCGAGCCCGTCACCTCCAACAGACCCTTGGAGCCGTGGAAGCGGTAGGTCTCGGGCGCTTCCGTTCCGAGATTCAGCCGCATCGTCACCGGCAAGTCGCCGTAGTAATAGATCACGACGTGCACGTCGGGCATGTTGCGGCCGTCTTTCCAGCGACGGATGCCGCCGACCGATGCCGCCTGCGTCGGCGGCTGATTCATTCCCGTCATGAACAGCATCCCGCTGATCAGGTGGACGAGCAGATCACCCGCGAGGCCGGTGCCGTACTCTTTCCAGCAGCGCCAGCGCGCGAAGATCTTGGGATCGAAGGGCCGTTTCGGGACCGTTCCCTGCCAGGTGTCCCAATCGAGCGTTTGCGGCGAGAGATCGGGCGGTGGCGGATATTCCCACGCGCCGGTGGGGTCGTTACGGCCAAGCCATCCTTCGATCATCATCAACTCGCCGAGCATGCCCTGCGCGATCATGTCTTTCGCCTTCGCGCAGATCTGCGAGCTGACGCGCTGCGAGCCGATTTGTACGATGCGGCCACTCTTTTTCGCGGCGTCGACCATGGCCACGCCGTCGGCGGCGCTGTGCGACATCGGTTTCTCGCAGTAGATGTCTTTCCCCGCGCTGACCGCATCGACGACGACCTGCTTGTGCCAGTGATCGGGAACGGCGGCCACGATGCAATCGATGTCCTTGTTGGCAAGCAACTCCTGGTAGCGGCGTGTGACCGGGAGATCCGGCCGCACGATCTCGCGCGCGAGCGTGTGACGGCCATCGTAGAGGTCGGCGGCGCCAGCACATTCGACGCCGGCCAGCCGAATCGACGTCGCCAGCAGACCGCTGCCCTGCATGCCCACTCCGATCATCCCGAACCGCACGCGATCGCTCGGCGCGACGCGGCCCGTCTTGAGGGACTTCGCGGCAAAGGATGCTCCAGCGGCTGCGGCACTCACTTCGAGAAACTCCCGGCGGGACCACGTACTCTTCTTCATGGCAGCGCTCCCTGAGGCAGGGTGGTGGAGCCGCTTATTATGGCCCGTAGGCAGGGGAGAGCGGAAGAGTTAGCAAGTGTGAAGAGGGAGTGAGGCGGCTGGGGATCGAACCCAGGACCTACGGATTAAAAGTCCGTTGCTCTACCAACTGAGCTACCGCCTCCCGTCGGCTGCGAAAGATAGTGGCACGCGTTACGTTTTGCCGCGTTATGCGTCTGCCTAGCCCAAATCCCATCTCGTCCGTCTCCGACACCGCCTGGTGGGTCGCCATGTACCGCGCGATGGAGAGCGAACGCCCCGACGCCCTGTTCCACGATCACTATGCACGGCGGCTTGCCGGCGAAATGGGAGAAAAGATCCTCAGCGCCATGCCCCAAGGCCGCCGCTGGGCGTGGCCGATGATCACGCGGACGGCGGTGATGGACGAGATCATCATGCGGCTGGTCACCGAACAGGGAGCCGATACGGTCCTCAACCTCGCCGCCGGTCTCGACGCCCGGCCCTACCGGCTGAATCTCCCCGCCGAGCTGCGGTGGATCGACGTGGATCTCGAAGGCATCCTGTCGTATAAGGAAGCGGCGCTCGCGGGGGAGCGGGCGAACTGTGTGATCGAGTTCGTCAAAGCCGATCTGCGCGACCAGGCAACGCGCCGCGCGCTGTTCCAACGCGTCGGCGCCAGTGCCCGACGCGCGCTCGTGATCTCGGAGGGGCTGCTGGTCTACCTCACGCCGGAAGACGTGACGGCGCTTGCCACCGACCTCGCGGCGCAGCCGGCGTTTCGCTGGTGGCTCATCGACCTCGGCTCTCCGCAGCTGCTCGAATGGCTGCGGCGCACGTGGGGCAACCAACTACAATCGGGAAACGCGCCGATGATCTTCGCTCCGGCGGAAGGTTCCGCGTTCTTTGCGCCTGCGGGATGGAGGGAGGCCGAGTACCATCCGATGCTCGACGCCGCCGTGCGCTTGCATCGCGCGCCGAAGGTGGCGTGGCTGTGGAGGCTCCTCGCGTTGCTCGCATCGAAAAAGCGACGCGAGCAATTCAAGCGCTTCTCCGGTGTGGTGCTGCTAGAAAACAAGTAAGGGACGGAAACCCTTACCGTCCCTTACCGTCTCTGAGCGTCCGTTTAGAAGACCCAGTGCAAACCGATCTGGGTCTGTTGTGGATCGCCCAACCCGCTGCGGAGCGTGCCGTCGAAGTTGAACAGCAGGCTCGTCGCGGCTGGATCGCGGAAGTTCTCCGAGCCGAGGACATTAAACACCTGCGCCACGAACTCGACGCGACCCTTGCCGACATTGAACGGCCAGGTCAATCCCACGTCCCACGAGAAGTAGCTGTTGTCTTTGCGCAGCGTGTTGCGCTGCAGCACGCTGCCGTCCGCGCAGTTGCGGTCCGCCCCTGACGTCGCCCGCTGGCCCTTGGGGGGCGCGAAGGGACTGAGGGGGCTGGGGCCGCAGCTCGCGGACGTCGGTTGGGCCGAGTAGATGCTCAGCCGGTTGTTGAGGAA
>WNFA01000916.1_pt1 | contig 23908 bp, 17 predicted proteins | sample 5400481 | NCBI WGS metagenome assembly WNFA01 (sample SAMN13153340, study PRJNA577476) | soil metagenome | isolation source: 120 cm saprolite under Douglas fir tree site 2 hole 1 replicate 2 | place: USA:California | collected 2015-04-18 | reverse complement strand
TCCCGCCGAAGAACTCGTCCGGCCCCATCCCGGTACCGCACATGGCCCACCAGGCGCGGCCAACCTCGCCGTCAAGCGCAAGGTCGAGGGGCGGACCCGAAAGAGCTGTGGGTTCCCGATGAAGGGCACATAGTACGTCACCGCGATCCCCCGTACGAATGGTCGACCGATCGCGTCGGGGTCCCGATCTCGAACCAGCGCAACGTCCACGTCGACCTCTTCCGCGGGACTGACGCTGATTGCGCCTTCGATAAGGGTAGGAACCTCGAGTCGGAACTGGCGCACAAGGTCTGCGGTTGCCTCGCCTGCGCCTATCGCTAACAAGGCGTGCTCTGGGTACTCCTCTGCGGCCATCACGGCCCGTCCCATGCGATCCTCAAGGACCGCATGGAGGGGGAGGTCCGCGAACAGGAAGTCGGCGTCAGCCACCCTGTTATTCGGGTCGGAGGAATCGATCGTGCATGAAACGCTCGACAGTCTCCGAGAAGTTTTGAATCGCGCCGAACCACTTGCTCAACATAGGGCGCTCAACCTGAAGCGGCTGGTCGGCGACAGCTCCGAACGCGGGGTGACGTCGCACGGACTCCGCGGTCGCCTTGCTGGCGTTGTGCACGACGACGTGCCGGACTCCCCAGTGCAGTTCCATTGTCTCTCCGACGTCGGGCTTGAAGCCCCGGGCGCGGGCCCTAGCGGAGCCCGCCAGCGATCCAGGTAGAAGTACTGGCTGTGTTGCCGACGATGGAAATGCCAGCCAGGCCGCTTTGCTGCGCCGGATTCACTTCGGAGTCGCGCAGCCGCGTAACAGTTTCGGGTTGCGCCAGTCGGTCGCCCCAATCGTGCACGTCAAGAACCACAATAGTGTTTGCGCGTTGCGCCTCGGACATTCCATTGGTCTTCTTGGCGATGCTCTGCTCGAGCCAGGACGCCGCCTGTTGAGCGGTGGCCTCGGTGAGCGCTGATCCTTGCTTCGCGGCTCGCCAGAACGCTGGCGCGTCGGGAACAGTGGTCACCTGGGCCGTATAATCGACGCCGTTGATAGCCATCACCGCGTCCTCACCATGTGAGTCCCTGGAAGACCGTCGTTCGACGGTGTAACCCTCGGCCCTGAGTAGCTCGGTGGTGACCCCAATCGCTCGCGGCTCCCCGGCACGACCGATGGGCTTGGAAGCACCTGCAGTGAAGGCAGAACTTGGGTCAGTCCCGGAGCCGGGGGCCGCGTCCCAGCCTGGGTTGGAACTCGTTGGGGCAGGTGGACCTGCGGAGCTCCCGAGGCAGGACTCGAACCTGCGACCCGCCGGTTAACAGCCGGCTGCTCTACCAACTGAGCTACTCGGGAATGAGCGGTGGCCCAAATATCGCTGGCGGGCCACGTGACTTCAACCGTCAGGCATCGCGCACGACAGCGCCATCGCGCGTCGGCCGCCGCGCGAGCGGCACTTCCGCCGCCACCAGGCCGAGCAGGATGAACGCGCCTCCGAGCCACTGCAGGAACGACAGCCGCTCTCCCAACACCAGCCACGACGTGAGGGCCGCGAACAGCGGCTCAAAGCAGAAGATGAGCGCGGCCCGCCCCGCGGTCATGTCGCGCTGGGCCCGCATCTGCAAGAGGAAGCAGATCGTGCTCGCGAACACCACGGTGTAGCCGAGCGCTCCGAGGAAGTGCGGCGTCCAACGGATCTGGGGGCGCTCGAGCAGGCCGGCTGTGAGCGCGCCCAGCACGGCGGTCATGGCGATCTGTACGAACACGAGGCGGCGCGCGTCGTAGCGTCGGGACAACGCTCCGACGGCCACGATTTGGCCGCCGAAGCACGCCGCGCAGATGAGCGTCAGGAGATCGCCCCTGTTCAGACCGCCGGCGTCGGGCGCGGTGAGGAGGTAGATGCCGAACATCGCGAGCGCGAGGGCGGCGGCCGTGAGCCAGCTGGGGCGCTGGCCGAGGAGTGCGAGCGCGATGACGGGGGCTAGGATCGACGACACGGCCACGATGAACGCCGAGCGCGAGGGCGTCGTGATCACGAGTCCCGCCGTCTGGGAGATGAACCCGACGGCCACGAGCGTCCCGAGCAGGAGGCCTCCCTTGAGCTCCGCACCTCCAGGGCGGGGACGAAACCGCGTGCCGGGAGCGAGCGCGAGCGCGGCGATGCCGAACCGCACCGTGATGAAGGCGAATGGCGTCGCGTAGGCGAGCGCGCTCTTCACCGCGACGAAGCTCGTCCCCCACAGGAACGTGGCGAGGAGCAGCGTGAGATCCGCCTGGCGTCGTGTCATCGGTTTGGCCGGGGGCTCATGCGAGATCGCCGAGATGACGTCCGGTCGGTGAGTCGGGGGTGCGCGCGATCATCTCCGGCGTTCCCTGGGCGACGACGCGCCCGCCCGCGTCGCCGGCGCCCGGTCCCAGCTCGATCACCCAGTCGGCCCGCTTGACGACGTCCAAGTGATGCTCGATCACGAGCACCGTGTGCCCGGCGTCCACGAGGCGGTCGAGCACGCGGCACAGGGTGCGCACGTCGTCGAGATGGAGGCCGGTGGTGGGCTCGTCGAGGATGTACAACTTGCCCTGGCCGCGATGCTTCCCGCCGCTCGCGAGCGCGAGCTCGCGGGCGATCTTCAGCCGTTGGGCCTCGCCACCCGAGAGCGTCGTGGCCGGTTGGCCGAGCCGCAGATAGCCGAGCCCGACCTGCTGCAGATGCCAGAGGGCGCGGGCGAGCCGCGGCTGCCGGTGCAAGCGGGTGAGCGCGTGATCGACGGTCCATTGCAGCACGGCGGCGATCGACTGCCCGGCGAGCTTCACCTCTAGCACGTCCGGCTTGAAGCGTCGGCCGCCACACACGTCGCACGGCACGAAGACGTTGGCGAGGAAGACCATCTCCACCAACACGTGGCCCGCCCCCTCGCACGCCTCGCAGCGGCCTCCCGCCACGTTGAACGAGAAGGTGCTCGGGGTGTAGCCGCGGGCACGCGCCAAGGGCTCCGCCGCGAACAGGGCGCGCAGGTCGTCGAACGCTTTGATGTAGGTAACGGGGTTGGAACGTGGCGTACGCCCGATCGGCGCCTGGTCGACGAGCACCACGTCGCTGATCGCCTCCCAACCGTCCAGCGCCCGCACCTCGCCTACCGGCTCGCCGAGATGCTGCTTCGCTCCGTGCATCCCCCGGAGCCGCGCCTCGAGCTGGCGGAACAGCACGTCATGCACGAGCGTGGACTTCCCCGACCCGGACACGCCGGTCACCGCCGTGAGCGTGCCGAGCGGGATCTTGACGTCGACGTCACGGAGGTTATGCAGCCGCGCGCCCTTGAGTGTGAGCCAGCGCCGGGCGGGGCGGCGCGCCGACGGCACGCCGATGCACTTCTCTCCCGACAGATACTGGCCGGTGAGCGTTCCGGCTTCCAAGACACCCACCGCGGGCCCCTGATAGACGAGCGCGCCGCCGGCCTCGCCGCTGCCCGGGCCGAGCTCCACCATCCAGTCCGCAGCCTGCATGACGGCGGGATCGTGCTCCACCACCACGACCGTGTTGCCCGCGTCGGCGAGCCGGCGCAGCAGGCCGAGCAGCCGGCCGGTGTCGGCCGGGTGGAGGCCGATGGTGGGCTCGTCGAGGACGTAGAGGGTATCGACGAGATGTGAGCCGAGCGCGTTCGAGAGCGCGATCCGCTGCGCCTCGCCCCCCGACAACGTGCGGGTGAGCCGATCGAGTGTCAGGTAGCCGAGGCCCACGTCGTTCACGAAGGAGACTCGGGCCCCGAGCTCGGCCAGGATGTGCACGGCGACGGCGCGGCGAAACGGCGTAAGCTCGAGCCGCTGGAGCCACGCCCGCAATTCCGTCGCCGTCAGCGCCGCCGCCTCCGCGATCGTCCGGCCGTCCACGCGGACCGCGAGCGCCTCGGGATTGAGGCGCGCTCCCCCACAGGCGGGGCACTGCTTCGCGAGCTGGTACTGCCGCAGGAACACGCGGATGTACTGCTTGTAGCGCTTGGCCTCCAGCCGCTCGAGGAACGGAAACATCCCGACAAATCGGCCGGTCGCGCCCCGCAACAAGAACTGCCGGTCGCGCTCCGGAAGCACCTGCCAGGGGGCGTCGAACGCGATGCCCCGGGTCCGCGCCGCTTCGCGTAGGATGCGACGGCGGCCCTCATAGCGCGGCTTGGTCCAGGGGTCGAGCGCGCCGCGCGCCAGGCTCTTCTTGGGGTCGGGCACAATGAGCGACTCGTCATACTCGAGCACGGCGCCGAACCCGTTGCAGCCTGGGCAGGCGCCGCGCGGGTTGTTAAACGAGAACAGGATGGGCGTGAGCCCCGGCGCCGCCGTGCCGCACTCGGAGCAGGTGGGATGCGCCGAAAAACGGCGGCGGTCGCCATTGCGGAGCGCGACCGCCACGCCTTCGCCTTCGCCGAACGCGGTCGCGACCGCGTCGGTGAGGCGTCCGCGGCTCGGCGCGACCGCCGGGAGCCGGTCCACCACGACGAGCACCTCGTCCGCTTGGCGCACCCGCTCCTCCGCGTCGGGCTGATCGAGCCGGATCACCGCTCCATCGAGCTGGGCGCGCACGAAGCCCGCCGCCCGCAGCTGCGCCGCGACCGCGACGTCGGGCCGGTGTGCGCTCGCGGGCAGCGGGAAGGTCACGACCACGGGATCCGGGCTGCCCGCGGCCAGTGGCGCGGCGGCGAGCAGGGTGTCCACGACCTCCTGCACGGTGTCCACCCGCACCGCGTGGCCGCAGCGCACGCAATGCTGGGTGCCGGCCCGAGCCCAGAGGAGCCTCAAAAAATCGTAGATCTCCGTGGCCGTGCCGACCGTCGACCGGCTGCTCGTGGTGGGGTTTCTCTGCTCGATCGCGACCGCGGGAGAGATCCCCTCGATCCCGTCCACCAACGGCTTGGGCATCCGCTCGAGGAACTGCTTCGCGTAGGTGGAGAGCGACTCGATGTAGCGCCGCTGGCCCTCGGCGTACAGCGTGTCGAACGCCAGCGTGCTCTTGCCGGATCCCGATGGCCCGGTGACGACCGTCAGGGCGCGCCGCGGCAGCTCGACCGTGATGCCCTTGAGATTGTGCTGGCGTGCGTTGCGGATGATCACGCGGTCGGGGGACGTGGGCATAACCCTGTAACATACCCGAGGGGAGAAGGGCTGGGGGAGAGGGGAGACGTGCGTTCCAGGGCGGCCGGCGCTGCGGCGCGAGGCCACGGCGGGGGGCTCGCCGTCCCCTCTCCCCGCCCCCGAGGTCGGGGATTACCTTCGGGCGCACATGACCCTCGCCCTCACCCCGCGACTACTGCGGCGCGGCCTCGAGCTCTTCGCCCTCATCTCCCTCGCCGGTGTCGTCGGGCTGCTGTTCTACAGCAACAACCTCCGGGCCGTGTTGAGCGCCTTGCTCGACCTCCACTGGGGCTGGTTAGCGGCAGGCGTAGGTCTCGCCTCAATGGATTGGCTCGGGGGCGGCACGCGGCTCTGGGTGGTGGCCCGCCATGTGCGCCCCGGCGTGCGCCTGCGCGATATGGTGATCGCCGGCGGCATGAGCGCGTGGGCCGCCTACCTCACGCCGTTTCAGACCGGCGCCGGTCCGACGATGATGTGGGCCATGCGCCGGGCCGGCGTCCGACTTCCCGAGGCGATGACGTCGACCTTCATGACGTTCGTCGCCACGGTCGCGTTCTTCGCTCTCGCCGGCCCCCTCGCGATCTATCTCGGTGCCGGGAAGTCACTCGCGGAGCACAACGTCTTCCTCGGTATCACCTACTACGATTTGTTCCGCACCAGCCTCACCATCTTCGGGATCCTGGGCGTCCTCATGCTCGTCGCGATGGTGTTCCCGGCCTGGCTGCGCGACGGCGTCCATTGGCTCGCGGGCCGGCTGGAGCGCAGGAGCCGCCGCATCGCGGGGCGGATCGAGCAGCTGCGCGCCGGGATCGACCGGGCCCACGAGTGCATGGTGGCGTTCGGCAGCCCGCGTGGCTGGCTCGCGCTGTTCTGGGCGGTGCTGTTGTCGGGGCCGTCGCATGCGAATAAGCTGCTCGCGGGATACGTAGCGCTGCGCGCGCTCGGCATCCCGGCGAACTTCGTCGACATCCTACTGCTGCAGACGTTCATCACCTTCCTGCTGTACTTCGCCCCCACGCCGGGCGCGTCCGGGCTGGCCGAGTTGTTGTCGGCGGCGGTGATGTCGATCTATGTGCCCCGCGCCATCACGCCGAGCTACATCGTGGTCTGGCGCTTCATCAACAGCTACGCGACGGTGATCGTGGGCTCGCTCCTGTTCTGGTACTGGTTGCGCCGAGGCCTCGTCGGGCGGGAGGAAACGGTGTCGGCCGAGGTCGTCATGTAGGGCGCCGTCCAGGGCCCCCGACGCCTCGTAAAGCGTGTGTCCTTGCGCGGTTACGCTGTCGGGCGTAAGTTCTGGCGCTGCCTACTCGGTTTTGAGGACTCTCCCAAATGTCGCTGCTTGAGCTCGGTAGCAGGAAGTTCACCATCCCGGTGGGGGAGGTGACTCTCGGCTCGGATGCCGGCTGCGCGATCGCCCTGACCGGTCCGGGGGTGCTGGCCCGGCATGCCCTGCTGCAGGGCCAGCCCGACGGCCAGGTGATCATTCGCAAGGCGGCGGCCGCGGCCGAGGTGCTGATCAACGGCGTGCGGCTCGGGGCCGAGCCCACCCCACTGCTGCACGGCGACAAAGTGGACATCGGGGAGCATGAGTTGACCTTCGTCGACGAGCGCCGCTCCGGCAGCACGCAGTACGTACAGGCCCTCGCGCCCCTGCCGGGCGGCGGGCCGGCCAAGACCGGGGCCAAGGCGGCCGCGATTGGCACCACCGGAGGCCGACTGGTGAGCCTCACCGATGGCCGCGAATACGTGATCGCGGCCGCGTCCTTGGTATTCGGCCGCGAAGCGGGGTGCGACGTCGTGGTGTCGGGGAAAGACGTATCGCGCCGCCACGCCGAGATCGTCCACACGCCCAAGGGATATCTGGTGGTCGACTCGAGCACCAACGGCACCTTCGTCAACGAGGAGCAGGTGCAGGGTCAGCGGATCCTGGCGCGCGCCGACGTAATCCGCATCGGCGAGGAACAGTTTCGATTCTACGCCGATGTGGCGCCGGCCACAGCCGAGCCCCCCCCTCCACCAGGGCCGGCCGCTCGCCCGCCACAGGCCGCGCCCCCGTCGCCACCAGCGCCGCGAGCGGCGGGTGTCCCGAGCCCGGACCGCCTCAAGCATACGGTCCACGGCATGGAAGCGGTGGCGCCGCCCAAAGGCTCCGGAGGGGGCCCATTCGCGAGCTTCCTGGTGCGGACCGGGGGGCTCATTGGCCAGCGCCTGGTGGTGCGCACCCCCGTCGTCAACATCGGGCGGGCTGACTACAACGACCTCGTCCTCCCCGATCCGTCGGTCTCGACCAGCCACGCCAAGCTGCAACGCCGCGAAGGTATCTGGGTGCTCGTGGACCTGGATTCGACTAATGGGACGTTCGTGGATGGGGAGCAAGTGAAGGGGGATGCCCCGCTCGCACCGGGCGCCCTGGTGCGGTTCGGGGAGGTGCAGCTGGTGTTTGAGCCGACGGACGACGCACTCGGCGTTGCTAAAGGTGGCGGCACCCAGCTTTTGAAGACGCCCCATTCAGTGACGCCGGGCCCGCCCGGGGCGCCCGCCGGGCCCGCCCCGCCCTCCGGCTCCCCGGTCATCCCAGCCCGGCCACCGTCTCCCCCCGGCGCCCGCCCCGCTCCCGCCCCGGGATCGCCGGGTGTCAAGCCGGCTCCCGCGGCCCCACGGCCGCAACCTCCCGGCCGGCCTGGCGGGAAACCCGCTCCGAAGCGGCCCGTCAACCAGCAGCCGCCGCCACCGAAGAAGGGCAAGGGCTGCGGCGCGAGCTCCGCCGTGTTTCTCCTCGCCGTGGCGGGGCTCGTCGCCCTGCTGCATCGGCTGCTCGCCTAGCGGAACGCCGTGCACATCACCAGCGCTGGTCGCACCGACGTCGGCATCATCCGTTCAGGCAACGAGGACAACTTCCTCATGGTGCCGGATCGCGGCATTTTCGTGGTCGCCGACGGCATGGGCGGGCACGCCGCCGGCGAGGTGGCCAGCGAGATGGCCGTCCGCTTCGTCGCCCGCGAGCTCGGCTCGCTCAAAGGGCTCTCGGACGATCAGGTCGCCGACCGCATGCGCACGGCGATCCGGGCCGCGAACGGCGCCATCTTCCAGCGCACGCTCACCGAGCACGACAAGCGCGGCATGGGGACCACCGTGACCGCGCTCGTCCTGTATGAAACTCGCTTCCTGATCGGGCAGGTGGGGGACAGCCGCGCCTACCTCTATCGCGACGGTACCCTGATCCAGCTCACGAAGGACCATTCCTACGTGCAGGAACAGGTGGACGCGGGGTATCTCACGCCCGAGCAGGCGCGCTCACATCCCTACTCCAACGTGATCACGCGCTGCGTCGGCGCCAACAGCGACGTCATGCCGGACATCTACCTCGGCTCCGTGAGGCCGAGCGACCTGTTCCTGCTCGCCTCCGACGGGCTCACGGGTATGCTCGACGATCCGCGCCTTTCCGAACTGGTCGTCGCGAAGGGGATGCCGCAGGAGCTGGTGGACGAGTTGATCGGTGACGCGAATCGCCATGGCGGGCTCGACAACATCACGGCCGTCGTGGTGCGGATCGATTCGGTAGCCGGCCCCGGGGGGGGTGGGGGTGGGGGCGGGGGCGACGGCGGGCCGCTGACCCAGCCGGGGACGCGGGTCACGTGAACCAGCGCGCCTCGAGCCGCCGGCCCAATCCGCGGCCTCAGTCGCGGAGCAGCGGGCGGTGGTCTGCGAGCCTCGCCGCCACCTCCGCACGCGGCAAGGACACGAGCGCCACGATGGCCTTGGCCGGCAGCGCCGCGGTCCCGATCACGAACACGCGTAGCCGCCGCGCCGAGCGGTAGAGCTCGGCCGCGACGCGCGGCAGCCCGAGGTGGGCGCCCGCTTCCGTGCCGGCGAGCTGCGTCACCGTCCCGTCCCGCTTCACCAACGGCAGGTCGAGCGCCAGCATATCGGCCTTGGCCGGGAGATCGAGGAACAGCGTGCCGGGCGCGAGACCCACGTCGCGCGCCAACTGGTCCTCCACGCGCTCCAGCAGGGCAGGGTCATCCGAGGGCCACGGCGCCAGTTCGGCCGCGAGCTCCGGGGCGGGCAGGTCGAGGGCGCGCTTCGCGAGCCGCCGCTCGCGCAGCGCATGCGCGAGGCCGGTCGTGTCTTCCCGCATCAAGTCGTGGATCAGCCCATCATCGGTGGCGAACGCAACGCCGTCCGCCGCGAGCCGTCCCCCGGCGATCGCGCGCCGCACGAGCCGCTTGAACATCGCGGTCGCGCTCCGCACCGCGTGGTGCCAATACACGTTGCGATACATCTGGTACTTTGCGAACAGGAGCGACTCGAGCGCCGCGAGCCCTTTCTCGTGCAAGGCGAGGGTCGGCCGCCCGTCTGGTCCGGGGGCGACCGTGAGCGAGCCGAGCAGGCGATCCACGTCGATCACGCCGTAGGGCACGCCGCACATCCACGCGTCGCGCGACAGGTAGTCGAGCTTGTCCACGTCGAGCGAGCCCGCGATCAGCCCAGCGAGCGGTTCGCGCGCCGTCCCCTGGATGAGCGGTAGCAGCCGATCGGGTGGCGTCCCGACCGCGGCCAAGCGGGCAGAAAGCTCGCCGCTCGCCAAGTGCCGCCCCGCGAGCACCTCGTGACGCGCGAGACCCGCCTCCTCGAGCGCGTGGGAAAAGGGGTAGTGGCCGATGTCGTGGAGCAGCGCGGCCAACTTGAGTCGCGCGCGCTCCGCGGGGTCGGGCCGCACGTCGCCGGCCTGCTCTAGCTCGTCGAGCGCGCGGCGGGCGAGGTGGTAGGCGCCGAGGGCGTGCTCGAACCGGCTGTGCGTGGCCCCCGGGTACACGAGGAAGGCGTGGCCTAGCTGGCGCACATAGCGCAGCCGTTGCAGCGCCGGGGTATCTACGATCGCCAGCGTGTCAGCGTCGAGCCGGATGTTGTTCCAGAGCGGGTCGCGGACGACGTCGAACCGCGTCAACGCGCCGGGCCGGCCAGGCCGGCCGGGCCGGCGTCGCGCACGGCGGGGTGCACCTGGTCGCGGAACTGCTCGAAGTTCTGGCGGAACATCTGCGCGAGCCGCGCGGCCTGAGCGTCGTACGTGCTTGGGTCGTCCCACGTGCCGCGGGGCAGTAGCACGCCGTCGGGTACGCTTGGCACGTGAAGCGGCACCTCGAGCCCGAACACCGCCTCGGGCGTCGTGGGGATGCGATCGAGCGTGCCGGTGAGCGCCGCGCGCACCATCGCGCGCGTCAGGCCGAGGCGCAGGCGCTGACCCACACCGTAGGGCCCGCCGCTCCAACCCGTGTTCACCAGCCAACACTGTACGCCGTGGCGCGCGATTTTCTCGCCCAACAGCGAGGCGTAGACGTTGGGGTTCAACGGCAGGAACGGGGCGCCGAAGCAGGCGGAGAACGTCGCGTTCGGCTCGGTCACGCCGCGCTCGGTGCCAGCCACCTTGGCCGTGTAGCCGGACAGGAAATGGTACATCGCCTGAGCCGGGGACAACCGGGCGATCGGCGGCATGATGCCGTAGGCGTCGCAGGTCAAGAGCACGATGTGCGACGGATGGCCCCCCATCCCGCCGGGGACGTGATTGGGAACGTAGTGGATGGGGTAGGACGCGCGCGTGTTCTCGGTGATCTCGGCTGAGTCCAGATCGATGGCCCGGGTGACCGGATCGACCACCACGTTCTCGAGCACGGTGCCGAACAGCTGCGTGGTAGCGAAGATCTCGGGCTCGCCGTCACGCGACAGGTGGATGACCTTCGCATAGCAGCCGCCTTCGAAATTGAACACCCCGTGATCCGACCAGCCGTGCTCGTCGTCGCCGATCAGCGCCCGCTGCGGGTCGGCCGAGAGCGTGGTCTTGCCGGTGCCCGAGAGCCCGAAGAAGAGGGCCACGTCGCCCGTCTCGCCCAAGTTCGCGGAGCAGTGCATGGGTAGCACCCCGCTTTTCGGCAAGAGGTAGTTGAGAATCGAGAAGACGGCCTTCTTCAGCTCGCCGGCGTAGCGCGTGCCGCCGATCAGGATCGTCCGCTGGCCGAAGTGGACGACGATGAAGGTGCCGGAGTGCGTGCCGTGGACCGCCGGATCGGCCTGGAGCTCGGGGGCGTGGAACACCGTCCAGCCTGGCGAGAAGGCGGCGAGGTCGGAGGCGCTGGGGCGGAGGAACATGTTGTACACGAACAGGGCGTGCCACGCGCTCGGCGTCACGAACCGCAGGCCGACCCGGTGATTCGCATCCGCCCCGGCGAACAGGTCACGCACGAACAGCTCCTGGCCGGCGAGGTGGGCGAGCACGGCCGTCTTCAGCCGCTCGAAATGCTCGGGGTCGAGCGGTTGATTCACGCGGCCCCACGCGATGTCGTCGGCCGACGCGGGCTCGCGCACGATGAACTTGTCGCCCGGGCTGCGGCCCGTGTGCGGGCTGGTCACGGCGCAAAACGCCCCGCCCTGGACGATGAGGCCCTCACCCCTGCGGGCCGCGTGCTCGTAGAGTGCCGGCGGCCCGAGGTTCCAGTGGACCGGCCGCTGGGGCACGAGCCCCACGGCCTCGAGCGCCGAGGCCCGCTTCCCTTCGGCGGGCCGAGTCGCGTGTGCGGTCATGGGTCGTCTCTCGTGGGCTCAGGCGCGCGGGCGCGGCCCGTGCTCCTGCGCGTCCACGGCGGCAATCACCGCCATGTTGACGATGTCGTTCACTTCGGAGCCGCGTTGCAGCACGTGCACCGGCAGCGCCATCCCCACGAGGATCGGACCGATCGCCTGCGCGCCCCCGAGGCGGTCGAGCAGCTTATAGGCGATGTTCGCCGAGTCCAAGTTCGGGAAAATTAGCACGTTCGCCGGGCCCTTGAGCTTGGAGAATGGATAGGTCTTCATCAAGATCCGTTCCACCACGGCCGTATCAGCCTGCATCTCTCCGTCCGCTTCGAGCGTCGGCGCGCGCTCGTGCAGCAGGGCCACCGCGCGCTGCACTTTGGCGGCGAGGGGGTGGCGCACCGAGCCGAAGTTCGAAAACGAGAGCAGCGCGACGCGCGGCTCGATGCCCAGCCGCACCACGAACTCCGCCGTCGCCGACGCGATCTCGGCGAGCGCCTCCGCGTCGGGATCGATGTTCACGGTGCAGTCGGCGAAGAAGAACGTCTGCTGCGGCAGCACCAGCATGTAGATGCCGCTCACCCGACGCCCCGGCTCGGGGCCGATCACTTCGAGCGCCGGGCGCATCGCGTCGGAGTAGTACGTCTCCACGCCCGCCACCACCGCGTCGGCGTGAGCGGCCCGGAGCATCAACAGGGCGTGGTACAGCGGCTCGCGCACCCGGTGGCGGGCCTCACGCAGCGTGATCCCCTTGCGGCGGCGCCGCTCCCACAGCTCGCGCGCGAAGGCTTCGAGGTGCGCGCTGGTCCGCGGGTTGGCGAGGGCGATGTCCTCGAGCGTCACGCCGACGTCATCCGCCTCGCGGCGGATCGCGTCCGGGTCGCCCAAGAGGATGGGCTCGGCTGTCCCCTCGTCCGCGAGGATGCGGGCGGCCTTGAGCACCCGCGGATCTTCTCCCTCGGGGAACACGATCCGCTGCGGCGCCTGCTGGGCGCGGCTCGAGAGACCGCGTAGCACCTCGCGCGCGCGGCCGAGCCGGGCGTCGAGCTCGGCCCGATATTCGTCCACGTCGATGACGCGGCCGGCCACGCCGGAGCCCACCGCCGCCCACGCCACGGCGGGCGCCACCCACAGGAGCACCCGTGGGTCGAACGGCTTGGGGATCAGATAGTCGGGGCCGAAGCGCAGCCGCTCGAGCCCGTAGGCCCGCATCACGGCGTCGGGCACCTCTTCCTTGGCGAGGGCCGCGAGCGCGCGCGTCGCCGCCATCTCCATGTCCACCGTGATCTTCTTGGCCCGCACGTCGAGTGCGCCGCGGAAGATGAACGGGAAGCCGAGCACGTTGTTCACCTGGTTCGGATAGTCGGAGCGGCCCGTGGCGATGATGGCGTCGCTCCGCGCCTGCCGCGCCTCCTCGGGCATGATCTCGGGCGTGGGGTTCGCGAGCGCGAACACAATCGGCCGCTTGGCCATGGGCTTGAGCATCTCACCCGAGACGATCCCGCCGACCGAGAGTCCCACGAACACGTCTGCGTCCTTGAGCGCCTCGGCGAGCGTGCGGGCCCGCGTGCGCGTGGCGAACGGGCGCCGGTAGTCGTCCAGATCGGTGCGCTCGGTGGAGAGCACGCCGCGCTCGTCGCACAGGGTGATCTGCGCGCGCGGCACGCCGAGGCGCACGTAGTGCTCGGCCGTCGCCACGGCGGCGGCCCCCGCGCCCGAGAATACCACCCGCACCTCGCCGATCTCTTTTCGGACGAGCTCCAGCGCATTCAGGAGCGCCGCGCCGGTGATGATCGCCGTGCCGTGCTGATCATCATGAAACACTGGGATGGAAAGCGTCTCGCGCAGCGTGCGCTCGATCGCGAAGCAGTCGGGCGAGCGGATATCCTCGAGATTGATGCCGCCCACCGTGGGCTCGAGCAGCTGACAGAAGCGGATCACGTCGTCGGGGTCCTCCGAGCCCACCTCGAGGTCGAATACGTCGATGTCGGCGAACGCCTTGAAGAGGATCCCCTTGCCCTCCATCACCGGCTTGCCGGCGAGCGCGCCGATGTTGCCGAGCCCCAAGACGGCGGTGCCGTTCGTCACGACGGCGACGAGGTTGCCCTTCGCCGTGTAGGTGTAGGCCTCCTCGGGACGGGCGGCGATCTCCCGGCACGGCTCCGCCACCCCCGGTGTGTAGGCGAGCGAGAGGTCGCGCTGATTCTTAAAGGGCTTGGTCGGCGAGACCTGAATCTTCCCCGGGCGGCCCTGCGAGTGATAGTCGAGGGCCTCCTGGCGACGGATCGGCATCGAGGACCCAAGTCCTTTTTTGTGAAGGAGTTATGCTACCGGCCGGGAACGGCGCTGTCAAGCACGCCGGACGCGGGGCCGGTCCGGCCGAGCGGGGCCGGGCCCCGCCGCTCAGCGAATCCGGATCACGCTGAGGCGCGCCGCGACGTTCGTGGGGAAGGGCGTCGCGTTGCCGTTCGGACTGAACAGGAGCGCAAAGCCCGGGGCGCTGGGGTCCTGGAGCGCCCGCTCATAGACGCCCGACCCCGAGCGGATCCAGCCGCTAATGGAGATGGCGTTGCCGGCGCTCTGACCCGGCACGAGCGGGTAGGGGAGCGGGAAGTGCGTTGGGTCCTGCGAGTTGAGCGACGGGAACGTGCGGGTGCGAAAGTGCCACGACGTGTAACTGAGCTGGGCGGGCGTAGCGAAGCCAGGCAAGTCCGACACCCAGTTGGCAAGCGCCCAGCGGGTGACGGTGGTCGTGAATGGCAGTCCGGTCTGCGCCGCGACGTTGGGGGACCCGGCGAGCGGCGTTCGCACCAGCTTGCGAGGCAGGGTATCGCCAAACTGGTCCACGAGATAGCGCACGAACAGCCAGCTCGCGCCGATCTCGGCGAGCGTGCCCTGGTCGATCGGAATCAGGAGCGGGGAGTTTCCCGTCGCGCTCAGGTATTGATACGCGTCGTACACGTCGTTGATGGCGTACGACGAGAAGGTCGCCGTGTCCCCCTGTTGCAGATAGCTCCGGCCGGCGAGCTCTTCGGCGTACTTAGAGAGCCCCTCGTCGAGCCAGCCCTCTTCCGGCGACCCCGGCCGCAGGATCGCGTGCTGTCCGAAGTTGATCATGTGCTGCAGCTCGTGCGTGAACGTGCCCCCCAGCTCCCGCTTCACTTCGGTTCGCGAGTGCACGCAGCTCAAGGTGCCGGCCGAGTCGGCCACGATCGAGTAGAAGATCTCGCCCTTGTTGAAGCCCGCTGCCGCCGACGTGTCCAAGTCCGCGCTCAGGAAGAAGCCCGCGACGAAGCCGCTCGACTTACACACGGCACTCGTCACCAGAGAGTTCACGACTCCCGTCATGAGCACGAGCACGACGCCGTTCGTGTCGACGTCGGTGACCTGCCCGAAGGCGGCCGTATCGAGTGGGAAGAGCCGCGCGTCGAACACCGTTTTGAGCGTGTCCAAGTCCGCGGAATCGAGCCCCGCCTTGGGAGCGGCGGTGTCGACATAGATCGCGATGTGCTGGCCTAAGGTGGTGACCTTGGCGGTCACCTGCTTGGTTCCGCCCGTCCCGGAGCAGGTGAGGTTGGCGCACACGATGAACGTCCGCAGGCTCCCGAGGAGCGGCGGACCGGCGGGTTGCGGCGCTGCGGCCGCCGCCGGGAGGCGAGCTGCGGCCACGAGCGGCGACACACCGCCTGCTGCGGCCTGGCGGCGCGCCAGCCCACGGCGGTAGGCGTCAAACGCGACGGCCGTCGCTCGGGGCGACGAGGGCCCCGCGAGACGCTGGGCCGCCGGCAGCCGGGCAGCGGACAGGGTGCCGCCCGCGAGCTGAAACACCGACGAATCGTTGGGCGCTCCGTCAGCGGACTGTGGGACTAAGAGGTACTCGGCCTGGTTCGCACTCGAGGTGTTCGCCGGAAACAGCACGCAGCCGGAGTCGGATGCGGGGTCGAGGGACAGGTAGGCGCCGACGGCGAGCGTGATGTGGGTGCCGACCGTGGACGCGGTAGTGCAGGACGCGAGCGGCGAGGGCCCAGAGCCGTTGCTCCCCGAGCAGGCCGCTACGCTCCCGCCGAGCGCGCACACGAAGAGCGGTATTCCGATTCGACGCACCATGCCTGCCTCCGCCGCTGTAAGTCCTCACCTGCGAGCCTCTTACGCCCCGACGATTCACCCGCACCTGTACGCGCTGCGCGGCCCCTGAAGGCCAAGCCGCTGCACAACGGCCTGCCCGTGGCATCGGCACGGTCGAACAGGTTCTCAACGTACACCCGAGGCCGGATCACGACAGTACCCATCGCAAGCGCGTAGGTGCCGCTGGCGTTTACGATGGAGTTGTGATCAACCTTGGCCGATCGGCTGGAATCCAGCAACCCGGCCGGTTCGGCAGCCCGCTGCTCTCGGTCCGGCTCCGAAACGGCAGACCGGAGCGCGAATATACCACGCTTGATACCCCGGAGCGCGCCGGCGCGGGGATGTGTTCCCTTGCATCCCTGAGGATCGGGTACCCACTACGAGCGTCGCCTGGAGACCGATCATGCTCACGCGCGAACGGCGCCCACACACATGCCCAAGCAGCTGCGGCGCTGGGTGTCTCGATTTCCGTGTTTGGACAGGGCCTCAGGCTCCAATGTTCACCCGTAGCTGCACGCTGCGGGGTCGGCCCACTGACGCGCCGCTGAAGAACGCGCCCTTGAGCGCGTATTTGTTGTTGAAGATGTTGTCTACGTACACTTGCGGCCGCACGACGACAGCACCCAACACGAAGCTGTAACCCGCGCTGCCGTTCAGAATGAAATTGGGCGCTACGTGGTTCACCTTGTTGAAGGCGAACAGGTCGGTGCTGTAGGTCGGGTTCGAGTCGGCCGGCGTGGCGCTGATCAGGCCCGACCCGTAGATCCCGGTTGCGGACACGTAGACAGCGCGGCTCGCATACACGACGGTCGCGACCCCTGAGACTCGCTGGTCGTGGTCGAGATCATGGCGATTGGTTGGCGGCGCAACCGCGAAGAAGCCCCCCGTGATCGGGCCGTACCCGTACGCATGGTTCAAAGCGAGGTTCAGGTAGCCGGACAGCGGCCCGGACGGACGAACCTCGACGACGCTCTCGATCCCCGTGACGCGCACTTGGTCGATGTTCACCGAGGTCACGATGGCTGAGCCGGGCACGGTGTTGTCGTCGATCCCCGGCGCGCTGCGTTTGTGGTAGGCGGAGAGCTTCGTCACGACGCCGAAGGGGAACCGGTGTACGTATCCCGCCTCGAAGAAGTCGTCGCGCTCGGGGAGTGTCGGAGCCGTCGCGACCCCGCCCTGAGCACTCCGCGTGATCGCGCGCAGATCCTCCACGTTGGTGGGGACGAACAGCCGACCATAGTAAACGTAGAACGTGTTCGCCGGGTCGGGAAAGACGCTGAACTTCACCCGCGGGCTCACCTGGTGCTGGGTTGCGGCGAACGGCGCGTTGTGGTTGTCGAACCGCACCCCAGTCCGAAGTTCCCACTTGTCTGAGGGAGCGATGGCGGTCTGTGTGTACACGCCGACGTCGTTGCCGTTGAGGTCGGAGGTGGACCCTGGGCCCGGCCTGCCCGCTGAGTCCGTCGTCGCAAAATCCTCGTGGCCGCTGGTCACCGACGTGAGCGTGCCGAACTTGAACTCGAGGCCGTGATGCGGCCGGAGGGTGTAGTCGAGTTTGATGCCGAACGTGCGGAAGTTGCGGTCCTCACTGACGTTGTAAGGCTTCGTCGTGTCGGGATAGAAGATGAAGGACGGCTGGTCCTTCGCGCCCGGCGTGTAGGTGAGGCTGCCGTCTCGGAAGAAGATACCCGCAAACAGGTCCGCCGAGCGCCCCTCCTCGGAGCTGGTCCCGGCGCCGAACGCGTGGCGCCAGGCGAGATTGACGAACCCGTTCGCGTCCTGCTGGTGGTCGTCAATGATCCCGGCGCTCGAATCGAACGGCACGGCGAACCGGGTCCGCGAGCGGTTCAATTCCAGCGTGACCACATCGCGCTGCGAGGGGACGTACTGCAGCTTCCCGAACCCGAAGAAGTCGGTGCCATCGTTGTGAAAGTTCTTGACCACGCGGCGCACGGTATCGAACACGACGGGCTCGCGACGCATGTCGGTCGCCTGGCGTACGCCGGAGAAGAAGAATCCCCACTTCCCGGCGTTGGTGCTCGCGTTGAGCGCCTGGCCGTTGGCGCCGAACGACCCGCCGTAGCTTGAGGCGTCGAGATGGAACCCACCCGAGGGAATCCGCGTGTCGACGTTCACGATCGCGGTGTTCTTGTTACCGAATTCGGCGTCCCAGCCCCCGGTCTGGAACGTGATCTGGTTCACGACCTGCGGGTCGAACAGCTCGTTCAGGCTGCCGGAGATCCCCGCGGGCACGGGGACGCCATCAACGTAGTACGTGTACTCGGCGTGCTGGCCGCGGATGTGGACTTCGCCGGTCGGGGCCCGGACGGACCCCGCCATCGCCTGCTGCAGGATCTGAGACGTCGTATTGGTGGGCGCCCCATGGTAGTCGTTTTGTTTGAAGATCTGGTTCCCGGTCCGCGTGTCGACCGCGACCGGCACGGACGCCGTCACCTCGACCGCCGCCAGGTTGATGGGCAGGCTCACTAGGCGAAAGTCGGCGCGGCTCAGGGTCTCGGTGTCTCCAATGGTGACGTCCCGCGTTTGCGCACGGTAGCCGAGGTAACGCACCTCCACGCTGTAGGAACCTGCGGGCAGGTTGTGGACGGCGTAGCGACCGAAGTGGTCCGTGATCGTGCTGGCGACGAGCTTGCCCCCCTGTGAAATGCGCACCTCGCCGCCGGGCAGCGGCGTACTCGCCGCGCTGTCGATGACGGTGCCGCCGATATCCCCGGTAGCCGGCACGTGGGGGCCAACGGCTGCAGCCAGCGCGGGCTGGGCCGCGGGACCCACGGCTGCGAGCCAGGCCAACAGGGCGGCCTGGAGGATGGTGTTCGAACTCATACGCTCTCCCGAGTCGTGAGTGAACTACCGTGACCCGGGCGTCTTCCCGATGCATGGGAAACGACGCGAGGGGTCGGTGCACGAACGAGCGGCGTCCGCCGAACGGGGCGCCGCTAGGAGAGCGTCGGAGGTGCTCGAGGCTGCGGGTGGGGTCGGGAGCGAGCCTGTGGGAACCTGACGGGCGGGGAGGGGAAGAGTACCCGATCTGCGGCGGTGCCCAGGGCCAGCGCCATCGGCTGCCGGCGCGCGAGCGGCGCCGAGAGATAGTGACAGAGGGCGCAGTCCGGCGGGTGGATCCGGGCGCAGCTGTTCGTGGTGTGGGACTCGATGTGCGGTCGCGCCGCAGCACCGAGCGCATCGACGCGAGCGTCCGCCCACGCCGCGGCGCCCGGCAGCGCCAGCTGCAGGGCGGCTCCGAGGAGCCAGAGCGTGCGGACCGCGCGCGAGTGTCGGCGCATCGGCGGCCTCCTACACGCCCCTCACGGGGAGGTTCCCACTTCGGCCGGGATCTTCTCGGCCTCTACCCCGCTGGGTTACCCCGGAGTGCCGCTGGTGCGTGCGCACGCGCATCCGGCACCCGACGATGTGAATCACGCCGGCGCGCGCACCAGTTTACGAAGCGCGATCGCTCCCAGGAGCACGAGGCCGTACACGCAGACAATCAGAGGGCCGGTCGGGAGGTCCGCGGCGAGCGACAGCCACAGGCCCAGGATCGAGGCGAGTGCACCAGACCCCCACGAGAGGTAAGTGAGACGCCGCATGTCGCGCGTGAAGAGAAACGCGATCACCGCTGGGACGACGAGGAAGCTGAACACCATGAGCACGCCGGCGACGGGTACGGCGAGCGTGATCACGACGCCGAACGACAGGTAGAAGAGGAAGTCCCACCACTTGATCTTCCAGCCTTGCCGCTCGGCCTCATCCGGGTGGAACGAGATGGTGAGAAAGCGGTGACGCAGGAGGTAATGGAACACGCCCAGCGCGGCGTAGGCCGCAGCGAGCTTGACGATCGTGGGCTTGAACGTGACCCACAGGATGCTTCCGGTAAGCGTCTTCTCGATCGCATCGCCGCCCCCCGGAACCTTGTTCGCAACCAGTACCGCCGCCGCTGAAGCGACGACGTACACGATCCCGATGAATGCCTCCTGCGGCACGCGCCGACTCTCGCGGTGGGAGGTGCGCGTCAGGGCGAACAGGAATGCTCCGACTGCGGTGGCAAGGAGCGCGAACGCGTAGGCCCAGGTCGAGTCAGCCTCCACGTGAATGAGCAGCGCCGACAGGCTGCCGAGCGCCGCCATCTGGGCCAGCGAGAGGTCGACGAAGATCACTTCCCGGGCGATCACGTGCAGGCCCAGGTAGGAGAGCATGGCGACGAGCACCATGCACGCCACGAAGGGCGGAATCATCAACTGCAGACCGCTCATCTCACCTCCTGACGATTCAGTTGGCGGCGCCGCCCGGGCCGAATGCGCGGCCGAGCTCCGAGATCCAGAGGTTCATGAGGTCGAAGTAGCTGTTGATGCCTGGGGCGCCACCGGTGTTCGACGGCACGATCACGGCCTTCGCGCCTGTCTTCTGCGCCACTTCCATGACCTGTTCGTGGTCGTAATAGTTCGTGGACAGGAGCACGGCGATGTGCTGCGCTCGCATTTCGTTGATCACTTCGAGCACATGCCTTGGAGTGGGCGGGATGCCGGGCTTCGGCTCGATGTAATCCACGCACGGAACGCCGTATTCGTGCGAGAAGTAGTCCCACTCCTTGTGGTAACACGCCACCGCCTTACCGCGGAACGGCATCGCCTCCTTGAGCCACCCGCCCAGCCGGTTGATGAGAGCCACGCCCTGGTAGGGCTTGGTCTTGAGGAAGTCGAGCAGCTTGCCCTGGCGGTCCAGGTCGGCGAGCGTGGACCCGCCGAGCAGCTTCACCAGCTCGTCGCCAAACAATGCCCGGTACATCCGGTCTTCGAAATCCTTCTCCCGCTGGGAGAAGTAGTCCGCGTTTTCGGGTGAGACCCGCTTCAGGCCGGTGAGGATGTTGCGCGCGATTTGCACCGCGTTCAGCGGAGCGGTCCAGATGTGCGGGTTCCCAAACACGTGAATGTCGCCTTGGGCGCGGGAGAAACTCGTCGGCACGTCCAGCAGGTCGATGCCGGCGTAGGCGGCAACGTACCCGGGCCCTCCTTCGGTCACCTTGGGATTGTTCGCCTTGTCAAGCAGCGCCGGCACCCACAGCTCCAGATCGAGGCCAGTCGTGACGAACAGGTCGGCCTCCCCGAGAGCCGGCACGAAACTGGGCTTCGGCTGCACGTAGTGGGGATTCTCGTCGCCGGTCGCGATCGACGTGACGGTGCCGCGATCCCCGATGACGTCGCGGGCGATGGAGGCGTAGGTGGTGAGTGACGTCACGACCTTGACCCTGTCGATCGTACGTGGTGCAGGGACCGGCCCGTCGCCGTGCAACCAGATGAGCAGAAGCAGCAATCGCAGCATATCAGTAGGTCTCGTGTTTGTGGGGTCCGATCGCCCAAACGGCCTGCAAGGCGAACTGATTCGTCGAGTCGAAGCCCGCCGTCCAGGCCCAGGCGTATTGAGCCCGTAGCTCGACCCACTCGCTCTCCCAGAGCGTCAGCGACGGGATGAACTGGCGGGTGATGAGCCCGGAGAGCGGATCTTCCACGTAGTCGTAGCGCGCCCCGGCGATCCAGCGCTGGTTCAGCTTGTACGTCGTCCCGGCGTACCAACCCAGGCGGGTCGTGCCCGCCGCGCCGCGTTCCTTGCGGAGCGCGTACACCTCGCCCCGCAGCGTCCACTCGCGGTACAGCGCTTCGGCCGGCGGCCGCCAGGTGAACCGGAAGTCCACCCCGCCGACCTCGGTGCGCAAGCTCGAGTCGGGGTTGGTTCCGTACAGCGCGGTGCCGCCGACCTGCACGTAGCTGGAGCGCGTGAGCTGCCAGAAGTTGAGCAGGTGGACGAGATACGTCGGCCGGCCGCTGCCGCCGAACAGCTCGGCATCGCTGGCGCTCCGGGTGACCTGCGCCGTCAGCTCGTGCGTCCCGAGGCCCCCGAACGCGCGGTATAGCGAAATCCCGGTCCCAGCGAGTCCGTCAGCGCCCAGGTAGCGCCGCAGTGCCAGCGGATACTCGGTCTCGGGCAGGGCGTGCAGGTGCCAGCGATTCAGCTCCCCGAATTGCTGGCGGAACTTGCCGATGTCGAAACGGATGTGTCCCGGCAGTCCGGTCCAGTACGCGTACCCCTCTTCGACGCTCACGGCCGCGTTCTCCAAGCTCACGAAGATCTTCGTGTTGGAATAGGGATCGAGTGCCGATTGAAAGCCGAGCTCGAACTCGCGAGCATCGAAGTTATCGTGCTGGACGCCAGAGGTCTGGGCGTAGGCCCGCACGTCACCAGTGACGCTGATTTCGGGATTGAGCTGGGCCTGATTGCGTTCGCGCCCGATGAACTGCGTGGGCCGCGCGGTATCAGCCTTGATGGCCGCGGTGTCGGTGCCCGCCGCCGCGGCCGCGGCAGCGCGGAGCGCGGCGAGCGACGTGTCGGCCCCCGCGGCGACCCCGCCCGGCGCGTGGGCCAAGGCGGCGCGCAAGCTGTCGAACCGCGCCTTCAGCGCGCGTACCTCCGCCGCGAGCGAGTCCACCGGACGCTGGCTGGCCGGCTGCTGGGCCGGCGCGCGAATGGGCAGCAGGAATAGAGTGGTGAGCCCCACCACCCCACCGTAGCGAATCCGAATCATCGTGGTTGATCCCCCCGTTTCGACCGCTCCAATGTCGCCCCGCCGCCGGGCGGGGGCGTGTGGCGGGCGCCAGTTACGGTCGGCCGCCTCGATGCTAGGAGGGGAGGGTGGGAGGGGCCCTTGGTCGAGCCGTGCGGCGGTTGGGGCGGCGCGGCGGCGGAGCGCCGCACGTGGGCGGGCGCCCGACGGGCGTCCCCATCTCGGGGGCCAACGTCCGCAGCCCCGGCGAGGTCAGCTGCGAGCCGGCGTACTGACACAGGGCGCAGCGCAGCTCGTCGTGCAACGCGACGCACGAGGAGTCGTGCGCCGCCTCGACGTGGATAGGGGCACTCAGCCGGTCCGACGCATGCGCGAGGGAGACGACACCCCCCGAGAGGCCCTGGAGCACCAGAAGTGGGAGGGCGAGGCGACGCATCCAGACATCGTGTGTCGTCGTGTGTGCGATCACACCCGGCCTACGGTTAGGGTCGTCCGGGCGTTGCGCCGGGCCGCGCGCGCATACGCCCGCAGCCGTCTGAGCATCCGCCGGTCATGGCGGATCGGATCGTCGCCCTTCGGGGTCTCGATAATCTTAATCACAGGTGCGAGGCGCGGGTCGCGCATGATGCGCCGGAACGGCTCAGGGCCGAGCGTGCCTTCGCCGATCCACTGATGGCGATCGACGCGGGAGCCTGCCGCGGCCTTGGAGTCGTTGAGGTGTAAGCACTTGAGGAGGCCGAAGCCGACCGCGCGGTCGAACTGTTCCCACACGCCGTCGAGCGCGCCGACGACGTCATAGCCGCGGGCGTGCAGGTGCGCCGTGTCGAGGCAGAACGCCATGCGGTGCTGGAGCGCCGCCGGCAGCGCGGCCCGCAGCGCGGCGAGCTCTTCGAACGAGCTGCCGAGCGCGGTCCCCGAGCCGGCCGTCCCCTCGACCAGCACCCCGACCGCTCCCGTGACCTGTGCCAGGCACTCGGCGTAGCCCTGGGCGTTGCGCGCGAGGCCTGCGGCCCGGTCGTCGATGTAGTTGCCGGGATGCGACACGACCCAGGGGATCCCGAGCGCCCGGCAGCGGACGAGCTCTCCCGTGAACGCCCCCACGCTCTTCGCGCGCAGCGCCGTGTCAGGGGACGCGAGGTTGATCAAGTAGCTGTCGTGCGAGACGACGGTGCGGATGCCGCTCGCGGCGAGCGCTGCGCGGAACTGGGTGACGTCCGCGTCCGTGAGCACGGGCTCGCGCCACTGGTTCGGCGTCTTCGTGAACACCTGGATCGCGGTCGCCCCGATCGCAACTCCCCGCGTGGGTGCCCGCGCGACACCCCCGGCGGTCGAGACGTGGGCGCCGAGCAGGTCGGACGGCGCACCGCTCACGCCCACGGTTCTTCGGTGAACGCGAGCCGCGAAATCAGGGGGACGAAGCGCACGCCGCCCGCGCGCCGCTCGGTCAGCCCGGTCGGCTCGCGCTGGATGATGATCAGCTCCTGCGCCCCGAGATCGCCGATCGGGATCACGAGCCGTCCACCGGGAGCGAGCTGCTCGGTGAGTGGTGC
>WNFA01000915.1_pt1 | contig 23913 bp, 18 predicted proteins | sample 5400481 | NCBI WGS metagenome assembly WNFA01 (sample SAMN13153340, study PRJNA577476) | soil metagenome | isolation source: 120 cm saprolite under Douglas fir tree site 2 hole 1 replicate 2 | place: USA:California | collected 2015-04-18 | reverse complement strand
CAGCAAGGAGAAACAACTATGGACGAAACAATGATTATATCAGATCCAAATATTATGGTAGGAAAGCCAGTAATTAGAGGTACTCGCATTACTGTCGACCTTATCTTGGAAAAGCTCGCTGCCGGTCAAACATTTGAGCAGATCCTGGAAGACTACCCCCACATCACGCGGGAGGGCATTAAGGCTGCGCTGGAGTTTGCTTGTGAGATTTCCTGATGATCTTACCTCAATGGAGAAATCTAATATCATCGCTGATATTATTAGAAAATATGACGAGAAGTTGTTTCACTCATTTACTGTAGTAGCGTCTCACAAGATGCGTATGACCAGGCTTCTTCCCAGGCAAGATCATTCTGAAGGAGAATGAATCGTGTGCTCTGTTCCCTGTAATTACAATAGTAAAGGTGGAATGAGCAGGAAGTTGGGTTGACCATCTCGATCAACTCCAAGTCAGAGTCGCCTCACCAAAGTTCGGCTGATACTATTTATAGCCTGATCTTACCCACTCCACACGCCTGCAAAAACTCGCTGCGCAGTGACGCATTCTTGTCGTACTCGCCTCGCCAGAACGTCGTGCGCGTCAAAGGACTCGTCTCGCGTACCCCGCGCATCGCCACGCACAGGTGGTGAGCCTCGAGATATACCGCCACGCCATGTGGTTGGAGCATCGTATCCAGCGTATTCACAATCTGCTCCCCCATCCGCTCCTGTACCGCGAAGCGCTTGGCAAACAGCCGCACGAGCCGGGTGAGCTTAGAGATGCCCACAATATGTTCGTGTGCAATATAGCCAACGTAGGCATTCCCGAAAAATGGCAGCACGTGATGCTCGCACAACGCGTAAAACGGGATAGGTCCCTCGATTACCTGGCTCAGGCGACAATCAGGCTCGCCCCGGCACTCGGTGTCGAATACCTTGAGCAACTTGGGGTCGCCATCATAGCCTTCGGTCGCGTCAAACAGAGCCTCAACAAACCGCTGCGGCGTTTCTTCGGTTCCCGGCGTGTTCAGGTTCAGGCCGAAAGCCTCAAAGATTTCGGCCATATAACCTGCAAACTTCTGCATCTGCTCTCCAGAGACTGAACGCTGGTGAAGCTCCATGGCCCTACGAATGTTCTGATCTATATCATCGTCAAACAAAACAATTCTCCCTCATAAATAATACTCGTCCCATTCATAACGAACTCTACTCATGGAGCTCCCATCAAACTCAATGCTCGCCGAGACGCTTGACCTCGACCTGTCCATCACGTACACGTATATCATAGCGCGGCGCGTTAACCGTCGTTGGCCCGGTCAGTGCCCGGCCATCACGTATACAGAAACGAGAACCATGCCAGGGGCACTGTACCACGTCGCCCGTGAGCGTTCCTTCATCGAGCGGTCCACCGGCATGCGGGCATGTCGCAGAGATGGCGAATAGCTGTGCACCCTGCCGCAGCAGGACGACCGCAACACCGGCGGCTGTCACGCGATATAGCTTGTTCTCCTCGACACTATCGAGCGGCATTACCGCCTCGTAGTTCTCGCTCCCAGCCTCCCACGCGGTATGGTTGACTCCAGTACCCTTGACGAAAACCATATCCCCTCCCAGGTAACTTGCGTAAATAACTGACGCCAGCCCGGCAAAACCAATGATCGCGGCAGCAACGCCATCACCTGGCCCCGCCAGGAGCCGCAGTATAAGGGAGACGATATAGAGGGTCGTCGCACTCACATTGAAAATGGAGTGATTGAGTCCTACCCTGCGCTCAGCGCCATAAGTATCGCTCCAATCCGTAAAACCGGTCACGATGGCCCCCAGTGCTCCTAGCAAGCCAACAATCACCGTGACTAAAGCCCCGTAGGCGGCCCAGGTGTTATGGACCGGAGAAATCAACCAGATAATATCAAAGAGCGCCGTCAACATCCACGCTGTGACGGGTATATCTGTTACAACCGGGTGCAGCGGGTGGCCGTACCACGTCCCATTGAGCAGGCTCTTGAGACGTCGTGGCGGGGGTCGATGAGAGCCAACCACTGCCTGGATGATTTGTTGCAAACGATCGCTGAGTCGTTCCGAGAACGGCTGGGGAGGGGAAGGCGTCGCGGGTTCGGACATAGCGTTTTCTCCTTTTTACCTGCCAGACTGTGAACCGGGCGCCTTCGCCGCCTGGCCCGGCCCATAACCTGCGAACAATTTGACAAAGATGATAATCACTCTATATTTCTATACCATAATTGCTTTAGAAAGTCAATAATTTATTTGACTTACTTGACAAATAGGCCATGTATTTGGTACACTTGAAACAGCATCGGAGGCAATACATGGCATTACTACCTTGGAACCGGCGGTTCTTTGTCAGTACACGTGGGCGCATCGTCACGCTGCTTCGTCGCGCTAGCCGCACCGTAGATGAATTAGCCGGGACGCTTGGTCTGACCGACAACGCTGTCCGGGCACATCTCGCCACGCTTGAACGTGATGGATTTGTGCAACAGCAGGGAGCGCGTCGTGGCAGTGGGAAGCCCGCGTATGTCTATAGGCTGTCGCCGGAAGCTGAGCAACTCTTCCCTAAGGCCTATGGCCCTGTGCTTCACGAGCTTTTAGATGTGCTCTGCGAGGAGATGACAACCCAGGAGGTGGATGCCTTCATGCGTACCACGGGACGCCGCATAGCTTCGCAGTGGAACATACCTCCAGGTCCCATACAGGTGCGCCTTCGAGCGGCTGTCGAGATACTGAATGAGCTTGGCGGGCTGGCGGAGCTTGAAGAGCATGATGGCGTCTACACTATTCGCGGCTATAGTTGCCCCCTGGCCGCCGTAGCGCCAGGCCATCCAGAAGTCTGCCATCTCACCGAAACGCTGCTCACAGAACTGGTTGATGTGCCGGTTCAGGAACACTGCGACTCTTGTGAGCAACAGCGTTGCCGCTTCGTGGTACAAAACGCGTAACTTGCGCTGCTCTGCTTGCATTCCTCTTCTCCCTCGGGGTCTAATAGTAGTATTCGGGGGTGTCCCCCGAAAATCTCCCCTTTTTATACACTAGAAAGGAGTCCTCCGTTATGCCAGGCTCATTACATCTCGGCAGGATAGCCGGTATCGACATTTATATTCATTTTAGCTGGCTCATCATCTTCGTATTCCTTACCTGGTCCCTTGCTACTGGCTGGTTTCCCCAGCTGTATCCAGGATGGTCAACCGCTACGTACTGGCTGGTGAGCGCCGTCGCAGCCTTGCTCCTGTTCGTCTCGGTACTCTTGCACGAGTTAGCTCACTCGTTAGTCGCTCGTGCGCGTGGTTTACCCGTGAAAAACATCACCCTGTTCATCTTCGGCGGCGTCTCCAACATTCAGCAGGAACCAACGAGCCCAGGCGTGGAATTTCAGATGGCGGTCGTTGGACCGGTCGTGAGCTTGCTGATCGGCTTTGTGGCTTATTTGCTCATGTTACCCCTACGGGGAAGCAACTCGCCTCTCCAGGGAATATTGTTCTACCTCGCCGTTACCAACATCCTGCTGGGCATCTTCAATTTGATTCCAGGCTTCCCGCTTGATGGCGGACGCGTCTTGCGCTCAATCGTCTGGAAGGCCAGTGGGAGCCTGCTCCTGGCCACGCGCGTGGCCACTATTGTGGGTCAGATCATTGCCTACCTGTTCATCCTCTTGGGCATCTGGTTGTTCTTCGGCGGCAATGTGCTGAATGGCATCTGGATTGGCTTTATCGGTTGGTTCCTTTTAAGTTCGGCTCAATCGGCCAATTCACAGGTCATGCTGGAATCCATGTTCCGTGGTGTCACTGTGGGTGAGGTAATGAATACCAAACCGACCACTGTTCCCGCCAACATCTCCCTACAAAAGCTCGTCGATGAATACTTCCTGCCAAACGGTCTGCGTTCGGCCCTGGTAATGCAGGCCGATCAACTGGCCGGCCTGATCACGCTGAGCGATATCCGTCATGTCCCACGCGAGCAGTGGGGACAGGTTCCCGTGGGTCATGCTATGGTGCCACTGGATCGCCTGCACGTAGTTCAACCGCAGCAAAGCTTGAACGAAGTGCTGCCCTTGATGGCCGGGCGGGATGTGAACCAGCTGCCGGTGGTACAAAACGGTGTCCTGGTCGGAGTACTGAGCCGGGATGCTATTGTGCGTTTTCTCGAAGTCCGCCGTGGTCTCGGCCTGCAAACGGCCGAAGGATACGTTGGAAAACATTTATCAGATGTAGCCTGAAGCAGGAAGCCAGGGCAATGCACCTCTTCAGCATTGTCCTGGAGTGCTCGTGCTATACCAGCAGCACCACTTTTCCCATTGTCCTGCGTTCTGCTATGGCCTGGTGTGCTTGTGCAGCCTCAGCGAGTGGAAAAGTTTGCCCGACGATGATCTGCAGCTTACCACTGGCCAGGAACTGCATCAATTCCATCGCTGCCATTGCGATGCGATCGGCGCGCTGCAGCTGTGACGTGAGCCAGTAGCCAATAATGGCCTGGTTTTTGTACATCAACTGAATACCGGAAAACTGCGCAATCTTACCGCTTGCCGCTCCGTAGATGACGATACGCCCGAAAGGTGCCAGGCATTTCAGGCTCTGCTCGGCAATCTCTCCTCCCACCATCTCTAGAATAATGTCGGTCCCCTGCCCTCTCGTCGCGTTTTTGACCTCTTCAACCCAGTTGTCTTCAGTATAATTAATGGCGGCATCGGCCCCCAGCCGGCGTATGAGATCGAGTTTGCTGCTATTGCTGGCGGTCCCGACAACAATACCGGCGCCCATGAGTTTTGCAAGTTGTATAGCAAGTGTGCCCACGCCCCCTGCCGCCGCGTGCACCAGGACGCTCTCGCCAGGTTGGATGTGTGCTGACTCACGCAGGAGCTGGTAAGCGGTAAGCCCCTGTACCGGGAAAGCTGCAGCCTGGGTAAAATCAAGACCCGGAGGAACGGGCATGACTGTAGTCGCCTGTGCCACAGCGTACTCCGCATAACCTCCATTGACGTAGGCAACGACGCGGCTCCCTTCTGCCGGTGTCCTGACCCCTGGACCAAGCTCTGCTACAGTCCCGGCAACCTCGACCCCCAGGGTCATTGGCGTCCGGGTGCGCGTCAGATATGCTCCCTGGCGTTGTGCCAGGTCAGCATAGTTGATGCCGACCGCCGCTACTTTGATGAGTACCTCACCCTCTCCTGGGACCGGTGTCTCGATCTCCTCCAGGTGCATAACTTCGGGACCGCCCGTTTCATTGATGCGTATTGCTTTCATAACACATATCCTTCACTCAAAATCTGGTCGCTGTGCCGGTAAACGTATCCCTACTTGTGAGCATACTAGAAATAAGGTCCATATGCGTTGATTGTATCATGCAAGCGACACTTTTGTAGCGTAACTCATGCGGTAATAGCAGTAACTCTCAACGTATTGAATTATTGAGGGATCAGAGCAAAGTACGTTAGAAGAGGCCGGTACCGCTGGCTTTTGGCAGTAACGAAACAGCCTTTTCATACGTATGAAGGGTACAAGGTGAGATGTGATGAGATGCATAGAAATATTTTGAACACACCCTTATAATTAAGAAGAAAGTACCAATTGCACACTCGCCTTGTATTCCAGGCGCTGGCAAGCTGTACAATATCCTCTGGCGTCCATGAGGAGGGCACCTGTTTTCTTTGACTAGATATCATTCTTTGGCCTCTTTTCTGCGTTTTATTGCAGTCTTAAAGAAGGATTCGCCCGCTGGAGAAACAGCGAAGATGTCGACAGAAGCCAATGACGGCAGCGGGAGAATGTTGCTCATCTGGTAGAGTGAAAAATATCGAAGCTAGAAAGAAAACATGTGAGGTCGACAGTATGCTTTACTCTGTACGGCCTGTCTCGGATGAGGTGAATACATGGACGACATGGGCGGTCGCCGCATGCAATCGAACAAGCAATGGCGACAACATAAAGGTGTGAGGCTTTATGGACACAATTTGAAGCGAAGCTTCATCAAATTCCTGGAGTTTTTCAGGAAGCATAAACAATCTTTCCTCGCGACGGCTCTGCTTACCATCATTACAGTGCTGCTTTTCGCTATCTCCAGCCAGCTTCAAGCCCCCACTATGAACATGGTTCCCAGCGGGGTAACGGCTGTTGACTACAGCACATTTGTAGAACAGGTAAAAGCGAGAAATGTGCTGGTTGTTGTTATTCAAGGTAACGATGTCAATGGCTTACTGGTGAGCCCTCTGGGGCAGGGGGGATCTTCCTCTTCTCCTCCCACAGCATTGACCCCGGATGAGCGTGCGGCAAAAATTACGGCCTGGGCCCGCTCGATGTCAGCAGGCTATAGCACGTGGTCAACTCCGTCGGTGGGCCAGTCAGCTCCTGACGCCGCTCATACCTTTTACACCCGTCTACCAACAACTGGCGATTCAGCATTCATGCCGTTACTGCGAAGTCGGCATGTGATAATCAAAATGATTCCCGCGGCGCAGCCTTCCCTGTGGTTTAGCCTGCTCGTGCGCTTTATTCCCATCATACTTCTTGTCCTAGTGCTGTTAGCGATTATGTCATCTCGCAAGAGTGGCCCCTCGGTTCGTACAATGGATGATCGCATTACCCAGCTCGGGAAAAGCCGCGCTCGACGCTTCGTGCGCGCAAAAGAGCATGATACGTCACAGCCCGCGCCTGTAAAACCTGCCGCGAACAGCCGACCTGGCCAGGTGCCGTCCCCCGCAGCGCCGCGTGTCAGCCTCGAACCCCCTGTCACCTTTGCTGATGTTGCAGGCATCGACGAGGTACGCGGCGAACTCGAAGAGATCGTCCAGTTCTTACGCGACCCAGGGCGTTTTAAACGTTTAGGAGCACATATTCCGCGTGGCGCGTTGCTTGTCGGCTCCCCTGGAACAGGCAAGACGCTGCTGGCGAGAGCCGTCGCTGGTGAGGCTGGCGTTCCCTTTTTCAGTATGAGCGCTTCTGAATTCGTCGAAATATATGTTGGTGTCGGGGCGAGCCGGGTGCGCGACCTCTTCAACCAGGCCCGCCAGTCCTCTCCCTGCGTCATCTTCCTGGATGAAATCGACGCGGTGGGCCGTAAGCGTTCGCTGCGTGTCACTGCCAGCGACGAACGTGAGCAGACGCTCAACCAGTTGTTGGTCGAACTTGACGGCTTCGACCCCCGCCAGGCCGTGGTTGTGCTGGCTGCGACAAACCGCCTGGATATCCTGGATAAAGCATTACTGCGCCCGGGCCGTTTCGATCGCCAGATCATGGTACCCCTGCCTGACCGCGCGGGACGCGAGTCAATTCTTAAGGTGCATACGCGGCGCACTCCATTGCATGATGAAGTCAGCCTGACACGCCTCGCACGCATGACAACGGGTATGAGTGGGGCAGACCTGGCCAACCTCGTCAACGAAGCAGCGCTATGCGCGGCACGACAAGACCTGGATTGCCTTACGCACGAATGCTTCGAGGACGCGCTGGCGCGCGTCCAGCTTGGCGTAGTGCGCCCCCTGGTCATGAGCGAGGCCGAACGTCGTACCATCGCCTTCCACGAGGGAGGCCATGCCCTCGTTGCCTATCACCTGCCCGAGGCGGATACAGTAAACCGTGTCACCATTCTCCCGCGCGGTCAGAGCCTGGGGGTAACGCAATTCATCGCCGAGGAAGACCGCTACAACTATAGCCGGGAAACGTTAATGGCACGTATCGCGGTCGGCCTGGGTGGTCGCGTCGCGGAGGAACTGACCTTCGGCCCCGAACGGGTAACGACCGGCGCTGAAAATGACCTGCAGGTGGTGACCGACCTGGCGCGGCGCATGGTCACGCGCTGGGGGATGAGCGAACAGGTGGGAGTTGTCTTCGCCGATTATCGCGCCGAGGTTGGGGGACCTGGTCTCAATTTGCGGCGCATCGATGTACCTGCACAGCCCCGTGCGCTGGCAATCGACGCCGGTGGTCAACTGGTGTTGAAAAGTGACGATCTATCGATGTATCAACATCAATTCGCTATGGTGTCGCCAAGCGCATCCAACGCCAGCAGTACAACTATGGCGGTGTTGATTGATGCCGAAGTGCAGCGCATCCTCAACGAGGGGCGAGCAATAGCGCGTTCCTTGCTGAGCGAGCACTACGATCAACTTACTGCCCTTGCCAATGCGCTTATGGAACGTGAACACCTGTGCCGTGTGGAGTTTGAGTCCCTGCTCAAGCCCGGGACGGAATCTTAGAACTGTGCCAGCGGTGCTTCAAGGCATTGAGGCCGTTCACACAACCTGGACCAACAGGACCCGCTGGAGGGGAGCGAAACCTTCGGCCTGCGCCATCAAGGCAATCTCCCATGGTCCTGCCATGTAGAGATGCAGTTGGGCAATGTAGATGCCCTGCCCGACTTCTTTGACATGGCTCTCGTGGGTGGTCATCTCCATGTTGGTCATCCTGGCACTCGACACAATCTGGGCCTCCTCAATCGGGAGGCCTTGTGGATCTGTCAGGTGCAATTCGAGAGTAGTGAACCCAACGGCTCGCGATGGATGCTTGATCTGCACCTGCAAGATGCCAGGCACAGAAACAGGCATAATGGCGGCGAAGGTCAGCACACTGACACAGCAACATACTAACAGGCACCAGAAAAAGGGGCGTGCGCGCATGAATATTCCTCCTCTCTGTGTGGCCTTCGCCACGCCGTTGTCATTATGGACGTGGTGTGGGCGTAGGTGATGTGCCCATTGATTCTTGCTGCTCGGCTATGGCCCGGCGCATGCTGCTCACCGCAGGTTGAGCATTACGCCGTCCAAGACCAAATCCCCCACCAAGGCCCACAAGCAGGGCAAGCACACCTACCAGGATGGGCACCCACAGTGGAGTTCCACTTGTAGGTGGTGTAGCTGTTGTTGTTTTCGTTGGAGCAGGCGCCTTCGCGGGAGCTTTTGGCTGTACGTTGAAGAAGAAGGCGCCCTGGTCAGGATCACCGTCGAGGGCGGAGACAGTGATCCAACGCACAATATAGACCCCATTCCCATTTGGCTTGATCGTGATTGACATTTGTTTGGGGTCCTGCAGCGAGACCTGCGCATTGCCCTGGCTGATCAGTTCGCCGGTGGGTGCATAGACAAAGAGATTGCTGAGCTTGGGGTTAGGATTGATATTCTCGAGGGTGAATACAGTCACCGTAGTAGGCGCCTGGGTGATGGTCGAGCCGATTGCTGGGATGGCTTTGTACACCTTGGCGTGAGCAGGCAGGTGTGCATGCGTAGGTGCTGTGCTATGAGCAGCGGCTGTGCCTGCCATGAGCAAAAGAAGCCCCACACTGAGGAACATAGCCAATGGTGTGCATGGTATGCGATTGTAGCATGTATCCATACAGATCACCTTTCTTGAGAAAAATGGTAGTGCTCCTCTATGCTGTACTTATACTCTAGAGGTGAGGAGTAGTTCAGAAATAGCATAGAGCATGTCTTGCACACTGTCTATGCGTATGAATCCCTATTTTTCACCCTAGGGTATTCTACTTAATAGAGCTATTTGACCACAGTGCAGTGCTGGCATACAATATGGCCAGGCGCTCAGTTATCCTGCGAAAGCACTCGAACGGGCGCCGTGGTGTCTTTATCAACAAGGTAAAACAGGATAGAGGAATGCGTGATGATCCCCCAAGATGATTTTACCCCGCACGGGTACCTGGATAATCCTTACCACAGTTGGAAACTCAATCCCAGTGGAGTCCTGCGCTCGCTGCCTCCACTCGGCATGGGCTGGCATGTTCCCAACCTCGGGAGTTATGCACGCAATCAGTTTCAGTATACAGCGCATTTGATGATCGGATTGAAAATAGGGGATCTCGTGCTGCTGACCTCTGGGGATTTCGATCGTTATCACTGTGTCATCATGAGCCACCTGCACACCAGGAATCGCTTCGAGTATACCTGCGTCGTTCCACAGTATGATCTGACGCTCACTGCGCGCTATTTTCTCGTCCAGCAACATGCCCTGGGATGTGTCCTCTCGCTCTCCACGAGAAGGCGTCAACCTCTCCCCGTCACCTGTTACCTCACACACTTGCACACGCATAACCCATCTACCAGCCGCCTGTGGGAACATGGCTTTTATGCATTTGCAGAACCCGATAGAGGGGAACCTCTTGCGGGGACGCGTGCCGTTCTGGGCCATGCCAGCGAGGGTGACGCGTTTATGCATGGCGTACGAGCAGCCGGTGGGGCGGCACTCACATTCGGTGAAATCGGCTATGCCATCACGCTCGATGACATTGCTGCTTGGGCGCGTGGTGCTGCTGTAGCCCGTCCTGCTATCACACAGCACCAGGACGAGACGGGTTGGCAACTGCGTGCTGTGGCTCTCCCATGCACAGTGACCTTAGGAGGTGATGAGGACTCTGGGTGCATCCTCAATGCTGTCCTGGCGCGCGGCGTTTCACAGGACCAGGCCCGCCAGCATTGGGAAGATGGCATCGAAGAAATCGCTTACGTCGAGGCGGCGCACCAGGCCGATGATGAACAGTTCTGGAGCCATGTCCCGCAACTTTCCGGCGATTGGCCCGCCAACTGGCGTCGCGGTTTCGTCTATGACCTGGAGACCTTACGTATGGTCATTCGCCCATCGGTTGGTGTCATACCTTATGCGTGGGATGGCATGCAAATACAGGCCCCGCGCGAAGTGTTGGCTGAGGCTGCCATGGATAGCCTCTTTTTCAGCTACGCCGAACCGCGGCTGGCCGCAGAAGTGATACTAGGCCACTTCGAGGCGGCGCCTCACCGCAATCTACCCTGTATGCGTGAGGATGGCAGCTACAATATGGTCGCCGACGATGGGCAGGTGTGCGGCACCGCGCCTGAGTGGGGTTTTCCCCTCTGGTGTTGTGACCAGATCGTGCGCAGAACGAGTGATCTACACTGGCTGCGCCGGCTCTATCCGAAAGCAGCAGCTTACCTGCGCTGGTGGCTGGAGCATCGTACAGACGCGGAAGGCTGGTTAGTCTATGCCTGCTCCTGGGAGAGTGGCCAGGATGTCTCCAGTCGCTTTGGCCCCCAGCAGACCGGTGGCACCATCATCCAGCATGTGCGCCCCGTCGATTTGCAAGCCAGCATGGCGCAGGGCGCGGAGATATTGGCCCGCTGGGCCGCGCTCCTTAAACAAGAAGATATTACAGGAGACATGGATTTTGCTGCTGAGGCAGCGTGGTGGAGGAGTATTGCTGACGAGTTCACAGGCAAGACGCGCCTGATGTGGCAGGATAACTGGTTCCGCGATTATGACGCGGTCGCACAGGAGTGGTCCTCCCAGCAAGATACGATGCACCTCGCCCCCGTTTTTTGTGGCGCGGCGGGTTGGGGCCAGATCGAGCAGCTTCGTTCCTCCTTTGCTCAGCCACCGGTGCATAGTGGCTGGGCTCCGCTCTCGTGGCCTCCGGTGGTTTTGACTCTGGTTGGCGCGGCAGCTGCCGCGCAGCTGCCCCTTGATGCTGCTGAACTGGCCTACCGCTTTATCGATGCCGCCTACCGCAGCAGCGATAGCCGGGAACGAGATCAACACGCGGGAATACCAGGTGTCACGCGCGAATATCATGCGGTGGTCACGACAGGGAAATGGGGGGCTTCTGAATATGTAAATGCCGGGATCGAAGGGTATGGCTGGGGCGCATTGAGTATTCACTTGCTCATACGCTACCTGCTGGGACTCCATGAGCAAGAGGCCGGTGTGATCAAAGTTGTTCCTGTCATACCGCAGGCGCTGCGCCGGGTCGGGGCTGCGTATCGCGTGGGGCCGCTGCCCTGGGGAAAATACCAGTTACACATCGAATGCACAGTACGAGATGCCCACAGCTACGCCATGCATGTGCGCTGTTCCGTGCAGCCTGCTCCTGCTGTTCTGGCTCTGCTTGCTCCCGAACCTGTTCAGGAGGCGGTGGAGCAGCAATGGGAGTGGGAAGGAGCATGGGGCGAGGAGCACATCCTTCAACTCCCTTAGCTCGCAAAATCCTCGACGAACCAGATATAACCCGAGTGATCGACGTAAACGCCGACGCCAACGCGGTGAAATGTCTTACTCGTCAGGTAAATGCGATGCCAGCCCGTTGGAGGCTCGTGAATCATGCTCTCCTGGATGTTGTATACTCCCCCCCAGGCAGTTGGATATGGTCCTGCGTAAGCAATGCACTCACCACAGCTCGTGTAATGAATGCCTTCGTCCGCAATGCGCTGGCACGGGGAGCGTCCATCTGGGCAGGTATGGCTGAATCCACAGTGGACCATATTCCAGGCATGCAGGCGAGCGCCGCCTTCTAACGTATCATTCCAGACATATGGGTAGAGGCCCCGCACAGCGCGATCATGGTTGATCAAAGCGAATAGCTTCTGTGTCAGGTAAAGCTCTTCGCTCGATACAGGCGGTGGTGGACCATATGGAGCGGCTCCAACGCCACTCGCTGGTACGCTGCCAGGACCGGCAGGAGCAGTAGGTGTAGCTATTTGCGCGGGAATCGTGTATGAAGGCACGGGAGTTGGCTGTTTAATATTTATCCCATCGCTCGTCACAGGATGCGATAGTTCAAGCTGTTTTGCCTGGCCAGAGGTACATGCGGTGAGCAGCGCCACCAGCAGCAGACCAATGAGGTAGCAGGGTTTCCTTCCCACCAACGCCTTACTCCTAACGTATACTCGATTACAAAAATTTTACCCCTCAAGTATAGCATACCTGGCTACCTGGTCTGCTTGATAGCTAGGAAGTTGGTACTTCTGGGATGCCTGGTTGATCGATTCATTGCCTTGTGTCAGAAGCGGCATACCACGACAACTGCACTCATGTCATCGGGTTTGGCACGCAGCGTTACGCTGCGTTCCTGGCGTGAACGGATAAGGGCCTGTTCCACCAGTACGCGGGCCACTGTAGTGCGTGGACTTGTTTTCAAGATGGCTTCTATCTCATCATCGGTCAGGTTATCATGGATGCCATCTGTGCAGAGAAGTATGCGATCGCCAGGCTGGACAGAGATCTGGTCAATATGCACCGTCGGAGGCAGAGGCCCGCCAAGTGCCTGGGTAATGCCCCCACGGAGTCGGAAGTAACTAAACTCCATGTCTGACAATTGATCGGCGCGCATCGCCTGGTCAATGCGGTGGGCGTCTTCGTCCTTCACGATCTGGTTTTCCACCAGTCTGGCTAACAGCCCATCGTCACTTGTCAGCCGTTTGAGAGGTTCTTGTTCGCGTAGCAAGTAAATGCGACTATCCCCCACGTGGGCATAGATCATCGTGTGGTGTTTCTGATCGGGCTGGCGGCAAAACACTGCCAGTGCAATAGTCGTTGCCAGGTCGTCGGTACCGGCGCGTTTGGCTCCCTCGGTACGCACCAGCTCATCTGCATCTAGCGTGAGTGTGCGCAGGAGATCGCTTAAGTTGCTGTTATCGCAGTCTGCAAAAGAGCTCTGTGTAGACGACCCTTTTTGCATCTGCTTGCGCGTATCCTTCCAACCGAGGTAGATTGCACGCGCGGCCGTTTGCGAGGCAATCTCCCCTGCCGCGCTTCCTCCTACGCCATCGAACACAGCCGCTAGCCCGCTGTGCTGGTCGATGCTAATGCTATCCTCGTTGCGCTCCGGATGCCGTTCGCAAGCGATACTATAACGCGCAAATGTGAATGGTGCGTAGGGGCTGGATGTCCCCGCGCCCTGGCTGTTACCACGACTTACAACTGTACGATTACGTCGACCTGTTCTATTTTGCGACATTGCGTCGAATGCTCCTTGCAAGCTCCACACCACAGTTCCTTCCGGAAAAATTGATACTGAATGCCCGTGTGTGCAAGTATAGCAGAAATACAGACAAAAAGCATCTATATAGAGGGGTACACCTTTCCTATTACGCCTCCAGAGCGCTGCCTGGAGATAGTGCGGGGTGACACGGGTAAAGAGGTGCGCTTGTCCTGTCTGCTATAGCCCACTGATCTTCAGAAAATTCTCAAACATGATACGTGTATGACTACGGAAAGTTGAATAATAGAGAGAACTCTCCTGTTCAAGCCTGTTTGGCACATCCGGCCCCAGCGCATCGATGACCTCCTGGTCATTGGGCAGGTATTGAAGCCAGTTGTAGAACATATCAGGGGTCAGTTCGATGTGATATTGTAACCCATAGGCGCGTTCCCCGTAGCGGAAGGCTTGATTGGGCGCATTGGCATTCGTTGCCAGCCGCACACCGCCAGCAGGAATATCGAACACATCCAAATGCCATTGAAAGACCTTCTGCTTATCTGGCAGACCTTGAAAAAGCGGATCAGCTTTCCCCTCTTCTGTGAGCTCTACTTCGAGGAAACCAAGCTCGATCATATGGTGCTTTGTAACCCGCGCTCCCAGTGCAAGTGCCAATAGCTGACCGCCCAGGCAAATTCCCAGGTAGGGAATATCCTGCTCGACAGCTTTACGAATCAGCACTTTCTCCAGTGCCAGGTAAGGGTGCTTGTCGTCGGCGGCTGCGTGCTGCGGGCCGCCAAGCGCAATGATGGCAGCGTATCCTGTGGGGTCCGGCAAAGGAGTGTCTTCGACGCCGATAGCGTCGCAGGCAATACCATGTTCCTGCATGATCTCACCCAGGTGACCAGGTGGATCATCCCCAATGTTTACAAGCGCCAGTACTCGCTTCATGAAGGTCTCTTCCTGCTATTATTGCTAAATTGTATTATATTTCTTGCCCACTGCAGTTTATTTCCGCGCTCCAGCTTTGCCCGGGCTCCAACAACAAAGGCCAGAGTAAAGTCAAGCAACTGCCCTGGTGGTTGCGCTCAAAGCCTGCCTCCGAGCCCGTCACCGTCTCAATGGAGAAGCGCCATAGCGTGGCCGCTTCGCTCAACGAAAAACCCACATCTTGCCCGATCCATGTGTTGCCGATGTGAAACGCCTGTACCTGCGTCACTTCACCTGTGCTGTCAAAATGCTCGTCTTCCAACTCACAACCGTCTACATGGTAGTAAGCTTGATCGTTCCCGCCGCCGCCCAGGAGATGGAAATTCCACTCGCTGGCAAACCGTGTTTGCAGGCGCGACTGACCTTCGTTCTGGATAGTATAGTATACCACCAGGCGCTCTTCACCCGGCGGCAAGAAAAGCGACTTGGTGAGGCGCACCGGCAGCGGACTCAACGCGCCTGCTCGCCGCACCCGGCCGTCGCGTCTCAACCTGACAGTGATGCCGCGCTCGTCCTGCTGTACCTCGCTCTCGTAGGGAAGTTCTACGAAGTTCCCCTGTTCCTCGAAGCGTACCTGCGCAAAATCCACCAGTGTCGTTGAAGGAGCAAGAAAATGATCAATCAGGCTGTTGCGTCGATAGCGATCAAAGACTAGGAAGCGGTCCAGGTCGGGCTCTTTTGTGCGTACAGTTGTATGAGGTGAGGCAGGCTCTTCACTCCCCGCGCTCGACCCGGCAGATTTCGTTTGCACTCCTATTGAGCCAGTTTGGTCAAGCAGCCTTGCTTTCGCTCGCTCCTCACGCCTTCTCCGCTCCTGTTCATACTCGCGCAGCGTCCGGTGATAGCTCTCTTCGCGGCGCGTCATCACACACGTCAGGTTGTGCATACTGCGCCTCATATCCCACTCGAAGATCGTGCCCCCGTGTAGTGGATCCAGGTACAGGTTCTGCTGGTCGCTTTCAATAATCAGCTCGTTCTGGCTATCCCGGTCAAAGTCGGTGAACTCGTAGCGCTGCCACTGGCCTGGGCCGAAACGCACACGATCTGCAGCATTTTCCGCTTTGATGAGATGATGATAAATGGCGGATCGCACGTGCCCCATGTAAATCCCACCGAATAAACCATGCCAGTACGTGTCGTTGGCCTGGGCTTTCCATAACTGCACCAGCCCTGTTTCAGCGGTGGCCCCTGCTGCATAAACGGCATCATGCACGCGCAGCATCTTCTTATGCTGGTTGTTTGCCTCGGAGTAACGTACTAAGAAGTTCCGCCAGAAGCCGCCGCGCATGAACTGTAGCTCGTCATCGCGTTTTTCCTCCTCCAAATGGTGCTGCAGCTTGCCGAATAGGTACGCTTTCTGTGCTGGCAGCGCCCACTCGGTCATTTCAATGTAGGACGATGTTGGTAGATAGATACGTCCCAGCGCCGGGTAGTTACGCACGTACTCGCCCAGGGGTGTTGTATGCAGCCATGTCGCATTCTCTTCAAGTGCGGTAAAAAACTCCTCGATCCAGCCGCTTCGCCCTTTAGAGCCCCAGCAGTATTCTCTCGTGCCCGGCCAGCTCCCGAACTTCTCGCCGTCATCGCCCATCACCACTATTCGCTTCCCATCGAGCGTTGCCAGGGAGTGTAAATGCGCAATCGTCTCGGCCGCGGGACGCCAGGGAATAGTGTAACGCAGCGACTTGCTGGTGGCATACACTTTCAAGACGCTGCTTTGATCTTCGGTGGCATAGTAGCCGTGGAGGTCGCTATCCTCCAATCCCATGTTCTTGAAATGCACATCGTCGAGGATAGTCCACTCGATGCCTGCTTCTCGCAGCAGGCGGGGTAGCCCAGGCTCCCAAACGCGTTCCGCGATCCACATGCCGACAGGCGTTATGCCAAAATAGCGTTGTAAGCGTTCCGTGAGGCGATGAATTTGTCCGATTTTATCGGCGTCAGGGATGGAGGGGAGGATAGGCTCGTAGTAGCCGCCGCTCACCAACTCGACTTGATTGCGTCTCACCAGTGCCGCGATACGTTCCAGAAACTCTGGTTGGGCTTCCTCAATCCAATCGAGTAGCGATCCTGTATAGTGCAGCGAGAGCCGCACTCCAGGATGCTTTTCCAGCCCCTCGATCATTGGCAGGTATGCTTCCTGGTAAACCTGCTGGAAGACCCAGGGAAAGTTGCCGACCGGCTGGTGATTGTGGAGCAACAATCCAAGGTGGATACTACCTGTCTGTCCTATAGTCATTGACTTTACCTGCAATGAAGTGGAGTTGAATATGCCAATTGTGTAGCGTCACCCATCAAAGGATAAGCTATTGCACTCACTATACCCAAAACTTCAACAGGGGTCAAGCAGAGAACTTAAGGGGATTCTACCATCCTTTGCTCTTCTTATATATCTCAAGTTCTCTAACAAAGAAATTAGTCAGCTCATCCATATAAGGGTCCGTCATCGTAAGGCTTTTCAGCATAGTGAGCAGTGTCCCCTTATCGATTCTGCCCTTTCTATCCAGCGCCTCGATGTTCACTCTTAGCTCGTCAATGACTGTGTCTCGCGTGTCTTCCCTGCGTTTCTCGAACCTTGTATACACCTCTTCGGAGACATGTACGAATGCGATCTCGGGTTCCCACTGCGTATTTTCCCCTTCTTTCATTTTAAGACCTTCCTTCATGGTCTCCATAACGGCCAGGGCCCATAAGAACGGCTCCGCTGCTGTACTTTCGCCCTCGCCCGGCGTTGGAGCAGTGGATCTAAGGTGCAGGAGAATCAAGGCCACCTCGGTCTCGGAATTTTCCGGCACAAGTATGATCTCGTAATGCCGCCTATCTGATTGCACAAGTAAACCAGTATCGATGTACCGGGCCAGCGAGCGAAAATGCAGGATGATTTCCTGGGAAAATGGCCACGGTAAAAATACCCGGCAGGTATAGAAAGGAATCTCAGGCCTGTCTGGCAGGTTGAGCCGGATGGGTAATCTCCGCGCTATTTCAAGCACTTCTCTGAAGCCTGGTATGTGCAGGAGCTGCTGCATGAGCTGCAGATAATCGCCATGCAGTTCATGATCCTCGCGCAGAAATCCGGCAGTAAATGTGTCGAAATACTTGACTGCGCGCGGCGCCGAGGTCTCCTGGACTGGTCCCAGCCACTCGCGCAGCTGCGGGGCAAAGAACAGTTCAAAAAAGTGCTTCCCTATGACCGATTCTCCCAGCAGCAAATGGTGTGCTTTGTTCTCCGCGATGAGATACCACAGCGCATCATGCCTCAGTTTGGGATGGTATGAGCGAAAAAAGAGCTCCAGATCTGCCGTCGCTTGCTTGCTTGCCGCGCTGTCCTGCTCCGTATTGTCGGGTAAAATATAGACCTTGTCGCTATACATACCGGCCAGCCGGTTGTATGCTTCTTCCACAACCGGCAATGTAGCCCGCGTTGGGATATACGTAACGAGGAATCCGGCCTCGTCTTCAAGCCGGAAGACAGTAACCTGAAACTCCAGCAGTTCACCGGCAGACCTGGAGTCCGGCGGTGCAATATTGAGACAATATTCCCACTCGCGTGCTGGATTCAAAGGGGCACCTTCGTAGATCCCGGCAAGATTCGCGTCGGCGTTCATGGCAACAATGAAAGGTGCGTAAAGGGGCGCGCCCAGCTCTAACCTGGCGTCCAGGCGCTTCACGATCCCGGCAGTCTTCATATAGAGTTCGATGTTCTGCTCCACCGGAATGCGTCTCAAGTTCTCGGTCAGGACGTTGAAGCTGCTGCTGCCCAACAAAGCATCCGGCCTGATCGTCTCCTCGTACCCAATGGCATCCCACAGCCAGAAGGCCATCAGGTTAGCTGCCCGGATGATTCCACGCGGATCCAGCATGTGGGCGGGATAAGGGTCTCGTAAAGCCGCTCGTCCCAGTGACTGCTTCACTTTGGGATAGTCGGGCTCGAACATAGTGTTCACCTCTTACTCTTTTTATGGGGATATCCGCTGTTGCCTAGTCCTGCCTAGTATACCATGAATCTGTTGAGGTGAATAGATTGATAAAGATACATAAATACGAAGTTATGCAGTAAAAAAACTTTTGCAAGCTCAAGCCTGCTTTGACCGCAATTTGTAACCTGTTTGATAAATTTACACACATCGTGCGTTTTTTCGAGCTGCTCGGTCATCGGAAGGTCACCGAGGTGAGACCATGGTTCGAGGCGCTTCCTGCACTAACAAAGATAGATGAGCGGTGACGAAAGCTTAGAGGCCTTGAATGCTGGCACCCAAAACCTGTATAACTGGCCCCGAAACTGGTATACTGTGCGCTAAGAACTTATTATTGAGTTATACTATCTAAGGTAGCATGTACTATGGCAAACATAAAATTATTACTGGTCGATGACCATGGACCGCTGCGCAAAGCGCTGCGAGAAGGACTGGAGGCAACAGGGGTCGTGCATGTTGTTGCTGAAGCCTCCACCGGCCGTGAAGCCGTGGCGCGTGCGCTGGAACTCGATATGGATGTCATCTTGATGGACGTGCAGTTGCAGGACACGCAATCCAGGCGGAACAGTCTCAGCGGCGTAGGAGCCGCCGTTGCTATTCGACGTGAGCGCCCCCGCATGCCCGTCGTTTTTTACTCCATTCAAGACGACGATGAATACTACCGCGAGTTTCGCGCCTCCGGCATCCTGACCCACTACGCCTACGTGCGCAAGAGCAACTACCTGCTGCCCAACATGCTTGTACCCCTCCTGCGCGACGCCGTGAATGGTCGCAGTTTGGTCGATCCCGAAATAGAAGATAGGGTTCAGGAAGTGCGCGACCTCGACGAGCAGTCCCCGCGGGCTCTACTGGAGCCGAATGAACTGCGCGTGGCAGAACTGGTGGCGCAGGGCATGACCAACGAACAGATAGCCGCTCGCCTTAACTTGCACGACAAGCGTGCTGTAAGTCGTACCAATGGGCGTATCTATGCAGCCTGGGGCTTAAGCGAAACTGCCGTCGACGACAAGGTCGCGCGTGCGCGGGCAACGCTCATCTTTACGCTCAATCGCATGATCATCTGGGACGAGGATGGCGCTGCCCTCGTGCAAGATCGCCGGGGTGAGTGGGTGCCCCTCTACAGAGAAGAATGATATGTCGCTGCAAGACCTACTTGAACCAGCTCGATTACTACAGACCATTGCCCTGGCAATCTCCACCTTCAACTTCGTTGCCTTTCTCTGGTTGGCGCTTACTGTCTGGCTCAACGGTGATCGCCATGCCTGGATTACGCGCTTAGGAGTGGTAGGCCTGAGCCTTTCCGCCCTCTTCTTCTTTATTCACGCGGTACTCATCGCCACCCCTCTTCCACCTGTCGACACAACCAGTTTGACCACGCTGGACTTCCTGTGGCATCTCCTGTGGCTGCCTGCGCTCGGTGTCCCCTACATCTGGTTTGCTATTGGCTTGCATTATGCCGCTTTGATAAATACCCGCTGGCGTTACCGCCGTCCCTTCCTGCTGGTCACCGGCGCTGTACTCGGCTGCCTCGTCTTGTTGCTGCTCATCTTTAACCAGTCGACGGTAACCTTTGTCGGAACATTGCGCCTCTTGGACTATGGCGATTCGCTGGATTACACCCACTCAGGGTTGTTATCATCGCTTGTGTTGTTGCCCACCTTTTTCCTCTTCTATGTCACATTCTGTGCGATCGGGCTGTGGTTTACACCGGGACGCGTTGGCCGTCTCCTGCAAGTGCTCTGGTCTACCTGCAGCGAGTGGCTTACGCACAGAGAAGCCAGGGGGACCGCTGCCCGCAGTGGGCTGCCCCTGCATCAAGCCCTGGCAAAAGCGTTCTGGGATGATCCCGCCGATGTAGAACTGCTGGAAGAGCCGATACTTTCCTGGCTCCTGGCGCGGCCCAGGTTATTGCTCGCGGCGCTGCTCATGGTCTGCCTAACGATCACTCTTGGCATGCTTGGCATCCATTCGATGCTCAACTGGCTTGCTATCGAACAACACCATCCACTGCCTGTGCCGCCCGTGCTCACTACGATCCCTTTTAATCTGGTCGTGCTGGACCTGGTCGCCAATGGCGCAGTTGCGTTTATCATCCTGTTGATAGGCTATTCTATCATTCGTCATGGCGTCCTGATCGAGCGCCCTTTGGCGCGCAGGGGCTTCGTCGTGCAGTGGCGTGGCATAGTCATCGTCGATACCACCGTCGCCGTCTTTATCGCCCTGCTCGTCACCTCCACACGTAGCAACCTGGAAGGCCTCCTGCTAATCACGGCCCTGGCGACTGTCGCCTACGCCATGTTCACATGGAGCAGCTACACAGCGCATGATCGCTATATTGCCCTATTGGGGCCGTTTCTACGCGGCACTGGCCTGCGCCACTGGCTGAATACAGACCTGCAAAAGACCGAACAGGGACTGCAAGACCTGTTTTTCCATCTCTGCCAGGACGCTCTGGCAGTGCGCTGCGCCCGCCTTACCGTTATAGCCGGACCTGTACGGCGGAGCTTCAGCTATCGCTGGCCGGAGCACCTATCAATCGCTGAGAAGCAACATACAGAAACGGCTCAACCGGGAGACGCTGAAATGCTTTCACTTGACCGGCGCCGTAGAAATTCGCTTGATCGCGCCGGGTGGAGTGAGTTCTTAGCAGCCAGGAGGAAAGCGCTTACGGGGCGCGAAGCTGTGGTAATGCACGCCCATCGCCTGCGTATGAGTGTTGATGAGCAGCCGATGATCTGCTGGGTTCTGCCCATGTATGATGAACGTGGCCTTGCCGCTACCCTGTACCTTGGGCCACGCCAGGACGGGGGAGCATTCACCGATGAAGATATGGACCTGGCCCATGCCTGTGGTCAGCGCATCCTGGATACGCTCGGTGATCATGAGGCCATGCAAGCCGTGGCAGGTCTGCTCCGTCGCCGCATCGTGGATGTAAAGTTGCTGGGGGCGCAGCAGCGCCGGGTACTGCACGATGAAATTCTTCCGCAGATGCACCTGGCCCTCCTGCGCCTGGAAACACTGCGTTCCCATAGCGATCAGGCCGCACTCGATGAAGCTGTAGGTATGATCAGTGACGCCCATCGCCGCCTGGCTGCAATGATGCGTGCCACGTCTCCTGGCGTGCCACATCGCCTGGAACGCGATGGTATGATGCCCGCCATTCGGGCCATGCTGGAGCAAGATTTTCAGAACGCGTTCGACGAGGTAGAGTGGCGTGTTTCTGACGAAACTGCGGCGCGTATCGACGAAGTGGTGCCCCCCGCCATTGCCGAACTGATCTTCGCTGCAGTACAGGAGGCCCTGCGTAACGCTGCGCGTCATGCTCGCGGCGCAGACGTACATCGCCGCCTGCGCCTCACCTTCAAGGCGTCCTGCAGCCCCCATCTAGAAGTAATAGTGGCCGATGATGGCGTTGGCATTACTTCGGAAAATAGTTCCACGACGGGCACCGGCGGCGGCCTGCTCACACATGGCGCCCTGCTTGCCATTGCCGGCGGCAGCCTGACCGTCAAAAGTGCGCCCGGCGAAGGCGTTACCGTCCGTATCTTGCTCCCTGCCGCAGCCCTGAGATAGCCCGCGACCGCCATTCTTCATGAGTAACCTCACCCTCTTATTCATGTCCCACCTCCCTGGTGAATCGTTGAGGAGCAGTCTATACTTGTTAAAAAGAAACTATTCAGGAGGACCCTCATGATACTCATTACTGGCGTGACAGGATACATAGGCCGACGTCTCGTAGCCCGCCTGGTCGCACAGGGCGAGCATCCGCGCTGCCTGGTGCGTGATACGAAAAGGGCAGCCGACATACTTCCCGCTGCCGATGTCGAACTCGTTCAGGGCGAAACGACCGATCCTGCTTCGCTGGCGGCCGCGGTGCGAGGCGTAGATACTATCGTGCATGCCGCGTTCCTGACCGCCGATCGCAAGCAATCACCAGGCAACCATTACGAAACAACCAATGTTCAGGGAACCGCGAACCTGATAAAAGCCGCTCAAGAAGGCGGCGTCAAACGTATTATCGAAATCAGCGGTCTGGGCACAAAGCCAGATAAGCCCGGAAGCTACATGCAGGGACGCTACCTGGCCGAAAAAATGCTCAAGGAGAGCGGCCTGGACTGGACGATCATCCAGCCCTCGGTGCTCTTTGGTAAAGGGGCCCCTTTTATCAAAGGGCTCACCGACCTTATTCGCACCACCCCCGTTGTCCCACTCATCGGCGGTGGCAAAACCATGTTCCAGCCGATCTATGTAGAGGATGTCGTGACTGTGATCGTTAAAGTACTGGAGGACCCGGCGCGTACAACGGGCAAAACTTATACCATTGGCGGCCCGCAATACTACTCATTTACCCAGATAATTGACGCGTTACTGCATGCTATGCACAAGTCCCGCGTCAAGGCCTACGCGCCAACGCTGTTAGTGGGTGTAGGTGCGGCGGTCATGGAGGCAGTCTTGCCAAAGCCCCCCTTGACAAGCGCCGCCATGGCTCTCTTCTCGTTTAATAACACCACCGACCTGAACTCCGTCGAGCGCGACTTCGCTTTTACACCTATGTCCTTTACAAGATACCTGGAAGAACAGGGCGTGTAAGCAATCCCGTGGCTGCGAGAGCCACGGGATAAACCTGCTTCGAAGGCGATATTGATTTAGCAATAGGCGAGAAATCGAGCCTGGAAACAGGTAAGAAGCTACTGAGCTTTAACCCAAGTAGAGTGTCACATGCTATAATGGGTGGGTATATGCGTATATCTTACAAAAGAGATATACCTACCCGGGCTTGGAAGGGATTGAGATCACTATTGCCAGAGGATGGAGGGAACCCTTTGACCGTATCACCGGATCCAGCACCGAAAACCAGCAGCGACCTGCGCTTTATAGGCGAAACCCTGCTGCGCATCTCTCAAGCGCTTCATGAGCACACCCATAAATTAGAACAGGCTGTCGAAGGTACCTATGCCGGTGAGGGCGGCGATCCACGCGTCAAATTGCTCGCCGATGCTTTGAATGTGAGCCGGCGTGCCGACCTGGAACTGGGACGCGTTAACCAGGCTACCAGGCGTGTGTTGCTCACATTGCAAGAACAACTCAATAAAGGCGGGCAAGCCAATACCTCACCCGGTGTTGCCGCGCCTCACTCCTCGCCCGCCGCGTCTGCCGTGCCATCGGATGCAGCTTCCAGCCTCGAACGGGAGCGTAATGTGCTGGCTAGCAGTATAATCTCCCGCGAGCGCAAGCATAGCGAACTGGAAACCCTCTATGAGATTGCACAGACGCTCAACTCGACCCTCCAGTT
>WNFA01004148.1_pt1 | contig 23919 bp, 16 predicted proteins | sample 5400481 | NCBI WGS metagenome assembly WNFA01 (sample SAMN13153340, study PRJNA577476) | soil metagenome | isolation source: 120 cm saprolite under Douglas fir tree site 2 hole 1 replicate 2 | place: USA:California | collected 2015-04-18 | reverse complement strand
TTACGAGGAGCGGATTACCAGTAGTGATGAACAAAGGCTCGAATCCGACGATCGTAAATCTCCTTGATCGCACGCATAGTCTCGTCAGTTAACGGCGGAAAGTCGGCGGCGCGCGCGTTGTCCTCAGCTTGCGAAGGACGTTTGGCGCCCGGGATAGCGCAGGTTACCGCGTCAAACATCAGAATCCAGCGTAAGGCGAACTGGGCTATGCTCATTCCTTCGGGCACGAGGGCGCGTAGCTTTTCTATGGCCTGCAAACCCGTTTCGTAATCAACGCCAGAAAATGTCTCACCGCGATCGAAAGCCTCGCCATGGCGATTGAAAGTGCGATGATCGTCCGCCGCAAATTGAGACTGCGCGGTGAGCTTCCCCGTCAGCATCCCGGAAGCCAGGGGCACACGCGCAAGGATTCCTACCCTTTTTGTCTTCGCCTCGCTGAAAAATAGTTCCGCCGGACGCTGCCGGAAAATGTTGAAGATGATCTGCACCGTCTGCACGCCGGGATACTCAATCGCCTTCAGCGCCTCTTCGACTTTTTCCACGCTAACGCCGTAGTAGCGTATCTTGCCCTGCTTGACGAAGTCATCCAACGCCGCGAACAATTCCGGATAGTAGTAAACCTCCGTCGGCGGACAGTGCAGTTGCAGCAGGTCGAGCGCGTCAGTTTCAAGATTCTGCAAACTGCGATCGATGAAGGCGGTCAGGTTCTCGCGGTTATATCCGGACGCGACGTGCGGCTCCAGCCGCCGCCCTGCTTTGGTCGCGATGATTATCTCTTCGCTCCGTTCGCGCTTGAGCCGCGCCAGCAAACGCTCACTGCGCCCGTCGCCGTAAACATCGGCGGTGTCGAAAAAGTTCACGCCCAAATCCAGGGCCCGATGCAGGGCCGCGAGTGATTCGCGATCGTCAACGTCGCCCCACGCGCCTCCGATGGCCCAGGCGCCAAAACTAATCTCGGAAACCTTCCAGCCAGTTCGGCCCAGTTCTCGATATTTCATAGTTGGCTTCTCGTCGACACTTTGCGCCTGTGGGTGAAATTCTTAACCCAGATTAAATTCACGCCAAGCCGCACCTGGAAAACACGAAATGATCATTCAACTCTGAACCAGTCAGGGTCCGAATAGTCAGCATGCAGAACCGGATTTCGATAAGTGCCATCGCGATTGTCGGCAACCCAGGCTTTTGAGACGGATGTTTGCGCAGCTACGGATCCAGACAGAAGGACTGTGAGAAGAAACAGACCGGGCAGATGCTTTCGAACATTAGATTCCATGCTGCAAATGAACCGCGAGATTAGCTCGCGGCGCATTTTTGAGTCAAGATCATCTCACAAAGCTATGTTCACGGCACCCAAAGTTGTGTTAAGAAGAGGCGGCCATCGGATCATCATCCATGAGATTTCTCGGTGTTGATGTCGGAACGGGCGGAACCCGCGCTGCGCTCATTGACGCGCAGGGTCGAGTTACCGCGTCGTCCACAGTTGAGCACGTGCCGTTTGCTTCTCCAGAAACTGGTTGGGCGGAGCAAGACCCGCGCGACTGGTGGCGGGCAGCGACCCTGGCGATTCGCGACGCGCTCTCAAAAGGCCAAATCAGACCAGAACAGATTGGGGCAGTCGGTTTTTCCGGACAGATGCATGGCGCAGTTCTGCTCGATAAACATGACAACGTTCTGCGTCCATCGATCATCTGGTGCGATCAGCGCACGAGTACCCAGTGCATCGCGATTACAGAAAAGATCGGCACTGAGCGGCTAATCGAATTGACTTGCAATCCCGCGTTGACCGGTTTCACGTTGCCGAAACTGCTTTGGGTGCGTCAGGTTGAGCCTGAGCATTGGCAGCAGGTCCGATCGGTCTTGCTGCCCAAAGACTATGTTCGCTTGCGACTGACTGGAGATAAAGCGACGGATGTCGCTGACGCGTCAGGCACTCTGCTGTTTGATGTAGCCGGACGCAAATGGTCAGAGCAGATGTTGGCGGCGGCTGAAATCGATGCAGCCATGTTGCCGCAAGTATACGAGTCGCCTGAAATAACCGGCGTTGTCTCATCAGCGGGAGCGGAAGCGACCGGGTTACGCGCCGGCACGCCTGTAGTTGCCGGCGGAGGCGATCAGGCAGCGGGCGCGGTCGGCATGGGCATAGTTCGACCGGGCACGGTCAGCGCGACTATCGGAACCTCCGGCGTTGTTTTTGCCGCCAGCGACAAACCCGCACTCGATCCCAAAGGCCGCGTTCATACTTTCTGCCACGCCGTGCCCGGCCGCTGGCACGTGATGGGTGTAACCCAGGGCGCGGGACTCTCGCTTCGCTGGTTCCGAGATCAATTCGGCGCAGGGGCTGACGATGGTCGCGATCCTTATACACGATTGACTGAAGACGCTGCCCGCGTTGCGCCCGGCGCGAATGGTCTGTTATGGACGCCTTACTTGATGGGCGAGCGCACTCCTCATCTCGATCCGCACGCGCGCGCCGCACTTGTGGGATTGACCGCGAGTCACACGCGCGCGCACGTCGTGCGAGCAATTCTGGAGGGCGTGGCGTTCAGTCTTCGCGATACATTCGAGATCTTCAAAGAGATGAATGTCCCCGTCGAAGAGATCAGACTTGGCGGAGGCGGCGCGCGCTCGAAACTTTGGCGACAGATTCAAGCGGATGTTTACGGACACGTTGTAAAGACAGTGGAAGCTGAAGAAGGAGCGGCGTACGGCGCAGCGCTGCTTGCCGGCGTGGGCGCCGGGGCCTGGCCTTCAGTCGATGCGGCGTGCGACGCAGTTGTGCGAATAAAGTCGGCCGTGGAACCAAATCCCGAAGCAGTGGAAGCGCTCGCGCGGCAATATCGAATCTTCCGCCTTCTCTATCCGGCACTGCAGCCTTTACAGAAATGATCGTTTTCGCACGATTTGACATTTTCCAATTGTCATTTACCATGCAAACGCAAACCGGAGGAGAGATGAAAGATGAAATCAAAAAGACCGTCGTCGCATATCGTCGTTTATGTATTAGTTTGCGGCCTGCTCATCGTAGGTTGTGTATTGGTGGGAGCTTGTAAGCGGAGCGGCGCAGGCCAACGTTACAAACTTGCCTTTGTCACTAACAATGGGCTGCCGCGGAACTTCCTGGAGTAGACATTGACTTTCGGATTGATTCAGATGGCACCGCCGCCGAACAACAGCGCATCGTCGACGATCTGTTGGCGAAAGGAGTTAATGGCTTTGCGATTAGTCCTGTCGACCCAGTCAATCAAACGCAAATGCTAAATCGGGCGGCGCAACAGGCTCTCGTACTCACTCAGGACAGCGACGCTCCCAACAGCAATCGGGGATGCTACATCGGAACTGACAACGTTGCTGCCGGACGACAGGCAGGCGGCCTAATAAAAGAAGCGCTACCGCAGGGCGGAAAGATTATGATCTTTGTAGGCAGCCTCGATGCAGCGAACGCCCAGCAACGATATCAGGGAATCAAGGAAGCACTGCAAGGATCGAACATCCTGATCGTGGACGTGCGCACCGACAACACAGACCGCGTGCGCGCCAAGTCGAATGCCGCGGACACGCTGGTGAACTATCCAGACATTGCGGCGTTGGTTGGGTTGTGGTCTTACAACGGCCCCGCGATTGTAGGCGCGGTACGCGACGCGGGCAAGGTTGGCAAAGTAAAAATCATTGCCTTTGACGAAGAGGACGAAACCTTGAACGGAATCAGGGATGGAGCGATCTATGCCACAGTTGTGCAGCAGCCTTTCGAGTTCGGATACCAGTCAATGAAGTTGATGGCCAGGATTCTCGACGGCGATCGGTCGGGCATCCCGGCGAGCAAGCAAATCTTTGTGCCCACACTGGCCATCAAGAAGGAACAGGTGGAAGAGTTCGCCCGCAAGATCAATCAGTTGCGTGGTCGCTAAAGCTAACCAGGACGTGGCTAATCCAATCCTCGAAATGTCCTATATCAGCAAGCGCTTTCCGGGCGTGCTTGCGCTCGAACAGGTCAACCTCGACGTTTATCCGAGCGAGATTGTTGCCCTGATCGGGGAAAACGGCGCCGGCAAGTCAACGCTGATGAAGATTCTCGGCGGCGTGATCCAACGGGACGCTGGAGCGATTCGGCTCGACGGAGAACAAATCGAGATTCAGTCGCCGAGCGAGGCCAGCAGGCGTCGCATCGAATTCATTCATCAGGAGCTGAGCGTTCTCGATAACCTGGATGTGGCCGCGAATATCTTTCTTCATCGCGAACCGACGAGAGGCGGCTGGTTAAAGTTGATCGACCGCAGGCGTCTTTACCACGGAGCCGATGACTTGCTGGCAAAGCTCGGTCTCGACATTTCAAGTCGTACGCCGCTGGCCAAACTCTCGCTTGCGCAACAGCAGTTGGTGGAGATTGCCCGAGCCATTTCAGCCGGCGCGCGCATTCTCATCATGGACGAGCCAACATCGAGTCTCACCCTCACGGAAACGCGGCGCCTGCTGGATATTGTCAGGGACCTGAAGGCCCATGAAGTCAGCATCATCTACATTTCCCATAGATTGCACGAGGTCGAAGAGATTGCCGATCGCGTCGTAGTGTTGCGCGATGGACGGAATGTCGGCGCGCTGCCGCGCGGCGAGATCAGTCACGATCGCATCGTGCGAATGATGGTCGGTCGCGACCTGAAAGATTTTTTCAAATCCGGTAATGGCAACGGAGGGAAGGCACATGACCGCGACTGGTTCTCAGTGCGCAACCTGCACACTTTGAGATATCCCAACACCGCTGTCTCTTTCAGCGTGGGTCGTGGCGAAGTGCTGGGTTTGTCCGGCTTAGTTGGCGCGGGCCGCTCAGAAGTGGCGCGGGCGATCTTTGGCATCGACGCGACGACCGAAGCTGAGGTCACACTCGGTGGGCAAAACTTGCAAATCTCCGCTCCCCGAGACGCGATTAGACAAGGTGTCTATTTGGTGCCGGAAGATCGTCGGTTGTGTGGTCTGATCGTTGATTTCAACGTACGCGAAAACATCTCGCTGCCGGGCATGGATCGATATTCAACTGCCGGTTTGATTAGCTCGGCGAAGGAAACTGCGGCCGCCAGGCAAGCCTGCGAGACAATCAATATCAAAACGCCTTCGCCGGAAATGAAGGCTGCGAACCTGAGTGGCGGAAACCAACAGAAGGTCGTGCTGGCAAAGTGGCTCGCGCTTTCACCCAAGGTTCTGATCTTTGACGAACCTACCCGAGGCATTGACGTGGGCGCCAAGTCAGAAATTTATGCGTTGATTCGCAAACTGGCGGGTGAAGGCGTTTCGGTTATCGCTATAAGCAGCGAGATGGAAGAAGTGCTCGGCATCAGCGATCGCATTGCGGTAATGCACGAAGGAAGGATCAGCGGCATTCTGGAGCGGCCGCAGTTCAGCGAAGAAGCGGTGATGCGACTGGCGACTGGAGGCTCTGGGTACGCAGGCCTCCGGCCTGCTTAAATGCGAGCAGTCCGGATGACTGCGCACCCAGATCAGCACGCGAGGACGCGTGCGTACCCAATGAAAAAAGAACTCGGCATCTTCGTTTTGCTCATCGTTCTTTGCGTGATCGTGTCGCTAATCAATCCGAACTTTCTGCTGGCGATCAATTTGCAAAATCTGGCGCGGCAAATCGGAGCGTTCGGTATTTTCAGCATTGGACTCGGACTAGTCATCATCACCGGAGGGATCGAGCTTTCGGTCGGCTCGATGATGGCTTTACTCGGCGTGCTGATGTCGATGATGCTGACCGAATGGAAGCTCGGCGTGATCATCGCGGTGCTGGCGTGCGCCGGGATTGCGATGTTTCTTTCGTTCATCCACGGGTTGCTGATCACGCGCGTGAACATGCAGCCGTTCATCGTCACGCTGTGCGGTCTGTTGTTCTATCGCGGCCTGGCGCGGTTCATCACCAAAGATGAAACGAAGGGGTTCGGCACTGTAGGAGGTTTGGATTTCCTTCGTTTCCTCGCAAACGGGAATCTTTTTGGAATTCCCATGCCCTTTGTGTTGCTGATTGTGATCAGCATTGTGACCTGGATCGTTCTGCACCGATCAGTCTATGGCCGTTATCTGTTTGCGACCGGGCGGAATCCGGAAGCCGCGCGTTATGCCGGCATCAACACGCGCTGGGTGATCACGATTGCCTATGTAATTTCGGGCGCGCTCACGGCGATCTCCGGGATCATTTTTGCTTTCTACACCAACTCAGTTTCGCCGGCGAACCACGGTAATGCTTACGAACTCTACGGGATCGCGGCAGCAGTGCTGGGTGGATGCTCTTTGCGCGGCGGCGAGGGTTCAGTCGTCGGAATCATCATCGGCGCGGCGCTGCTTCAAGTGCTACGGAATCTCGTTAACCTTTTGGGCATTCCGAGCTCGCTCGATTTTGCGGTAATGGGCGCGGTGATTTTGCTCGGTGTGATGGCCGATCAGGTTCTCAGCGAGCGCCGCAATCGCCGGCAAACTGTTTTGATGCGCGAGTCTGCCCGCGCCGACATGCGCCCGCCAAATGCAGTTGCCGCGGATCATTCCGGCGGCACAGGGTCAGAACCGATACCATGATCTGGGAAGAACGATGGCATCCGTTACGTGAAGAATGGGTCATTGTCGCCGCCCATCGGCAGGATCGTCCCTGGAGCGGTGAGACGGTGAAGCATGAGAACGGCCCGCGACCACCGTACGTCGAAGATTGTTATCTCTGTCCGGGCAACGCGCGCGTTAGCGGCGCTGTCAATCCGCAATATGCCGGTATCTTCGTCTTTGATAACGATCATCCCTGCGTCGGATTGGAGGCGCCCACGCCACCTGTAATCGGGTCCGGCGTCTATCGAAACCGGCCGGCCCAGGGGATTGCGCGCGTTGTTTGCTATTCGCCGCGGCATGATTTGTCGCTGGCCCAGCTCAAAATCTGTGAGATCGAAGAACTAATCACTGCCTGGCAGCGCGAATATGTGGATCTTGGAGGACGGCCAGACATCGATCATGTCTTGATATTTGAGAACAAAGGCGAGGTCGTTGGTGTCTCGAATCCGCATCCGCACTGCCAGATTTACGCGACTAACTTCGTATTCAAAACCATCGAAACTGAAGCGCAAGCGAGTCGCCGATACTTGAGCGAGACTAGCCGGACGTTGTTCTCAGATATTATCGCCGCCGAGCAACGCGATAAAGCCAGGATTATTTCTGAGAATGAGACAGCGATTGCTTTTCTCCCTTATTTTGCGCGCTACGCTTATGAAGTTTTTGTCGCGCCTAAAGAGACGCACCAGAGCATCGTATCACTGAGTGACGCTGAGGCACGCGATCTTGCAGAGGTTCTGAAAGACACGGTGGTACGCTTCGACAATCTTTGGCAGATGCCTTTTCCTTATGTGATGCCTCTGCATCAAGCGCCCACAGATGACGGCGACTATCGCGCCTTTCATTTTCACGTCGAGTTCCACCCACCACTTCGGCGGCCCAATCTCTTGAAGCATCTGGCCGGCCCAGAGATCGGGGGCGGAAACTTCCTTAGTGACACTTCGCCTGAGGAGAAGGCCGCGGAATTACGCGCGTTGCCGAACGTGCATTACACCGAGCGAACATGAACCCGTTTCAGTCACAATGTCCACCCTGTCCAAATCAGAATCCCTACTTCAGCCGCTGAAGCGTCTGCACGAAACCATTCGGCAGACGGTTGTTGATGCTTGCGAGCGCATGTCGATGGAATCCGTGGCGGCGATCGCCCGGGAAGAAGAAGGCGACACAATCTATGCTGTCGACTATCTCACTGAAGATTTACTGATCGATTTTTTCGCGCGCGAAATAGCGCCGGCGATGCCAATCGTGCTGATTGCCGAGGGCTTGCCAAATGGTGGGCTGGTACTACCGCGAGGGACTTCGGAAGAAATTGCCGTTTCGCGAATCATCGTCGATCCAATCGACGGCACGCGCGGCTTGATGTATCAGAAACGCAGCGCATGGATTCTGACGGGCGTGGCGCCAAATCGCGGGCCCGACACAAATCTAAGTGACATTGAGTTGGCGGTTCAGACTGAGATTCCGCTCGTCAAGCAACATTTGTCCGATTGCATGTGGGCGATTCGAGGCAAAGGAGCGTATGCCGAACGGTTCAACCGGTTAACTAAAGAAACTACGAACATCGGCTTACAACCATCACGCGCCAAGACCATCGCGCACGGCTATGCCGAAATCGCGCGCTTCTTTCCCGGCGCCCGTGAAGAACTCGCGGCCATTGATGAAGAAATAGTTTACGGCGCGCTCGGGCCGGCCCCCACGGGCAAAGCGCATTGCTTCGAAGATCAGTATGCATCGTCGGGTGGTCAGCTTTACGAGTTGATGAGCGGGCATGATCGTTTCGTCGCGGATCTTCGGCCGTTAATGGAGAAAATCCTCGCAGAACGAGGCGCAGTGCTCGGCATCTGCTCACATCCGTATGACCTTTGCACCGAGTTAATTGCGCGCGAAGCCGGAGTGATTGTTACGGATGTACGTGGCGAGAGATTGAGTGCGCCGCTCAGTGTTGATGCTGACGTTGCCTGGGCCGGCTATGCCAACGAACACATCCGCGCGCAAATCGAACCGCTGCTGCAAGCGGCATTGGAGCGGCGTGGGCTGCTGAGCTAATGACGGACACGCAAGAATTCATTGCCTCGCTGGATGATTCGATTGCTTCTCTTCCCGCTGGCTGGCGCGACTTGTTCGATTCGCCGCGCCAGTCGATCGTCACTCGCGCACCGGGCCGGCTGGATTTGATGGGGGGCATCGCCGATTACTCGGGTTCACTAGTTTTGCAATGGCCGATTGAGAGTGCGGTGCACGTCGCCATTCAGCGCCATAGCAGCAAGACGCTGCGCATCGCCAGTGTGCCGGAAGGGCCAAACAAGACGTCGCGCTTGTTCGAAATCAATCTTGATGAGTTGCTTGGCTCTAATTATTCGACCTTGCGCGCCCGCTTCACGGACGAGCCAGAAAATCATTGGGCCGCTTATGTTGCCGGCGCATTTCCGGTCTTGATGCATGAAAGTAATGCCTCATTCAATGAAGGGGCTCACCTGCTTATCAAGTCCGCAGTGCCCGAAGGCAAAGGCGTCAGCTCCTCTGCAGCGCTCGAAGTCGCGTCGATGCAGGCGGTGGCAGCGGCTTACGAGCTAAAAATCTTTGCGCCGGAGTTGGCGCTGCTTTGCCAAAAAGTCGAGAACCTGGTGGTAGGCGCGCCTTGTGGCGTCATGGATCAAATGACTGCGGCCTGTGGCGAAACGAATCGTTTGCTCGAACTCTTATGTCAACCCGCGGAACTGAAGGGCACAGTTCCCTTGCCGGAAGAATTAGAAGTTTGGGGCATCGATTCCGGCATCCGTCATTTTGTCGGTGGTGCTGACTATCGCACGGTGCGCACGGCAGCTTTCATGGGATATCGCATCATCGCGGAGCTGGCTGGACTTTCGTCAAAGCAAGCTGACGGAGGACATTTAGTTGTTGATGATCAGCGATGGAACGGGTACCTTGCCAACATCGCGCCAGGAGATTTTGAGCGAGAATATGCGCCGCGCATTCCCGAGCACATGTCAGGTGACGACTTTCTGGATAAATATGATGGAGTCACCGACACCGTCACGTCGGTTGATCCGATGGTCGAATATCCAGTGCTGGCACGTGAGTTACTCCAAGTGCGGATTAGGTTCAGACGGAACCGATGCCCTCGTCGCACTCGTGCGCGCATCAGCCGAAGACGGTCTTTATGGCGCGAAGATTACCGGCGGCGGCAGTGGCGGCACGGTCGCAGTTTTGGGACGCCGCGGCGCGGGCGAAGCAGTTTACAAAGTCGCTGCTCGTTACCGTGAGCAGACTGGTTATGAGCCGGCGATGATCTCCGGATCATCGCCGGGCGCGCGTGCTTTTGGACATCTGAAAGTTGCGAGGTGATCGAAATTCAATTCGCTGCGTACCTCTGCGAAGAACTCCGCGTCCTCTGCGGTTAATAAGAAGAGAACCGCAGAGGACCACAGAGGAAGCACACGCAGAGGCGCGCAGAGAAATGCAAATCAGTGCACCACCGAGTGAGGAGGCATCTTCATGAAACCAGTTAAGGTCCTATATTTCGCTTTAATTTGCAGCGCGATGATTTTGCTGCTTAACCTTAACGCGTATGGTCAAGCCAAAGTAACAAAGGAAGGTTTCGGAAAGACGCCTGACGGACAAGACGCAGACATCTACACTTTGACGAATAGCGGCGGAGCTGAAGTCAAGATCACCAACTACGGTGGCATCGTCACGTCGCTCAGAGTCCCGGACCGCAATGGCAAGCTCGATGATATCGTGCTCGGCTTCGACAACCTCGATGCTTATCTGAAAGGCCACCCGTACTTCGGCGCGATTATCGGTCGCTATGGAAATCGCATCGCCAAAGGCCGCTTCACGCTGCACGGTGTCGAATACAAGCTTGCTGTAAACAACGGCGAGAACCATCTCCACGGCGGCACAAAAGGTTTTGATAAAGTTGTCTGGAACGCGAAGCCGCGCAAGGTCGCAAACGGCGCGGCACTCGAGCTGACTTATCTGAATAAAGACGGCGAAGAAGGCTATCCCGGAAATCTTTCCGTCAAAGTCGTCTACACGCTGACGAACGCGAATGAGTTGAAGATTGATTATTCGGCCACCACTGACAAGGACACCGTCGTCAACCTAACGCATCACTCGTATTTCAATCTGGCGGGCCAGGGCAACGGCGACATCCTGAACCATCGATTGTTCGTCAATGCTGCTCGCTTCACGCCTACGGATGCGGGATCGATTCCGACAGGCGAACTTCGCAGCGTGCGCGGGACTCCGTTTGATTTCACGCGCGCCACCACGATCGGCGCGCGCATAAATCAGGACTACGAACAACTGCGGTTAGGCAAAGGCTACGACCACAACTTTGTGCTGAACGGTAAAATCGGCACCCTACGCCGCGTCGCGCGAGTTTCCGAATCAACAAGCGGGCGCGCGATGGAAGTCTGGACCACCGAGCCGGGGATGCAACTCTACAGCGGAAACTTTCTCGACGGCACGCTGACCGGCAAGGACGGTAAAGTCTATCAACAGCGTTACGGCTTTTGTCTCGAGACTCAACATTATCCTGATTCACCTAACAAACCGAAGTTTCCGACTACAGTGCTGAGGAAGGGTGACCGTTATCACACGATCACAATCTATAAATTCTCGGTGCGGGGCGCAAAAATAGATTGAGGCTTGAGGGGCTATCATGATGTCCGGAAATTACCAACCAAAACCTGAACACAAATTCACTTTTGGACTCTGGACTGTGGGCAATCGCGGGCGCGATCCGTTTGGTGACGCGACGCGGCCAAGTCTGAGTCCGATCAAGATCGTCAAAGAGCTGAGCAGACTCGGCGCCCATGGCGTCAATCTTCATGATAATGATCTCGTGCCGATCGATGCGTCGCCGGAGGTGCGTAATCGCATCGTGCGCGAATTCAAGCAGGCTCTCGATGATCACGGCATGAAGGTGCCGATGGCGACGACGAATCTCTTTTACGATCCGGTTTTCAAAGACGGCGCGTTTACCTCCAACGATCCGCGCGTGCGCCTTTACGCGTTGCAAAAGACCATGCGATCGATGGACCTGGGCGCAGAGTTGGGCGCGCACATCTACGTTTTCTGGGGCGGCCGCGAAGGCGCCGAGGTCGATGCCGCCAAAGATCCGCGCAGCGCTTTGAAGTGGAATCGCCAGGCGCTCAACTTTCTCTGCGAATACTCAATCGACCAGCGCTATGACTATAAGTTCGCGCTCGAAGCGAAACCGAATGAGCCGCGCGGCGATATCTATCTGCCGACGACGGGCGCGATGCTCGGATTCATTGCCACGCTCGATCACCCCGAGATGGTTGGAGTCAATCCCGAAGTCGGGCACGAACAAATGTCGGGCTTGAATTTCTATCACGTCGTCGCGCAGGCAATCGAAGCAGGCAAGCTCTTTCATATCGACCTCAACGATCAGAAAGGTCCGCGCTTCGATCAGGACCTGCGTTTCGGTTCTGAGTCAATTAAGAATCTCTTCTTCCTGGTTAAGTTGCTCGAGGAATCCTACGGAGGCCCGCGCCACTTCGACGCGCATTCTTATCGCAGCGAGAACGAGGAAGGCGTCTGGGAATTCGCCGCCGGCTGCATGCGAAATTATCTGATTCTCAAAGAAAAGGCCCGGCAGTTTAATGAGGACGCTGAGATTCAAGCGCTGCTCTCTGAAATTCATTCCTCCCCAGCCGAGGATGTAGAACGAATTGGCGCTTACACCAAAGCAAAAGCGGATCAGATCAAATCGCTGCCGCTGGATAGAATCGAATTAGCAAAGAAGATATTGCCGTATGAACGGCTGGATCAACTGACGGTGGACATTCTGCTGGGCGTCAGATAGCTCGTTGTCTTACCGGTCGGTCAATTCGATCGAACTAGTCACGGACTTGAGTGCGATGACGTAAGCATCGCGCTCTTTAATGAGTTGTTGGCGAGGATGATACGCACCAACCCCAGGGAGTTTCGCGGGCTGCTCGATGTGCAGCCGGGCTTGTGACGTGTTCGAGGTTTGGGGCGAGAGAGCTATACGAATCTGGTTTGAGCGCGCATTGACCTCGACGCTCTCAAACGATCCGGCATCGAGCGTCAGCCACAGGCCACGCGGAGCAATGTAAACGCGCATGCGGATCGAATCGAGCGGCTTGACCTTGACCCAAGCGCCATCGACCTTCACGTTGCCACCGAACGCCAGCCAACCAAATTCTGGATGATTGACGATATAGGTTGCAGTATTGAAAGCGTGGCCGAAGAAGTTCGGGCCGTAATCGCCGGAGTAGCCATCCCACTTGAGCGTTGACGGAAACGAATGAAAAGCTACCGACCCAAAGCCTTCGCGGTCGATGTTCGTCAGCGCGCCCATCGTACCGCCATAACCGACGCGCAAGAGATAGTCATTGTCCGGATGTTCCCGATAGTACGCCAGCATGGGAATGGCATTCAGCCCCGAGCCATAGTGATGCAATTGCCTTTCGTATCGACGCAACTTGCCGCCGTAGATGAAATCCCAATAGCGCCGCGCATTGCCGTTGTAACCCCAGTGCGGCACTGTCGGCATGTAGCCGATAATGGAGTCGAGCGACACTTCCGCTTTGTCGTTGTACCCGAAATAATCGCACCACGCATAGACCTCTTCCTGCCCCGTTGAGTCCCAGGCCATCTCGCTGCCGAAGGGATATGCTTCATTCTTCCAGCGATCAGCGCGTTCTTTCATCAGCTTCTCGATCTCATTTGCCTTCTCGGTCCAGCCTTCGCGTTTTAGATCAGTCAGCAAGGCGAGAAAGATGTCGCCTTCCATCAATCCCAACTCGACGTAGCCTACGCGACGGCGGCCATTCGGCGCGCGGCTGAAAGTGAACTTTGTCGTCTGATAGGCCTGTTCGAGATACCAGTCCCACGGATGGTTGGTCACCAGACCAGAGTGATTGCGCACGACGCGATACATCGACCAATAGGCGGCGACCACATGCGGATAGTTGTAACCGCGGCCAATTGATTCTGCTTCGCTCTTCTTCCAGCTTGACCAGGTGGTCCAATTGAGTGACGAATCGTACTGAAATCCCGGCACGTCCGGCGGCGAGTAGTAAAAGAGACTCTTGCGCACGCCATATTTGTTTGGGCCATCGCTGTACTGCAAGCCGCCCCAGAGGACCTTGTCGATAAACTGCTCGTACTTGGCGATCTCCTCCTTGTTGGGTTGGCCGAACTCTTTCATGGCTGCTGCCAGCCAGGAGCCGGAGCCGCCTTCGTCACCGAGGCCAGCGATCCAGGCACGACTGTCCTGCGTGACCGGCTTGTCAGCTTCGCGATCGTAGCTGATAACCGATGGCGCACGATGAAAAGGATCGTTCGGATCGTTGAACCACTGTTTCGTAAAAAGGAAGTGACCAAGGTCGGCGACAGCCTGGGCCTCTGGCTTGATTACGTAATAGCTGATCGACTGTTTCGAGTTGTCGTCATAGGTAATCGTCAGTCGCGCTCGACCCCAATTCTTGCCACGCAGCGTGTAAGTCTTCCAACCGCCTGGAGTTGATTTGTCTTCATGAATTGCAATCGCGTCCTGCGGCTCGACCGTAAGATCGTGCACCTTACCCGGATAGTTCAAAAAGAGGCGCGCGTCCAAATCCATCGGCAGCACGTAACCGGGAATACCGACGGCGACTGGCCGGCGATTAGCCATCAGGGTCTTCTCGATGTTGCGGATTTGATCCGAAAGCAGAAACTTCACGCCGTAAGTTCTGGCGCCGCCCGGCGCAATCGTTACGCTGGTCGGCTGGTTCCACTGCTCGGCATTCTTCCATTCGTCTTCAGCGTAAGCCTGAGTATGGACCATCCAGGCAAACGCGCCTTCGAATGTTTGATTGGGCCTGGTCGGCTCATTGAGAAGCTGATACGCCTCGAACGGCGTTTGGCCTTCCGGCACGACGACCAGTGCAGGTCCGAGCCCACTCAACCGCGTCACTTGCAAATACCCGGCGTCCCGACCTATGTATGGATCGAAGAACGAACACCTCTCATGCATTTCCTTGAGATTGCGGCCCGTGATGATGTTGTTGAAGATCATCGGAATTCCGAGCGCGCCAATCTGCACCGGCTCGCTGGTCTTGTTTTTGATGTCGAACCGCAAAACCAAACCGCCATCCGCGACTATCCACGAGCGCCAAATCTGCACGGGAATATCTGCCGGCAGCGTCGCCGCTAGATCGGCTATCGCCATCCTGCGTCCTGAAGCGGGCAGCGACTGAACCGCTTTGCGAGCGTCAGCTGTGTCGTACTTTTGCCATGGACCCGCGTTACCGGTCCGCAAACGTAACGTCAGATCGCCCAGATGGTGATAACCGTTCGCCGCCCGGCGTTCCAGCCGATCAGCGGGAGTGAAATCAAAACCGTCCGCGTTTTTCGGTTGCAGCGCCGCGATCGTCTGCGAGGCTTTAACGAGCTTCACCTTGAAGTCAGGCGTCTCAAATTCAAGATAACCTTGTTCGAGACCGAGTGTCGGCGGAAGTGGCGTCGGACTTGGCTGCTGCGCGTGTATGAGTTGAACTGAGCACAGTTCCAGGGCGAGCAAAGCAATAAAACTAAGCGTCCTTATACGCGACGATTCGCTCGCGATTTTCTTCATCCTCATAATATTAATGGATATCACCGCAGGATGCGCTAAGGCTCACGTAGAGGTCGCGGAGGAAAAACTCTGTGTTCCTCTGCCAACACCTCTGTGTCCTCTGCGGTTAAGATCGTTGATGCACTCGCTACAGCTTCCGGCACTTTGACGTCAGCGCTCTGCATCAGCCCGGATCAAACGAACGCCATACACGGCAGCAATCTCGTTATTCCCCGTCGCCTGGAATCGCACCGTAACTTTCTTCTTGTCCTTCACGACAGCGGCGGGGATTCTGTATTCCACATCGAAGAAGCTGCCGGTTGCGCTACCTGGCGGGCTGCGTTCGATCAATTGCTCCCCGATGTGTTGTCCATCCGCGAGAATTTCAAAGATGCGCTTCCCGCGCTCTTCGCTGAAGTAAGTAGCTATCAATGCGAGTGAGTGATCGGACTCAACCGGCAGATCGAACGAAAACCATTTCCTTCCCCGACGACCGGGCCGGCCCGCGGCCCGATCCAAGGTTGACCCTTCGCCTTGCTGATTGAACTCCTTCTCCTTTTGCGCGTCGCCCGGCTGCAAAAAACTGACCGTGGCGGCCTCGAGTTTGCGCTGCCTTATGCGTTCGTCTGCAACCTCCGCCAGCTTCTTTTTCCACGTGTCCGAGGTGTAGAGGTCCCAGTAGATTTCGTAACTGCGTCGATGCAATCGATAGAAAGGAACGAGATCGATCTCTCGCATCTGATCGTCCGGGTCGCGTCCCGCAGTATGAAAGTTGCCGGGCTTGCCCGATACTGTTTTCAACCACCCCGCCACTGCCCCGTCGGCAACTAACGAAGGAATCGTTGCCACCGGTCCACCTCCGCGCCGCTCGCGTTCCGGGCCCAAATCGCCAGCCAGCACCAGTGGCCCCCACATCAGCGCCACGCGGTTCGGATTGTCGGGCGTCGGCTCTACGCGAAGTGTCTTCGGCAGAATCAAAGCCACCGTATCTCCATTCTTCCAGCTCCGCTTCAACTCGACGTACGAACCAGGCTTTGACAGGTCTTTCACCACCGTTCTGTTAACTTTGACCGAGAATTCTGTCCCCGCCCATGAAGGCCGGCGCAGCGCCAACGTGAATTGCTTTGGCTTCTGGAGTGTTAGCTTTAGTGTCGCCGCATCACCTTCCGGAAAACTTGTTTCCATCGTGATTCCAACGCCTGCCGATTGCCAATTAGCAGTGGAAGGCGCGTACAGATTCACCCAAAGACGGTCGCCCGATTCGTAGTAAATCCCGTCGCCATGAAGGCCGTGGCTCTCCATTCCGCTGCCGACGCAGCAGGTGAAGCTGCGCATCATGTCCTGATATTCGTGTTGGACGCCGCGACCCACCGGCACCATGTAACAGGTACGTCCATCTTCCGGATCAATCGAGCCCAGTACGTGATTGAACAACGCTCGTTCTTCAAACTCGGCGTATTTCATCTCCGGATGGATGGCGAAAAGACGCCGCGTCATCTTCAGCATGTTGTAGACGTTGCAGCTCTCGTCGGTTCGACCTTCAACGCGATCGCCAAGCTTGTCCGGTGGGCCAAAGTATTCATCTCTGCCGTGGCCGCCGGTCGCGTAACTGTGATGCAGAGCCACCGCGTCCCAGAAGAATTCTGATGCTGCACCATCCTTCTTGTCGCCCGTGTAGATGTAGCGCTCCAGATAACCCAGAAGCTTCGGCGCTTGCGTGTTGCCATGCAGGCCAGCAAGGATATCTTCGCGTCGGGCCAGGGGATCGAGCACGGCGTGATGATCGAAATGATGTGAAAGATCGAGCCAGCGTTTGTCGCCCGTGTCGGCATAGAGATCGGCGAGCACTTCATTCATGCCGCCGAACTCCGTGTTGAGCATCTTCTGAGTCTGCGCTTCGTCGAGCTTCAGCAGAATGCTTTCCGCCCAGGCCGCAAACTTTGTCTCGACTTCGAGCGCGGTGCGATTACCGGTGTAGCGATAAGCATCGCGCAGTCCGGCAAAAGTTTTATGCAGCGTGTACCAGGGCGACCACATGCCGTTGAGATCGAAAGAACCCGAGCGAATATTCCCCTTGGCTACTTCGGCGAACTTCTCCCTGCCACCCTCGATCGCGCCCAGATAGCCGTCGCCATTCTTGTCCTGCACTTCCTTCATCTCTTTGACGAGATAGTCCGCGCGCTCTTTGAATCGCGCATCGCCGGTCGCCGCGTACATCAGTGAGACCGCGGAGAGATAATGTCCCGCGATATGCCCAGTGAGATTTCGACCATCTCCATCCCAGCCACCGTAGCCCGGCGCCTTCGCTTCGAGCCCGGCGCGTTTGCGGTAATAAGCCATCATGCGATCGGGTTCGAGCTTAAGCAGATAATCGATGTCCAGATCCTGCGCATGCTTTAGCGGTCCACCCGTTAGCCGAACTGCGGATAGAGGCAGAGGACGAGCCACCTCCGGAATCGCGTTCTTGATCTGCTGCGCGCGCGCAGAACCAAACAGACAAAACAGGCCGAAAACAGCGAATGAGAACAATGGCATACATCTTCTAATACTCATCGTTTTAGCACTCATCAATGGGACTCCGCGGAAGAATGGCGCTTGCACTTATGGTCGCGGAGGACACCTTGAAATTCTTGGCTAGGCTGTCAACCGAAACTTCGCCGTGGCGCAAGAGTTCCTGCAGAATCTATTCCCAGCGGTGTGATGCCGCAGAAGTGTCATTAATCATGTTGGCTTTTGGCTTTCGTAGGTCGTAGTGTGCCAATTGTGGGCCAACTCAGCAAGTCTAAGACATGCTCACCCGCGCCCGAGAATTATGGAATCGCCGAGAATTCTAAGAAAAGCAGAATCGAGAACCCTAAATGAGCAGCTTAGTAGCATCTATTCAGGCCTTGGCTGTGTTGGGCGCGGGAGATTGCAAACCTATGCTAGGCTACAAACAAATGGATGAATTTCAACAGACGAGTGCCGAGCGTTTCTGTAGCAGCACGCTTCTAGACTACCAGTTGGAGAGAATGCGGCTCTCATCTATTGGGCTCCTGATCGATCGGCAGTGATCGTGCCCGATCACATCGCGGCCTTGTTGGACCATTGCCGCGTGCTTAGAACTCTTGACGAGCACGCCAGTTTTTACGCTGAGGCATTCGCGCGAAGCAGCCGCGGAGTTGTACCAACACCCGATTCAATTCGAGCACCAATTCACCAGGCCTGGACGGCAGGTATCCCTATCAAAACGCGACCGGACAGTCTGTGAGCGACGCTGTCTATTTGCCCCCGCCGGCCGTCGCCTTGGGCCACACGAACGTGCACGACGCCGGCACCGCCAGCGCCGTCGGCGTGATCTTCAGCGGCGTCAGGTTGTTCTTCGTTAGCAGGCTGTTGAATCCGACCAGGTCTACGCCGAGCATCGTCTTCCACGCGTTCAGGGTCGCGGTGAACTCCTTGCAACCCGATTCCCACGTGTCGACCTCCGCCCTGGTGGGCGGCATGTCGATGCCGTTCTGCGCGAGCGGCGCGAGGACCGTGTTGAAGAGCGCATTGATCGAGGAGAACGGGATCACGCTGCCAGGCGGTCGGGCCGCGCCCGGTCCGCCGCCAAATCCACCGCCGCCGCTGCGTCCGCCGGGTGCCCTGGCACCGCCGATCGTCGCTAACTTCGCATCGAGCGCGGTCGCGGCCGTCGCGACATCCGGCGGCAGCGAGCCGCGCGCGATCGCGGCCAGCGGTGCACGCACCGCGGCCACTTCCTGATTGGCGGCGTAGCTGTCTTTCATGTCCCGCCAGGCGGCCATCGCCAGATTGTTCTGTGCCCGCAGCGCCGACATCACCGCTGCGCTCTCGCCGATGCGAGGATCGTTGTGCACGACGAGGGTCTGCGTGTATGTGGCGCCGTCCACCAGCAGCTTGACGGTGTACGTGCCCGGCAACGCGAGCGGCCCGTGCGGCGCCGGCGTGACCTGGGCCGGCGCGGAGTTCATCTGGTTATTGATGTCCGGATTGTAGCCCGGGGGATCGTCATAACGCAGATCCCAATTGATGCGATTCGTCCCGACGTTCGTCGAGAGCGCGCGCTCAGCCGAGGACATCAGCCAATAATCGGGATACGGCGGCCGCTCGTACATCGGCGGCGGCGTGCTCGTGATCGTCCGCACCAACTTATTTGCCGAGTCGAAGATCTGCAGCTTGATCTCACCGGCCGGCTTCTTGCTCAGGTAGTAGTAGAGGAGCGGTCCGAACGGCGGGTTCGGCGCGTGCGGCATCTCGGGGTTCATCGGCTGGTCCCAATTCGAGTTCATCCGCGCGCGTATAGCGTCGCCCGGTTTGAACAAATATGCCGGCGCCGCCGCGATCTGCTGCGCCTTCGCCGCGATCTCGCGCAGCGGACTCATGTCGTCGAGCACCCAGAATCCTCGGCCGTACGTGCCGATCACCAGATCGTTCATGTGATCGTCGGTATGAAACACCATGTCGCGAATCGACGTGCTCGGCAGATTCAGCCGCAGCGACTCCCAGTGATCGCCGTCATCGAATGAAACGTAGACGGTCGTCTCGGTGCCGGCGAAGAGCAAGCCCTTCTGTTTGGGGTCTTCGCGAATGACGTGTACCTGACTGCCTGTCCGCTCATCGACCGGCAGGCCGTTTACGATGCGCGTCCAGGTCTTGCCGGCATCGTGCGTGCGATAGATGTAGTGTTGCTCCGCCGCGGGTGCGCCGCCGCCACGGCCGAAGCCGATGTTCGCGAGCACGTAGGCCGTATTGATATCGCTGTGCCCGGCTTCGACGGTGACGAAGTTGGCGTTCGGCGGCAGATCGGTGAAGCTCGTGACGTTGTTCCAAGTCTTGCCACCGTCCATCGTGTTGTAGATCTGTCCCGTGCTGCTGCCTGACCAGACGACCCCTTGCTTGACGGTTGAGAGCGAAAAATCGGAGATCGATCCGCGCGGGCCAGACGGAGCCGCCGGCGTCGGAGTCGGAGCACCCGGCGTCGGAGCCGGAGCTCCCGGTCGCGGTGGGACCGCCGCCGCGGGCGCGACGCCGCACGGCACCATCGGCTGACCTTTCGGCGTGGTGAGATCAGGACTGAACGCCTTCCACGTTTGTGCGCCGTCACGCGTTACGAGAATGCAGTTGTAGCCGACGTACAGCGCCTTCGGATCGAACGCGGTGTCGAACCGTTTCCAGAAATCGCGGCCCGCGGTGTATAGGTTCGCGTCAGTTCCGAAGTTTGGCGCGACGTTGCCCCACTGTCCCGTCGCGAGATCGATCTTGATCAGCCCGTTGCCTTGTCCGGCGCCATAGCCGACGCCGTACACAGTCGTGGGCTTGAGCGGATCCGCTACGACGGTTCCGAACTCGGATGAGGGCAGCGGCAACCAATCGACCGTCGTGATCTGACCCTGATCGCTGCGGCTGCGAGTCATGATCGCCCCGGTGTCCTGCTGCGACCCCATGACCCAGTACGGGTACCGAGTATCGGTGCTGATATGGTAGATCTGAGCGATCGGGATCTGGTAATAGCCGCTCCAGGTCTGCCCGCCGTCGAGCGTGACCGCCGGGCCCTGATCGAAGCCGAACAACATCCGCTGGCCGTTGGTCGGATCGATCCAGATCTCGTGCGGGTCCTCACCGCCGGGCGCGCCCTTGAACGCGCTGAACGTTTTGCCGCCGTCGGTCGATCGATACACGGTGGTGCTGACCGTGTAGAGAATGTCCGGATCCTGGGAGTCGACCCATACACCTGAGCTGAACGTGCCCTGCCCGTTGGCCACTCGCGTGTCGTTGCCTGCCATGTGCTGCCACGTTGTGCCTTGATCGTCAGACCGATACAAACCCGAGCCGCCCTGGAGCGGACCGCCAACGACGTAGACACGTTGACCCTTCGTGTGCATCGCGATCGCGACGCTGATGCGTCCCGTGTACGGCGGCAGCGTGTCGACCTTCTTCCACGTCTTGCCGGCATCGGTCGACTTGAAGAGCGCGGTGCCGTTCGGTCCTTGCGGCGCCGCTGCGCCTCCGCCGCCGAATCCACCACCGCTGCCCTGCGACGTCGCGAACATCACATGCGGCATGTCGAACGCGTACTCGAGGTCGCGCGTGCCGTTCACGTTCTGCGGCTTTAGCACGTTCGTCCACGTCTTGCCGCCGTCGGTGCTGCGATAGACGCCCTGGCCGCCGTGCCGCGCGTCGCCTTGCGTTGACGCAAGCACGAGGTTCGGATCCTTCGGATCGACCACGATCTTGTTGATCTTGACCGTGTCCTCGAGGCCAATGTGCGTCCACGTCTTACCGGCATCGATCGATTTGTACATGCCGTCGCCGAGCGAACCCTGCACCGAGTCGCCCGTGCCGGCATACACAATATTGGGATCGGACGGCGCCACCTGGATCGCACCGATGCTGTCGACATTGGTGAACTGATCGAAGATCGGGACGCTCGTGGTTTTCCAAATGCCGCCGGCGGGCGCCCCGATGTAGAACACGCCCGGCTGACCGATCGCGCCGGTGACGGCCGCGATGCGCCCACCGTGAAACGGGCCGATGTTGCGCCAGCGGAGACCGGCAAAGAGGTCGTCGCCCGAAGCCATATTGACCCCGACGCGATCGCCTACTGCATAGATTGAACCGTGAGGGTTAACCGCTGCCGTAAACAACGTGATTCCGAACACAGCAACGACCAACAAAATGCGGTAATTTGTTTTCATTTAGGAATTGACCTCGGTTTGCGAAAGTCTATCATGTACGTGGGAATGGCTCAGCACAAAGAGTCAATCGAGATCGCCACCGCAGATCGGCGGACCGCTGCAGGTTGCAATCGGGCTGAAGAAAGTCGAAGACGAACAAAAGGGTGTTGAGTTTCCAAATTGGTTCGAGAAGGCCGTTTGGAAACAAGAGTGGGACAGCAGCAAGAAGCGTAATTCCTGTTGCTGCGAAGAAGAAGAAACTCAACGCGGTAATGCCGAAGGGTCGTGACATCGGCTTAGCCATGTGTGATTACATTAAGCTCATGTGGCAAGAAAACTCATTTCTTTACTGGCTTTTCAAAATGCTGGTAATCCCTTACCGCCTAAACACTTTAGACAAGCGTCACTGAAAGAGCAGTGCGTGATGATTCGTAAATGGCCTGAGCAAGTTCCAATGAACGCCGGCCCTCATGTCCATCACAAAGCGGCCCGCCATTGGTCGCGATTGCCCGCAGGAAGTCTTCCAGAATCCGCTGGTGCCCGCGAACATCTGAAACCACTGGAGAAGTGGCGCTCAGGTTAGTATCTTGCCCCGCTATTAGAGCGATCTCTTCCAATGGCTGACGCAAGTCCGCAGAAATAATCCGGTCGTGCTCGAGGACAATCGTGCCTTCGGAGCCGCTCAACTCGAGGCGACGAGCATAACCGGGATAGATGGATGTTCCTGCTTCCAAAGTGCCGATGACTCCGCTGGAAAATTCGAGCGTCGCAACCACGGTGTCTTCCGACTCTATATCGTGGAGTGCGGTGATCGCTTTAGCGTAGACACGTTCGACATCTCCGAGCAACCACAACAATAGATCAAGCGTGTGCACACCTTGATTGATGAGAGCGCCGCCGCCATCGAGAGCCAATGTCCCGCGCCAGCGTGAGCCGCTGTAGTACTCAGGTGGCCGATACCACTTTATGCGCGCTGAAACGAGGATCAGTTTTCCCAGGCGGCCCGCATCGATCAGTTCTTTAAGTCTGCAGATACCAGGCGCGACGCGATCCTGGAAGAACACTCCCAGTTTGACACCCGCCTGCTCGCACTCTGCAATCAGTTCGTCGGCACGATCGAGGTCAACATCAAGCGGCTTCTCGACCAGCACATGCAGAGCACGACGTGCCGCCGCGATCCCCTGCTCGGCATGCAATCCCGACGGACTGCCAATCACGACCATATCCATGGGCTGGTGTTCAAGAAAGGTCTGCAAGCTCTCATAAACAGTGCCACCATAGAGCTGTCCCAACCGCGCCGCCTTCTCCTGATTCTGTCCATAGACAGCTGCGATTTCCGCCCCTTCGGTCTGTTGGACCGCGCGCGCATGAGTCTCGCTGATATTGCCGCCGCCTAAGATGCCTACTTGAATCATGAGACTACAACCAGCAAAGCGCGAGTGACGTGAGAAGAAGAAAGCAAGACGTCAATTGGTGAATTCAAATTACAGCTGCAACAGTGAATTCGTTTTCGCTCCAGAGGAGCGAGATGTTTATAGCTACGAGCGCGGCCGCCAGGATCTCGCTCCTTCCGGGAGCGAAACCCGGCAGCGGAATCTCTGCCGGGGCAGGCAAGACCGATTGCGCTCCTTGTATCTACGGAGCTTCGGAGTAAAGGAAGGACCGCCAGGCTATAGCATCTCGCCCTCCGGGGCGAAGCGACGAGCTCTAAAGGGTGCCGGCGCGCCGCAACAAGTCTTTCATTCCGGCCATGCTTTGTCGCGTGGATTCTTCGGGAGTACCGGCGCCGCGCCAGTGCGTTTCCAGACTTACCGTGCCGCGATAGCCGGCCTTCTTGAGCGCCCGGTATTGTCCAAGGTAATCGATGATCCCGCCGCCCATCTTCATCCATTGGTACTTCCCGTCCGTACCTCGGACGACGTCTTTGCAGTGCATGTAGCCGATGCGATCTTTCGGTAGGCGCGAGTAACCGTCGGGGTAGGCTATTTCACCGCGACTGGCAGCGTTGCCGGGGTCCCAGTTCAGTTTGAAATTGGGCGAACGAACGGCCGCAAGCGTGCGCGCCGCTTCGGC
>WNFA01000912.1_pt1 | contig 23927 bp, 22 predicted proteins | sample 5400481 | NCBI WGS metagenome assembly WNFA01 (sample SAMN13153340, study PRJNA577476) | soil metagenome | isolation source: 120 cm saprolite under Douglas fir tree site 2 hole 1 replicate 2 | place: USA:California | collected 2015-04-18 | reverse complement strand
CGAGATTCGGGCGGCATCCGCTTCCTGTCGGGCAGCCGCCTCGCGCAGGACTCGGAGCTGTTGCGGGGCGGCGACCTCCTCGAGGTGATAGCCGTGCAGCCGAAAATGGCGTTTCCGTCCTGCTGGTACAGATCCAACGCGTAAATCGGCCAACTGCTGCGTGGTTATTTGTATCACGCGACCAAAATCAACGGTCGGGTTCGGTAGTAGCGTCGGGCTTCATGGAGCCGTCCGGAGTTGTCGACGCGCGTCCTGGCCGGTTCGATGGCGAAGCGTCCTTGCTCGGCAAGCGTGCCCTGGTGACGGGAGCGGCTTCGGGAATCGGTCGCGCCATAGCCCAACACCTCGCGCGATTGGGAGCGCACGTCGCCTTCAGCGACATCGATCCGAAACCGCTCGCTGAGCTGACCGCGGGTCTGAGCGGCGCCACCGTGGCGGCTGCCGATCTGGCGGTTCCGGCGCAGGTCGAACAGCTGGCCAGGGCGGTCGGCCCGGTCGACATCCTGATCAACAACGCAGGCTTGCAGCACGTCAACCCCGTCGAACGTTTCGAGACAGAGATGTGGGACCGGCTGCTGGCGGTGATGCTGACCGCTCCGTTCCTTTTGATCAGGTCCCTCATCCCCGCGATGTATGAGCGCGGCTGGGGCCGGATCGTCAACGTGGCGTCGGTCCATGGACTCGTCGCCTCTCCATTCAAGTCGGCTTACGTGTCGGCGAAGCATGGCCTGCTCGGGCTGACCAAAACCGTCGCCCTGGAGGCGGCGGCTCACGGAGGGAACATAAGCGTGAGCGCGGTGTGTCCTTCGTATGTCCGGACTCCGCTGGTCGAGAAGCAGATCGCCGACCAGGCCCGCCTGCTCGGCATCCCGGAAGCCGACGTGATCGAGACCGTGCTGCTCGACAGGAACGCCGTGAAGCGCCTGATCGAGCCGGAGGAGGTCGCGCGCGCAGTCGGCCTGCTCTGCGGCGACAGCGCCTGGTCGATGACAGGCGCCTCGCTCACGTTGGATGCCGGCTGGCTGGCACATTGATGACAAGGAGGATCGCGATGAAGTCGTTACCGAATGTGGGCAAGAGGTGCCTCGCACTGAATGTGCTGGTGGGCGTCCTGGTCGCCGGTGCCATGGTAGGATGCCGAGCCAGGACGACCGTGGGTAGCGGTTGTATCGGGGAGGAGTGAAGTGATCCGACTGTCGCGGGCGCTTGCCTTTTTCGCCGTCGGGGTGCTCTTCGCCACCGCCTGTGGGGGCAGTAGCGGCACCAGCACAACCACCACGTTCAAGGGCACCAAAAGGGTCGGTCTCTCGATCGCATTGAGTGGACAGTCGAACCTATACGGCCACGCCATCAGCCAGTCCCTCCTGCTGGCCGCGGCCGACATCAACGCAAAGGGCGGCGTAAACGGCTACAAGATCGAGATGGACATCCTGGACGACGCAACCACAGTCGACAAAGCCGTGGCAAATACCCAGCAGCTCATCCTCCAGGACCAGGTCGTTGCCCTGATGGGTTCGGTGACCTCAGGCCAGTGCGCGGCGGAAACTCCGGTGGCGCGCCAGAACAAGATCATCACCATCGCTGCCACCTGCAACAGTTACCAGCTCACCCTGGAGCCTGACCTGGTGAGTCCCTACTGGGTCTCGATCGTGCCCAACACCTATATGGAAGGCACGTCGGCGGGCCAGCTGGCCGCCAAGCTCGGTGCCAAGAAGATCTTCATTGTGGCGCCGAAGTACCTCTTCGGCACCTCGGAGACGAACGCATTCGTCGCCTCGCTGAAGAAGCAGAACGCGAACGTGACCTTCAACGACCCGGCCACATGGTACGTACCGTTCCCGACCAACCCGCGCTGGGACTCGACGATCAACGCGATCCAGGCGTTCCATCCCGACCTGGTCTACTCGAACATCTTCTCGCAGGACCAGGTCAACTTCATCAAGCAGGCTCTGGCTGTCGATCCCCAGTTCTTCACCAAGTACCCGATGGAGACGCTGTCGAGCATTGACGACTTCAACGCATTGGGCGCCCAGTACCCACAGGGGATGCACGTCTACATGCGTGCGCCCTTCTTCGCGCTCAGCAACGCCAAGCTCGACGCGTTTGTCAAGGAGTACCACGACAAGTACAACGAGTACCCGTCTGACTGGGCGGTGATGGATAACGACGCCTTCAACGTCTGGGCGACGGCGGCCAACAAGGCCGGATCCTTCGACTCCGACAAGGTCATGAAAGAAATCCTCGGGAAGTCCTTTGTCAGCCTGCGCGGCTACGCCTTCACGATCCGCGCTCAGGATCACCAGGCGAACGTCGGCGAGACGATCGGGACCACCACCGACAGCGCTGGGAAGTATCCGTTCGTGACGCTCAAGGACCTCACCAACCTGAAGGGGGACGACATCCTGATGTCGACGACCCTCATGCAGGAGGTGCTGGACGGTAAGTGCGAGAACAATGGGGATCCAAAGACGGCGAACTTCGCCCTCTGCCCGTCCTGGAGCAAGTGACCTCGGCCGGTTAGCAGCCTCACCGCGGAAAGATTCGTGAATCCCGGCAACATCCTGCTCTTTGCGATAGGCGGCCTCTCGCTGGCCGCCTACCTCTTCATCGTTACGGCCGGGCTGTCGCTGGTCTTCGGTGCCCTCCGCGTCATCAACATGGCACACGGCTCCCTCTACATGATTGCCGCCTTTGTCACCGTGGTCGTTGCCAACCAGGTTGGCGTCGCCGCCGGTTTCTGGGTGGGCCTGCTGGTGGCGGTGCTGGCCGCCGGAGCGGTGGGGGCGGTGATCGAGGTGGTCGTCCTGCGCCGGGTCTATCGGCAGGAGCACTTGATCCAATTGCTCGGCACCTACGCGGTGACGCTGATCGTTGCCGGCCTAGTTCGTCTCATCTGGGGCGGCAGCTACCGCACCATGGTTGCACCCGCCATCCTCACCGGGTCGCTGCAAATCGCGGGCTTCAGCTACGCGAGGTACTCGTTCTTCATGATCTTCGCCGCCATGCTTATCGGCGCCGGAGTCTACTTGATGCTCTACCGGACCAGCCTTGGCCGCAACATCCGGGCTGCCGTGTCCGACCCCGAGTTGCTTAGCGCCTCCGGTGTCAACGTGAAGGTGCTGTTCACCGCCGTCTTCATAATCGGTGCGGCGCTTGCCGGCCTGGGCGGCGTGATCGTCGCACCCAGTCAAGCGGTCGGGACCACCATGGACAGCGACATCCTGGTGCTGGCGTTTGCGATCAGCGTGATCGGCGGGTTGGGCAGCATCCTCGGCTCCTTGGCTGGATCGGTGATCGTCGGCGAGGTCATCTCCTTCGGGCTGGCAAACCCGGCAACCAACCCCTACGCGCTGGCGTTCGTCTTCGTCATCATGGTCGTCGTCCTGACCGTCCGGCCCTGGGGCCTCTTCGGCATCGCCGAGCAATGAGAGGCCTCATTCCAACCGCGCGCGGCGCGTGGGTCCGGCTCGGAACGGTCGTGGTGTTCCTTCTCTTCGCGCTCCTCATCCCGCAGCTGGCCGCGCTCCAGGCAAACCTCAATCCAGACTACAGCTCCAAGTTCACGATCTTTCTCGCGACTTCGGCGGTCGTGCTGGCGCTGTGGGCGGTCTCCTACAACCTCATGCTCGGCTACGCCGGGATGGTCTCTTTCGCGCACGCTGCCTATTACGGCGTCGGCGCCTACACGGTCGGGCTGCTCTACTCGCGCTACCACCTGCCCGTGCTGGTGGGCCTTGTCTTCGTGCCGTTGGTCGGCAGCGCGTTTGGCCTCGTGACCGGCATCGTTGCTCTGCGGGCGGTGCGCCTGTACTTCTCGCTGCTGACCCTCGCCATTTCCCAGGTGCTGTTCGCTATCGCCTTCAGCTGGGTCGCACTGACGGGTGGTGACAACGGGATCCACGCGATGCCGATCCCCGACCAGCTCCAGGACTACGCGACCATGTACTACTTCGTGGTTGCTGTCACGATCGTCTGTCTGATTGTCATGTTCGTGCTAACCCGCTCCCCATTCGGCGCCGCCATGGCCGCCATCCGTGAGAACCGGGAGCGAGCGAGGTCGGTGGGCATCAACGTCAAGGCCTACGAGCTCGCCGTCTACACGCTTGGGGCGGTCTTCGCGGCGATGGCCGGCGGACTGTTCGCGGTCTTCCAGCAGGAGGCCTACCCGGAGATGCTCTACTGGACGGCCAACGCGCAGCCGGTCGTGGTTGCCCTTCTCGGCGGCACCGGATCCTTCCTCGGACCGGCGCTGGGTGCCTTCGTCTACACGCTGCTCGACAACTGGATCACGAGCCAGCTTCCCAACCTGGCGGCCAGCTTCGGCGGCCCGAACATCAAAGACCAGGTCGGCCAGTTCTTCGACCTCATCCTCGGCCTGATCGTGCTGACCATCGTGTTGGTCACGCCCGGCGGGCTGGTCTCCCTGCCCAAGCTCTTCCTCCGGCTCCGTTCCCGCTACCGGCGCGAGGAGCTGCAGACCGAGGTCGAGAGCGCCGGCGAAGCGATCGCCAAAGTCGAAATCTCTAACATCCCGCGTGTGGACGCAGTGCAGGGAGACCTCACCGTGGAGCGCGGCCAACCCCTGCTCAAGATCCAGGGTCTGAGCAAATCGTTCGGGGGCCTGCGCGCGGTGCACCGGGTCGATCTCACCGTCCACGCGGGGGACCGGCACGCGATCATCGGACCGAACGGAGCCGGCAAATCGACCCTTTTCAACCTCATCACCGGGCGGCTCAAGCCGGACTCGGGGACGATCGTCTTCGGCGACCGCAACATCACCGGCAAGCCTCCGTACGCCATCGCCAAGGAGGGCATTGGGCGCGCGTTCCAGATCACCACCATCTTCCCCAAGCTGACCGTTCTCCAGAACCTCCAGTATTCGATGCTCGCGCACCGCGGCCTGACGGTCCGCCCGTGGGGCATCGCCGATCGGATGTTCCGCGACGAGGCCATGACTCTGCTCGATGCGGTGGGACTCGGGGGCTACCCGGACCTTCCTGCCGGCCAGCTCTCCCACGGCGACCAGCGGGCGATCGAGATCGCGATCTCACTTGCCCTCGGGTCCCGGTTGGTGCTGCTCGACGAGCCGACAGCCGGGATGTCACCCCACGAGACCCATAACGCGATGGAGCTGGTCCGCCGGATCGCGACCGAGAAAAAGCTCACCCTCCTCTTCTGCGAGCACGACATGTCGGTCGTCTTCGGCAACGCTCGGACGGTGACCGTGATGCACCTGGGCGAGGTGCTGACCGAGGGTACGCCGGAAGAGATCCGCACCAATCCCCAAGTCCAGTTGGTCTACCTGGGCGAGCTGGAGGAGACGGCATAGCTGTCCTCGAGGTCTCCGGCCTCAACGTCCACTATGGCAAGTCGCACGTCGTCTTCGACCTGGACTTGACTGCCGACGAGGGCGAGACCGTCGCACTTCTCGGTCGCAACGGGGCCGGGAAGACCACCACACTAATGGGAATCCTTGGCCTGCTCCCGGGAGCACGCGGCGGCGTCATGATCGGCGGCCGCCAGCTCGCCGGCGCACCGGCCCATCGCCGGGTCAGGGCTGGGATCGCGTACGTGCCGTCGGGCGCGCGCTGCTTTCCCAACTTGACCGTGGTCGAGAACCTCGAGCTGGCGGCGAACCCCAGGCGCGGCGGCGAGGGCGCCGGCTGGGACAAAGAGAAGGTCTATGCGACGTTTCCCAGGCTCGGTCCGCTGAAGGCCAATATGGCGGGTGGCCTGTCGGGTGGGGAGCGCCAGATGCTGGCCATGGGCCGAGCTCTCATGAGCAACCCGGCGGTGATCCTGATGGACGAACCGACCGAGGGGCTCGCGCCGGTGGTCGTGCAGGCAATCGGACGCTTGATCGTGGAGCTGAAGAAGACCGGTGTGGCGATCGTTCTCGCCGAGCAGAACCACCACATGGCGCTCAGGGTCGCCGACCGCGCCGTCTTCATGGAGAAGGGGCGGATCGTGCAGGAGGTGCCCGCCGCGGCAGCGGCCGTCAGTAACGTGCTGGGCCGGATCCTCGGGATCTGAGCCAGAGGACTCTGCAAGCGTCCGCGTCGCGCAGCATCATTGGCGTGATGAGCGGTCCTGTCTACGCCCTCAACCTGTTCGATGTGGCGAATCGCGAGCAGTACCTGGCCTATTCGCGCCGGTCGGCGAGCGAGGTCGAGCGGCACGGCGGACGTGTGGTGGCGCTGGGCCAGTTCAGCGAAAGCCTCTCCGGTGACATCGAACCTCGTCAGGTCCTGATTGTCGTCGAGTGGAGCTCGCACGAAGCTTTGGAGAGCTACCGCAATGACCCTGCCCTGTCAGACCTCCATCCTCATCGAGAGCGGGGCGCCAAAAACTACATCTGGCATCTCTTCGATCGCCTGGCCGATCTGAGACCAATCCTCAAGGACCAGTAATCGAATCTTCCGTCGGGTATGGCATCGATTTCGGAACGAGCAACAGCGCGATCTCCGTTGCCTATACCGGCCGCGTCGAGGTGCTCACACTGGGTCCGTCGCGTTCGGCGATGACTCTCCCATCGTTTGTGTACCTGCACCGGGGTGGGAGACGCGCGGCGGGCGAGGAGGCGGTCAGGACGTTTCTCGAGTCCGGTCACGAAAAGACCGATTGCTGGAACTGTCCGTTGGCCCCATATGGTTGGGACACGGATTGCCGCCAGTACCGCAAAGGCGGCGGTTGCAATGACGCTCGGCTGCTCTCCGGAGTAAAACACGAGCTTGCGAAGCTTGGTTTTGCGGGCACCAACTCGTGGGCGACCGACTTCAGCGTGGGATCGCTCGTCGCGGTGGTGCTGAAGCGATTGAAGAACGAGGCTGACGCGGCGGTCACTGCAAGCGCGCCGCGTGTCGTGATCGGGCATCCGGTGGTCTTCGCCGGCTCGGATCCCAGCAATCGTGCGGCGTCGGATGCAGAGGCTTTCAGCCGCCTGGAGCACGCCGCGGTCGAGGCCGGCTTCGAGGAAGTGGCCTTCCTTCCGGAGCCGACCGCAGCCGTGATCGGCGAGGTGACTCATCGCGGCGTCGAGATCGCGGTGGACTTCGGCGGCGGCACATTCGACGTGGCTGTGATGGACTCGCGCACGGGCGAGCAGCGGATCACCGGCATGGCCGGCGTCGCGGTCGGTGGCGAGGTGCTGGAGGGCGTGCTCTTCGAGACCATCGTCGGTCCGGCGCTCGGATTGGAGGTCTTGCCCAACTGGCTGTTCAACGAGCTGCGGACCTCGAGCTCGGTGCGGCTGCTCATGGCCGACCCCGGCATCCCCGCCATCCTGGCGAGGATAGGTGGAACCCCGGCCGAACTGGTCCACGCATTGCTCTACCAGGGGCACGCGTACGACTTCTACAAAGCGATCGAGGCGGCGAAGATCGCGCTGTCAAGCTCCGAGATGACAGAGCTGACATTCTCACCCATGGGTCTTCAGGTCACCGTGCACCGCTCTGCCTTCGAAGCGATGATCCGCCCGGAGCTGGACCTGGTCCGGGACGCGATCGGTCGAGCGCTTGACGAGGCAGGGGTTGAAGCTAGAGAGGTCGACCGCGTTCTGATGACGGGCGGCTCCGCCTACATCCCCGCCTTTCGTGCCGACCTGGCGCAGACATTCGGCGAGGATCGCCTCGAGCAGCGCGATGCGTTTACGGCCGTGGTCCACGGACTGGGCGTGCGTGCGCAGCAGCTTTGGAGCGGTGGCTAGCGGTTCGTTTCCCGGCGGACGAAGAGGGTCGTGCCCGCGATCATGAACACCGCGAACATCAGCAGCAGGACGACGACGTTCGTCACCGGTGACGCGAGCACAACCCGGCTGTACTCGGGCGCACCGCCGAACACGACTCCCCGGGTGAGGTCGATCACGTACCGCATCGGCGAGATCAGCGACAGGGCGGCCAGGTACCACGGCAGAACGTTGATGGGGGTAATCAGTCCCGCCAGGAAGTACTGAGGTAAGAACACAAAGTTGAAGATCTGGTTGGATGCTCTGCTGTCGCTCATGGTGTTCAGCAGCAGGAGCCCGAATGCTCCGCCCATGAAGCACGACAGCAGCGCCACCGGTACCAGCAGGGCGATGTGGGTCGGCGTGAGTTGGACGCGCAGTATGACTGCGAAGACGACGAACGGAATGACCTGCGCAACCGCTACTGCCGTCTCTCCCAGGATCTTCCCGAAAACGATCGAGTAACGCGACACCGGCGACACAAAGAGCTCCTGGGCGAAGTCGTTGTGCCGGTCGTCCATCAGTGATGTCAGTCCCTGCGCCGTCGACTGGAACAGGGTCATTCCGAGGAAACCGGTGAACGTGAAGCCGATGAAGTTGAAGCCGGCCGACTTGCCGAGGTTCAGCTGCAGGGTCCCGCCCAGAAGAAAAATCATCGCGAAGGGGAAAACGAGCGCCGCCACCAGGCGGCCGGGGTCGCGGATGAACTTCAGCAGATCGCGCGCGGCGATCGCCGCGACGGCGTTCATCTCACTCATCGCCCGCCGCCAGGATTCGGAGATAGGCATCTTCCAATGTCGGCGACTCCGTCCTCAGCACCGTCAGGGGTTCATCGATGGCTCGGACGACCTCATGCGCTGTGAGGCCATCGAGATTGATCACGAAGACGCCGTCCTCGGTGAACGGGACCTTCATCTCGAGCAACCGGCGCCGGAGCGCTGCGCGGTCGTTAGCGTCGATGTACAGGCGGTCGTGGACCAGCTGCCCTTTCACATCTGCCGGGGTTCCCATCGCGACGACGCGCCCGTGGTCGAGGATGCAGACCCGGTCGGCCTCCTCCGCCTCGTTCAGCTGGTGCGTGGTCAGACAGATGGTGATGTCGTGGCGCCGCCGCAGCTCGCCGATGTACTGCCACAGGTTGCGACGGCTGACCGTATCCAGCCCGCTGGTCGGCTCATCCAGAAACAGGACACGTGGACGGTGCATGAGCCCGCGAATGATCTCGAGCTTGCGCTGCATGCCGCCCGACAATCGTTTGACCGGCTTGAAAACGTCGGCGCCAAGTCCCACGACGTCGGCCAGCTCGCGGAGCTGATGCCGGTACTCCCCCGGCATCAGCCGGTACAGCGGGCGAAATGGATACAGCTGGTAGAGGATCGCGTGCATCCGGACGTTCTCCTCGCCGGTGAGGTTCATGTCGAGCGACGGGTTCTGGAAGATGATGCCCACCTGGCCGCGGACCGAGCCCGCCTCTCGCACGACGTCGTGGCCGCTGATTCGAACGGTGCCCGAGGTAGGGACCAGCGTGGTCGTGAGGATGGCGATCGTCGTCGTCTTGCCCGCGCCGTTCGGCCCGAGCAGGGCGAAGAATTGGCCAGGTTCGACATTGAACGTGACTCCGTCGACGGCGTTCGTCGTCCCTTTGCGATAGCGCTTGACCAGGTCGCGAACCTCGATGGCGGGCGTCACGAGTGAGACACTAGCTAAACCGAGATTCCACAGGAGGATTGGCTATGGGACAAGAGATGGCCGGCAAGAAGATCGCGATTCTCGCGGAGGACCTCTACGAGGACACCGAGCTCTGGTATCCCTACTACCGCCTCCTCGAGGCGGGCGCCGACGTCAAGATCGTCGGCAGTGGGCGAGCCGAATCGTTCAAGAGCAAGCACGGCCTCCCGGTGGTTCCAGACGTCTCGATCGACAAGACGAGCGCAGCAGAGTTCGACGGCGTTGTGATCCCTGGTGGCTACTCGCCCGACCTCATGCGGCGCAAGCCCGCGATGGTCGAATTCGTTCGCGAGATGGACAAGGCGGGCAAGCCGGTCGCCGCCATCTGCCACGCAGGCTGGATGCTCATCTCGGCAGGCATCGTCAAGGGACGGCGCGCCACCAGCTTCTTTTCGATCAAGGACGACATGGTGGCCGCGGGCGCCCACTATGAAGACGAGGCTGTCGTCGTCGATGGCAACCTGATCACGTCCCGCCGCCCGGCGGACCTTCCCAAGTTCGTCCCGGCCATCATCGAAGCCTTCGTCCGGACGGGCGCCGCCGTCTAAGCGAGCTCTCGCTGGGCGGTTAGATTGGAGCTGGCGCCAGACGGTCGAGCGCGGTCGGGCGCTCGATTAGCCTCGCGATCAACTCCACCAGCTGACGCGCCGCGCGGTCTGCCTGGCGGCGGAGCGCGCCCAGCTTCATCGCCGTTTCGGGGTGCCCGCTGAAGGTCAGCTTGATATGGGGTCGAGTCGGATGAGCGACAAAACGCAGCTGGCCCGCCAGCAGGCAGGCGCCGGCCTCGACGTCCTCGAGGAGCCAGAGCGTGCACAGCACGGCGCGCCGCCCAGTCATCGGAAGGGCAAGCCTCAACCTGGTGCCCTGCCCGAGCGCGGGCAGATCGTCAGCACGGAGTCGCACCGGGTTGCCCTGAGACTCAATGAGCCAACGACAAACCTCATTCAGGTCCGCAGACGCCGACGTCTCAGCCGAGATTGGAGCGGCGGTGACAGATGGAGGGATTTGCATGGCAAGGTGGACTCTATGTGTCGGACAAAAAGCCCGATAGGTGACATGCACACAAAGCAAAGCGGCGACTTTTGGTGGCCGCGACCGAGCCTACCTCACTCGGACGTTCGGGTCGGTGTCGGTTACCTTCGCCGCGAGAACAAACGATGAGCCCTAGCGCGACTCACGTTCGAAGGGCAACGGCAACGGCCATGGCCAGGGCCAAGGAATGTAGACGTGCCAGGCGATGACTCCGTCGTCGCCGACCTCGAGTGAGTAGTCTTGGCCGGCCGGGACGAGCATCCAGTCCCCAGCCTTGAGCAGCTTGCCATTGGCGCGGACCGAGCCGGAGACGATCACGCGAAAGAGATGGCCTTTGTGCGAATGCTTGGGGAGTTTGGCACCCTTCCTTCCGACCGTCATGAAAGCGAGCCCGGGGCCCTCGCTCAGCACGACTGGCAGCTGCCACTGCTTGAATCCTTTTGGAGAATTGGTGCGCGCCAGCTCTGTTTTGAGCTGAGCCATGCCTTTGTCGCGGGATGTGACGATGCGGCCTTCTGTCTTGATGCCCGCCTTCTTGAGCGCGTCCATGACGCGCCGGGCTCCCTTCATCTCGTTCCCGGTCGACTTTTCGAGGAGCGAATCGTCCGGACGCCACGTGGAACTCATAAGGACCCCCTCCCATGTAGAGCGCCTGCCTAACGTCTTCTTTATGGTCCGATCAGACAGTACTCGCCGGTGGATGCTTGTCAAGCTTGCGGGGGCGGACTCCGTGCTCTACCGCCCAGGTGGCGACCTCCGTTCGCGAGCGGACGCCCAGCTTGTTGCGGATACGTTCGACGTGGCCCTCGGCGGTCCGTTCGGCGATGAAAAGCCGCTCGGCGATCTGGCGGTTGGTCATGCCGTCGGCGACCATCGCGACCACCTCGCGCTCCCGGCGGCTCAACGGGCCCGCCTCCAGAACATGCTTGGCGTCGGGGCCGCTCTCCTCCAGCGCGTACTCCAGCGCCCGTGCCGAGTCCATGGTCTGACCGTCGCTCCAGGCGCCATCGGCACGGCGCGCCCCAAGCCGACCTCGGGCCGCCAGATTCGATTCGCCAAGCTCGTTGAGCCTGAAGGGTCCCGTGCTCAGCGACCATTCGCGCGATATGCGGTCGGCGACCGCCTCCAGGCGCAGCGCGCGCTCGTCATCGCGGCGCGCGGCCGCCACCAGCGATAGCCCGCCCAGGCACCAGATCGTGCCGAAGGGATCGTTCAGGTCGCGATAGATGGAGAGCGACTCCTTCCAGCTGGCGGTTGCCGCCACGTGGTCGCCCAGACCGAACTGCGCGTTGGCGAGGCTCTCCAGGTGGCGGGCCATGATCGGCTCGTCGCCTTCCGAGCGGCTGTAGGCGACGCATTCGGCGAGGATTTCGAGCGCGGCCGCGTAATCGCCCTGTTCGACCGCCATCACGCCGAGTGAGTTCTTGATCTCGATCTCCAGCCGCCGGTTGCTCGACCCCTTGAGCAGCGCCAGGGCCTCGTCGTGCAAGCGGGCGGCGACGTCGAGCCGGCGGCTTGCGTGGTAGACCGTGCCGGCGCCGAAGACGATGTAGGCGAGCATCTCGGCATCGCCCAGGTCGCGAGCCAGCGCCACGCTCTGGTCGGCCAGCGAGCAACTGGTGTCGTAATCGCCCTGCCGCGCAGTCAGCCGAGCGGCCTTGTTGAAGGCCTGCGCCCGAAGCGCCCCTGTCGCATGTGAGTGGGCCAGCAGGTCAAGAAGCAGAGTCCTTGCTCGCGCGTGATCGCCGATCTCGAAGTCGGCGACCTCGAGCGCGAGCCTCAAGCCCATGTCCTCGGTGTTGTCGTACGCCCACGTCAGGGCGGCCCATAGGTTGGCCGATTCGCGAGCCTTCCATCGCTGCTCGGCTCTGCCGCGAGCTCTCGCAGCTTTCTGTGGCCCGATCCACGATGTGGTCCGGGCGGCCAGGCTCTCCAGGAAGTATTCGTAGTGGCGCTTCTGCATCAGCTGCAGCTCGTCGGCCTCGCGCAGGCGCTCGGCGGCGTAGTCGAGATGGGATTCGAGGAGGCGGTATCGGGAGCTGCCGTCATACAGCCGGTCGGCCACGACCATTGATTTCTGCACCAGGGCGGCCAGCAGTGCGATGAGGTCTGGGTCCTGCCGATCAACACACACAGCCTCGGCCGCCTCGAGCGTGAAGCCGCCTCGGAACACCGAAAGTCGCCGGAACAGCCTTGCCTCGCCCTCCATGAGAAGACGGTGGCTCCAATCGATGGCACCGATCATGGTCTGCTGTCTTTTCGGGGCGGCGCGCGTTCCTGAGGTCAGGATGCGGAAGCTCTCGGTGAGGTTGGACAGAAGCTCGCGCTCGGTCATCATGTCCAGGCGCGCCGCCGCCATCTCGATCGCAAGCGGAAGCCGGTCGAGCCGCTGGCAGATCTGGTCCACGGGGTCGAGGTTGGGGGTCTCGATCTTGAACCCCGGCGAGACCAGTCGCGCGCGCGACTCGAAGAGGTGAAGCGCGTCGGCATCGCCTAACGAGGAAACCGGCCAGCGGGCTTCGCCTGACACGCCGAGGGCCTCGCGGCTGGTGGCGATGATCGTGAGCTCGGGGCACCGTCTGAGCGCGGCGTGGCAAAAAGCCGCGCACTCAGCCACGAGGTGCTCACAGTTGTCCAACACCAGCAGCGTGCGACGGGACGCGAGCCAGGACGTGACAACGCCCTCTGCGGGGCCGCGTCCTGGGAGCTCGAGGGTGGCGACCACCGCGCCCGCGACGTCATTGGCCGGCGCGAGCTCGATCCACCAAACGCCGTCGGGCCACAGCTTCAGGCTGGCGCGCGTCAGCTCAGCCGCGAGCCGGCTCTTGCCGGCGCCGCCTGTGCCGATGAGGGTGACCATTCGCGAATTTGCGAGAAGGGCCTTGAGCGAGCGCAATTCCGCTTCGCGGCCGACGAAGCTGGTGAGATGGTGAGGTAGGTTGATCGGGGCCGCCGCCCGGTGGCCCCCTCCAGCCAGCCGGTTCATGCGCCTATCTTCCAATAAGCGCTCGGGCAATTCGACGACGCCCTCCGTGTACAAAGAAAGGAGAGGGACCTGGGGGAGGTCCCTCTCTACGTGACCGCCGCGAGGGGTAGGTGGCGACGGTCTGGTTATGTTGCGGTTACTGGCCGTGGCCTTGGCGCTCGGGCGCCACGTAGACCGGAGCCGTCGGCCCCTCGACCGACTGGACCCCGCCTCGCCGTGCACGGTTGCTCCAGACGCTGTCGGACGCGCCAGCGCTGGTCGTTGTGACGTGGGCTGCCGGGACTGGTTGGCTCGACAGGTTCTTGGCGATGTATCCGCCGGCCGCGGCCAGCAGGAATGCCGCCAGGATCGCGATGACGGCGATCAAACCTTTCGAGAACCCTGTGCCGCGTAGCGTTGACCTTGCTTCCATTTCTGTTTGCCTCTTTGTGCTTTTTATTCGGCTCTTCGCGGGCCGTGATGCCAGGTTATGGAGCGCAGAGCGAGGCCAAAAGGCGGGAAACACCTGATTCCGGGCGGGCAGGTACCTGTTCCGGGTACCTGTTTTGCCTAGAGCCAGTTGAGCTCTACCGGGCGCTCTAGAAAGCGACTGAATCGGCGCCCGGCTTCCTCGACGGCGGACTTTTCGGCTGGTTTCAAGCGGTCAAACGTGCGAATCTCCACGCGAACACGGGCGCCGGCGGATGTCCGGCGCCAGCTGCCGCGGACCTTGCCCCCAACCGTGACGACGTTGGACAGGATGCTGCCAAAAGGGAACAGTTCCGGCGAAAAGGGACGGTCAGCGTGGACCAGGGCCGCCCGGTCGCGGTACGCGACCGTGTATTCGTCGTAGTTGGGTAGGAGGTGCGCCGCCGTGGCTGCGCCGGGAGTCGGGCCGAGGTGAGCGCCGAACCAGTACTCGCTGCCTTCGAAGGCATGGCGTTCGAGTGCCGGGCCCGCCAGCGCGATCCCAGTCCGAGCTTGGGCGACCGTCAGGCCGGACCACCAAACGAAGTCTTGAAGCTGGGCTGGGCCGTGGCTTCGAAAATAGCGCCGCGCCAGCTCGCCAACCGCCTCGGTTGGGTCCATGACACGTGCGTTCGGCGCGCGCTCCTCCAGCAGGGCGTACGTGAACTGCTTTCCACGCCGCGGTCCGCTAACGATCAGGCCGTTCAGCTCGGCGCCTGAAAGGAGGTGGGGGAGGCGCTGTCCATCCGGCGAGATGCGGCCCGCGCGCAGGACCTCGCCCAGCTCCTGGCGGGTTCGGGCGCGGCCGCCGGCCAGCGCGGCAGCGAAAGCCTTGCTAGCGCTAGCGACCACCTTGTCGTCAAGCTCCAGCTCACGGTAGCGTGCGGCAAGGCCCCGGCGGATTCTGGGACCGGTCAGATCGAGCAGCGAGCGGATGTCCTCAGGCAGAACGAAATGCCATGTCGGCCGCATGACGTGCGTGCGCAAGATGGCACCTTCGTCAAAGAGACGATCGAGCTCGGCGTCGGTTGCTTTGCCACTCCGCTGCCCCAGCGCCCACTTGGCCGCGGCGTAGTCCTGCGATTGCACGGCGGTCAGCCGGCGAACCGCATCGACAGGCGATGTGAACGGCTTACCTACGAGCCGCTGGGCATGAAGGCGTCGTGCGGCAATCGTGTTCACGAAATGAGAGTACAAAGGACCTGCAAGCATGGAGACGTCAGGTCTCGAGCGACACGACGTCAACTTCTTGGCGCTCTTGAGCGAAGCCAACCGGCGCCGGGTGCTGGATGGCTCGACACGAGCCGCTTATCCGGCCGGCACCTTGGCGTATCGGCCGGGCGACCCGCCTTGCGCATTCTTGATCGAGCGTGGGCTCGTCCGAGGCTACTGGAGCGTCCCGGACGGTCGCCAGGCCACGGTCGGGTTCCTGCACAAGAACGAGCTGGTCGGGGGCGCGACGATCATGAACGAAACGCCATGGGCATTCCTCCAGTTAGTCACCGAATCCAGGCTGACGACCCTTGACCTTGAAAAGGTTCGGCATCTGGTGGCGACTGAGATTGAGGTCCTGAGCGCAATCGCGATACACCTGGCGGCCCAAGTCCGACATGGCGGAGTGCTCGTGGCGGTTCGCTCGCTGGGCAATATCAGGGAGCGGCTGGCCTACGACCTGCTCGAGCGGGCCTGTCGATCCCAGCTTGCTGCCGGGCGCCTCCACGTCAGGGCGACCCACACCGATCTCGCGGCTTCCATTGGTTCCTCGCGCGAGGTGGTCACTCGAGCCTTGAAGGGATTTCGCGCGGACGGGATCGTAAAGACCGCGCCTGGTGCCGTCCGGGTCGTGGACCCTATGCGGTTGGCGATGATCGTCCGCGCCTTTGCTATCTAGACTGCGCGCACGGCAACCGGCCGGCGCCGCGACGCGGATTCGACCATCGCGCTCATCAAAGCCAGGGTGCCGAGGTTATCGCGTCCTGAGCTCTGCGGTTCGCGGCGCTTTGTCACTGCGTCCGCGAACTCCGCGAGCGTGCCCCAGCGGTCGATGCGCTTCATCCAGGGCACTGCCATTGTCTCGTGCGCTCCACCGCGCCGGTGCACAACCACCTCCTCGGCCAGGCTGTCATTCTCGCCGCGGCTGGTCCACAGGACTTCGCCACGCTCGAACTCCATCCGCCATTCACCGGCCCACGGAGTGCTTGGACCTGGGCTGATCCAGCTCCCTCGGTAGCTGACGACCAGGCCACCGTCGAAGACGATCGACGCCACGGCGGTCGGCGGTCCGATGAAGCCGCTCCAGGGCGGATTCCACGAATAGCAGGAAACGCTTTTGGCTTCCTTGCCGAGGATGAGTCGGAGCAGGTCGAAATGATGGATGGACATGTCGACCAGCAATGGCTGATCGTCCTTGTGATGCATGGCCGGACCGTTTGGCCCCACGGGTGAATTGCGTCGGAACTCGATCCAGATATGGCCCAGCTCGCCGAGCGGTGCCTCTTTGACAAGTTGTACAACCCTCCGGACCGCCGGGAAAAACCTGTAGTTCTGGCTCACCATCAACACCAGGTCGCGTCTGGCTGCGAGCTCGACGAGCTTGCGCGCGTCGGCCACACGCCGAGCAAAGGGCTTCTCTACCAGGACGTGCTTCCCGGCCTCCAGTGCCGCGCTCGCGACAGGGACATGGCCGGGCAGGAGCGTGGTGATGAGGACTGCGTCGGGCGCGGCCGCCTCGAGAGCTGCATCCAAGGAGGTAAAGAAGCAATCGGCAGGCACTCCGACCTGCGCCCTCGCCAGCGCGAGCGACTCAGGCTTCGTATCCACGCACCCGACGAGCTTCACGCTCTTCACGCCTGGGATGACGCGCCAGGCCCAGTCCCGACCCCAAGCGCCCATGCCCACCTGCAGCAGCCGCAGCGGGCGGCTACCGCGAGCTTTTCCCATCGAGGCTGATTACTAACACGTCGATGCCGTGAGTTGTGCGGCCTGCGTGATTGAATGAGATCGGTGACCGCCGGCCACTCTCACTCCTCAGCCCACTACGGCAACAAGGATGCTGTGCGGGCCGTCATCGTCAGCGCGGTTGCCCTGGGCCTCGCCGCCCTCGCTGAGATCACCGCCTCGGTCGTGAGCGGATCGGCGAGCGTCCTGGCGGACGGCCTTCACAACGCGGGGGACGTGCTGACCAGCTTCATCCTGCTGTTCACTTTCGCCCTCGTCCGGCGGCCGGCCACAAGGCGATTCTCATCAGGCTACGGGCGATTCGAAGACGTGGCGACGCTGCTGATCATCGTGGTGATCATCGTGACGGCGGCCGTCGCCGCGGCCGAATCGGTGAGCAAGCTGATCTACCCCGTCACATACTCGAACATTCCGCTGAGCCTCGGTGCCACGCTCGTGGGAGTGATCGCGAACCTGGGCGTGTCCGAGTACAAGCTGAGGGTCGGCCGCGGCATCGGGTCGGAGTCCCTGGAGGCAGATGGGATTCATTCCCGCATCGACGCCCTGGTATCAGCCGGCGCTTTCGCCGGCATCGGGCTGGCCGGCCTCGGCCTCAGGCTCGCGGACCCAGTGGCCGGGATCGCCATCACCCTCGCCATTGTTTTCGTTCTGGCCGGGACGGTAAAGCAGCTCTTCTATCGGATGATGGACGCTGTCGATCCCACGATCGTCGAGGAGATCACGCAGGCGGCAGCATCAGTCGGCGGGGTTCTCCAGGTTCATGATGTGCGCGTTCGCTGGGTCGGGCGCGAGCTGGTCGCGGTGATGCATGTCGCGATGGATCCGAAGTCGACGCTCGAGAATGCGCATGCCCTCGCGATGCGAGTTGAGGATGCGGTTTGCCGCGAGGTGCCGGCGGCCCGACTCGAGATCCACATGGACCCCGGGACGGCCAAGCACAAGCACGCGGTGGTCGGAACATCCGATCCCGACGATGAGCAGGAACACGAGGAGAGCGATCGCCCCGGTTAGGCACCAGCCTTGTGTCGAGTGCGGCCGAGCAATGAGTAGAGCGCCAGGTCGTAGGCGATCTTCAGGCCACCGCCTGCGAAGAACGGGAGTCCGAAGGCGGCTGCCTGGATTGCGAAGCCGGCCAGCACCGGGCCGACAGCCTGCGCAACGCCTCGCACCGATCCGGTCAGGGCCAGCGCGCCGGCGCGTTCGTTCGGTGGAACGATCGACACTACATATGCCTGGCGAGTCGGGACGTCCATCTGCGAGATCGAATACCGAATGATCAACAGTCCGGTTGCAACCGCGAGCGATGGGCTGAAGGGCACGAGCAACAGCAAGACGTTGCTCGGGAGATGCGTGAAGACCATCGTCCTCACCAGCCCGATCCGCTTCGCGATCTCGGGCGCGAGCTCGAATGAGGCTGCCTGCGCGAGCGCGATCGCCGCAAAGGAAGGGCCGAGGACATTGGAGCCGGCTCCAAACCGGATGTGAAGCCAGTACGCGATCACCGGCTGGACAACGAATCCACCGCCGAGCGCGTCCAGGGCGAACAAGGCCGAGAGTGTGGCAAGCGGTCTAAGGCTCGTTCTGCTGAGCATCGGCCCGCTCACGGCGCTTTCTGACCGACTCGAGATGAAGAGCGGCAGCGCTGCCGTGGCCAGGCCGGCGACGGCGAAGAGGACGAAGAAGCCTTGCAGGCGCTGTGGAGAGCTGGCCAGGGTTGCCGCAAGAGCGCCCGCCGCCGCTGCGAGTCCTCCTGTCAGCGAGTAGTGACCGAATGCACGAGGCTGTCCCGCCGGCGGCGCCGACTCCGCGAGCATCGCCTGCTCGATCGGAAGGAATGGCCCAAGGTCGACGCTCGCCCCCAGCATTCCCGTAGCTCCAGCAAGCGTCAGGAGGGTGCCACTGGTCGCGAAGGCCAGGTCGAAGCCGGTGAGGGCCATCAGCAGGCCGCAGACGGCAAGGATCTGGCGGCGGCCGAAACGCCTCGCAGCCGCGGCCGCAGGCAGGCCAAGCAATGACGCAGCGAGCAGGCCGATGGCGAGGGCAATACCGATCTGCTGTGGCTTGAGGTGGCGGTGCTCGAGCTGGATCCCGAGGAGGACGGCAGCGAAGCCGAATGCGAAAGCTCTCGTGAGCCTGCTGGCCAGAAGCAACCAAAAGTCCCGCGTCGAATCGGTCAGCGTGAACCCAGATTAATCGGATTTCGGAACGGCGCCGCCATCGCGGGCGCGAAGGATGTGCACGTCCACACCCGCCAGGCGCCTGATCAGCTGGCTCGTCGTATCGACGGGACTCCATCGCGACCGGCGGCGGTGGCCGATTACCACCTCCGTCGCCTGTGACTCTCGGATGTAGTCCAGAGCGCCCAGAGCGACGTCAAAAACGCGGTTGGCGCGCTCCGCCCCGAGTCGTAGTCGCACGATCCGGTCGACATAATGAAAGAGCGGTGCGAGTCCAGTGATTCCCTATAGCGCAGACGACGCCGAGGATCCGACGTCGGCGACCCCGATCGTCACGATCGGTCTGATCGTCGTGAACTTTTTGGTCTTCTTCTACGAGCTCGCGCTGTCGGCGCGTGGAACCCAGCTCGACAACTTCATAAACGCGTATTCGCTGGTGCCATGTGAGTACACGGGTCAATGCGCGGCATATGCGGGAACCCCATCACCGGTGTGGATCACCCTTTTCAGCTCGATGTTCATGCATGCGGGCTGGGCTCACATCCTCGGCAACATGGTCTTTCTGTTCGTCTTCGGCATCCACGTCGAGCGATCGATGGGTGCCCTTCGCTACCTTGCCTTCTACCTGATATGCGGGCTGGGCGCGAACGCCCTCGAGATCGCCACCTCGGTGGGTTCCAACGCTCCGGGCCTGGGCGCCAGCGGGGCGATTTCCGGAGTCCTAGCCGGGTATTTGCTCCTTTATCCGAGGAGCCACATCCGGACCCTGATACCGCTCGGAATCTTCTTCTGGACCGCACGCGTGCCCGCATGGGTCTTCATCGGATTGTGGTTTCTCCTGCAGTTGGTGAATGGCGTGGCTTCAGTCAGCAACGCGACCGCCGGCGGCATCGCCTACTCTGCACACGTCGGCGGCTTCGTCACTGGTCTGCTGCTCGTGCGCCTGTTCGCGCAGCGCGCGCGCGTCGACCAGCTGAGGTCGTACCACTACCACCAGCCGTGAGCGCGGCCGCCCGATGAGTGCTTCCGGCTACCTCAGTGGTCGGGGACAGGGTTTCGGACCGCAGCTCTCTGTTTGAGCCGCCGCCGGCCCGACAACATCTGGTCCGCCATCGGCGAAGCGCGTTACCCCGCCCGCCGGGCGGCTGGAGCTGTCCGCAGGCGTCCCAGATCCTGATGACTTCTGGACGGCGTCGGTTGCCGACGGCTGCGACGGTTGCGATGACTCTGGCGCCTGGCTTTGGCCATTCCCGCTGTTAGTGCGCGAGTCGGTTTGGACCTTCTGAGGCAGTGTGATCGAAGGTCGGAACGGTGTCGATGAGAGGCTGAATGAAATGGCCGCGTAGGCAGCCAGCGCGGCCAGGATCAGCAGTCCCAGCAGTGGCTTTGCGATCGGTTTGGCGATGCTCATGTGGTCCACATTACCCCTTTGGGGGCACGCGAGCCAAGTCCAGCTGAACCGCGGGAGGGACGCCTCTGAACTCGATTGTTGACGCCGGCTCCAGTGCTGCGGATCATCTGCAGTTGAGAAGCACGTCGGTCGTTTTCTGGGGGAAGGGTGCAATGAGAAGGCGAATCCTGTCCGTGCTCGCGTTCGCGGCCCTGGCGGTCGGATTGGTGGTCAGCACGCCGATGGCGACCTCTGCCAATGACAACCACATCAAGAAGGCTGCGACTGGACAGGAGAGAGCTCCGACATTCAGCTCGGGCGTGACGCTGAAAACGGCTCCGTCAATGTCGTCGGGCCTGCTGCAAGCAGAGGAGGATGCGCTCGACCGCGCTGACGCCGGCAGCGGCACAGGGTCGCTGTCGATCAGCCCGACCGCACTGGGTTGTGGGCACCGGAACCCCGACGGCAACGTGCGCGTCAACCAGGACTGCGGCTTCCGGCGCCAGGCCGAGGAGACGATCGCCGTCAACCCGGCCAACCCTCAGAACCTGATCGCCGGCCAAAATGACAGCCGGGTCGGTTTCAACCACTGTGGCATCGACTACACATTCGACGGCGGCCGCACGTGGGGCGATCAGCTGCCTCCGTTCTGGCAGCGGCTGAACTCGAACCCCAAGGACCACACAATAGGGGGTGGCCCGGCGGCACTGCGTACTTACGACGCGGCCAGCGATCCTGCCCTGACCTTCGACTCCCAGGGCCGGGCATTCTTCACCTGTGTCGTTTTTGATGTTTCTGATAACGCCAACGGCATCCTGGTCGCGAGCTCGCCGGCAGGTGCCGGGGGCTCCTTCTACAACAACATTCCTGCGGGCGGCACCGCCTACGTCGCTGTCGAAGACAACAACAACTCCATCGTCCACGACAAGGAGTTCATCGTCGCCGACAGCTATGCCTCCAGCCCGTTCCGGGATAACGTCTATGTGACCTGGACCGTATTCAACTTCGCGTGCGGACCGAAGCACAACGCGTACTGCTCGAGCAAGATCTACTTCACCAGCTCGACAGACCACGCGGTGACCTGGTCGGCACCGAAAGAAATCAGCGGAGTCGCACCTGGTCTGTGCTTCTTCGGCAACGTTTTCGACCCCACGCAATCGCCGAGCGCGTGCGACCTGGACCAGGGCTCCGACCCGATCGTCCGCCCCAACGGTGACATCGTGGTCGTCTTCCGCAGCAACAACACGGCGCCCAGCAACCCAAACTCGCAGCAGCTGGCAGTGGTCTCCAAGGATGGGGGCGCCACCTGGTCGACCCCGGTCAAGGTAGGAGACGACGTCACGGTGGGCAACCCCCGGTGCAACTTCGGTCGCGGCCCTGAGGAGTGCGTCCCGGGCGCCTTCATCCGCACCAATGACTTCCCGCGCATCGCGGTCAACCGGGGCAACGGAAACGTATACGCCACCTGGCAGGACTACCGGACGGGCGAGTTCGACATCCAGCTCTCGACCTCAACCGATGGCGGTCACACATGGACCGAGTCCAAGAAGCCGGTCAATCCCGACACCGGCAAGGACCATTACTTTGCCGCGATCGGCGTGGTGTCCAGCCAGCCGGACGAGGGCGGAGACCACCAGGCCCGCAACGCCGGTGAGGGCGAATCCGGTAATGGCGATCGGGTTGGTGTGAGCTACTACCGATCCGACCGCGTCCCCAACGAGAACCCCGCTCCTGGCGTTCATGGCATCTTCAAGCCGGTCCCCGGCAACGGAGTGCAGGCCGAACCCTCCGACTATTCGCTGGCTGGCGGCCGCGCTCTGAACACACCTTATGACGCCGAGCGAGTCTCGCCGATCTTTGCACCGCCCGACGGCATCCAGGCTGGCTTCAACGGCGACTACAGCGGGCTGGTGATCGTCGGCACCAGGGCGCACCCGATCTGGTCGGACACGCGAAACGCCGCGCCTGACGGTCAGGGCGTGACGCACGACGAAGACGTCTTCACCGACACCGTCGCCCTACCCGCCGGCAGCGGCGACTAGGAAAGCGGAACCAGAAATCACAAAGGGGGCGCTCCTCTGAGCGCCCTCTTTACATATCGCCGGTCGGGTGGGACAGATGCATTGTTGAAACCGGAGCCGGGCCAAGTTAGAGTGGGGCTCCGATTCATTAGGGCGAGGGGGTGGTAGTCGGGGCGCTTTCTTAGACACACGGACCGCGCTACTTCCATGTCCTCTTTTACCTAGGGGAGGGTGCCAATGAAGTTTCCGAACATCAGGGCTGCCGTTGTGACGGCAGGGGCGATGGCGGCAGCCCTGTTTCCTGTTACTCCGGCTCATGCAGTTACACATTCCAGCCTGCACTGCGAGAAAGGGACGGCGGTTTGCGCCGAGCTGCAGGACTCCGAAGAAGTCTTCGGCGAAGGCGTGTACATCGGCCACGACGAGCCCTCGCTTCTCTTCTACTCGAACCAGCCGGGATCGGGCAACCGCATGAAGGCGGAGCTCACGCTGCCAACCGACCCACGGCCGGTGCCCAAGAACGGGCGATCCTTCAACTTCCAGCTTCACCCTGCCTTCTGGTTCGGCATGGCACTGTGCGACACCAACTCTTTTCCAAACGCGGTCAGCACCTGCGCGCCGGGCAACGATTCCAACATCGCGACGCTTGCGACCCACCCGGGCGCTGCGTTCATGGAGCTCCAGTTCTACCCGCCGGGATGGGCTGCGGCTCCGCGCGGCACCAGCTGTGACGGGCGCCGCTACTGCGTTGCGATCGCCAGCTTCAGCCTCGCCGAGGATGCGATCAATGGGACCCTCCTCAACCACGCGTGCGCGGCCCAGACCGGGCTCGAGTACGCGAACTACGCTTTCCTGACCAGGAGCGGACACCCGCACGCAGTCCCCAACCCGGTGTTTTCAACGCTGGACACCTTTACTCCGAATCCAGCAACCGACCTGTTCATGAACCCGGGCGACCGCCTGTCAGTTTCGATGCACGACACAGAGCACGGGCTCCGCATCGACGTGACGGACAAAACCACCGAAGAGCACGGTTTCATGACGATGAGCGCAGCCAACGGCTTCGGCATGGTGAAGTACGTCCCCACAGGGACCGAGTGCACCAACATCCCTTACGACTTCCACCCCATGTACAGCACCTCGTCTGAGAACACGCGTGTCATCTGGGCCGCCCACTCGTACAACGTCGCTTTCTCCGACGAGATCGGCCACTTCGACTACTGCACCAACGTGGTTCCCGACCCCGACAACGCCCCGTTCGGAAAGTGCGCCGCCGGCGCTCAGGAGGGTGTCGTAGGCGATCGCGAGAACGCTGAAGGACCTCCCACCGGCGCCAATCCGGGCGCGGACGACAACTTCTGCTTCACCGCCGCCCAGTCGACGAGGGTCCGGATCGCGGGCTGCCAGGGCACCAACCAGGGCTTTGACGGAGTGCCGTACAAGCCGCTGTGGGCCGACGGCAACC
>WNFA01002370.1_pt1 | contig 23933 bp, 29 predicted proteins | sample 5400481 | NCBI WGS metagenome assembly WNFA01 (sample SAMN13153340, study PRJNA577476) | soil metagenome | isolation source: 120 cm saprolite under Douglas fir tree site 2 hole 1 replicate 2 | place: USA:California | collected 2015-04-18 | reverse complement strand
ACTCCAGCTGGGGCGGATGCTCACTCAGCCAGCCATCGCGCTGCGCGGCATCGGCGATCGCCGCGGCGAACTGCCGGCGCACCTCGGCCGAGGCCATCCCGACCGGGACGCCCACGCGACCCTCACATTCGAGCTCGTCCGGCACGGTCGACGACCATGAGCCCGACCGAACCCTTCCGATGTTGAGCGCGTACGCGATCGGGTAGTCCCGGAAGAGCGGATGGGCCTGTTGATTCAACGAGCGCTCGAGCTGGCGGAGCCTCCCCTCGACCAGCTCGAACTTCTCGATGGCGCTGACGCCCTCGTAGCGAACGGAGGCGTGGGCCGACCGCCCCGTGATCCGTAGCCGGAACGTCAGCGCGCCGGCCTGCGCCGGGATCAGTCGCAACCGCGTCGGCTCGAGAACATAAGCGGCATCCGCCCGGTAGCCGCGCTCCGCCATGGCAAAGGTGCCGATGCCTCCATCTTCCTCGCCCACCACGCTCTGCACGATCAGGCGACCACGGAGCGACAGCCCGCTCTTCTTGAGCGCCGCAGCGGCGCTGATGCCCACCGCGAGTCCCGACTTCATGTCGCAGGCGCCACGACCGTACATCCGCCCGGCCTGGATGTGCGCCGACCAGGGAGAGGCATGCCAGGCCTGCCGGTCTCCGAGCGGGACGACATCGACATGACCGTTGAGGATCAGCGAGCGCTCGCCCTTCTGACCGAGCAGGCCGGCGACCAGCACGGCTTCCGTCCGCTCCACCTCCATTCCGGGAAATCGGGGATGGCCCTTGAGCCGGCCCACGTCGGCCTCGAACCGGTCGACCTCGAGGCCGGCCTCCTCGAGCGTAAGCGCCACGAGGTCCTGTGCCGCGCGCTCGTTGCCGGTCACCGATGGGACCCTCACGAGATCCTGCGCCAGCCGGATGCAGGCGTCCGTATCCAGGGCCTCGAGCGCCCGGGTTTCTGGTCGCTCCCCGATCACGGGGTGAGTGTAATAGGGTCAGGCGGCGAGGTTGAGGGCACCGTCGCAGTCGGGATAGCGAACGCAACTCAGGAAGACGCCATATTTGCCACGTTTTGGCTCGATCGACGCTCTGCATTTCGGGCAGTGCCCAAACATGACGAGAAGATCGGCGCCGTCGATCAACTCGAGCTGAGCGACTTTGGCCGCAAATTCGGTGGCCTCCGGCGTGAAGACGCCGGACGTTACGAAAAAGCCTTTCATCAATTTGCCGGCGGTGATCACGCCAACGAACTCGCGGACCTCACGTACATCAACGTAGGCGCCGGGAAATCGGCGCTGCTTGCACTGGACGATCGCCCGTTGTTTCGCTCTCCGAAGGAAGAGGTCGGTGCCACCGTCAGGACCATGCTGGCCGACGAGCTCAGGCGACCAACCCTTCGCCGCGAAGGCGGCAGCCACCAGCCGCTCGAACTCGCGCCAGGATAGGGAGCGGATCGTGTCGAGCGACCGGTTTGAATCCAGCAGTCGCCACCAACCCAGCCGTTTCAGCTGAGAAGCAACCACCACGATGGCCAGCAAATACGCTGGCACGAAGACGAGGAGCGGAACCACGAAGGCCGACCACTCCCAGAGGATGACCGGCTCGTCGCCACCCCAGATCGCGCGGAATGCCAGCTGAGCCGCACCGTCGAGCACCAGGAACAGCGCAATCGGCGCGGCGAAAGCGATCTCGAGGCGAAGTCGGGAGAACACGGTCTCGAGCAGCCGCAGGGCGTCCACGACCGCTTAAACGGCGGCGGCGCTCAGAAGATGCGGGGATCTCAGGGAAGGAACTGGTGCTGGCCGAGGTAAACGAGGTACTCGGGCACGTTGAGCACGTTGGTCACCCCGTAGACAAAGTTCCAGAACACGCTGCTCACCGGGCCGCCCTGCCAGAGGAGGAAGAAGAGCACGAGCAGCGGCAGCATCCCCAGGCGGTTCGCGAGGATTCGCAGTTCGATCGACAGCCAGGGCGCGATGATCCCGAATCCGTCAAACGGGGGAATCGGAATCAGGTTCAGCACCACGGCCGTGATCTGCAGGAAGACGAGAAAGGCCAGTGCCGCCCAAAAGCGGACGTCGCCGAATGGTGGAGCACCGTGGAACACCAGGAAGGGCCACCCGGTGAGGGCGGCGAACAGCAGGTTGCCGAGCGGACCCGCGGCCGAGGCGAAGCTCCGCCAGCGATCGTTGCGGATGGCACGCTCATTCAAGTAGACCGCGCCGCCGGGCAGGCCGATCCCCCCAATCAGGAGGAACACGACGGGCAGGGCGATGCTGAGCACCGGATGCGTGTACTTCAGCGGGTTCAGCGAGAGGTAACCGGCTGATGCGACCGACCGATCACCACCCAGATAGGCAATGAACGCATGCCCGAACTCGTGAATGCAGAGCGATGTCACCCAGCCACCGACGACGAGCAAGATGCTGAGCGGGATCGTCAGTCCGGGGGCTGCCCCGGACCAGAGTCCGGCGCCCCCGATGATCATGGCGCCGACCGGGACGGCGAAGACCGGACTGACTCGCACGACGCCATCCAGCGCGGGGAGTGGACGGCTGCGCAGTCCTTTCGTCGCCGACCCGGGCGTCGTCAGATATTGGCGAAGCGCATAGAACGTCACGCCCGCCTTTTCGAGGACGTCGGCGGTCGCGGTGGAGTCCTTGTAGAGCAGGGCGAGCAGCATGTGAAGCGGGTCGACGCGGTAGTGGCCCAGTTGCTCGGCTTCCCGATGCGCGTGGTTCAGCATGTAGCGGGTCGCGGTCCCAATCGGCATCGTCTTCCATGACGAGGGTGCGGCGCTGCCGGCGCCGACCCGAAGGGCCTCGAGCCGCTGCATGTCCGCCCCCATCTCTTCGAGTGCGCGACGGGCGGGATTCCGTGGCAGGAACACGATGCCAGAAAGCACGTGCAGCGGCTCGACCGTGGCCGCCCCGACCTGTGCCGCGAACCGCTGCGCGAGCTCGAGCACGTCCCGGGCCGAGTCGGTGAGCGGTATCTCCTTGCTGATCTGCTTCAGCGTCCACCCTTCGGCGGAGCCACCACCGATCGGTTGCGGCGTGCTGGCCATGATGCTTAGAACGATACGATTCGCCGAATCCGCTTGGGCCGCGCGCTACGTCTTGACGGTGCCGATTCGCATCCGAAGCCGGCCCTCGATCTGTCCCAGCAGCCAGGCGGCGAATTGCTCGTGGGAGGGGTGTTGCTCTTTGACCACTTCCAGCATTTCGTCGTGGATGTGGGTCAGTAGCTTCAGGAACTCGCTGTCGTCCATTCCCCACCTCCTCGGCCTGCGGCATGGTGCACGCGGTGCCGGATGGGCAAATTGTAGACGGCTCCGGGCAACAAACAAAGTGGCCCGGCGGCCGCTTTCCAATGGTTCCCTCCCCTCGCGGAAATCTCCCTCCCCCGCTCGCGGGGGAGGTCGGGGCGGGGGCAGCGGGGCGACGCCGTTAGACGTCCGTGTGCTCGACCTCCGTCACCTCGGTGGTGTGGTGGTGGTGCCGGGTCCGGCCATACATCCCGCCGGCCAGCAGGTTGTAGACCACGCCGATGATCGCCAGCAGGAGCAAGAGGAAGATGAGGGAGCCGCCGATGTGAAAGCCAACGCCCAGCAGCCAGAGGATGACAAGAACCGCCACGATCGTCCAGATCAGACTCGCCAACGATTACACCTCCGCTATCACCAATCATCGGTCAGCCGTGAAAAGGCGTCAAGGGTCGAAAGGCACTGCGAGGCTAGCGCGCGGCCAGGATCAGGTAACCGGAGATCGCCAGCAGCACGAAGAGGATAAGGATGCCCACCGCCGCAAAGGCGGGAAGGGTCGTGCCCTCCTGGTCCTGCGCTTCCATGAGGATCAATCCTGCGCGCTGAAGTTGAGGTCCTCATGAACGTGTCATATGAGTTCGCTAAGAGGGAAGTCGGTCAAAAAAGATGAAGGCCGGGCGCGTGCCCGGCCTTTGTCTATCTCTGGATCTTCGCCGCCTCAGTCCTCAGCTCGAACGATGACTGTGCCTTGCATGCCGACGACGTCGTGCAAGGCGCAAAAGTAGTGGTATGTGCCTGCTTTGGGGAACGTGTAGGTGACCTGGCGCGTCACCACGAACCCGGGAGGGATCAGCGAGCTGACGTTGAGGTAGTCGATGAGTTCCTGGCTGATCAAGAAACCCGAGTTGACCTGAGCGCTCGTGCTGCTGATGCTTGCCCCGCCGTACGGCAGGAACCCCGGCGGTGCGCCGGGCGGGCCCGGGAGCTCGAGACCAAAGGTGACGGTGTGGGGCGCGTTGATGTCCTGGTTGGTCCAGGTCACGCTCTCGCCCGCGTTGATCTCGATCGTGGGTGGGGCAAACCGGAGGATGCTATCGGTACCCAGCCCTTGAACACTCGTAACGCCGAGACCGGCCGCGACCTGGTTGTCCTCATGATTCCGGCTGGCCTTTGCCAGGGCTCGTCTGCCGCGCGCCAGGTCGGCGGCCATCGCCTTCTGGGCACGAATCTGGTTCTCGGCATCGGTCGAAGGTAGTTCGGATCCTGCGGGCATGACGGTGATGAAACCCGTCATATCTCGGTGGAACATGCAGAAGAACTGGTAGGTGGTGCCTTTAGCCTCATCCTCACCAATGCTGCGCGCGGCGCGGCTGTCTACGCCGGGGCCGGCGGCGTCAGACCCGATGTGCAACGTGAAGGTCGGCGGTGGCGGGGGTGGGGGCGGAGGTGCGCCCGGTGGTGGAGGCGGTGGAGGCGGTGTCCCAGGCGGGGGAGGCGACGAGAAGCCGCCCGAGGTGAGCAGGGCTCCGCCAGGACGGTTGGCGAACTTGAGCGTGTTGCCTGTTGGCCCGATCGGGAAATTCGGGTCTCCGTAGGCGAAGTCCGGAACGCCTGGGACCCGTATGGGGTTGAAGGTGACCGAGTGGAAGCCGATGGGCGTAAAGAGGATGTCATCGCCCGGGTGGACGACAGTCCGGGCATTGTAGTAGGTCGTTATCTCCTGTGCAAGCGACGTGAACGTTGGATCGTCCGCGTTGCCAGCCTGGACGTGCCAGGTCGTCGCCGAACCGTTCGCTGATGCGGGAACGGTGGCTACAACTCCAAGTCCCGCGGTTGCCAGCGCCATCGACAATCCGAGCGTTCGGACGCGCGCGATCAATGGCAGCATCGACGTTAACCCCTCCTCTTAATCCCCGCTTAGCCGAAATACGTGCCCGTCTTATCACTCCGTGTGGCGGATGTCAATGAGGCTAGCCCTCAAATGACCGGTCGAGATCAGTACCAGTAGTTGGAGCCTTCGGCGGAACCTGAGCCGGTGGGCGCCGGCTCATCGCGCAGCAGCCCCTTGGGCCCGGCGAGCGTGCGGACAGCTTGTTCGGTGCGGGCGATGAAGCTGTCGTAGTCTTCGCCTGGCTGCGGGTAGAGGGGATCGCCGAATTTGATGCTCGCAGGGTGCCGCCGTGGGATGCGGCGGAAACGGGGGAAGACCTCGTAGAGGCCGTCAATATACGCCGGCACGATCGGAACCCCGGCGTCGATGGCCAGGATGGCGGCACCCTTCTTGAAGCTCCCGATGTTCCCGGTCCGCGACAACGTCCCCTCCGGGAAGATGACGACGGACCAGCGATGGGCGAGATGTTCCTTCAATCGATCCAGGGCCGGCCGTGCTCCACCGGCTCGGGGAATCGGAAAGGTGTTGATCAAGAGCTGCGTCAGAATCGCCTCCCATTTGCGCTTGAAGATCGAGTCGGCGGCCGCCACGACGAACGCCCGGAAGCGGAAACGTGCGGGGAGCGCCTGCAGCATCACGACCGCATCGAGGGCGCTGCTGTGGTTCGAGACGAAGACCGCACCGCCTTTGAGGGATTTGACCCGGTAGCGGTCGATGACCGTCAGCGGCGAGAAGGCGCCCATCAGCGGAAAGATCAGGAAGGTTTGCAGTACGGCGCGCGCGCCGCGGATCGATCCTCTCTGGGTCCACGCGGGAACCGTCACCGGCGGCGGGCTTGTGGTTCCCAAATTTTTCCCCTCCGGCGGCCCGCCCAGCTAAAGTAGGTGCGCGGGTGCCATGCCGGAACATCGCAAGCGTAGCAACCACGGGTCGGCTGGGGAAGGTCCATTGAGGACCTTTACAACGCGCTGATGGCTCGCCCGCTGCGGGCGACCGAGAGCGTGTCGGCCGAGATCAGCCGGAACCTGGCCCTCGAACTGGTCCGGGTGACCGAGGCCGGGGCCCTGGCCAGCGCCCGCTGGATGGGCCGCGGGGACAAGAACACGGCCGACGCTGCCGCGGTCGACGCCATGCGGCGGGCGCTCGGCCTGGTCACGATGGACGGCGTGGTCGTCATCGGTGAGGGCGAGAAGGATGAGGCGCCGATGCTTTACATCGGCGAGCGGATTGGCACCGGCGAGCCGCCGCAGGTCGATGTGGCGGTCGACCCGATCGACGGCACGACGCTGCTCTCGAAAGGACTGCCCAACGCGATCTCCGTGGTGGCCATGGCGGCCGGGCGTGGTTCGCTCTACGACGCCAAGCACGTCCACTACATGCACAAGATCGCGACCGGCGCCGATGCCGCGGGCTCGCTGAACATCGATGATCCCGTGGCGGTCAATCTGCAGCGGGTTGCCCGCGCGAAGCGGATGCGCGTCAGCAACCTCACGGTTGTCATCCTTGACCGGCCGCGCCACGAGGGGCTGATCAAGGAAGTCCGCGACACCGGCGCCCGCATCAAGATGATCACCGACGGCGACGTCGCCGGCGCCGTCATGACCGCCATCGATGGTACTGGTCTCGACCTCCTGATGGGGATCGGCGGATCGCCCGAGGCCGTGCTGGCCGCCGCCGCGCTGAAGTGTCTCGGCGGCGAGATCCAGTGCAAGCTCTACGCGCGCAACCCCGAAGAGAAAGAGAAGGCGGAAGCCGCCGGCGCGAAATTCGACCGCGTGCTCGGCATCGACGACCTGGTCCGCAGCGACGACGTCTTCTTCGCCGCGACCGGGGTGACGGATGGCGAGATGCTCCAGGGCGTCAAGTACCACATGAACTGGGCCGAGACGGAATCACTGGTCACGCGCAGCCGCTCCGGCACGCTTCGCCGGATTTACGCGCGCCACCACTGGGGCTACAAGCAGCGGGAGTGGTTGGGCCAGCCCGAAGAAGGCTAGCCCCGAACGAACAGACGCCAGCGATAGACGAGGTAGGGGCCGAGGCTGAGAAAGCCGCAGGTGATCGCGGCGTGGACGAGGACCGGGGCGAGCAGTGACGGCGGCGACGGCTGCCAGAGATAAATCAGACCCAGTGTCAGGCCTGCCGCCGTGGCCCCAGCGACCGGGCGCCAACCCCAGCGGTCGAGGAAGTGGTAGGCGCCGAAGACCGCGGTGGCCGCGAGGAGCGCGAGCAGCGGCGCATTCCACCAGCGAGCCAGGCTGCCCTGCAGGAATCCTCGAAAGAACCACTCTTCGATGGGGGCGTTGAGCACCAGGTAATAGGCGCTCTGCACGAGCAGGTCCGGCTCGGTCGGAACGAACCACCGACCGCTGCGGCGCGACAGGTAGACGTTGAACGCCGCGGCGATCGCAAACCCAGCCAATCCGGCCGGGATCGCCACGAGAAGGTCGCGAACGGGATGGGTGATCACCAGCCCGAGGCTGCGCAGCGGTGTGGCCGATAGCCAGCTGAAGACGAACGGCGCAGCGGTAAGCGGGACCAGGCGAAGCATCAGGTCGAGCCGCATCCACGACCAGCTGCTCTTAACGGTCGTGCGCAGGACAGCCGGCGCGGCCGTCACGTCAATCCGGAGCGGGCCGCTTGTTGCGCGCCAGTGGCTCGAGCGCTTCGGCCACCGCGGAAAGCTGACCCGCGGTCAGGCGCTTGCCAAAGTGCTCGCGGATCCCCCGGAGGTGGACCGGTCGGGCATGCCGCAGCCGCGCTCGGCCGGTCGCCGTCAAGGTCGCGAAGGTGCCGCGCCGGTCGGAGTCGCATCGTTCCCGTTTGACGAGGCCGGCCTGAACCATGCGGTCGACCAGGCGGGTCACGCCGCTGTGACTGAGGCGGACCCGATCGGACAAATCCGTCATCCGCAGGCGCCGATCGGGGGCTACCCCGAGCTGGATGAGGACGTCGAATTCGGCGAGGGTCATGTCCTCTTTTTCGATGAGCTCCGCCTCCAGGCGGCGCAACAGGGATGCCTGGGCATCGAGGAAGGCTGTCCAGGCACGCATCTCCGCGGGTTTGAGCTCCGTAGCCATATGGAATAGATTCTCGCATCAAACTGTTTGCAATAGGGAATGTTGCTTATGCAACAAATCGAAGACCGGGAGGACCGAGTTATATATGAAGTGGGCAATTGACGGCTATCACAGCAGCGTCACGTTTACGATCCGCCACATGATGTCGAAGGTGCGCGGCCAGATGAAGGTCAAGGAAGGCTGGCTCGAAGTCGACAACGACAACCTGAGCACGGCCAAAGTGGACGTTGTCCTGGACGCCGCGACCATCGATACCGGGGTGGAGACGCGTGACAACCACCTGCGCAGCGCCGACGGTCATTTTGACGTCGCGAATTATCCCATCATCACCTTCAAGAGCAAGCGGATCGAGGGCAAGGATCCCGCGAACTTCAAGGTGATCGGTGACCTGAGCATCCACGGCAACACCAAAGAGGTGGCGCTCGACGCCAGCTTCAACGGCGAGGGCAAGGATCCGTGGGGCAATCGTCGGGTGAGCTTCGACGCTTCGACCAAGCTGAACCGTAAGGACTACAACCTGACCTGGAACCAGGCGCTGGAAGCCGGCGGCTTCATCCTCGGTGACGAGGTCAAGCTCGAGATCGGCGTTGAGGCCGTCCCCGCGCCGACGCCGGCCGAGGCCGAGAAAGAAATCGAGGCCGAAGCCGCGCTCGAGTCGCGCTAAGCCGACCCCTTCATGTACAGCCCGCCAGAGTTTTGGCGGGCTGTTTTTTTGCAATCTTTCCGGCGGGCGCAGCGTTGAGTCCGCTGAGAGGTACTGGTGAGCCGGGCAGTCTGCCGCAATTGCTGGACCTGGTACTCGAAAGGGGAGACGGCCTGCCCCAGTTGCCACATCGCGCTGACGGCGGCAAGCGCTGGCAGTCAAGCCTTCGGGACCGATTCGCCGACGGCCTCGGCGTCAACCGCGACGCCACCGACGTTGCCTGGCCAACCTCCCTCCCCTTCTGCGGAAGGAAAGGGTCTTGGGCTGGCCTCGCCCAGCTCGGGCATAAGCGGGTTGTCGTGGCTCTTGATTGGCGGCGGTGTTCTTGCCGCTATCGCTATCGTCGTGATCGGCCTCGTCCTGACGGGCCTCCTGGCGATAGGAACTCTCGGGCCGGTGACCTCATCTGATGGCGTCATTTCCGTCAAGCTCCCGAAAGGTTGGGCCAAGGGCAGCGCCCCCACGGTCAGCGGCGCCAAACCAGTCCTGGCGATCGCCAGGGTCAAAAAGAGCAACGGCGCGGAGCCGCACTTTATCGTGGCGGGGTCCGGACAATTCGCCTCGCTCTCGGACCTCGAGGCGGCCTGGGAGCCATTCGTCCGGAGCGGCAAATTTCCCATCGCCGGCAACCTTGGCCCAGTCACGCGGACCACGGTGGCCGGTGCGCCGGCGCTGACTGTCGATTACCAGGGATCGAAGTACGCGGGGCAGCTTCTCTTCGTCGATTACGGCAGCAAGACCTACTTCATCGAGATGTCGTCGGACCCGAGCGAGTTCGGCGAGCTTCGCGGCAGCGATTTCGAGGCCATCCTTTCGTCCTGGGAGTGGCACTAGCCGCTCGCGGAATTCCCGCCTGTCGATACAGTTAGCGGGTGATCGATGACGCCTGGGCATTCAAAAGCGCACTCGAGCAGGCCCGCGCCGTTGCTGCCAGGCAGGTCAAGCCGAGCGAGCTCGTCGCGCTCTGCTACGAGCGCATCGGGCGGATCGACCCGGAACTCAATGCGTACGTTCTCCTGACCCGCGAACTGGCGGAAAGCCAGGCCGCCGCGGCGGAAAAGCGCGTAGCGCGGGGGGAACCACTTGGCTTACTGGATGGCGTACCGGTCTCGATCAAAGAGACGTCGGCGCTGGCCGGGTATCGCAACAGCCTCGCTTCCCGCGTGTTCGAGAAGTCGATCGCCCAGGTCGACAGCTTTGCCATCGGCCGGCTGAAGGACGAGGGCGCCGTCATCCTCGGGAAGACGAACGCGCCGGAGTTCGGGACCCGCCCGGTCACCGAAGGGCCCATGTTCCCGCCCGCCCGCAACCCCGTCGACAAATCGCGGACGGCCGGCGGGTCGAGTGGCGGCGCGGCCGCGGCGGTGGCGGCGGGCTTGTGCGCGCTGGGCCACGGCGGCGACGGCGGCGGTTCGATCCGCATTCCCGCTTCGTGCTGCGGCGTGGTCGGATTGAAGCCATCGCGCGGGCGCATCTCGAGCGGGCCGCTCCTCGGGGAAGACTGGGCTGGGCTCGCCACCACCGGCGTCATCGGCCGGAGCGTCGCGGACGCGGCGCTCGGCCTGGACGCCATGAGCGGGCACCTGCCCGGCGATCCGTACTGGGCCGAGATTCCGGAACCATTTCTGTCCGCCGCGCAGCGCAAGCCGCCGACGCTGCGCGTCGGGTGGACCATCGATGCGCCGGCTGCGGTTGACCCCGATGTCGCCGCCGCCGTCGAGTCCGTGGCGGCGGAGCTCGCCCGCCTGGGGCATCGCGTGAGCCGGGTGAGTCCCGACCTCGGTCAGTTCCGTCCGCTCATCCAGATCCTCGCCGTCACCGCCGTCGGCGCCCTACCGGTCACCAACCCGGAGCTGCTCGACCCGCTCAATCGAAGGATGCTGGAGGCGGCGCCGATGTCAACGGCGGTCGATTACCTGAAGGCGCTGATCGAGCTGCACCAGCAGGCGCGGCGGCTGATCGCGACCTGGGACCAGATCGACGTGCTGCTTACGCCGACCCTGACCTATCCGGCGCCGAAATTGGGTGTGCTGGGCCAGGACGTCAGCACCGCATCCGGCGAGTTTCTCGACTGGCTGAGCTTTACCCATCCGTTCAACGGCACCGGGCAGCCGGCGATCAGCCTTCCGCTGGCGACCTCGAAGGCGGGGCTGCCGATCGGTGTCCAACTGGTCGGTCGCCCGCGCGACGAATACAGCATCCTGTCGCTGAGCGCCCAGCTCGAGGCGACGATCAAGCCGCAAGCCAGCGTTAGTCGTCTTCAGCTCCACTGATGTAGCGTTGCGCCTTTGCCCACGCTTGACGGGCGACGCGGCGGCCGGCGGCCCGTCCGTCCAGGTCACCCTGCTCGAAGTGGATCCCACCGTAGCGGCGTGACATGCCGGCCTGGTTCGCCGCATCGAGGAACGTGGCCCAGCGCAGTGTCACATCGCGGGCAGGGACGGCTCCGGGCTCGAACTTCGAGCTCCCAGCTCGAAACGTGACCGAGGCGCCGAACGTCTCGCTTCGGGTGAAGAGTCTCAGGATCTCCGCTCCGGCCGCGCTGAAGGTGCTGTGACCCGAGCTGTACTCCGGAAATGGGGGAGTCGGGAAGGTCGAGGCCTGATACGGGAACCAGTCCTCGCCCTTGATCGGCTGCGTGCCCTTAAATGGCCCGCCCCAGGCAAGGACTTGTTGCCCGCGGAAGAGGTAGCGGATCGCCGTGATCGGTCGGACTGAGTTGAACGCGCACTTGTTGTCCCAGCAGCAGAGACTGGCGTCGAAGATCGCGTTCGTAAGCGCGAAGAAAAGCTTGACATCTCTGCCGAGCCCGTGCGGGTCCGCGCCGTGTTGGTCTCGGCGCGAGACACACTGAGCGAACAGATCCCAATGGCCGGGCGGTAGCTCGGAATGGGGTCCGTCGGCCCAGTACTCGGCGATCATCTTCTGCTCGTCGGACAGCTCGGCACTGATCGTGAGCAGGGCCCGGGCCTGAGACTCGTACGAGCTAGAGCCGTACCGGGCCGGTCCAGTTGGCGATCGTAACTGTGCCGCCGATCCGAGCGCGAACGGGGTCACCCGCTGCCATTGGGCGCCAACGAAGGGTTGGGTAACGTCGTGGCCCGTCGCATCGGTGTAGCGCAGCGGTTGCCACCGATTCGGATCGTGGACGGTCGCTACGTCGAGGCCGGCCCCGGCTCTCAGGTCCATGGGGTCGTTCGCGGGAACATAGCCCGTGTAGTCCGAGTAGGGAGGAGTAGGCTTCCCGCCAAGCTCGTCGCCCAGCTGGTTCGCGCCGTCCCGGTGCCGGAACTCGAGGACCGCCCGGGCGGCCACATTGCCGACTCCCGCCGGCTTGGTGATGTCACCCGTCGTATTGGCGGGATCGAAACCGAGCTGACGCATCAGGGGATCGAAAACGCTCACCCGGTCAGCTGGGAAGAGATCGACCGTCGCTCGGTACGCGGCAAAGCTGATGGCTGCATTCATGTTGGCCAGCGTCCGCTCGCGAGGCGGTCGGCGGAGAGCGCCGCCCAGTCGCGTCCCGACCGCGCGATGGTCGTAGGCGGCCCAGGCGTCAAAGATGCAGGTGTGGATGATCGCGAGGGCGCGGGCGACCATCGGCGGGCCCAGCTTCGAATCCCGGACGCCTTGCAGCGCGGCCTCGTTCCAGGGCAGGACGACACTGTCGCCGGAGGCGAACGCGTCGAGCGGCAGCCCACTCAACACAGGGGTAGCCGCCGCCAGGGCTCCCCACTTGAGGGCGGTTCGGCGAGTAATCCGTAGTGGTGCTCGCTCGCTCATGATCGCTCTGCAAAGCCTAGTGGACGGTTATCTGACCCTCGAGCAGAATCTCGTGGAACGTCGACCCCGAGACCGTGAGCGCGGCCGTCGTACCTGGGCCACCAGCCTGCGCCACGAAAGTGAAGGGTAGGTTAGCCCCGGCTCCAATACCGGTCACCGTTGCCGTCCCGTGCAGGACCGCCGTTCCGTCCCTCACGCTCACCGAGGTCACTTTTCCCGTCACATACATGGCGTGGACCTCGAAGTCCCCGCTCTCCGGGCTGAAGCTCGTCGCCACCGGGGGCATGAGTGCCAGGCACTCGAAATCACCACCTTGCCCATTGGCGTGGAAGGCCAGAACGGTGGTCACCGGTACGAGCCCGGGACCGCCGCCCTCGATAATCGTTCGGCCACCCCCGGATACCTGGTGGTCGCCCTCCTTCGCGGCGCCGGCGCCAATCGGTCGAGCAGCCGATCCGACCAGCGCTGCTGCCAGTACTGCGGCGCCGACCAATAGCCATAGTCGCCGTCGTCCCGCATCGTGGCTCAGGGCAGCGGGTCGGGAAAGATGAAGATGGTTCATCATGCGAGTCCCCTCCTTTTCCATTAAGCCCCCTCGTGAAATCAAGGGAGACGCTGCGGCGGCGTCTCCCTTTACGAACACGTAACCCGGTTAGCTGTGGCCCTCTTCCTTGTTGTGAACGAAGTGGAAGGTGGTACGGTTTCCCTCCTGGAAGTCGGGCGAGCCCGGCATTCCTACCGGGGCTTCGCGGTTCCAGAAGTCTTCGTAGTCCATCGTCGCCGTGATCCCCTCGAACACGCAGTTTGGGGTTCCGACGAAATGGCAGCTGATGGTTAGCGACCCGGACTTCCCGTTGGAGTACCGGACGCGAAGCGTCGCCAGACCGGAGGTGTTGTCCTCGCGCGTGCCGATGGTGTCGCAGGGCAACGGCGGCGTCCCGCCCGCCGTCGTCCAGCTCAAGAGCTCGGTCACTGTGAACGTGCCGAACCCCGGGAAACAGCGAGAGTCGCTGGCGACAACGGTCCAGCTGCCACCTCCAGTCACGTCTTTTCGGCATTTGTTCCTGACGTCGGGAAACGTTCCAGTGCCCGATAGGGTGATCTTTGAACCGTCGTTGGAGCGAGCAGATGCCTTACCGCCGGGGGCAACGCACCCGGTGGCGACATTGATGAGGTCCCACCGGACTCTGCGTTCCGGCTCCTCCTCGTCAGCCAGGGCGGCGCCGGGGGCTGCCAGGGCTCCAACGGCGGCTGTGGCTGCAGCGGCTTTGATGATCTGTCGCCTCGTGATCTTCGGGTCTTTCATGGTCCCCTCCTTGAAAAACGACCGACCCCCCGCCCCTCGGGCTGACGCCGAGCCATTTCACCGTATGCGAAATTAAGCGGGCGGTCAAGAGAATTTACCGGTTGCACGGTTTGTCAGAGTCGCGGATCTGGGGGTGGCTAAGGCGGCGGTGAGCCCGGTCGAACATTGGTTCGAGCTGCAATGGAATCTCGCTTTATTTTTGAAGGGGATGGCTGGGTCAACCGGTCAGGGTTGGCGACTGCGGTAGCCGTCCTTGACGCTGGCATGGCGGGCGCGGCGGGGCACCTGCTTGCCACAAGCAAGCCGAGTGCTTCCCCCGCTCGGATACGATCGAAGACCATGGCGTCGGATTGGCTGCTGCTCGACGGGTCAAGCCTGATGTTCCGTGCGTTTTTCGGCATTCCGGTCAGCGCCTTTAAGGCGCCGAACGGCCAGCCGGTCAACGCGGTGCGCGGTTTCCTCGACATGCTCGCCCGGCTCGTCACCGACCGCAGGCCCAAGGCGCTCGTGGTCGCGACCGATGAAGATTGGCGGCCGGCGTTTCGTGTGAACGTGATCGCGAGTTACAAGACGGAGCGCCTCGAGCGCGGCGCGATGCCACCGGAACTCGCGCCCCAGGAGCCGATCATCCACGCGGTTCTGCGCGCGATCGGCGTCGAGGTAATGGGTGCCAAGGGATTCGAGGCCGAAGACGTGATTGCCTCGCTGCTGCCGAAGGTCAGCGGCAAGGTCGAGATCGTCACCGGCGACCTCGACCTCTTTTCGCTGGTCCGCGATCCGGATGTGACCGTGCTCTACACGCAGCGCGGAATCGGCAACCTGCTGGTCGTCGATGAGGCCGAGGTCGAGCGCCGCTACGGCATCCCGGGTCGTTCGTACGGCGACTACGCGGTGTTGCGCGGCGACCCGTCTGACGGGCTTCCGGGCGTGCCAGGCGTGGGGGAGAAGACGGCCGCCCAGTTGGTGCGGCGATACAAGGATCTCGATGGCATCATCGCCAGCGGCAAGCTCGGCGACGCAGCCAATGCGTACATCCAGCGGGCGCGTCGGGTCGGTGTTCCGGTCAACATCGCGCCCGTCCCGAAACCCAAAGAGATGCTGCCAGCTAGACCGAGCGACCCGCAAGCGCTGGCCAAACTGGCTGAGACCTACGGCATCGGCGCGTCGATCGATCGTCTGGTCCATGCCGTCACGGGGCCACGAGCCGCCGTTCGTGCACGTATGCCCTGCTGATCCTTGCCCCAGACGTGTTCATGCTTGGCTACCTGCGCGGTCCGCGGGCGGGGGCCGCGATTTACAACCTCGGGCATACCTGGCTCCTGCCTGGGCTCATCGGAATCGTCGGGCTTCTAGCTGGCACGGGCGCGGACGTGCCGATCGCGCTGATCTGGTTCGGCCATATCGGCGTGGATCGGCTCCTCGGCTACGGGCTCAAGCTACCGACCAGCTTTCAGGACACCCACTTGGGACGGATCGGCCGCAATCGCTGATACGCTTGGGGCGTGATCGATCCCAAGCACCGCGTCACGATCGAATACTGCGTTCCCTGAAACTACCTCGAGCAGGCCGTCGGTCTGGCGGCTGAGATCCTCGGAGCGTGGGCGCCCATCATGATCGACGTGTCCCTGCGCACCGGGAGCAAAGGGCGCTTCGAAGTGACGCTGGATGAGCAGCTGATCTTCAGCAAGGTCAAGTTGCATCGTTTTCCCAACGGCGGTGAGATCGTCAAGCTGGCCGAGCCGGTGCTCGGACCGCCAATCGCCTGGCGCTAGCGCACAATTCACTCGTCCGCCGTCCACTTCCGTACCTGCTCGCGCTGGCGCTGGCCGCCGCGACCTTCCAGTACTTCCGCCCGCTGCCCGTGACCAACGCGACCTCGATCGTCCCCACGGTGCAGCGCATTGGAACCGCTCCATCGTTGCCGTGGCCGGCGCAGGGCGAGGCGGCACTGTTCGTCGATGGCGTCGGCGAGGCCGGTAGCTTCGGCGGGCAATCGCCGGTGCCGATGGCCAGCACCGCCAAGATGATGACGGCGCTTCTCGTGCTGGAAGACCATCCCCTGGCCCTGAACGAAGCTGGTCCCACCATCACCGTTACGCGAGCCGATGTCAACACGTTTTACGCTGAGCGAAACCAGGGCGAGTCCGTCCTTCCGGTGGCGGCGGGAGAGCAACTGGGTGAGTACCAGCTTCTGCAGGGGCTGCTGCTGCCGTCGGCCAGTAATTTCGCCGAGATGCTGGCAACCTGGGACCTTGACGGCGTGCCGGCGTTCGTTGATCGGATGAATGCGCGAGCGGCGGCGCTGGGCATGAGCGCGACCCATTACGCGGATGTCAGCGGCTTCTCACCATTGAGCGTGAGCATCCCGTCAGATCTGATCAAGCTTGGCCAGACCGCGATGCTGCAACCGGTTTTCGCGCAGATCGTCGCCCAGGCGCAGGTCACCCTGCCAGTCGCGGGCGTTGTTCGCAATCTCGATACCCTCCTCGGCCAGGGAGGCGTGATCGGGATCAAGACCGGGCACACCGATCAGGCCGGCGGCTGCTTCGTCGTGGCGGCCGACCTGACGATCGACGGCATCGCGGTGCGGGTGTATGGCGCGGTGATGGGACAGCCCAATGCGCTGGCGGGCGCGTTCACCGCGACCAGCGCGCTGTTGCAGGGCCTGGTCCCGGCGCTGCACGCGCATTTGGTCGTCCGCCGCGACGATGTCATTGCCCGCTATCGCACGCCCTGGGATGAGGCCGGGACGATCGTGGCGAGCCAGTCGGTCAGCTGGGTGCTCCTCGATGGGACCGAGATCACGCGCCAGGTGAAGCTCGACGACCTGCCGGCTACGCTATCGGCCGGAACGCGCGTCGGCACGTTGTTTCTGGTCGCCGGCTCCCACCAGGCCGACGTTCCCCTGGTCATGGCCGCTTCGATCAACGGCCCGGACGCGGCCTGGCGCCTTACGCGCGGACTTTAGTTCCGCGTTGCTATTCGGACGTGCCCCAGTTCGGCGGCTTCAGGTCGATGCCGTCAGGGATGAACAGCAAACCATCTGTCCGCCCGCGGCGGTCATTGACGCCGTACTGCCAGACGATCTGGTTCGTCTTTGGATCGATGACGATCACCCGGTTGCGAAAGTCGTCATTCAGCGCGACAAGCCCATTACCGAGCTCGATCGCGAGTGATGGATGGTCGAGCATTCCCGGCCCGGACTTGGGCCCGTAACGCCAGACGGGTTGTCCTTGCTGCGTCATGATGAGGATCTGCCCGGGGCGCGCGTAGTCGACCAGGAGGATGTTCCCGTCCGGGAGCATCTGCGCGTCGGAGGGATACTGGATGCCTGGCGCCTTCGTCGTCCAGTAAAGCGTGCCGTCCCAGCCCATCTCGCTCACCCAGGCGCCGAGAATCTCGGTGGTCAAGACGTGGCCGTTGGGAAGCGGCGTGTCCCCATTTGGCAGGCCAAAGCTCTTTGGCGGATTGTGGGCGCAATAGCCGGTCCGACCGAGCTGCGCCTTGATGGTCTTCGTCTCGCGATCGATGAGGATCAGGCGGCAGTTTCGGATGTCGGCCACCCCGATGCTGCCGTCTGGCCACATGTAGGCGTCGTCCGGACCGTGGAGATAGCCCTTGCCCCAGCCGAAGTGCTCGTTCACGCCGTACTGCCAAACGATCCGGTGACTGGCGTAGTCGACGAGCACGACCGCGTGCGACTCCTCCTCGTTGATGACAATCGATTTCCCGTCGGGTGCGTAGAACGCGTCGTCCGGCCAACGGAATCGCTGACCGGGCTGCAAGTCGCCGGGTCGCGGAAATTCCCAGACGATCTTGCGGTCGGGCGTCACCTCGATCACCCGGTTGTTCGCTCGGTCGGCGATGAGAAGGTTGGCGGGCATTACGCCCGGCGCCGCTGTCGGCGGTGGTGCCGGCGTTGTTGCCGGGACGGGCGAGGGCGGCGGAAGCTCTTCAGCCTGCTGCGCAGTCGCTTGAGGCGCTGGTGCTGGCGATGAGCCGGAACATGCCGCCAGGACAAGGAGGAATGTGGCGATCAGCGGCACGACAGATAAGAGCCTCGTAAGGGATGCCGCCACCTCTGGGGAAGTATAGGCAATAGGAAACTGGCTCACGACAAGGGAGGTATTCGAAATAGGAAATCGCCTCGAGGACGGCTGTCTTTGTTACTGTGAAAACGAGGGCTGGGTCATGGGATTCACGAGCAAGCCTGTCAGGGTCATCGAAATACCGGAACCGATATCGGAGCCGTTGCTTGCGCCCGAGAGTGAGCCGCAGCGGACCGAGAGGGAAGAAGAGGTTCCGGTCACAACTCCGGCATGATTCCCGCGGTTGGTTACCGCTTCTGGCGGGTCGACCCCGATGATGCCTGGACGCGGGGCCGCCTTCAGTCGCCGGTTGCGGAGACCCTCTGGCCGCCGCTCGATCGGCTCGACGCGGAATGTCAAACCCGTCCCGGCCTTCGTCTGGCCCGCGCCGGGCTGCACCGGCACGACGCGGAGCGGATGTCGCCGGAGCCGGCGTGTAGTTGCGGCATCTATGCCTATCACGACATCGCGCCGATGACCCGCGCGTTGCGCGAAGAGCCGTACATGTTCGGCGGTGCCGTGCTGTGCTGGGGGAGAATCGTGATCCACCCCGAGGGCATGCGCGCGCAACATGCCCGGCCGCTGGCGCTTTGTCGGCCGGAAAGCCCGGGCGTGCAGCTGCGGACGGCCTACCTCCTTCGGGAGGTCACGAGGGAGTACGCGATCCCGCTGCTCGAGCTGCGCGACCTCGTCGCGTACGCGAGCGAGTTCGGCACCAGCTACAAGCCGGAGCCGATCCCGCCGTCACGGAGCGGCCTGGACCGGGTCAAGGACGCTTTCTCCTGGCGTCAGATGCGGCGCCGCCTGGGCAAGGCCTTCGGCGGCTGAACGCTAGAAGGGCTACCGGCCCTCGCTGACCTCGTAGAGCTCGTTCGCGGGGTGGCCCGCCTTCTTGTGAACGGCCGCGACGGCGTCCTTGTTCGGACCCGTGGCCAGGCAGAAGACCTTGCCGGCCTTGGAGTCGAGCCAGTAGCGCACGTACTCAACCCCGGTACCCTTTTGGGCTTCGACATCTTTCTGGTGAGCCTCGGCGAGCTGCTGCGGGGTCACGTGCATCCCCTCGTGTACGTCCATGAATGTCGGCACGACCTACCTCCTATCCCACTCGAGTTGTCGACAGTGGAGCTTATGGTACCTGCGCGGGTCAGACCGCTTCGATGAGCGTCGTTCCAGCAACCGACAATGGGAGCTGAATGACAGACGGCGCTGATGTCATCGTGGTTGGAGCCGGGCTCGCTGGGCTGGTCGCGACGGCGGAATTGGCAGACGCTGGTCGCCACGTGATCCTGTTGGAACAGGAACCCGGACCCTGGCTGGGCGGGCAGGCCTTCTGGTCGTTCGGCGGACTCTTTCTCGTCAACTCGCCGGAGCAGCGCCGCCTCGGGGTTCACGACTCGCACGACCGGGCGCTGAAGGACTGGACGGTGACGGCCGGATTCGATCGACCCGAAGACGAGTGGCCGAGGAAGTGGGCTGAAGCCTACATCGCCTTCGCCGCCGGCGAGAAACGATCGTGGCTGCGCTCGCAGGGCATCCGTTTCTTCCCAATCGTCGGCTGGGCGGAGCGAGGTGGCTCGCTGCCGGGCGGCCCGGGGAATTCCGTGCCGCGGTTCCACGTGACGTGGGGCACCGGCCCCGGCGTGGTGGCGCCATTCGAGCGGCGCGTGCGCGAGGCAGCCGCGCGTGGCGTGGTCAACATCATGTTCCGGCACCGGGTCGACCTGCTGACCATTACCGGCGGTGTCGTTGACGGCGTGCATGGCACGGTCCTTGACCCGAGCGCGGTCGAGCGAGGTCGACCCAGTTCGCGAGTCGTAATCGGAGAATTCGACCTCCGTGCGCAAGCGGTGATCGTGACCTCGGGCGGCCTCGGGGGGAACCACGACCTGGTGCGAAAAAACTGGCCGGCGCGGCTTGGCGATCCGCCGCAGCAGATGCTGACCGGCGTGCCGGCTCATGTCGACGGCCGCATGCTCGCCATCACCCAGGCGGCCGGTGGGACCGTGATCAATCCCGATCGCATGTGGCACTACGTAGAAGGGATCCAGAACTGGAAGCCGATCTGGCCGAACCACGGTATCCGGATCCTGCCGGGTCCCTCGTCGATGTGGCTCGACGCGGTTGGGAATCGGTTGCCCGCGCCACTCTTCCCCGGCTTCGACACACTCGGCACGCTCGCGTACCTGAGGAAGACCGGCTTCGACTATTCGTGGTTCCTGCTGACGCAGCGAATCATCAAACGCGAGTTCGCGCTATCCGGGTCCGAGCAGAATCCCGACCTGACGAACAAGGACGTTCGGTTGCTCCTGAAGCGGGTGGTTTCAAAGTCCGGCCCGGCGCCGGTTGAAGCCTTCAAGCAACACGGCGCCGACTTCGTCGTCGCGAACAACCTGGGCGACCTGGTGCGGGGGATGAACGCGCTGACTAACGAGCCGCGACTCGATTTGGCGAAGCTGGAGCGCGAGATCGCCGCCCGCGACCGGGAGGTCGACAGTGGAATGACCCAGGACGGGCAGTTCCTCGCGATTCGCGCCGCGCGACGCTACCTCGGTGATCGTCTGATCCGCGTCGCCACGCCGCATCGACTTCTGGATCCAACGGCCGGCCCACTGATCGCGGCTCGCCTTCACATCCTGACGCGTAAGACCCTTGGTGGCCTTCAGACCGATCTATCGGGACGTGTCCTGCGTTCCGACGGAACACCTCTGCCCGGCCTCTTTGCGGCGGGCGAGGTCGCCGGCTTCGGGGGAGGAGGGATGCACGGATACCGATCGCTCGAAGGCACCTTCCTGGGCGGCTGCCTGTTCTCCGGTCGCACCGCCGGCCGCGCCGTCGCCGCTATCGTGGGCTGATCGAAGGGATGAGTCTGAAAGCGCTTCGGCCCCGAAACCGGTAAACCGTGAAATCTGAGTCCAGCGTGAATATGCGCCGGATGTTTCTTATTTCGGCGAGCGAGACCAACGTGGCATCGGCCAGGCTCATCGGGACGTCGGAATATTTCGCCATCAGGTTTCTCGCGCGCTCAACGGCGCTGCCAGGCAGATCGACAACCGTGAGCACGTTTCGCTGATGCATCGCCCATAACTTCTCCTGTGCTTGCCAGCCGCCGGCGGGTCTAAGGAGGTGCATGGCTTCGGTGAAGACTGGCCAGGTTGTGAGTAGCGGCCCGCTCAGTTCTTTCAAAGCGTCCACGCAGGGGTGGTGGCCGGGTTCGTTGCGGTCAAGGATGGCCTTGAGCGGCCCCGTGTCCACTAGGACCGTGACTTTGAGCGTCCTCTGCGCCGAGGCTTGCGACTCTTCTGGCGCAGTTCCTTCTGAAGAAGTTCTCCAAAGGCCTCGTGCGCGCGATCGGCGGTTGGCTGGCCACCGCCAACGCTTCCGATCAAATCGGCAATTTGGTAATCAAGCCGGTTCGCCAGGATGGCATCCGTATGCTCGGCAACCGCATCGCGGATTATGCGGGACTCGGAGACGCGCGCCAGTCTGGCGGCCTCTCTCAGCCGTGCTTCAGTTCGAGCGTCAAGGCGAACGCTTTTCATGGGTAGAGCGTATCACGAGTTTGGCGCAAAAGGTATTACACGAAGACTCGGACGGCAGTCCACGTCGGGCGAAGTAACGACTTGGCTAAAGCCGTTGTAGTCACGGGCAACTGCGTGACAACCCTGCTGCGCATACCGGCGACGGCTCGCTGGTTGTGGCCACCCGAGCGCTACGCCTCGCTTCTGCTCGGGGTGGTCTGGCTTCTTCTCGCGTCGCCGTATCCGCCCTCGCTACGTAGCACCGGCATGGTCCTGATCCTCGTGGTCCTCGTTCTCAACGTCGTGATCGGTGTTGGCACCGGCTGGCTTGCCTTTGCGCGAACATCCACCCTCGATCAGCGCCAGGTGGCCGTCCGGAATCGCGCGTACCGTTTGGCCTTTATGCTGGTCGGCGCGGGGACTCTCTTAATGATCGCTCTCGCGATCGCCGGCGGCTTCGCACCGCAAACCGGGGTCAATCAGTCGCTCTCGCAGCTGCCCAAGGGACTCAGCACCCGTCGGTTGGTCGCTCTCCTCGAGGTGGTTCTTATCGCTCCAACTGGGCTCATCGCCTGGTCAGCGGCGGAACCAGACCTTGTAACCCGAACGAAGGGGACGCCGCGGGGTTGGTCCCCGGCGCTTTCCATTCCGCTGGTGGCTGTGGTCTGGTTCATTGCGGTCGCGGCCATGCCGGCGCGGACGGTCACAGTGCAAGACGTTTCGGATGGCCTCCTTGTGTGGGGCTCGACCTGGTCACTTGCCGCCAAGAAGGAAATTGGCTATGGCCTCGGCGGCGCTGTCCGAATGCAGGCCGAGGTTTGTTGGAACGGCGAACGTGCCTCTTTCTTTGGCGGCGCCCCTAGTCGTACGGATTGCGGGCCGATCGAGGGCGACGCTGATTTTGTCGTCGTGTCTGAAACGTGCATTTTGACGGGCGACCGGGACGGTGCGATCCTCATGATTGCGCGTGGGCGAGTCTCGCCACTGCCAGGCGGGCTGGGGACCCGAGACGTTGAGATCCAGATCGAGGTCGGCGCAAGTGGCGGCGTCATCGCCCTCGGCTAGCGTCGGGTCGCCAACTCCCCGCTAGGTGCTCCGGCTCGCGGCTTTGCCTTCCTTGACGAAGCGATGAGCCTCCCTCGCTAGTTCGACCCAATCCCCCTTGCCGGCGGGAATTGCGATCCACTGCTTCATCAGCCGTCCGTGGCCCGGGTCGAAGTACGCCCCCGCCCGCGCCGCAACCAGCTCGTCGACCCGTTGCTTCGGGAGCTTCACCACGAGGTTGCCTCGAACCAGCATCGCGAAGATCTTCCCGTTGACGCTCAACACGTTGCTCGAGCTGAACATCTTCCCTCGCGTGACCGATCGGTCGCGGGCAAAGGCGCTGACGACCGGCGCGAAGTCTTCCGGGACGCCGGTCGTCAGAGGACCAGGGCCATCGGACTCTGCAGGAGGCGCTTGACTTCCTGGAGGAACTGCGCCGCCGTTACGCCGTAGAAGACCCGGTGATCGACCGAGAGCGTGACGCGCATCCGCTTGCCGGGCACCACCTGGCCGTCCTTGACGACGGCCTTGTCCTCGATCGAGCCGATGGCCAGGATGCCCGAATCGGGCGGGTTGATGATGGCGGTGAACTGGTCGACGTCGTACATCCCGAGGTTCGAGATGCTGAACGTGTTGCCGACGTAGTCCTGCGCCGAGGCCTTGTTCGCCCGGGACCGCTCGATCAGTTGCTTCGACTCCTTCGCGATCTCCTTGAGCGGCTTCTGGTCAGCGTTGTGGAGCACCGGCACGATCAGGCGGTCAGGAAGCCCAACCGCGATCCCGATGTTGATGTCGCGCTTGCGCTCGATCCGGCCATCCGCCCAGGAGGCGTTGACCTCAGGGAACTTGGTCAGGGCAAGCGCCACCGCCTTGACGATCAGGTCGTTGATGCTGATCGCTTCCGACTTGTCGACCGCCTCGTTGAACATCTGGCGAAGGTGGACGGCGTCGTCCATCGCGATCTCGGAGGTGACGTAGAAATGCGGCGCGGAGAAGGCGCTCTGGACGAGACGCATGGCGACCGTCGACTGCAGCTTGGAGAGCTCGACCACCTCGACCTCCCCGGTGGGACGCGCCGTTGCTGGCCGCGCTTCCCGTGCGGCCGTGGCGGCGGCGGGCGCGGCCTGCGGTTGGGTCTTCAGTTGGGCGGCGGCCTCGACGTCTTCTTTCGTGATCCGCCCGCCCGGACCGGAGCCCTGAACACGGCGCAGGTCGACGCCGTGCTCCTCGGCGAGGCGCCGGGCAACGGGGGATACGCGCTG
>WNFA01000909.1_pt1 | contig 23943 bp, 22 predicted proteins | sample 5400481 | NCBI WGS metagenome assembly WNFA01 (sample SAMN13153340, study PRJNA577476) | soil metagenome | isolation source: 120 cm saprolite under Douglas fir tree site 2 hole 1 replicate 2 | place: USA:California | collected 2015-04-18 | reverse complement strand
TCGTCGGTGGGGCCACCGCCGATACCAGTATCTACGCGAACGCATTCTTTCCTCAGGCGATCGAGATCGGTGTCGGCGACACCGTCACCTGGACCTTTGAAGGGGTTCACAACGTCGCCTTCCTGGGTGGGGGCGCCGCGCCGCCGTTCAGCGTTCTGGAGGGGGACAAGATGTATTGGAACCCCCTGATCTTGTTTCCCGAGGGCGACAACACCTACGATGGCACCGGCTATCACAACTCGGGGATGCCCGGCCCGGACGGGCGACTGTCGTACACACTGACGTTCACAAAGCCCGGACGCTACTCGTACATCCTAAGGCGGCACGGGCTGGCGGAAATGCGACACTGATGCTCGGTCCTCTGGCCGCCCCTCGGCCTGGCTCCTATGATGGAGCTGTCCACCTCCCCGAGCGCCTGCCTGGCCGATCTGCTGGCTCGTCTGCAAGCCGCCCTGGCCGACCGTTACGCGATCGAGCGTGAGCTCGGCCGCGGGGGGATGGCGACGGTCTACCTCGCACGAGACCCCAAGCACGACCGCCGTGTCGCCCTGAAGGTCCTCCATCCCGAACTCGCCTCTTCGCTGGGCCCGGAGCGATTCCAGCGCGAGATCAAGCTCGCCGCCCGTTTGCAGCATCCTCATATCCTGACCGTCCTCGATTCCGGTGAAGCGACCGGGCAACTCTGGTACACAATGCCGTTTGTGGAGGGCGAGTCGCTGCGCGAGCGGCTCACTCGGGAGCGGCAGCTCCCGCTCGAGGACGCGCTCCAGATCACCCGGGAAGTGGCGGATGCCTTGGGCTATGCGCACAGCCAGGGGATCATCCATCGCGACATCAAGCCCGAGAACATCCTGCTCAGTCGTGGGCACGCGCTGGTGGCGGACTTCGGCGTGGCGCGCGCGCTGCAGAGTGCGGCCGGGGCAAGGCTCACCGAGACCGGAATGGCGGTCGGCACCCCAGCGTACATGAGCCCGGAGCAGGCGACCGCGGAGCGAGATCTGGACGCGCGGAGTGACCTCTACAGCCTTGGGTGTGTGCTCTACGAGATGCTGGCGGGCGAGCCGCCCTACACCGGTCCCAGCGCGCAGGCCGTCCTTGCGAAGCGCTTCCGTGAGCCGATTCCGCACATCCGCACGGTGCGGGAGAGCGTGCCCGAGGCGATCGAGCGGGCAGTCAGCAAGGCGCTGGCGAAGGCGCCGGTCGACAGGTACTGCAGCGCAGCAGAGTTCACGGAAGCGCTACGGCTGGCCAGCGCAGTACGTACGGTGGGCCCCACCGGCCGCTTTGGCCTCCTCCGCTTCCTACGCCAGCGGCCGCTCTTCGCCATGCTCGTGGTCGGCTTCCTCGTCGGCGCCGGAGTACTCTTTGGCTGGCGCCGGACGCGGGGCGCAGAGGGCGCGGGCCCGACGCGCCTCGCCGTGCTCCCGTTCGAGAACCTGGGGCGGCCGGAGGACGACTACTTCTCGGACGGGGTGAGCGATGCGGTTCGCGGCAAGCTCACGGCGCTGCCCGGGCTGGCCGTGATCGCCCGCACCAGCTCGATGCAGTACCGCAAGACGGCCAAGTCGCCGCGGGACATAGCCCAGGAGCTAGGGGTGCGCTACCTGTTGACCGGCACGGTGCGTTGGGCCAAGGTGCCCGCCGGTAGTAACCGGGTGCAGGTAAGCCCCGAGCTGATCGAGATCAAGGCCGCTGGGGCCCCGGAGAGCCGCTGGCAGCAGTCCTTTGATGCGGCGGTCACCGACGTGTTTCAGGTCCAGGCCGACATCGCGAGCAACGTGGCCAATGCGCTCCGTGTCGCTCTCGGCTGGGCCGAGCAGCAGGAGCTCGCTGCCCACCCCACCCAGAGCCTCGCGGCTTATGATGCCTACCTAAAGGGTGAGGCAGCGGCGAGCGACCAAGGCGCCGCTGAGCTCTACACGCAGGCAGTCGGACTCGATTCCACGTTTGCCCTCGCCTGGGCTCGACTCGCCGAAGCGAACGCGTTCGTCTACTCCAACTACAGGCCCACCCCCGCGCAAGCCGACGCAACGCGGCGGGCGCTGGAACACGCCGTCAAGCTCGCACCCGGCGCGCCCGAGACCCAGCGCGCGGTCGGGGTCTACGAATCCTGGGTCAACGGCAACCCAGCAGCGGCTCTTCAGGCTCTCGAGGCAGGGCTCGCACGCGCTCCGACCCACACGGGCCTCTTGATCGACGCGGCCGCTATGGAGCGCGAGCTCGGCCGTTGGGACCAGGCGCTAGCCCGGCTTGAGCGCGCTCAGGTGCTCGATCCGCGGTCAGTTGGTGTGGCCCAAGGGCTCAGCTCTGCGCTGCTCTACCTACGGCGCTGGGCCGATGCACGGGCGGCTGTGGAACGAGGGCTGGCCATTGCGCCCACCACGGAAGGCCTGATTAACTGCAAGATCCTAAGCTACCTCGGGGAGGGGAATCTCGCGGCCGCCCAGGCCGTGCTCCGGGCGGTACCGACGGGGGTGGACCAGGCGGCGCTCCTGGTCTACCTCGCTACGGCTTGGGATGTCGAATGGATCCTGGACGACGCGCAGCAGCGGCTGTTGCTGTCCCTCCCGCCGAGCGCGTTCGGGGACGACCGAGCACAATGGAGCGAGGTGCGCGCGGAGACCTACTGGTTCCGTGGAGATCGGGCGCGGGCGCGGGTCTACGCCGACTCGGCACGGCGCGCCTTCGAGGCACAGGTAAAGGATACGCTGGGCCGCGCCGCGCCAACACACGCCCTGCGCCGGGCATTCCTCGGCGTGGTGCTCGCCTTCCTCGGGCAGCGGGACGCGGCGATCCGAGAAGGACGGGCTGCTGTAGCCCGACTCCCGGTGGCGAGCAGCGGCCCCTCGGGTGCCTATGCGCAGCACACGCTGGCGCGTATCTACATACTCACGGGGGAGCCGGACGAGGCCCTCGACCAGCTCAAGCCGCTGCTGCGAATCCCATACGTTCTGTCCCCCGGGTGGCTGCGGATCGATCCGAACTTCGCGCCACTGCGCGGCAACCCAACGTTCGAGCGGCTGATCACGCAGTAGGAGTCACCTGAGCCGGCCGCCGACGGGGCACCGACCGCAGACCGCAAGGTCGCGGACCGCATAGGGGAGAAAAAGCCTCGCAACGGAATCCATTGCGAGGCTTGGTCTGTCCTACCTCAGGCATAGGTAACACTGTATTCCGGACACATGGGTGACACTTTTGCCCCTTCACAGGAGGGGGCATGCCTTGGTAGGAGTGTCACGTCATGGACGAGCGGCTCCGGTTTGTGGCCCGCCTGCTCGAGGGCGAGAAGATGGCGCCTCTGTGCGCCGCGTTCGGCATTTCGCGGAAGACCGGGTACAAGATCTTCGAGCGGTACAAAGACTGCGGGATCGCCGCGTTCACCGATCGCAGTCGGCGGCCGTATCGGCAGGCGAATCGGCTGCCGGCGCCGATCGAGGCGACGATCGTCCGGTTGAAGCGGGAGTATCCGGGCTGGGGGGCGCCGAAGATCCGGGAGAAGCTGCGCCAGCAGGTCCCGGGCCTGCAGCTGCCGGCGATCAGCACGGTCCATGCGGTGCTCGACCGCCACGGCCTGGTGCAGCGCCGCCGCCGCCGCCGGCCCCCGGCCGCCGGCACCGAGCTCTCGCGCGCGGGGGAGCCGAATGCCCTCTGGTGTGCTGATTACAAGGGCGAGTTCATGCTCGGCAATCGGCGGTACTGCTATCCGCTCACCATTACCGACTTCGCGAGCCGCTACCTGCTGACCTGCGAGGCGCTGTTGACGACGCAGGAGCAATTCGCGTTTACGGTGTTCGAGCGGACCTTCCAAGAATTCGGGCTCCCGGGCGCGATGCGGACGGACAACGGGGTGCCCTTTGCGTCGCGGCAGGCGCTCTACGGGCTGAGCAAACTGGCGGTGTGGTGGCTGCGGCTCGGCATGCGGATCGAGCGCATCGCCCCCGGCCAGCCGCACCAGAACGGCCGGCACGAGCGGATGCATCTCACGCTGAAGACGGAGGCAACGAAGCCGGCCGAGTCGAATGTGCTGCAGCAGCAGGCGCGGTTCGATGCCTTCGTCGAGCGCTACAACCAGGAGCGCCCCCATCAGGCACTGGGCATGCGGGTGCCGGCGGCCGTCTACACGCGCTCCCCGCGCGTCTATCGTGGCCTCGAGGAGCTCACCTATCCGTACCACGACGCCACCATCACCGTGACCCATTGCGGCCGCCTCTGCTTCCGGGGGCGCAAGGTGAATCTCAGTCAGGTTTTTGCGGGGCAGAACGTGGGGGTGACTCAGGTGGGCGAGCGCCTCTGGCTCGTCACCTTCATGCAGTACGATCTCGGCTATTTTGACGACGAGACCTGTCGCCTCGAACCGATCGAGAATCCCTTCGGCTCGAAAGTGTTACCTATGTCCTCGGAATAAACTGTCACCCATGTGTCCAGAACGGACAGTCTTCGATCAGTCGGGGCGAGTGGATTTGAACCACCGACCTCCTGGTCCCGAACCAGGCGCGCTAACCGGGCTGCGCTACGCCCCGCAATGACTCGACGGCAGTAAGAGTGCGCCCAGGAGGACTCGAACCCCCAGCCTCTTGATCCGTAGTCAAGCGCTCTATCCAGTTGAGCTATGGGCGCGTCTTGTGCCGCAACGACTTACCGCGTGCGGTCGAGAGCCCTGCCGCAGTGGTGCCAATCGTGGTGCCAAGCCCTCCGCTGCGCAAAGCCTCCAACCGGACCCCTAACTTAGTCGCGTGCGCCTCCGCCCGGTACTCCACTACGGCGGAGCGTTGGCGCACTTGCCCGAGGTGGCCGTACACCTTGCGCACCATCGCCTCGCCGCCGTGTCCCATTTCCCGCGCCACGGTATACACGCTGACCGGCGCACCTTGGTCCACGGTCTGCAGCCGTGCCGCACAATAGGTGTGGCGGAACACCTTCGAACGGATCTCGCCGGGCCTCCACCCCGCGCGGACCGCGACCGCATCGAGCGCCTTCCGCCAATCCGTCACCAGCCCTTCTTCGCCGGTGTGGTAGTTCGGGAAGAGCAGCCGGCCGGGCGGGCGCTCCGCGAGGTGGCACTCGAGGATCTCCCGGAGCTGCGGCCAGAGCGGCACCGAGCGGTGCGACGTCGCGGTCTTGAGGCGCCGCCACGCGTTCGGCCGGAACGTGACCACCCCACGGTCGAGCGACACATCTTCCAGCTCGAGCCCCAGGACCTCGGACTCGCGGCCTCCCGTCAGCAGGAACGTCGCGACGAGCTGGTAGACGAACGGGAGCGGGCGCCGGCCGCCCTGGGTGGGCGGTGGATGATACGTCAGAGCCCCTTCAAGCAGGAGGGCCGCGTCGGGGATCTCGAGCCACTTCGCCTCCCGCCGCGTGGGCGACGGCTTCTCGTCGAAGTCGCCAACGGGACTGTAGCCCGACGGCACCAGACGCTCGGCTCGGGCCCGTCGGTACAGGTTCGAGAGACAGCTCAGATGAGCGCGCACGCTGCCGGCCGCGAGCGTTGCGCCCCGGCCGTTGGGCGTTATCAGAAGCTGGGTGGTCCAGCGGCGCACGTCGACGACAGTGATCGAGGCGAGCTCTCGCTCGGCGCCGAAGAATTGGACCGCACGCTGAAGGCACTTCTCCGTCGCTCCGAGCCACTCCGCCGTGAATTTCTGGGATTCCGCCTTGGCCATGAGGTGCTGCCGCGCGAAGTCCGCGAGCCTCGCCGGCCCGGCGAGCCCGTGAAGCGCCCGGCCGCGCCGCAGATCATCGAGCTGTTCGATTCGGCGCGCGAGTAGCACCTGCGCGGTTGCTAGGTCGGTCGTTGCGAGCTTCTCACCTGGCGCGACGAGCACTTCCCGACCCCCGCCCACGTCGGCGTACTCCCGCAGGTCGGCGTAGGCGCGTCGTGCGCCGCCGCGGTGTCGCCAGTAGATGTGGGTTCTGGTCTTCATGTCATGAGCCTCCCGCGTTGAGCGTTCCGTCTATGCCTCGCCCATTGAACATGGCATCTCATCATGGGCGTTGCGAGGGGACCATAGGCCTGTAGAGAGGCGAGCCTCTCGTCTCGTGCCCGCCCCCCGCAACTCCCAAGAGCGCCCGACCTCGCTCGTCGCGAGTCGGATCATCGTATATAGGCGGGTGCGTTGTCTGGTGCTCACCGCCGTCGCATTACCTCTGGGCTGCGCACGGCGCGCCACGCGCCAAGGTGAGCTACGGGACCCTCATCGCGGCGCTGTGCGGCGAGAAATGCATCAACCGCCGCCTGCGGGACGCGCCAGTCGCGCCCGTTGAGCTTGTAGGCGCCCTCGAACCGGCCGTGTTCGCACCAGTCGCGGACTGTAGACCCAGAACGGTGGAACCTCGCGGCCAGCTCGGCGACCGTGAAGTCGACCGGCGTAACTTCCTGGTCCGGCTGGCTGCCACCCTCTCCCGCGAGCTCGAGCAGCCCGACTCGCGTGAGCGTCAACGAGCCCCCGGGTGGCAAAGCCTCAGCGAGCTGGCGGAGGCGGTCGGCGAGGGTCATAGTGATCCGGCCCCACCTGCTCGACCAGCGCCAGGTGCATATCAAGGGCGGCGGCGACCCGCTCGGCAAGCGCGGCGCCCCGGCCCGACTGGGCGAGCCGGGCGGCCTGCTCGAGACTGCTGCCGATCCGCGTCAACGCGCGGAGCAGCGGCTCAGTGTCCACGTGTCGCCGGGCTTTCGGCGTCGCGCCGAGCGCTGTCTCGCGGATGAAGCGCGCGGGCGTTTGGCCGCAGGCGCGGGCACGCGCGGTGATGCGCGCGAGCTCCTCGGGATGGAGCCGGAGCAGCTTGGTGGTGGTGCGGCGCGGAGTGAGGGGCATGGGCTCCGGAGCTGGGGCGGCCGGGATGCGAGTGCTCTCACTTATAAGTAGTCCCGCACGGGGGAGAGTGTGCTGGCACGGAACTCCTGCCTTGGGGAGCGCGCGCGGCCGGTTGGGAGTCAGGGTGGGGGAGGGTGTGCCCTTGAGCGCCCGCATGGGCGCGAATGGGCAAGCTTGGAGGGATTCGGTGCACGCGCACTGGCGCGTGCACCGATATCCCTCCACTAGCTTGCACGCCCAAAACTGCGAGGACGTCAGCGCAGGCAGAGCATGGTGGTCAGTCGGGGGCCTCGGAGGAGACGGGGCGACCTTACCGGCTCGACTGGTCGCCAGTGAGCGGCGATCTGACTGCTCGGTCGCCGGCGGCAGGGACGCGTTCGCTGCGTCTAGCCCGCGGGACCGGCCACCGGTGTGCCTGTGAGATGCGTTACGGTCGGCCACCCCCGGCACCCGTATGCTCCTTGGGCGCCGGTGATTGTCAGCGCACGACCAGCGAGACTCCGCTTCTGCCACCCTAGGGTCCGTTCCTTCGTCTGGATCGCGGACCGCGCCAGCTTGGCCCACGCCCTTTGGCCCACGCCCTTCAGAAAAGGGGGCACGATGTTGTGGCGCGGTTCTCGGTTACCTCCCTGTTTGTGGTGTCTCGGATCGGTGCGAGCTCGCTCTGCGGCCGGCGCGGCCAGGCCAAGGTTCCGGAGGAGTTCCATGTGATGCGGTCTGGAGGGACGCGGCGGCGGCGGATTCGCGTGGTGATCGCCGACGATGAGGTGTTGGTCCTCGAGGCGATGCGCGCGTTGCTCCAGCGGCGTGGGTTCGCCGTCGTGGGCCTCGCACGCGATGGCGACGAGGCCGTCCGCGTCGCCCACGTGACTCGGCCCGACGTCGTGGTCCTCGACGTGGTCATGCCCAAACGCAACGGTCTCGACGCGGCCCGGATGCTGCTCACCGCTTCCCCAACCAGTGCACTCGTGTTGCTGACTGGCCGGGCCGATCATGGCTTCGTGCTCGAGGGCATGACCCTCGGCGTGCATGGCTTCGTCGAAAAGGGGGCGGCCGCGGCGGAACTGGTCGCGGCGATCCAGGCCGCCGCGCGCGGCGTGACCTACGTCAGCCCTGCCTACGATGCCGTCATGCGGAGCGTCCTGCCCGCCGCTCACACCGGGGGCCGGCGGGCGCTCTCGCCCCGAGAGCGCGAGGTGCTACGCCTCGTCGCCGAAGGGAAGAGCACGCGCGAGATCGCGGCGGCGCTCGGCATCACGCGGAAGACGGCGGAGACGCATCGCGCCCGGGTCATGCAGAAGCTCGACCTCCACAACATCGCCGCTCTCGTCCGTTACGCCATCCGGGAGCACATCGCCGGAGCGTGAGGTGTCGGGTGTTTACCCGACGCCGCTGTTCGGTGCATACCCGTCGGGTGCATGCCCGATTGCGCCCGGTGTTGCGTGGGCCGCAACGTCCTGGGAGCGGATGGTCTCCTCTATCGGGAGGTGTACGCCATGGTCCCGGCCGCCCTCGTGTCGACGCTGCCGCTCGCCGAGTCGTTCGAGCCCGCGTACCTCGAGTACTGGGGGATCCTCCCCCTGGAGCTAGAAGGCGACCGGCTGCGCGTGGCGGCTGCCGCCGAGCCGGCGCGCGAGGTGGTGGACGACCTGGCGCTAACCTACGGTCGGCCGGTGGAGGTGGTTGTCGTCTCGCGGGAGGAGGTGCGGGAGGGCATCCGCCGCACCTTCGCCGCTGCGGAGTCGGTCGTCGAGCTCGTCCGGGATCTGGATGCCGAGGTGACGTCGGGGGCCGATGCTACGGATGAGGGCCTCGCCGACGCGCGCGATCTCGCGACCCAGCCCCCGGTCATTCGGTTCGTCAACCTGCTGATTCGCGAGGCCTACGACGCCCGCGCGTCGGATATTCACCTCGAATCGACCCGCCAAGGCCTGTGCACCCGGCTGCGAGTAGATGGGGTGCTGACCGAGCTCCCGAGTCCTCCGAAGGGGCTCCAAGCCGCCGTTGTGTCCCGCATCAAGCTGCTGGCGCAACTCGACATCGCGGAGCGTCGCGCCCCGCAGGACGGCAGGATCCGCGTGCGACTCGAAGAACGTGAGCTCGATCTGCGGGTGTCGACCGTGCCGACGCTGTACGGTGAGTCCGTGGTGCTGCGGCTGCTCGATCGGGGCGGCCGGCCGGTCGGGCTGGACGAGTTGGGCTTGGCCCCTCAAGCGCTCGAGATCTTCCGACGGCTCGCCGAGCGGCCGCACGGGATCCTGCTCGCCACGGGCCCAACGGGCAGCGGGAAGACCACCACGCTCTATGCGGCCCTCGGCCTGCGCCAACGCACGGCCGAGAAGATCATCACCGTCGAAGACCCGGTCGAATACCATCTCGAGGGCGTCACCCAAGTACCGGTGAACCTGAAGGCGGGGATGACGTTCGCTGGCGCCCTGCGCAGCATCCTCCGCCAGGATCCGGACGTGCTGATGGTGGGCGAGATGCGGGATGCCGAGACCGCCGGCGTCGCCGTCCAAGCGGCCCTCACCGGGCATCTGGTCTTCTCGACGCTGCACACGAACGACGCCGCGAGCGCGCTCACTCGCCTCGTCGATCTCAAGGTCGAACCCTACCTGATCGCCGCGACACTCGAAGGCGTGCTGGCGCAGCGCCTAGTTCGAAAGATCTGCCCGGACTGTCGCGCGCGCTACAAGCCCGATCCCGGGGCAGCGGCCCTTCTCGCGCAGCAGCCGGTCGGCCAGTTGACCCTCGAGCGCGGACAGGGCTGTGCGGCGTGTCGCCAAACCGGCTACCGGGGCCGCACCGGGATTTTCGAGCTGCTGGCCATGACCGAGGAGATTAAGCGCGACCTCCTCAAGGCGCCGAATGCTGGCGCGATCCGCCACCTCGCGGAGCGGGAGGGGATGGTGACACTCCGGCAGGACGGGTGGCGCAAAGTGCAGGCCGGTCTCACGACCGTGGAAGAGGTGCTGCGTGTGGCCGAAGCGTAGCGGGCAGGGCTTCACCCTCATCGAGCTCCTGGTTGTGATCACGGTCATCGCCATTCTCGCGGGTCTCGTGGCGCCCATGGTGTTCAGTCACGTCGGGGACGCGAAGCAATCCGCCGCGCGGGCGCAGATCGAGCTGCTCGGGCTCGCACTCGAAGCGTACCGGCTCGACAACGACTACTACCCCTCCAGCGCCCAGGGCCTTGAGGCGCTGCGAACGACTCCTCAGGGCGACCCTGCAGCGCGCAATTGGCGCGGGCCCTACCTGAAGAAGACCATCCCGTCCGATCCGTGGGGCCGGCCCTACATCTACAAAAGCCCGGGCGATGTGAATCCGCAGGGCTACGACCTGCTCTCCTACGGACGTGATGGCCAGCCGGGTGGGAGCGGCGAGGATACGGATGTCACGTCCTGGGAGAGCGCGCCGGGGAGGAAACCATGAGCGTCGCCGAGCAGTGCACCTGGTCTGCGAGAGCCACGGCCACCCTGGGTCTGCGGCGGCAGCCGCACGCACGCGGAGCGGCCGTCGCGAGCCGCGGCGGCAGCGGCGGGCGCCCATGACGTCGTTCCGGTATCGCGCCGCCCGCGCCGATGGTGCGATCGTGGCCGGCGTCGTGGACGCGCCTTCCGCAGACCAGGCGAGTACAATCGTGGCTGAGCGTGGCCTGTTCCCGCTGACGGTGACGGGCGCGGAGGCGAGTGCCGGCTCACGCCGCTCGGCGAGTCGGCGCGACTTGGCCATCGTGTTTCAAAGCATCTCGGGGCTCGTCTCGGCCGGTGTGCCGCTCGAGCGAGCGGTCGCGGCGAGCGAGGCGCTCGCCCGCGGGAGCCTGCGCGAGACGCTCGCCATCGCCCGGGCGCGGTTGCAGGAGGGACAGACCCTCGCCGCGGCGCTGGCGGCTGGCGGCGTGATGCCGGGGGTCGTGCTCGGGATGCTGCGGGCCGGAGAGCGGGGCAGCCAACTCCCGCTCGCGCTTGCGCACGTGGCGACGCACCTCGAGCAGGAGGCGGAGTTGGTAGCGCGCGTGCGTCAGGCGCTCGCCTATCCGCTCCTCCTAGCCGTGGTGGGGATGGTCTCGGTCCTGGTGATCGGCACGGTGATCGTGCCCCGGTTTGCCGAGTTGCTGGGCGATCTGGGGCAAGACGTGCCTCCGGCGACACGGGTGCTGTTGGTCGCTTCGAGTCTCCTCTCCCACTACTGGTTTCTGCTCATCCCCGTGATCGCTGCGGTCATCGCGCTCGGCGTCGAGGTTACCCGCCGTCCGGCGAGCCGCCGCCAAGTCGACGAGGCGCTCCTGGCGGTGCCCCTCGTCGGTGGCGTTCGCCGGAGCCTCGCTACGTCCCGTGTTGCGCGGGCGCTGGGGGCCATGCTCGCGGCCGGCATGCCCCTGCTCGCGGCGCTCGACGCGATGCGCGAGGCCGCCGGGGATCTCGCGGTGGCGGATCGCCTCGCACGGGCCCGCGAGCGGGTAGCGCAAGGGGCGCCGCTCACCGGCTCCCTTGAGCGCGAAGAGGCGCTGACCTCGAACGCCCTCCAGCTCCTCGCCGTCGGCGAGTCGAGCGGCCGCCTGAGTGAGATGGCCATGCGGGCGGGTGTGCTCGCCGCCAGCGAAGCCGAACGGGGCCTGAAGACCCTCGTGACGTTCATCGAGCCGGCCCTGATCGTGGCCTTCGGTGGGTTGGTGGCGTTCGTAGCGGCGGCGCTGCTCCAGGCGGTGTATGCGATTCGGCCAGGAGGCGTCTGACATGGGCCGTTCGGGCGTGACGTTGGTGGAACTCCTGGTCGTCATCGGGATCCTCGGCGTGATCGTCGGCGTGAGCGGGGTCGCGTTCGCGAGCCTCCGCACACCGCGCACGTCGGAGCGGATCCGAGCAGCGCAGGCGGCTCGAGCGCGGGCGATTCGCGAGGGAAGGCCCGTGGCGTTCCCGTTCGGCGGGTCGCGGGTTCGCCCGTCTGCGCTCTTCCTCCCTGATGGCCGAGCGATCGGGATTGGTATTGACCCCCTGACCGGAGCGCCTGCCGATGCGTCGCACTGAGGGCGGTGTCGCCCTGCTCGAGGCGCTCGTCGCCCTGGCGATCCTCTCGGCCGCCGGACTCGGGCTGGTGGAGCTCGTGAGTGCAGGCCTGGCCGGCGAGCGGGACGCGCGCCAGCGCGAGCGCGTGCTCGCGGTCGAAACACGGGTCCTAGCAGCCCTCAGTCTCTTCCAACGAGCGGATCTCGACCGTCGGCTGGGGCGCCACCCGATCGGGGACCTGATCGTCGAGGTCGAGCGGCCGGAGCCGACGCTCTATCGCATCGCGCTCGCCCAGGCGAGTGCACCGGAGGTGGAGGACCTCGTGACCGTCGTCTATCGCCGGGAGGCTCGGCGTGGCTTGTGAAATCGCTGGGCTCGAGCGCGGGATCGGGGCCGACGCCTCCTTGCGGTCACACGGCGGGGTTCGGTTCACGGCACGGGCCGCGGATCACCATGGCTTTACGCTGATCGAACTCCTTGTGGCCCTCATGATAGGCGCCCTCGCCGTCCTCCTCGCGCACCAGATCTTCGCGGCCGTCCTGGATCGGGGTCAATCGCTGGTCCGAGCGCGCGCGGTCCTCGACCGCGCGGTGAACGCCCGCCGCTGGCTCGAGGCCGCGTTCTTCTCCCTCGACGTGGGTGTGGACAGCGCGGGGGGGTTCGAGGGGCGGCCGAACCAGGTCAGGTTTGCAAGTCGGCTGCGCACTCCTGAGGGCTGGTTCGAGCGCCGAGCGGTCGTCCTGGGGCGAGAGGAGGGCTGGCTGATCGCGAGCGTTACTCCAGGGGGTCCGATCCGGCTGCTCGACAATGTGACGGACCTCCAGTTCGACTACCTGCTCGAGCCCGGGGCCGAGTCGCGCTGGGTACGGGAGTGGGTGAGTCCCGTGAGCGCCCCCGTGGCGGTGCGCCTCAGAGTCACACGACTGAGGGAGAAGGGGGAACCGGAGCGTGCCGTGGTCGACACCCTGTTGTTCCTCATCGAGGAACGCGGATGACACAGCGTGGCTTCGCCTTGCTCGCGGTGCTCTGGGTCGTCACCGCCGTGACCGTCCTCGCCAGTGCCGTAGTCGCCGTCGCGCAGCTTGGTAGCGCCACCACTCGCAATCGCGTCCTGCTGACACGGGCGGGGTGGGCGCGCGAAGCGTGCGTCGAGATCCTCCTCGCCCGCTATGCGCAGAACCCGGCTGTGCGCCACATCGATCGTGTGGATCTCGGCCGGGGAACGTGGTGCGACGTATCGGTCGACGATCCCTCCGCCAAGCTGAACGTGAACATGGCCGATCGACCCGCGCTCGTTTTCGTGCTGCAGACCGTCGTCCGGCGGGGGAGCGCCGTGGATTCCCTCGTGGACGCGCTCCTCGACTGGCGCGACCCCGATACGGTGCCGCGCCCGTTCGGGGACGAGTCCTCCGCGAACCGGAACGGTCCGCTCGCCGACGTCGCCGAGCTGCACCGCGTGCGCGGGTTTAGCGATTCGCTCGTGGCCCGCTTGTCGGGTCTGCTCACGACCAGGGGGACAGGCGCGATCAACCTGAACGCTGCCCCCCGTGCCGTCCTCGCTACGCTGCCCGGGAGCAGTGCGGAGGGCGTTGAGATCGTTCTGCGGCATCGCGGGATCGCTCCCCTCGCAAGCGCCGATGAGTTCGTCGGGCTCCTCTCCCCAGCGTCCCGTACAACGCTCCTCGCGAGCTATCCCGAGTTCGTGCGCACGGCCGTCTTCACACCGCCGCAGCTGGTCGCCGTGGCCACGGGTGGAGTCGGCGGCACCGCCATCACAGCCCGCGTCACGCTGACGCTCGTGCCGGTCGCCGGGAGGCTCGCGGTCATTCGGAGGGAGACCGAGTGATCGGGCGCGCCCCGACGCTCCACCTCCGCGTCGGCCGGACGACCGTCCACGCCGAGGCGATGAGGGACGGCAACCTGATTTGGGCTGGGGAAGCCGGATACGCGGACCTCGCCGCGCTGACGGAGGCGATCGCGCAGCTCGCGGCGGAAGCACCGCCGGGGTGTCGGCGGCTCACGGCGACGCTCGAGCACCCACCGGTGCAGCTGCGCACGCTGACCGACGTCCCGCCTATCAAGCGCCCCGACCTCGCGGCGCTCGTCGCCCAGCAGTCGGGGCGGTTCTTCCGGAAAAACGGCCACGTGCTCGTGACGGACGCGGCGTGGCTGGAGCACGGCGACACGCGCGTCGCGCGGGCCGCGGCCGTGGAGGAGCCGTTGGTGGAGGCGATCGCCGAAGGCGCACGCGCGGCCGGGCTGTGGGTGGCCGCGATCGCGGCCGCGGACGCACGTGCACCGCTCTCACTCCTCCCCCGCTCGGAGCGTGCGGATCGGGAGCGGGGCGCGTACCGCCACGCTCGGCAGCTTGCGGTCGTCGCCGGCGCCATCTGGCTCGTGGCCGGAGTGCTGTTCGTCGGACGGCTCCTGTGGGAGCGGCGCGCCATCGAGCGCGAGCTCGCTGCCCTCGCGCAACCGTTGGCCACCGTTCTCGACGCGCGACGCGAGCTGCGCGACGCGGAAGCGTCGATTGCTGCCGTCACAGCGGCCGAGCGCGAACGGGGCCGCAGTCGCAGCGTGGTCAGCGCGATCACGCGCGCGCTGCCAGACTCGAGTGTGCTCACGAGTCTCGCCTGGAGCGCCGAGGGGACCGGCGTGATCGCCGGTGCGGCACGCCGGGCGACCGACGCGGTCGCGCGGCTTGATCGACTCGGGCTGCTCGCCGGGGTCCGGCTCGAGGGGCCGATCCTGCGCGAGCCCATCGCGGGACGGCAGTGGGAGCGATTCACCGTGGTCTTCGGCGGAGCACCACGGAGGGGAAAGGGGGGTGGGTCGTGACCGAGAGGGATCGTCGGGCGCTGCTCCTCGGCGGGGCCGTGACCGTCGGCGCGGTGATGCTGCTCCGCGTGCTCCCCTGGACGGTGCGGTCCGCGCTGGCAGCGGAGGCGATGCTGCGCGAGCGAGCGGTGCTCCTCGAGCGCGCACGGGCGAATCTCGCCGGTGCATCTGGCCTCCGCGATTCGGCGGCGGCCCTTGGCGTGGCCTTGGTCGGTCTCGCCCCGAAGATCTTGAGCGGGGGCACGGCGAGCGAGGCAACGGCCGACCTGTCGGGTCGCGTGAACCTCGCGGTCTCTGGGCACCAAGCGAAGCTCGAGCGGGCGGACCCCGTGCCCGATTCCACGCGGGCCGGGCGGCTGCGGCGCGCGACCGTCCGGGCTGCATTCGAGTGCGACGTCCGAGGGCTCGCAGGCGTGCTGCAGGCCCTCGAGCTCGGGAAGGCGCCTTTGGCCGTCCGAGAGCTCCACGTCGTCGCGGTGGATCCAGGCTCTCCCGATCGAAATCCCGAGGTGCTTCGAGTGGAGCTCGTTGTGGCGGGGTGGTATCTCCAGCCGGGAGATGTGGGCAGCGGCAAGCGGGAGGATGGGACGCCATGAGCCCGAGCCAGGTCAGCGCCTTGCTTCTGACGCTCGCGTCGGCCGGGGTCGCGCTCGGCGTGCGGCTGGCAGCGTGGCCGCTCGCGCGCGTCGCGCTTCCGCCGGGCGTGGCCGCTCGAGCGAGCGCCTCGGAACCGGCACCGATGCCCCCCAGCGACTCTGTTGCCACGACGCTCGTGGCCCACGATCCGTTCCGCCTGGGCCGGCGTCCAGCGCCCCTCGCGTACGATCCCCTGCGGCTCCTCCAGCCACCCGCGCCTCCTCCGCCCAGGCCGGTGCTCGTGCTCGTGGGCGTGGTGTGGGACGGAGGACGGGATCCGACCGCGTTGATCGAAGGGTTCCCAGGGGTGGAGGGCCCACGCTCGGTACGTCCGGGCGACACGCTTGCCGGGCTGCGCGTCACCCGGATCACCGTGAACCACGTGGTCGTGGTGGGGCTCGACACGACCTGGACACTGACGGTGCGGGAGCCGTGGCGATGAGGGTCACTACGGCGGCGGTAGTGCTGTTTTGCATCATCGTCACTCCGGTCCTCGCGCAGGACACGAGCGCCGTGCGCCACGTTGGTGACAGTCTCTCGATCCGCTTCGTGGACGCGGACATCCGCGGAGTGATCCAGACGCTCGGCCGCTACCTGCCGAAACCAATGCTCGTGGGCACCATCCAGCCGACGCGTGTCTCGCTCGAGACCCCGTCACCGGTCCCGCGCAGCGCGGTCCGCGAGCTCCTCAAAGGCCTGGTGGAGTCCCAAAGTCTTGAGCTGACGGAAGACTCAGCGTTCTTCCGGATTGCGCCCGCCCCGTCCCGTCCCGCACCGTCCGCTGCAGCAGTGGGCGGCGGCACGGGGGTGCCACCCGCCGTCCAGCTCTTCGTCATCCGTCTGAAGCACGCCCGGGCAGCCGACGTCGCGGCCACGGTGAACCTGCTCTTCGCCGGGGGCGGGGAGTTCTCGGGCCGCGCGGGGTTGTCCTCGCCCACGTTGTCCGACGAGCTCCGGCGCAACGTCGTCCCTCCAGCGGGCGCCCCACCGCCAAACGCCGTGGCGCCGTCGGCAGCGCCGACGAAGCCAGCGACGCTGAGCGGGGCCGTCACGATCGTGCCGGATGAGTTGACCAACGCGCTCCTCATTCGCGCCTCACAGGCGGACTACGCCGTCCTTGAGCAGGCGGTGAGCCAGCTCGACATCCGCCCGCTCCAGGCCCTCATCGAGGTGATGATCGTGGAGGCCCGGCGCGATCGGAGCTTCTCGTTTGGCGCGGACCTCTTCCTGCCACGGCAGTCCGTCGATCACGGGACGGGCACCGTGGACGCGTCGAGCGTCGGAGCCGGCCTGGGCGATTTGGTGATTCACCTGATGAACGTCGGACACGCGGAGATCGACGCGACGCTGCGCGCCGCGGCCTCGAAGGGAGACGTCCAGATCGTCTCGCGGCCGGTGTTGCTCGCGTCGAACAACACTCAAGCCCGCCTGCTCGTTGGTTCGCAGGTGCCGTTCGTCCAGGTGAGTCGCTCACTGCCTACGGAGACGCCGACCCGTGACCAGGTGGTGCAGTACCGCGACGTAGGGACGAAACTGACCATTCGGCCCACGATTAATCAGGACGGCTACGTGTCCCTCCTGATCCAGCAGGAGGTGAGCCAGGCGACCACGGAGGTGCTGTTCAACGCGCCCGTCATCTCGACACGCGAGGCGGCGACGCAGGTACTCGTGAAGGACGGGCAGACGATTGTGCTGGGAGGGTTGCGGGATCGGCAGCGCAGTGCCAACCAGAGCGGGATCCCGATCCTGTCCCACATCCCTATTCTGGGTGGCCTGTTCGGGAGCGCCGACCGCAGTAGCCTAGAGACGGAGCTCTATCTCTTCCTCACGCCGCGCATTCTCAGGACCGACGCGGATGCGGACAGCGTGACGGCCCCCCGGTTGCCAAGCGGCGTGCCGTGATTCGCACAGTCGCCACGCCAAGCGAGCGCAGCGTCTGCCTCGAGCCACTCATCGGCGGGTCGCCGGCGCTTCAGCGGGCGCGAGCACTGATTCAGCGGTTTGCGGCGACCAGGATCCCGATGCTGATTGAGGGGCCAACGGGTACCGGTAAGGAACTCGTCGCCCGCCACATTCACGCGAGCAGCGGGCGCCAGGGGAGATTCCTGCCCGTCAACTGCGGTGCGGTGCCGCGCGATATCGCGGAGAGTCTGCTATTCGGTCACCGACGCGGGGCGTTCTCGGGCGCAATAGAATCGCGTATCGGCCAGTTGGAACGCGCTCACGGGGGGACCCTCCTGCTGGACGAGCTATTGTCCCTCCCGATCGAGGTGCAGCCGAAGCTGCTCCGCGCGCTCGATACCGGAGAGATCCAGCCGCTCGGTGAGGCGGCTGAGCGGTTTGTGGACCTCCGAGTGATCGCGACAGTTCAGGAGACGCTGTCCACCGATCTCGAGACGGGTGACTTGCGCTACGACTTATATCAGCGCGTTGCGGGTGTTCTCGTCTCCCTCCCCCCTCTTTCCGAACGACCCGAGGACATCGTCGCGCTCGCGCGGCACTTCGCGGAGCAGCAGGCCAGAGCGCTCGAGCCGGGGGGTGAGCGAGTTCTGCTTGGGCACACCTGGCCAGGCAACGTACGAGAATTGCGGATGGTCCTTGAACGGGCCGGGCAGCTCGTCGAGAACGGTACCCTGCCTCCCGGCGCCCTGGCAGAGGCGATCGACATGGGAGTGGCTGGCCGTGCGAGACGTAGCGGTCCGCACGCGCCGGAACGGCCGTCGCTCACTGCCGAGGCGATCGCGCTCAGAGCGGCTGATGAGGTGGCGTCCGATGACGCCACGGGCGGGGGAGCGCGGGTCGCGCGTCGTGCGGCGCTCCTCAATGTCTGCGAGACGTGTGGCGGGGACCCGACTCGCATAGCGGCCGCGCTCCGCGTCAGCCGCGCGACGCTCTATCGGCGCTTGCGAGCGGCTGGACTCTCGCTTCGGGCGGTGCGAAAGTCTCAGCGTCTCAGAGACGTCTCTGAGACACGTGAGACTTTCCTGCCCGCGCCGTCCCCTCCCGTCGCGTAAGTCGTTGATGCACAAACAAGCGCGTGTCTGCCTCCGCACGGCACGTCCCGTGCCCTCAGAAGCGGCGACCTACACTTGGAGCTCGCCGTGTTCGCTCATCGCTCGTGGTTGCTCGCCCAGCTGACTCTGCTCCTTGGGGTCGCTCCTGGTCTCTCACGCACAGTCGACGCCGCGAGCCTCGCACGACACTGGCCGGATTCTCGCACCTGTCCCCTGGCGCCGACGGGACACGGACCGAGCGTTCTCGTGGGAGATGGTCTCGTCGATTACGCGGTGACCGTCACCGGTGGCTCTACGAGCGTCCCGCAGTACAGCACGGGCAATCAAGTCACGTTCCGGGTGACCAACGTCGGCAACTGCGCCGACAGCTACAGCTTCACCTACTCCGTCACGGGGTCGGTGAGCAACGTGAGCCTGAACCCGACGTCGGCCAGTTTGAATCCGAACTTTTATGTGATCGTTACTGCTACGTTCGACGTGGGCGCGGGCTCGTCAGCGAGCATCAGGTTGACGGCCAATGGGACGGCGACCGGCAGCGGGACATTCACCATCACTTTGACCCCCCCTGCTGGTACCCCCATCGTTGACGCGACGCCCTACAACTTCGACAAGCAAGACTATCGCCGGTGCGCCAATGGCTGCTTCGCGGCGATGACGAGCCGGGGGACGGTCCCATACTCCTCGCTCGACGTTCCGCGTCAGGTGACCCTCATGTATAACGGGGACCGGGTCAACCCGCGCCCGTTCGTGCTCGTCAATGTGACCCCAGATCCGAACCACTCCGGAACGCCCAGTCAGTACCAGCTCCAGGTCAAGGTGAATGGCGCCCTCGTCACGTTCGTGAACGGTGAGCAGACCCTCTATTTTAGCTATCCCGGGTACGCGCCAGCTCGCATCGGGGGTCAGTTCGACGCGAGTACCTACGCAACCGGTGTGTACACGATGGACATCCTCGTGTCAGCCCTCTACAGCAGCACGCTCTACACCAACGACGTGGCGACGAAGCTTGTCGTCGTGAACCAGACCGGTTCTCCCGTCGCCCGTGGCTGGTCGGTCGCGGGGATCCAGCACCTTTACGGGCCTTACGCGGATAGCACAGCGCTCATCGTCGAGGGGGATGGGAGTGCGGTCTATTTCTCCCATCAGTCGGGCTCTTTTACGAGTCCGCCCGGGGAGTTCTCCGTCCTCGTGCCCAGCAACCTCAGCGGCAGCTCAGGTTGGGCGCGCCTCTACCCCGACTCGACCAAGGCTGTCTTCAACAATGCCGGGCTCATGACGCGAGTGCTGGATCGGCTTGGCAATCGGGATTCTGTGATCTACGACGCGAGCAATAGGGTGTCCCAGATCATGGACCCGCTGAACTATGCGATACGCCTTTCCTACGGGAGCTCCGGGCTGAACAGCATTCAAGACCCCGCGGGGCGCGTGACGAATCTGATCGTTGACGGAAGCGCGCGTCTGACAACATTCACGGACCCTGATAACGTGAGCACGCGGTTCGGGTACGACGGGAGCCTCCGCCTTGACAGCATCACTGATCGTCGAGGAGCGACCACTGTGCTTGCCTACGACACACAGTCAGGCACCGTGGCGAGCGCGACGGCGGCCCAAGTCTCGATTTTCGGCGGTACGGTTACTTCTCCAGTCAACGCCTTTGTAACGTGGCAAAAGGCCGGGGTACCCTACAGTCCTACGGCCTCGTCGCCTCTGACGCCGCCACGGGCAGACACGGTGTGGGCAACGGCGACGGAGCCTGGGGGTGCAGGTACACGGTTTGCCGTGAACCGCTGGGGGACTCCGACCAAAATGATCAATGCGCTCGCGGAGACCACGACGGTCACGTTCAATGTCAACGGGATGCCGGCACGTACGACTCTTCCGACCGGTGGTGTGGACACGGCGAGCTACAATAGCAGCGGGCTTATGACGTACCATCAGGGACCTGGCCTCTCGGCGACCAACATTCTGTATGGGGCTTATGCGGTGCCGGACAGCATCTGGGGAACTGGACAGGTCGCAGTCTACAACTTCATCGGCACCAACGGGCGGATCGACTCGACGCGTGTCGGAGGCGCGGCGGTTACACGATACCATTATGAGACACACGGGCGCGTCGACTCTATTATCGACCCCCAACAGCACCTCCTTGTGCGAAGTTACTTTGCCGGTGCCTTCGGCAACCGCAGCGAGGATTCGACGCTCGGACCTCTTGTCGTACGATATGTCTACGACGCGTATGGTCGGGATTCGCTCTTGCGAAGAACTGGACTTCCGACGCGCCTTACCCTCTACGATCTGTTGAACCGGGTGACCCAGTCTTACGACTCCGTTAACCCTAACCCAACGCAATACGCTTACGATCAACTGTACCCGACAAGCGTCACGGACCCGAAGGGCCAAGTGTTTCGGACTAACTACGATGCACTCGGTTGGATAACCTCGCGCACCGACCCGGCGGGCGACTCGACGTTGTATCAATACAACGCCGATGGGGACCTCAGGCGTCTCATCAATCGCCGGGGGCAAAACATCGATGTCGCGTACGACGTCCTGCACCGCCCCACGAGCAAGTCGGGGGTGAACACGCCTAGTGAGTCGTGGCAGTACACCGGGCAGGAAAGGGTCCTCACGGCAACGAGCCCTGTCTCCACGGAGACGACCTACCTAAACCTCAATGGGCTACCAGACTCCGCAAAGACGACCTTCACCGGGTTGGCGGCAACGTTTACGCGGTCATACAGCTACACGCCCGCAGGGTTGAGAAACACTCTCTCGATCACGGGAGGTAGCCTCCCGTTCCAAGCGCGGTCATACGGGTACAACACGGGGCTCGGAGTACTGTCTAGCCTCGGCGTGGGGACCGCCACTACGAGTGTGACCGTCAACAACGATCAACTGCCGACGTCCATCCATTGGCCCGCCGGGGACAGCGTCAGCTATTCCTGGACAGCGACGCACCGGGCGATGAGCATTGCCACGAACTCTCCGGATGCGAGCACCGTCGAGCGGCGGCTTTCATACGACTCCGTGGGGCGGGTGGGTGTGCAGATGCCTGGACCTCATGCGGCGGCTACGGACACCGCTTACCAGTACAACTATGACGGACTGAGTCGACTCGTCGTCGACACCGCCGAGAGGGACTCAGTGGTGATGCCGGCGAGTTGCAACGACTCCCTCAGCGGCAGCCGGTGCACGAACAACATCCACAGCTATTGGGTTCCGATTCCGGGGCAGCGATGGTCGTATTCGTACGACTCTGCCAGCAATCGACGCGACCTTGGCGGCAGCTATTCCCCCGGGGATCGGATGACGGCATTTAACGGATGCACGTACAGCACCGACGCCGACGGAAATGTCACCGGTCGCTCCGTCTGCATGAGTCAGACGGTGAACTTCATCTGGCAAGCGGAAAATCGCTTGGATTCCGTGAACGTTAACGGAACCGCGGTCAAGTTCTATTACGATGCGCTTGGTCACGTCGCCCGCAAGGACGTGAATGGGGTTCCGGTGAGCTACTTCCTCTGGGATCGTGACAACCTGCTTGCCGAGCTGAATGGCAATGTGACCCAGCTAAAGGCGGAGTATTCCTACTACCCGGGCGCTGATAACCTTCACGCGATCGTCGTGTCGGGCCACAAGTATTACGCCCACGCCGATGGACTCGACAATGTCATCGCATTGACCGACAGCACTCAGGCGGCGATTCGAGGGTATACGTACGATGACTGGGGTCACTTCAAGTATGGTATAGACCCTCTCGGCTTGAACGGCGTCGATCGGGCGCGATGGAAGGGGGCGCTGTGGCTTGGACCAGAGATTGAGATCTACTACATGCGCAACCGTTGGTACGAGCCATTTTCAGGGCGCTTCCTGTCGGAGGATCCGGCTGGGTTGGCTGGCGGGATCAATCCCTACGTGTTTGGCGGGGGCGATCCCATCGACACCAGGGACCCTGCTGGCCTTCGCGTTTCAGTTTTGGACAATTCTCACAACTGGTGTGGATGGGTGTGCGATGTCAGCATGCCTAGCCCCTACCCCGGAGGAACTCAGTACGGTCTGTTTGGTCCAGGCGCGGAGTTACCTGGCGACGCTGCCGATCTGCCGCAACAGCCGGCCCCGCCCATGCCACCACAGCCCAAGGTATGCGGGACTAGCGGATTTGGAGGTGGCATCGGAATCACCGGAGACGTGAACGCCGACTTGGGCGTCGGAGTCACCGGCGCTACGGCAAGTGGGTTTGGTGGCGGAGGGCTGTTTTACGACTCTAACACCGGGTTTTCCGATGGCGCATTTGGAGGTGGAGCGGCTCTGGCGTATTTCATGGCGCAGGTCGCCGCTGCTCCCGCTCAGAATGTCCAGCCTGTTATCTTAGGAGCATACGTCGGCGGAGGCGCGAGCATCTTCGTCACAAATGCTCGATCGGTTCAACAGCTTGGTGGTCCATTCACGACCTGGGCCGTAAACCTTGGCTACGGTCCCATCAAGTTATCGGTCCGCTATGCCTTTGCTGGCTCTATCGGAGTGCTTTCGATCAGCCCGCCCCGTGCAGGTGGGAGTCTTGGCTTTTCCCTGACACGGACCGTGACGAACACAAAAACACAGGCTCGCGGCTGCAACTAGGAGTAACGAATGCCCGACTTTACTTTGGATCGAACGGGGTTGGTCTTTGTCTCGCTTTCTCTAGCGGTGGCTTGTTGGACGGTCTTCGATACGCGGGGTTTTTTCCGATTGCTTAGCTTCTATCGCAAGACAACATTCACGCATTTTGAGTTGATGGCCATCAAGGTGCCTGGAACAATCATCATAATCGGCGCGTGTGGGATGATTCTTGCTACCTTGTTCCGCAAACACTGAAACGGCCGGAAATCCGGCCGCGCGCAGAGTCTAGCATGCACGCGTCGCGATGCGATCCTCTGACGTGGATCGCCTATTTCCAGATCTGGGACGTGCTGCTGGCCACCCACCGTCGTGGGCCGCAGGCACCCCAATTCTTTGCTGTGGGGCCAGTCGGTTGGTCCTCTTTCCTGCTCGTTGGCGGCTTCTGCACCCTGAACGTGCGTACGCCCGGTCTTGTTACTGCGCGGGCACCGCTTGAGGAGAGCAAGTGACGTCTCTCGCAACGCTGCCCCAGCTTTTCCACGTTTCGGCACAACGTCCCCGGCACAGTGATCGATCGCGGCGAAGGGCTAGCACTAGCCGCCCCGCCGCGTGTGGAACAGCGGCGCGTCGGTCCCCCCAGAGTTCGTCCAGCTGGTGCGTGCTGATTGTGTCGGCGTAGGTCCGATCCCCGGCGTCCATGGCCGCGCTGTGCATACGCTTGAAATCGCTCCGGACGAAGGCCGCTTGGTACGTTCCCATCTGAAAGCAGGTGCCGCGCGCGTGGTGCCACAGGTGGTGCCAACGCTGGTGTTGCCGGCCAACGCTGACTGGCGCTCCTGTGCTGTAACCCATTGAAAATGCGACGGCCGGCGTTGGTGGGCGCCGGCCGTCTCCGCTCCGTAGTCAAGCGCTCTATCCAGTTGAGCTATGGGCGCGATGGGCGGTACTAGACTCGAACTAGTGACCTCCACGATGTCAACGTGGCGCTCTAACCAACTGAGCTAACCGCCCTCGAGGCCGAGACGCTAAGACGCC
>WNFA01004262.1_pt1 | contig 23948 bp, 16 predicted proteins | sample 5400481 | NCBI WGS metagenome assembly WNFA01 (sample SAMN13153340, study PRJNA577476) | soil metagenome | isolation source: 120 cm saprolite under Douglas fir tree site 2 hole 1 replicate 2 | place: USA:California | collected 2015-04-18 | reverse complement strand
CCATTCGCACCGCGGTCATTCATCACGAGAAGGACGAAGTCAGTCGCTTGCCCGCCGATCTGAAAGCCTACGCTGCCACCCTCAAGGGCCATCATTGAGGGCGCGCCCCAGGAGCCGTTGAAATTTTCGCCCGTGCGGCACGTCATGGCACCGCGGCCATAACTACCCCCGACCACAAACGCGGCCTTGAGGACTGATGGAAAAACAAGCACACAGTCGGCTTTATCGAGGAGATCTTGAGGAATGTCGTCTGGAATATTCAGAATTTCTCTCAGCACCGTGCCGGCATTCTTCAGACGATCCTCGTCCTTTTCTTTGTCGTCTGCCCAACTGGTCATTGCTAGCAACAATGCGCTCATCGCGCAGACCAATATCCTCTTCTTCATGACAGTCTCCTACAGCGGATATAGTTGCGGTAACCTCTGCTTTGGTTGGCGGGTTTCTTGTGACATGATCTCACTTGAAGATGCACTCTCACCAAGCGGCGACGGATTTAGAAAGAGCGTGTGCAGAGATGATCGGTGACGGCTAAAGCGATGATCGGTCATTACGACTACCGCCTTGTTGCGCTCTCGGTCTTGATTGCGGTGTTTGCTTCCTATACCGCTCTTGACCTTGCTGGGCGCACAACAGCCGCAAGCGGCCGAGTTCGTCTTACTTGGCTTGCGGGCGGAGCGACTGCCATGGGCGTGGGCATTTGGTCCATGCACTACATCGGAATGCTGGCTTTTAGCTTACCGGTGCTGGTGCTCTATGACTGGCCGACCGTGGTGCTGTCGCTCATGGCCGCGGTTTTCGCTGCTGCCGTGGCCCTATTCGTGGTAAGTCGGAAGAAAATGGGCTGGCCTCGCGCGCTGGCTGGCAGTGCGATTATGGGCAGTGGCATCGCCACGATGCACTACACCGGTATGGCGGCGATGCGGTTGCCCGGAAAGTGTTCCTACGACCTGCGGCTCCTGATCTTGTCAGTTGTGCTCGCCATCGTAATTTCGTTGGTCGCGCTGTGGCTCACGTTTCGTTTCCGGGAAGATACGAAAGCCTTCGCTTGGTGGAAGACTGCCAGCGCCATCGTGATGGGCGCGGCCATACCTGTGATGCATTACACGGGAATGGCTGCGGCAAGGTTTACACCCTCTACAGCACTGCCGGACACCACTCATGCCGTAAGCACCTCGACACTGGGCATCACAGGCGTCACCGCCGTTACTTTGCTGGTTCTCTGCGTTGCTGTGCTGACGTCGGCTGTGGATCGGCGTTTCTCCGCTCAGAGATTGCAACTCGACGCAAGTGAACGACGCTACCGAGGGCTCTTAGAGGCAGCGCCCGACGCCATGGTGGTCGTGAATCGAGAGGGCAAGATTGTCCTGGTCAATGCCCAGGCCGAAAAGTTGTTTGGTTACCGGCGGGAAGAATTATTGGAGCAGGAAATTGAGATGCTGGTGCCAGAGCGTTTTCGTAGCCCGCATCCTGAACACCGAACGGCCTTCTTCGCAGAACCGCGAGTGCGGCCGATGGGGGCAGGTATGGAATTGTATGGTCTGCACAAGGATGGCCACGAGTTTCCGGTGGCCATCAGCCTCAGCCCTCTGGAGACCGAAGAGGGCGTGCTGGTCACGAGCACCATTCGCGACATTACCGAACGCAAGCGAGCAGAAGAAAGCCTGCGTGATCTTTCCAGTCGACTGCTGAAGATGCAGGATGAGGAAAGAAGGCGCATTGCTCGCGAGCTTCACGACAGCGTCGGTCAGATCCTTGCTGCCTTGAGTATGAAACTGACTCCATTGGTAAACGAACCCAGCGGAGGGGGTCCTCATTCGGTCAAGGCGGTCAAGGATAGTCTCGGCCTAATAGACGAACTGACTACGGAAGTGCGCACCATTTCTCATCTGCTACATCCGCCGCTGTTGGATGAAGTAGGACTCTCGTCGGCTCTTCGCGTGTACCTGGACGGTTTTGCAGAGCGCAGCAAGATTAAAGTGGATTTGGAAATCCCCGATGATTTCGGGCGACCCTCACAGGAATTGGAAACCGCCATTTTCCGCATAGTGCAGGAGTCTGTTACCAACATTCACCGCCATTCCGGAAGCCCTGTGGCCAAAATTCACATTTCCCGCATCGGCACCGATGTCCGTTTGGAAATCGAAGACAAAGGCAAGGGCATACCGCAGAAGAAGCGGTCTGCTATGGCATCAACTGGCATGGTCGGAGTTGGGATCAGAGGGATGCGAGAAAGAATCCGGCAACTCGGCGGTACTCTGGAGATAAGGTCTGGCAGCAACGGCAGAGGCACGCTCATCGTAGCCCGGTTGCCGATTGGCAGAACACCACCGATCGACATCGCGTGAAGGGGGCATCTGTGAGAGATCAACGAGAAGAGTGGCCAGGCCGGGCGAGCAGCAATGGAACAGGACCCTGAGATGATTCGTCCGTGAGGGGCAATGCGCTCTACCTTGAGAGATTCCAGCAACTCCCTTCCGGTTTCGGTTTGTGCGTAGGCCAGCAGTTCCTGGCCGGAGCTGACTTTTTCCAATAGCTTAGTTTGCACTTCTGCTTGCAGCTTGGCGATCTTATAACGCCGGATGGTGTTGAAGATGAGCCAGGCGAACCAGCCGAACATGCCTGGAACCGTTAACGCCAGAACGACGTCTTGATTCATCGTCTTGCTCCTTTGGGCAGATGCGGGCATTGAATACGAAGGATTTCTGTCCGCCCTATTCGTTATAACGTGTAGCGAAGGACTTGGTTAACAGTATGGGAAAAGAAACAGGAACTGCTTCGGCCTGTCAATGGCGGGTCAACACCCACGCCTGTTAACATCAATTATCACTGAGTCTTGGGACTAGCCCACATCGCTCCCATGCTTCGTTCACTTGCCCTTCTCGCCATGACTCTCTTGTCCTGGAACGCAGGCCAATCGCAAAGCACAGACGATGAGATCCGGATGCGAGCGACGGTACAGGCCGTGGCCCCGCTCTCGTCGAGTTTTTCAGGGAAGATCATACCTGTTGCTACTGATCCGAGATTTGCTTTGACCATGCGTATCGAGTCAGCCGTTCCCGCCGTTGCCAATTTTACTGAGGGTCTGACAGCGCTGAATTGGGAAACTGTTCAGATGAGCCTGGGTGGAGAGAAAACCGATATCCTTCGAGCTGTCACCTCGAGCCACATGTTACAATCTGCCGCGTGAACCGCCGAAGGTGCCTCCGAGCCCTTTTCCAGACGGCTCTTTTCTCTTTGTCTCCCTTTCGCTTGCTCTCCACCTCAAAGCCGGGTAAGGAGGACTCCTACGTCCCTAACTATGTCGATGTGGCAAGCAAAGCAGGGTTGACCGCCAAGACCGTGATTGGAGGACATGCCAGCAAGGATTTTCTTCTCTCGACGACCGGCGGTGGCATTGCCCTCTGGGATTATGACAATGACGGCTGGCTGGACATCTTTATCGTCAACGGCTGGGGGCTACGGGACTTCCCGAAAGGAGAAGAGCCTACAAATCACCTTTACCGGAACAATCGTGATGGAACATTTACCGATGTGACTGCGAGGGCGAATCTGTTGCGCTCAGGTTGGGGCCAGGGAGTGTGCGTCGGAGACTACAACAATGACGGCTTCCTGGATCTATTCGTCACCTATTACGGCAAAAACGTTCTGTACCGTAACAACGGAGATGGCACGTTCACAGATGTCACACGCGAATCCGGCTTACTTTCTCCCAAGGACCACTGGAATTCCGGCGCTGCTTTTGTTGATTACGACCACGACGGCCATCTCGACCTGTTCGTCAGCAACTATGTGGCACATGAAGCCGGCCTCGTATTGTACGACTCAGATCCATCTCTAGTGGGCGTGCAATCGCCGGTATTGTATGGGCCCAAAGGGTTGCAAGGATCCAGGAACATCCTCTATCACAACAATGGTGATGACACTTTCACAGACGTTTCGCAAGCGGCTGGTATTTTAGGGCCACCGCCGGCGTACGGCTTCACGCCGTGTGTCGCCGACTTCGATAATGACGGCTGGCCTGATATTTACGTCGCGAATGATTCGACGCCGAGCCTGCTTTTCAAGAACAATCGCGACGGAACGTTCACCGAAACTGGATTGCTCGCCGGGGTGGCCGTGGATGAAAACGGCAGCACGCAAGGTGGAATGGGTGTTGATGCCGGCGATTACGATGGCGATGGTCTGCTGGACATCATAAAAACGAACTTCTCGGATCAGACCACGTCTCTATACCACAACAAAGGCAAGGGTTTCTTCAGAGATCGCACGTTTCCAGCCGGCCTAAGCGGACGGACCTCGTCGGTCAAGTGGGGAACTGCATTCTTCGATTTTGATAACGACGGTCACCCTGACATTCTGATCGTGAGCGGTCCGATTTATCCTCCCAGTCTCAACCCAGCCCGTGCCCAGCCCAAAGAAGAGGACGGGCAAATGATTTTGTATCGTAATCTGGGAAACGGCCGTTTTCAGGACATCTCAGAGCATGCTGGACCCGGGTTACTTCTTCCCCGTTGCAGTCGCGGGGCTGCTTTCGGCGACATTTTTCATACCGGACAGATCGACATAGCGGTTAATAACTTGAACGGCTATCCTACCTTGCTTCGCAACCAGTCGCCTTCGCCGAATTCATGGTTGCTCATAAAGCTCGTGGGGACGCGTGCGAATCGCGCGGCCATCGGGTCGAGAGCGATAGTTGAGTCCAACGGCCGGCAGCAGATTCGTGAAGTACGCAGTGGCGGAAGCTTCTGCTCGCAGAGCGATCTGCGACTACACTTCGGCCTGGGTCATATCCAGGAAGCCAGCCGCGTGACCATTCAATGGCTGGGCGGCACTCAGGAGGTCCTGGAGCACGTGCCTGCTAACCGCTTGCTTGTGGTCCAAGAGGGGAAAGGCATTGTTTCGCAGGAGAAGTTTTGAACTTCTTTGGTCGCGCTATCGTGACGATCGTCATTGTTCTTACAACCGCCCCGGTTCCGTGTGCTCAGTCAGGCCGCCAGGGAAACAAGGCGCCGCCTAGTGCCTACGACAAAGCTTTCGCGCTGTTGCAACAGGGAGAGTCTGTCGAAGCACTTGCAGAAATAGACACTGCGTTGTCAGCGTCGCCTGATGATCCATCATTGAACAACCTGCGCGGCCTGGTGACCGCTAAACTGAATCGCAATGCGGAAGCAGAGGCTAGTTTCAGAAAAGTCATCCGACTGCGGCCTCAAGCGGCGATGGGCTACAACAATCTGGCTGCCCTGCTTTGGCAGCTGGGACGTTCCGACGAAGCTGTGCAATCGTTTCGCCAGGCGCTGATTCATGAGCCGGTTAATTTTGCAGCGCTGGTAGGGATTGGCACGATTTTGTCGGCTCAACAAAAGTATGCGGAAGCACTGGCATATCTGGAAAACGCCTGGTCCATTCACTCCGGAGACTTTCAAGCCGGCTACGAACTCGCTCGAGCGCTGCAAGAAACGAAACGCCCGGCCCAGGCTCAGCGCGTACTCGGAAGGCTCAGTCCTCCTCACGACAGGACGATCGCGGCGAAATTTTATGCACTTCAGGCGGGAATTGCTGAGCAACTGGGAGATCGATCATCCGCCAGCCGCGACTACCGTCGTGCATACGAGCTGAGCGGGCAACCTTTCGAGATATATCTTTCGCTTGTGCGAACCACTCTCGCGGCGCGGGATAAGAATGGTGCGCAAATTCCTCCTGCGCCGCCGGGGCTATCCGCGGAACAGAACTTCACGCTCGGCGCGCTATTTGCTTCCAGTGGCGATTACTCCGAAGCGATATCATATTTTCAAAATACCTTGCGTCTGGAACCCGCGAATTACGCGGCCGCCTATAACCTCGCTCTGGCGTATAAGCAGGCGGGCAGCCAGCAGGCGGCTTCTGAACTGATCGAACAGACACTAGGACGTCAGCCCACGGCCGAGCTCTATAGCCTGCTGGCATCCGTTCAAGAAGAGACTGGGCGCTACGTGGAAGCAGCCCGAAACTACCAGCGAGCTGTGGACCTCGATCCCGGCAATGAAGAATATTATTTCGATCTCGGCGCGGAGTATCTTGTTCATCTCACCTTTGAGCCTGCGATCGAAGTGTTCCGCATAGGAACGCATAAGTTTCCCAAGTCTGCGCGCCAATACGTGGGGATAGGACTAGCCCAATTTGCCCTGCGCCGATACGGCGACGCAGCCGATGCATTTTTAAACGCCCTGGAAATGAATCCGTCCTCCCCGGATGCATTTCTCGCCTGGAATGCGTTGCCCGCGTTCGTACTGACGGCTGAATGGGAGAAGATACAGCCGAGGCTGAAATTAATAGCAGAACGGTTTCCAGGAAGTGCTCAGGCTCTCTTTTGTTACGGCGCTGCAGTTTTTCGACGCAGCGTGGTTTCGGAACAAGAAGAAAACTTCCAACTCGCACAAGCGCTGCTTGAGAGAGCCGTTCATTTGGACCCAAAACTGGCGGCGGCCCACCTCGAATTAGCTACTCTCTATGCTCAACGCAACCTGAACAAACAGGCCGTCGCCAGCTTCCTCGAAGCGATTCGGCTGGATCCGGACTCGGAAACGGCACACTACAGATTGGCGCAGACTTATCGAAACCAGAATCAGCTGGAGCGTGCTAATCAGGAGTTGGACCTATATGGTCAGTTGTCTCGCCATCACCGCGAGCAATTGGCGCAAACCCGCAGCGCTATCCGCCAATTCGTCCTTGCGCACGGCGCTTCGGAGCCGGTAGTGACAGAAAAGAAGCCGCCTTTGTGAAATGCCTCGCCGACGAAAGGAGCTACATAGAAATGATCAGAATGTCATTGAAGTGGCAGCTGCCCGCCGTTCTTTGGGCTACGATTTGCATAGGCTTTCCCAGTCAGTTAACCGCCGACGACAGCCGGAAGCTTCCCGATCACGTTCCTCCCAAGCGCTCCTCTCAAATTCAGGACGGCTTCGGAATCAACTCGGACTTGCCCCGTGAACCATATTTGCCGTGGAACCGATGGTGGTGGACTCGTATGTTTGACGCCGGCTTCAAGTGGATTCGTATCGGGCAATACGAGAACAGCTCCGACCGCACCAGTTGGGATTGGATCGAGCAGAAACGCGGCGTGCTTTCCAGTTCGCAGGAACTCGAAGACCAGGTGGATTCTCTGGTGGATAACGGCGTCGACATTCAGGTGCAGCTGCTCTATGGCAATCCAATGTACACAGCCGCGGCGGGCAAAATGCCGGATGCCATTACCCCCGAACCAGGTTCATTTCATAATGCAGACAGGAGTCTTTATTCCGTTTTTTGGCCTCCTAAAACTCCCCAACAAATTGCTGCATTCAACCGCTATGTGAAATGGATGGTGGAGCACTTTCACGATCGCATTCATTACTGGGCGCTGTGGAACGAGCAGGACATCAATTATTGGAATCCGGTGCCCAATGCGGAGGACTACGGGAAGCTGCTGAACTCCTTCGTGCAAGTCGTCCACGACACCGATCGCAGCGCCAAAGTGATCTACGGCGGTCAGGCTGACCCATCACGAGATTTCACCAAGCGAGCGTTGGACACATGCCAGTGCGCATCTGAGATTGACGTCTACGCCTACCACACTTATCCCGGCTATGGTCAGAATCTGAATCCGGAAGCGATGGACTACGGCGCTTATTTGACGGAGTCGCCGAAGCTGTTGCGTGAACTAGTTCGCACTTATCTGGGAATTCGATCCGACGTTCAGTTTTTTGATGACGAATTTAATTCAATTCCTTCCTGGAAGGGATCGGACGAATCGGTTCAGGCTAAGTACGTTCCACGCGGACTGGTCTACAACCTCGCGGCAGGCGTGAAGACATTTGTCTGGCTGCTGGCCGCAGGAAGCGACGGAAACGAGTACGACGACTTCGGGTTGATTCACGGGATGACTCTTCACGACACGGACTTTACGCCACGACCCGTGTTCCATGCGCTTCAGAATACGAATGCACTTTTTTCAGACACGAAGTTCGATCCCACAATTGAAATCAGTTCACCAGACTTGCCGGCCCTGAGAAGACAGGCTGGAGTCCCATTTATGAGCTTCGGCTTTCACTCGCGTTCTGGAAAGGCCATCGTGGCCTACTGGCTCGCCGCCCACAGTCTCCCAGGAAATGTGTTCCCGCCCCTCTACGCGGACCTTGCATTGAAGAACACAGGAATAAGCCATCCCGTGTTGGTTGACGTTGTCTCGGGAGAGATCAAACCTGTCGAATGGAAGAATGGGACAAGGGATACTTTGCAGACCCTGCCGCTGAAAGACAGTGTCATGGCCATCACCGACGAAAGCTATTTTGATTGGCCCGTGCTCCCCGAAGCGCCGAGTTCGCTGGCGGTCACGATGAGTGGGAACTCTGCGAAACTGACCTGGCAGGTGCACGGCGGGGATCCCAAAGGCTCAATACTGGAGCGCCGGATGGAAAGCATGGCCGGGGGCGCTTCCCGCTGGGAACGAGTTGCAAAGCTGGAAAATCTCGCCACCGAATACACTGATTCTGTTGTGGCGAAAGGCAGTCAAGTTGCCTATCGAGTACGCGCGTACAATGACGCGGGTGAATCGGCGTATTCGAATATTGCCCGGGTGGCGATTCCGGCTCGATAGAGCTTCTACGCTCGCGCTAGAACACATATTTCAAGGCGAACTCAATTTGCCGGTTATCGGTAGCGGTGCTGGTGATGCTGGCGCCGCCGGATTCATCCACGGTATTGCCCGGCAATCCAAAATTAGGATGATTCAGCAGGTTGAAGAACTCGGAGCGGAACTCGATCTGCTGCGTTTCACGTATCTTGAAACGTTTCTGCAACACGAAATCCACATTGACCAGCTTCGGCCCTCGCAGGTTCCCGATGCGTGAGTTACCGAATACGTGCGCGATCTGTTGCCCGGGAGCGAGAGCCGGTATGACAAATACCGTCTGGTTGTACCAACACGTCAGCGATTGGCGACCCGGACAGCCCAGACTAGCCTGCTCAGCCTGTCCGATGGAGAAATCGTAGGGATTCCCAATCTGATCCGCCCGGTAGCTCCCGCTTCCGGTGTTGCTGAGGTCGCCGGACAGTCCCGCCGTGAATGCCTCCCCGCTCTGCGCGCTGGTAATGCCGCCAATCTGCCATCCTCCAATAATTCCGTCGGCAATACCACCTAAGCTGCTGAGGAAGGGGCGGCCCCGGCCAACCGGTATTTCGTAGATATAGCTCACCACGAAACGGTGTCGGAGATCAGGCAACACAGAGCCGAACTCCCGTTCCGGATGGTGCGCGTCCTGAATAGCCGCGCCCACGTTGCCATCCGCATTTCCCAGGTTGTGGGCCAGCGTGTACGACACCAGCAGGTTAAAGCCCTTCGAAAAACGTCTGTTCACCGATGCCTGAAGCGCGTTGTAGAACATCTGTAGCTGCGGAAAGTCCAGTGGCAAGACATTGCTCAGGTCCGGCAAGACATTGAAGTAAGGACGGCCCAGATTGCCGGTGGAATCGGAGAAGTTAGAGTCCAACGGCTGAAAGGGCTGGTTCAAATCGCTGACCTCGTGATTCCACAAGTGGTAAGCGCGCGTGCCGACGTACCCGATTTGCGCCATCCAGTTTTGCGAGAACTCGTGCTGAATTCCCAGGTTCCACTCGATAATCCGTGGCATGCGGCGAATAGGACCGGTTGTGCGCACTACTCCCGTCGGGTGACTGGGATCAGCAAAAGGAATCGTCGGCGAAAAACCGGCAGATATCAATTGACTGGGTGCAGGGATCTGGCCCACGTTGAAGAACCGGGATGAAAATGCCAGTTGCGGCGGGTTTAGGCCCAGGTCGTCGAAGATGTTGCCTTCACTCGAGTAGAAGATGCCCAAGGCGCTGTGGACCACCGTTTCCTTCTGCGGAGACCAGGCCAGACCGATGCGTGGGGCCCAGTCGCTCTTGTCAAACTTCACCCCGGCATGGGGCACCGCATTCGGTCCGTACGAATTCACCACCACGGCGCGTTCCAGATCGAAGTTGCCCACGCGGCCATTGGCGGGCGAGGTCACCTCATAGCGCAAGCCAATGTTCAAAGTGAGGTTGGGCAAAACGTGGAAGTCGTCCTGCGCGAACTCCGCCAGGTCCCAATAGCGCGTCGGATACATTCCTGTAAGAAAATCTTGTGCTGACGAAATCGGTATTCCCAGCAACAGGTCGGCTAGTCCATTGCCGCCCGTAGAGGTGGTTATGTCGGCGGTATAACCGCCTGGAAAGGCGAAGTTCCCCCGAGAGGCCGTGAGCTGAAAGAAGTTGCGCTGCTGGCGGCGGAAGTCAGCACCGAATTTGAAAGAGTGCTTGTTACGAACCCAGGTGACCGTGTCCGCCACTTGATAAATGTTTTCGATAGCGTGTTCGGGGGTCCATAGCGAGTCGCCTACCGGGGTGAAGCTGGCGATGTCGACGAATGACAATCCGGACGAGTTCACGTCGCCGCGATTGGCGAACGGAATTCCGACTTGCTCCGACAGGTTCTTACCGAAAAGCAGCGGTAGAGCATTCACTGCATACCGGAAGAATCCTCCATGCGCGTCATTGAGTAAGCGCCCCGAAAAAGTGTGAGTCCACCCGAGGCTGATGTGCTGCGATCGCGTCTTGTCGCGACTTGGGCAACAGTCTGCGCCGCCCAGGTCTCCCAGGGGCCCTGGCCTGAAACTGCGAATGTCATCGAAGCTGTAACCCGCAAAGATCTGATCCCGTTCACGGAAGCGATGATCCAGGCGTACGTCGAGCGAATCCTGATCATTCACACGATTCGGGCTTGAGAAGTAGTTATTGACGAGGTCGGTAGTGGTGGGCAGCGGGTACAAGTTGGCAACGTTCAGGCCCGTCGCATTGAGCATTCCGGAGGGAATTATGTTGCTCGGGAAAGCATCGCGGAGCAGAACCGTGCTGCCATCGGGACATACGAAACTATGAGTGCTGTACGGATCGAAAATAGTGCCAACGTCGAATGTGGGATTCGTGCCGGCCGGACCGCAAGGCGAGAAAAAGTCAGTTTGTGTCAGTCGGTCGCCGAAATTGCCGGTGCGCTCATCGGCTGTAGGCACGGTGGAAACGTAGCTCAAAGCCTCACGAATCCTGGTTGCCTGGTAGTCGCCGAAGATGAATGTCTTGTCTTTCTTGATGGGTCCTCCAAGAAATCCACCAAACTGATTTCTCTTAAAGGCAGGCTTCGGCGAAGGTGGCGGGGAGGCGAAATAGTTTCTCGCGTCCAGTACGTCGTTGCGGATAAATTCAAACAGCCCGCCGTGAAGCTGATTTGTGCCGGATTTTACCACCACGTTCACCGCAGCCCCACCGCGGCCAAATTCCGCGCTCATGGAGTTTTCTTCGGTACGGAATTCTTGAATTGCGTCCGGTGGCGGAAGCACCACGACACCGCCGAGGCCGAATTCATTGTTGTCCACACCGTTCAGCAGGAAGTTGTTGTTCGAGACGCGGAGCCCATTGACCGAGAGCGCTTCGTTGGCCCTCTCGTTCTCGAAAACTCCGCCGGAAACGTTGGACCCAGCCGGGCCGCCATTGGCACCTGGTCCCAAATAGGCAAGCTGAATGAAATTGCGACCGTTTAGCGGGAGGTCGGAGATTCGTTTCTCGGTTTCTATTGTTCCGAGTGAGGAGCTCTCGGTTTGGAGCAGGGGGGCGGTTCCGGTCACTTCGACCACTTCGGTCGCGGCGCCAACCTGTAGATTGAGATCCACACGCACGACCTGGTTGACACCCACTTCCACGCTCGAGTTCCCACAATACTGCCGCGGTCAACTTGGCCGAATAACGCAGAGGTACAGGTAATTACGAAGAAGGCGAAAGCCAGCTTCAAAGCACGATTGCTAGCGGATACTGCCTGCATGGGTGCCCCCTTGCCGCGCAGCAGTCTGAGGTGAACCGTTGAACCGCCTTAATACTCCCCCGCGTACCCGCAAGTCAAGCAGAACCATGAACGACGCCGGATCGCAGGAATTCAGGCACGCGGGTTTACAATGTGGACCGTCATTGGAGTCTGATTATGAAGACACTTCGGCCCTCAAGCGCTCTACTCGCGTTTTGCCTGGTCTGTTCGGTCGCGTGGACGCAGTATCAAGGTCCTGTGCGCAGCAGCCACGAAAGAAAAGCGTGGGCCGATCTGCCAGAACAGCGCAGCACGACTCATCCGAACAATGTGCCTGACCCGCGAGAGCTCAAAAGAGATGCGGACGAGCTGGCGCAACTGTCGCAGGCCATATCTGCGGACTTCGAGGCGATGAGCCGCGGTTTGGTCTCCAGCAATTTGAACGAGAGGCTCAAACGTATCGAGAAGTTGTCGAAGAGACTGCGCAACGCCGTCGAGAGTAGCAGCCGGTGACGGATTTTCTACTGATCGTTGCGCCGTCAAGCGGGCCCTTTAAGCATTGCCGATGAGGAGGTGTTATGTTGGAACTGGCGTTATTGGGAGGTCGGAAGGCGAAGAACAAGGCGTTCCCCGAATGGCCGATGTACGACGACAAAGAACGTCGCGCGCTCATGGACGTCTTGGAAAGCCGCGTGTGGTGGCGAACTCCGGGAACCAAAACGCTGGAGTTCGAGCGTGCCTTCGCGGCCTTTCACGGCGCGCGGCACGGCGTGGCCGTGACGAACGGTACGGCCGCGATTGAAGTTATCATGGCCGCGCTGAACATCGGGCCGGGGGACGAGGTCATCGTTCCCGATTTCACCTTCATCGCCACCGCCAGCGCCGTGCTCTTTGCGGGCGCTCTCCCGGTAATGGTGGACGTTCGGCCAGATACCTACTGCATTGACCCCGATCTGGTGGAAGCGGCGATTACCCCACGCACCAAAGCGATCATTGCCGTGCACATGGGCGGGCATCCTGCAGATCTCGACCGCCTGAGCAAAATTGCGCGTGAACACAATCTTGCTCTAGTAGAAGACAGTTCGCACGCGCACGGGAGCGAATGGCGCGGACGGCGAATCGGTACTTTCGGAAAAGCTGGGACCTTCAGTTTTCAATCGAGCAAGCTGATCACTGCGGGGGAAGGCGGCATGATCATTACCAACGACGATGAAGTCGAACGCCTAGCCCGCTCCGTTCACGATTGCGGCCGCATGCCCGGCGAATGGTTCTACAGCCACTTTATCTATGGTTCCAATTACCGGCTCAGCGAGTGGCAAGGCGCTGTGCTCAACGTGCAACTCACGCGCCTGGATAAGCAGACTGCGCACCGGCACAAGAACGCACGCCTGCTCGATCGATTGTTGGGAGAGATTGAAGGCATGACGCCGCAGAAATTGGACGCCGGCTGCACTCGCAACGGACAATACGCTTATATCTTCCACGTCGATCGTGACGCTTTTGGAGGCATTAGCACGGAGCGATTCATTGCCGCCATGAATGCCGAGGGCATCCCCAACCAGGCGAGCTATCCTCCGCTGCACGATCTCGACGTATTCAAGAGCGGCGAATATCGCAAGAAACTTACGGGCAGGCAGGCAGAGGAAACGCACGCCTTCTTAAAAGGAAAATTCCCTCACACGCATCGGGCCGCTTGGGAGACAGTGTGGATCCCGCAACCGGCATTGCTGGGAGACGAGGAAGACATGCACGAGATTGCCACTGCTGTGAAGAAAATCCACGACCATGCAGGCGAGCTCGCCGCCGCGCCGGTCGCAGTTCGGGAAACCGCCTAGCACCGGCATGGAACTGCACGAACGCCAGCGCTATGTTCCGTATACCCGCGAGCGAAACTACGGCTGCCGTATCACCGAGTGCGCGTTTCGCGGGCTGCGCTGCGTTGTGCTCGAAAACCAGGTCATTCGCATCTCCGTGGCTGCGGACAAAGGAGCCGACATCTACGAATTCCTTCACAAGCCCTCAGATACAGAATTTCTCCTGCGTACGCCGCTGGGATTGCGCTCGCAGCCTGCGGTACTGCCTACGATCAATCTGCGCGAGGGATCCTTTTCCGATTTTTACGAAGGCGGCTGGCAGGAATTGTTTCCCGTGGCAGGCGACTTTCCCGCCGAACTGAAGGGAGCGCAGTTCGGCCAGCACGGAGAAGTGGCATTGCTCCCCTGGTCGTACCAGATCAACGAAGATACTCCTGAGCGAATCGCGGTGACTTTTTCAGTGGACACGACCCGCACGCCTTTTCATTTGGATCGCACCATGATCCTCGAGCAGGGTAAACCGGCGCTGCAGATTCGCGAGAAAGTGCGCAACATCGGCGACGAGGCCGTGGAATTCATGTGGGCTCATCATCCCGCCTTCGGCTGGCCTTTTCTGGAAGAAGGATGCCGAATCGAACTTCCGACTTGCGAAGTTGTGGTCCTTGGGTCGGAGACACCGCCCACCTCCCGCCTGATAGAACAGGAAGGCAAATGGCCTCGTTTAAAAGGCAGGAACGGAGCAGTCGTGGATTTGTCGCAGATGCCGGCCCCGGAAACCAAGGCGCACGACCTCGCGTTTCTGCGCGGCTTCGGGGAAGGACGATATTCCATCAAGAATCCGCGCTCGGGCTTGAGCTTCCATCTTTCGTGGCAGAGCAAGGTTTTTCCCTATCTGTGGTATTGGCAGGTTACACGCGGCGCGTTCGGCTATCCCTGGTATGGCAGCACTTACAACCTGGCCCTCGAACCGCATTCTTCTTTATTTCCCATGTTGCCGCGCGCGATCGAGCAGGGACACACGCTCAAACTCGGCCCGGGCGGCGAGCTAGCCACAGAGCTTGAGGCGTCTATTTCGCGAGCAGTGTAACCAAGGAGCAGAACCATAATGAAGATACTGACCCTCATGATATTCACGTTGGCGGCCTTGGCGTCACAAGCGCAGCAGACTCGCCTGGAGAATCTGCACGGCAAGACGATCCTGCTCTTTACGCCTCATCCGGACGATGATGTCTTCGGGGCCGGAGGCACGATCGCTTTACTTAATCGAAATCTGAACAAGCTGTATATCGTCATTTATACGAATGACGACAAGGGATCGTACGATCCCGACATGACATCGCAGCACCTGGCGCAGATCAGAAAGGCCGAGGAAGAAGTATCGGAAGGTTTGCTCGGCACTCCTAGGGAAAACATTTCGTGGATGGGCTATGACGACGGCATGCTGGAATATGCGCCACAACCGAAGCTGGTTGAGGAGGCGACCGCCATCATCCGGCGCGTTCGTCCAGATGTGTTGCTTAGTGTGGACCCTGGCGAGTGGTATGAGCGATGGCACAAAACCGACCATCGCATGGCGGCCTTTAATACTATCGATGCCGTGCGCGCGGCCGAATTCTGGCTCTATTTTCCCAATCAGCGTTTGCAACTGGGTTTACAGCCGTACAAGGTTCCAGAAATGTACTTCTTCTATCCCTCGCCGCAGGAAGCCAATTACTACGTGAACATCGATTCCCTGGCCGACCTCAAGTTCGATGCGGCCGCAAAACAAGTAAGCCAATTCGAGCCGGCAGTGAACAAGTACCGATCCGACTGGCAACCTGCCGATCTCGCCAGAGCCAAAGACGAGATGCGGCGAGAGCAGCCGAAAAAAGATGGCCACTACGTAGAGGCGTTCCGCTATGCAACCGGTTTTGTTCAGTATTGAATGACGGTCCACGCTCATTTTTATGGCAGATCACTCGCGATGAGAACGCTGCGCAAGCGACAAACTCGGACGATATCGCACGCCACCAACGGCGTCATCACTTTCGTGCTTTTAGTGCTTGCCGCACAGAGCGCGGCCGGGGCCGCCACACTGCGAGGCGCCGCGGCCAAAGTGGAGATCACTCCGCCGCCCGGTATCGAAATGTGGGGTTATAGCGATCGAAAGGGGCCGGCAACTGGAACCCTCGATCCGTTGTACGCCCGCGTTCTTGTGCTGGGTGAGGGCAAAAACGTCCTGGCATTGGTAACGCTCGATCTGGGGCGACCGTTCGGACCGGCATCACTGGCTCGTTTGCAGGACGTTACTCCGAAATGTTTTTCGTCGCTTATCGTAACCGCGTCCCATACGCACTCCGGGCCGGTAGTCATGGATCGTTATCCGAACGGCACGCCCGCATGGGAACTGGCCGCTATAGACAAAATCGGCCACGCCATCCAACTGGCATGCTCGCATTTGGTTGACGTGCGCATCGGTACCGGTTATGGGGCGGCCGATATCGGCCATAACCGCCTTCACGTGAACACCGACGGAACTGTGAACTGGTTTGAGCGGAACCTTACCCGGATACCGACCTCTCCCGTGGACCCGATGGTCTCGGTGCTGCGTATCGACCAGGCGGATGGAACTCCGCTGGCCATCCTGGTCAACTACTCTTGTCATCCAGTGGTTTTTGGAAGCGATAACCTTCAATACTCCGCTGACTATCCTGGCGTGATGATCAAGACCGTAGAGGCAGCATTGGGCAATAAACTGCTCTGTTTTTTCCTGCAAGGCGCCCCAGGCGATATCAATCCCTATTACGCGGTTACACCGCTGCAACAAAATGCGATCCGAATGCGCGACTGGACAGGCGAACGGCTCGGGCGTGAGGCGGCAGGGATAGCAAAAAACGTACAGACGAAGGCTGATCCGGAGGCAGCGCTGCAGTTCGTGGAACACAAATTGAAATTCCACTCGCGGTGGGATCCACAAAAGTGGCGCGACGCCATGGTAGCGGTATTTGGTCCGTCGGTATTTCAAACCTTTCCTCCGCCAGCGGAAGGGGAACTGGAACTCTCGATCACGACTGTGCTGATCAACAAACGCATCGCGATTATGACCATGCCGGGCGAAGCATTTGTGGAGTATCAAATCAGCTGGCGTGAGCGATGCCCGGTGCCGGACGCCTTCTTTCTTGGTTACGCAAACGGATATTACGGGTACTTTCCTACCATTCGAAGCGCCACTTTGGGTGGCTATGGGGCGGCAAATCCTGCCACGTGGGTGGAGGTTGGCGCGGGAGACCGCATGGTTGACGACGCAGTGATGTCAACCTACGACATGCTAGGCCGGATGAGGAAGACTCCCGAGGACGTGAAGCAATGAGCAAGCAGTCGGGTAATTTCGCTGCATGGCCTTATCCCAGTCATGCTTATGCGGGAGGTTTGTGGCGGCGTTCCGCTCTGTCTCGGAAAGTGCCGACCCTCGCCTGCTGTTTCCTCTTTCTGTTTCTGCTATGTAACGCTCCGTGCAGCGCTGCCACTTTAAAAGCAGCGGTGGCCAAGGTTGATATCACACCGCCGATCGGACTTCCGATGTACGGGTTCCTTGACCGGATCAAAGAGGGAAAAGTTTCGACCGGAGTGTTGGATCCGCTTTACGCGCGGGTGCTGATTTTGGAGGTCAGCGAAAAACGGCTGGCGCTGGTGACGCTGGATCTGGGAAGAACGTTCAACGCAGCCGGCATTGAGTGGCTGCGGAAAGCGATCGCGGCATCTAGCGGTATTTCTTTCCTCATCGTCAATGCATCCCACACCCATTCTGGACCTAATCTTCTTGACGAATATCCATCCGGCCAAGCGCCTGCGTGGGAAATCGAGATACTCAACAAAATCGCCGCCACAGTCCACGAAGCGAGCGGCCGTTTGGTCGAAGCACACCTGGGCACCGGTTACGGCTCCGTCTACATCGGCTACAACCGGCGTGTAGTCGGCTCGGACGGGCGAGTCACAATGTTGTGGAGCAACCCGGGAATGGAACCGACGTCTCCTCTCGACCCGAGGGTTTCGGTTTTGCGAGTTGATGACGCTGGCGGGAAGCCGTTGGCGATACTGGTGAACTACGCCTGCCACCCTGTGGTTCTAGGCGCCGACAACACCAAATATTCCGCTGATTTTGTAGCCGTCATGGCAAGCACGGTTGAGGCAGCCCTCGAAGGCTCGCCGATTTGTTTCTTCCTGCAGGGAGGCGACGGCGACATCAATCCCTATTACGCCACTACGCCTCTGCGGGAGGATGCCACCGCGAAGCGAGATTGGACCGGCAGGCGACTTGGCGAGGAGGCTGCCCGAATCGCCAGGACGATTCGAACCGAAGCATCTTCACCGGCCACGATTGACTTCACCGATGACGTCATAAATTTCCCTTTGCGGTGGGACGCAACAACTCTCAGGGACTCATTGCTGAAGACGTTCGGTCCTCGGATCTTTGAAGATCATGCCGGTACGCTTGTACACGACCCGCCCCCGGATCATCTCGAGCTGCATGTGATTACTCTGCTGCTCGGCAAACGGATCGCCTTCGTCGGGATGCCCGGCGAACCCTTCGTGAATTTTCAAATCAACTGGCGAGATCGTTGTCCGGTCCCCGACGTTTTTTTCCTGGGCTACACCAACGGCTATTTCGATTACTTGCCGACGATCGATGCGGCAGCCGAAGGCGGTTATGGTGCTGCGGATTCAAATACCTATCTGGAAGTTGGAGCTGGCGAACAGATGCTCAGGCATGCCCTGGTACGAGTTTACGAGATGTTAGGCAGGTTGAAGGATGAGCCCGAGAAAGATTAAGCGAACGGCGAAGCAGAACCAGTGAGCCGGGTAGCGAGGGCGGATCGAACATGATGAATATCAACGGCGGTACGCAGCGGGACATGGGCGTTAAAGCTTTGGGGCAAGCTAACCAGGGGAACCCTCAGGCTGGGACGATAACCCATCTAATGAGAGTGCTGGGCATCACAGCGATTTTCATATTCCTCCTCGGAAGTACGTGGGATCAATCGTCTACGGCTCCTATTTATCTCGACCCGAGCCAACCGATTGAACGGCGAATTGACGACCTGATGAGCCGCATGACGCTCAAGGAAAAGATAGGACAACTGAATCTGCCCTGCGTCTACGTAGATCAACTGGGCAAAACAATTCCAGAAAAAATCGCAGCATGCAAAAGATTTGCCGCCGGCACGTACACCGATGAAATCGGTCCGGGCAGCGGATTCTTTACCCTGGCGGATACCATTCTGCATGAGGGAACGAAGCAGCAAGTCGAGTATTTCAATGAGCTTCAAAAAATTGCACTGAGCGAGACGAGGCTGAAAATACCGCTTCTGCAAGACGAAGAAGGCACCCACGGTGCCATGTTCCCAGGGGCGACGGTGTTTCCGGAGGGGCTCGCCATCGGTAGCACTTTTGACATGCCTCTGGTTGAGTCAATTTATGCGGCTGCTGCGCGAGAAGCCAGAGCAGTGGGCATCCATGTCCTCTCCACACTTGTATTAGAGCTGGACCGGGACCCTAGGATGGGACGCAATGAAGAAGCCTACACCGAGGACCCCTATCTTTATTCGCGGATTGCGGAGTCGATTGTCCGAGGAGCCCAGGGTTCCGCTATCGACGCACCTGACAAGGTCATTGCGCTGATGACCGACTTTCCCACTCAGAGTGAACCGGTGAGCGGCCTGGAACGGGGCGCCATCGAACTCTCGGAACGGGTATTGCGCGAGAGTTATTTGCCGCCCTGGAGTGCGGCCATCACCCGGAACGGCGCACTCGGTGTCATGGCGGGCTACCCTGAAATCGAGGCTGTGCCGGCGCATGGCTCGGAGAAGTGGATGACCGGCGTGCTGCGGCAAGAGCTGGGTTTCAAGGGAATTGTCGTCAGCGAGGGCGAGGGTTTTGGAACGCTGATCTATGAGGGTATCGTTCCAACTCAAAAGGAAGCGGGTGCGCTATCTCTGCGTGCGGGCGTCGATCTGAACATAACGTACGAACCTGCTTATATGAGGCCGCTGATTGAGAATGTCGAAGAGGGACGGGTTCCAATGGCGTTGGTCGACCGGGCACTGAGACGAGTCCTGGAACAAAAATTCCGCCTCGGGTTGTTTGAACATCCTTATGTTGACCTTGATCATGCGCAGCGCGTGATGCATTCCAAAGAACATCAAGAACTTGCGCTCACAGCTGCCCGGGAAGGGATTGTCCTCCTAAAGAACGAAAATAACCTCCTGCCGCTTCGAAAGGATGTGAAGTCGATTGCGGTAGTCGGCCCCAATGCCAATAGCGCCTCGAATTTGTTGGGTGATTACTCGCCTTCCGTAGTCCTTCAACATGTGAGTCCGATTCTTGATGCAATCAAGGCCAAAGTCTCGCCGGCGACGCGTGTTGTTTACGCCAAGGGATGCGGCGTAAACCTTCAGGACAAGAGTGGCTTCCCTGAAGCTGTTCGCGCAGCGAAGAACGCCAGTGTGGCCATACTTGTAATGGGTGAACAGGCCAGAAGAGAGGGTGAAACCCAGCAGGAGCCGCCGACCGATGGCGAGGGCTACGACGTTGCAAGCCTGGACTTAACTGGTGTACAGGAGGCCCTGGTCAGGGCCATCCAGGCGACGGGCACGCCAACAGTTCTGGTGCTGGTGAATGGCAGACCACTTTCTATCCGCTGGGAAACAGATCATATTCCCGCCATCGTCGAGGCCTGGGAGCCCGGTGAGCGCGGCGGCGAGGCAGTGGCCGACGTCCTCTTTGGCGACTACAATCCCAGCGGCCGGCTGGCGATCACTATTCCCCGCCATGTCGGACAGCTCCCGGTCTATTACAACTACAAACCCTCGAAGGCTTTCTGGATTGATAACGGGTGGGTCAACACGAAGGGTTACGTGGATATGCCCGGCAGCCCGCTCTACCCTTTTGGATACGGACTGAGCTACACGCAGTTTCAATACGAAAAACTTAGCATCGATCCGGCACAGATAGATACAGCGGGCAATGCACATGTGAGGGTTGATGTCGAGAACACAGGCAGACGCAGCGGAACTGAAACTGTCCAACTTTACATACGTGAGCGCTTTACACCGGTAGCAACTGCAGTCAAGCAGCTTCGCGCGTTTGACAGGGTAACCCTCGAGCCCGGCGAGAAGAAGACCGTGACCTTCACATTAACCTCTGAGGATCTGAAGTTGCTCGATGGCGACATGCACTGGGTTGTTGTCCCGGGAACCATCGACATCATGATGGGGAGATCATCGGCCGACATTGCAGTGAAGGGAACGTTGACAGTACAAGCACCGGCCGAACAGCGCAACGCCCGACATAACAACGAACATCAAACCCAAAAGGAATGAGCTTAAAACTCTTCTCATAACGATCTTCCTCTCCTTCTTTCCCGCCGCTGCATACGTGTCCGCCAAACTGGCATACACATTCGACGAATCCGGGATGCTCCTGCACATTCTTTTCAAGAATCTTGATTGCGTCGTGCGTTTTGTGCTGCCTATCCTTTTTGGGCGCCCGATGGTGAGCACCTCGGATTTGTTGCCGAGCACAACCTGAAAGTGGTTTCGGCGAATGGTGGACCTCCGTAGAACGTTTGCGACGTTGGTAGCGTTCAGGACGCGCGGGGCGGAGCTTGGCGGTCGGAGGACCTAGTTCTGTTTACGCCTGACTGGCAAACTGGGCTCTTTCGCACACTGATCAGCAGCTGCGACGTCAAACCAGTTACCACACTGGAGGAGGGTGAATCTTCTCATCGCTGGCCAGAAGTGCTCCCTGATGGCGAGCATTTTATCTTTTTTAGCAGCGCGGTCGCGCAGAAGAGTGGCTTGTATCTGGGCAGTCTCAGTGACGGCCGCGTCACACGCCTTGCCGATGCGACCAGCTTTGCAGTCTATGCCGAGCCCGGATTTCTCGTATTTCTACGCGGACAGACGCTCATTGACATTTCACATGTGAGGTGGGGGGAAGCAAGAGGTGAACCAGGATTGGGTATGATGTCAGGCTATGGTGACGCACTACGCCCACAGTTTGCGGACCAAGCCTCATAAGGATTGGCACGAACTCGACAAGCACCTTAGCGACACGGCCTGTTTGGCCGAGCATTTCGCCGCGGGTTTTGGGCCGGGATGGGGATATCTGGCTGGCTTGTGGCACGACTTAGGGAAGTACCAAGTGGCTTTTCAGAGGCGCATCGATCAAGATGCCAATGCACATATTGAATTACCTAAGTCCAGCCTAGAGGGTCAAGAGAAAAAGAGAAGCGTGATCAGTGAACTCAAAACGCCTTTAAATTAGCTGGAAGTTGTTCGCTCCCGGATGGTCGGCAACTCGGAGAGCGCCGGGATAAACCGGCATGTTGTAGGGGATGAAAGAGCCCTACAGGAAAGGAAAGCAGCGAATCCATCCTGGCCTTGAGTCTTGCAGGCCACACCGCGAGGTGCTGCTTGAAGCGTAGACAAAGGTATCGGTGGGCCGGGCTATTGAGCTTCGAAAAGCCGAAGGATCAGGATGCCGACTCCGTTCCGGTACCCGACCGGGGACGTGATCGTCAGCGACCGAGACCTAGCGGAGCAGCTTCGAAAAGCGCCCCGATGCAGTCGCCAGGGCGCTGCACCTGCTGTTAAGTGAGCAGAAAGTCCAACGGGCTCCGTTGAAAGGGTATTGGAAATTGAACGTATGAAGTTTCCACGGTCGTCCAGCTTGAAAAGCGCGGGTTTGAGTGCAGGACAAAAATAGCGGGAAGGGCGGAACGTCACGGACGGGAACCCATGACCGCCAAAATTCAGCCTGAACCCTCATCGGGCTGAGGAACAATACGTATGGTGTAACCAGAATTGCGTTCAGGCAAACGAAAACCCCCGAACACAATTGAGTCACGGGACGCTTACATGGAGCGGACGTGTTGACAGGCTTCTGCACAGCGAGCACACTGTCATTAGATCAATCGCTCATTTCCTGTACCGTCAGAATGAGCAGCCAGCCGCACGGCAATGACCAGTCGAATCATTGATGAAAGGAACTCTCTGATGTGCAATCTCCTCCTCCGACTCTGGTCAGACGATCAAGGCCAAGACATCGCCGAATATGCAGTGATGCTGGCGGTGATCTTGGTGCTAGTGGTTGGCACTATTCGGCTCGTCGGCTCGAACGCGAATAACGCCTTCTCCTCTGTCGCCAGTTCACTTCAGTAGCGCAAAACGTGACCGCTGTATCCTTTCACTCATGCCATCCACAGCGGCGTTCCGCGAGTCGCGACGAAGTACCCGCGTTTCTCTAAAGGTGGTGATCGCCATCGAGGGTGGCGCTGAGACTCGGACGTGTGAGGGCGAGACCGTTGTCGTCAACTTTCACGGAGCCTTGGTCGCATCCGCTATTGGGTTGAGCACTGGAATGAGGGTCTCTATTCACGTCTACGTGACGGATAAGCGTGCTTGCGGCTCGGCTCGTTTATATCGATCCTAAGAACCCGCTGCATTGCGGGATCGAACTTGATGAGCCGCGAAACATTTGGGGAGTGCCCTTGCCGCCCGATGACCGGGAAGAGAAGCTGGCTTTGGAAACCGGGCGTTGATCCCCGTTTCCCCCGAAATATCCGGGTCTTCCTGCCCTCGGATGTTCAGGTCATGCGGTGAGGCCTACATGCCCGACCGGGAACATCTGCCTTGTATAGACAAATGGGTGACCCTTGAGCACGTGGGTCTCGAAGGATTGCCTCTCATGCAAGATCATTCATCGATTGATGCCGTTACCGAAATCTTCGATGGGCACGAAGAACCGCTATCCCCGTGACCTCTTCTTCGGCCTGAAGCCCATACCTGAGCGGAGGCCATTCAGTCGTTCAGAGTAATTCGTTAGCATCCAAGTAGTCGGATAGCGGTAATGGATGCTCTGTCCCATGTGGGTCCACGATTACCCATCCCGAGACGTTGTCGGTGTAGTGTACGCCGTCCATCACGTTGACTCACGGGCCGCACCGCCTACTGGAAGAGAAGAGACTGCGTTTGAACTGTCAACGTGAGGCTCAACGCAGTTCGCCCTCCACTAGTGTTTAGGCGTCGGGCGGAGTCGTAGCTTGTTTCAGCTTGATCTTGAGAACGTAGCATTCCTCGTGAATGGCTTTGCCGTGCTCGTCAATCTTGGCGGTCTCAAGGGAGACCGGGTTGGTACAGATGAAGCAGGTTGGGAGTTTCGATTTGGGGGGCGGATTGCGAAATTGGTATGGGCGAGTCTCCAGCGAATTTTCAGGCTGCACAAGAGACCGACGCCCGATCTGGGCA